>Ga0068714_10004054_pt1 | contig 16751 bp, 15 predicted proteins | sample MTBNYHSulfiMetaG_FD_62988 | JGI IMG/M metagenome (GOLD analysis project Ga0068714, IMG submission 62988) | Enrichment culture microbial communities from rom New York Harbor, USA that are MTBE-degrading - MTBE-NYH (New York Harbor Sulfidogenic)... | ecosystem: Environmental > Aquatic > Marine >...
GGATGGTCTCGACACTGGAGTAGGTTCGGTTCATACGCATGGAAACGATTTCCATACTGATGTCTCCCCGTTTCATTTCTTCCGGCCCCAAAACGACGAGCCCTCGACTGCGGGAAGTATCGTGGCCTTCATAGGAAAAGTTCACTTCCCCAACCCCCCACAGTTCAGCCTGCGTGCCGAATTCTGCTTCCGCACCCCGCAGGCCGCCGCTGTAAAGTGTGAATTCACTTGCATTTGCCATCAGTTTCTCCTTTTCCATTGTGCAACTATTGTAGGTTGTCGCTTCGAGTTGAAGCTCATCGGGTTCAACGCATAATCATTTGCCGCAAAGAGGAATAATTTTAAAACTCATAAATAGTTGAGTGGCGCCGTTCAGATGGACCATCACAGTTTGAGGGCGGCCGTTCAGACAATACATTCTACATCATGCTCTACTTTTTTTGCGATATTGCCGCCTGGACCAATCTTTAGACTCTCGACCCAAAGCCTCTCTTCATAACCTATGTTTTTTTATTTTCAAGGCCTGCTTATTCTTTTTGACCCGCAGAAGGACCGGCAGCCGGCGGAAAACAAAGCGCCTCCGATTCTCAGCTTGTCAAGTCTGCGAGACTGGCTGCCCTGGACGGGTTTCGGGGCTGGATCATGGTCCTGATGGCGCCCGACCATGCCAGGTTTTTCACCGGCAGGCTTCATTCTGCCGAATTCTGGGGGCTGCCGCTTTTGCAGAGGAACGCCGAAAGCTGAATCATTTCAAAGTTGAGCTCCAGACCCGGGTGCTCTACTCAATCAAGTGCTGAACGGCTACGAAAAAGTAAGGTTACATCGGTTACCGCGCGGTCCAGCCCGGCGTACAGACCGGGCTGAAAGGATTTGGCGAAAAAAAATCCGAGGCTATTTCGAGTCGTCCGTTAACGACTTCATGAAAGCAACAATCGACCTTTCTTCATCATCGCTAAGTCCCAGATTGCCGAGGTCGGTGCTCATGGTATCCGCATATTCGGGCAGCGGCCAGTCCGCCACGTCCCGCGTATTGCAGAAGTGTACGATGTCCTCGAGGGTCGCGAAGTACCCGTTGTGTCCGTAGGGGGAGATTTGGCGATGTTGCGCAGGGTCGGGACCTTGAACTTGCCGTATTCCGATTCGTATCCAGCAATTCCTTGTGACTCCAGAAATCCACCAAGACCGTAATCGGGAGGCGCACCGCCCGCCAATTCGTGCAGCCTCCAGTTGGTTGGTATGCCAAGGTTGTCGTAGGTATGGTCGGTAAAAAGAGGGGGATATACGATACCATCGGCATCGACGAAATTGGCGGTTGCGGCAAGCCGCGCAATTGCCTTTGCCAGGGTCGTTGAAAAGGGCCAAGCCCTGCAACTGCCGGATTGACAAGATCCCCTGAGGCAAGGTTGATAGATTGGTTGTGGTGTTGATTTCACTTACCGCTATCCCCCTCTCCTCGCAAGCCTGCCAGAAGCGGTCGAACTTGGAATAGAACTTTGTTACCGCGCTGGATCTCTCGAATGCCGCTATAGCACGAGCTATGTTGTTGTAGGTCCCATCTATATCCGAGAAATCTGTATCCGGATAGACTTGCAGAAACAACGGGGCATAGCTTGATGTCGCTACCCGATCGACGACAGTTTCTCTGTCGATTCCCATCTCGACCGGATTTTCAAAGGGACCCTGGGCCTGCTTTGCAAGAGGATCATCGAGGGTCCAGCCAGTCGCTCGCCCATCCCAAAACATGCCTCCGGTCCAAGTGCCGTTCACATTCTCAAGAACGGGACTGAACCCGGCATAGGCGGAGCTCGGCGCGTTTCGCCCACCGAACGACATTTCATCGGAGCCGATGGAAACGGGAAAGTTGATGGAGTCTTTGCCGTTTTCAGGATCGGCGAAACCAGCCGAGGGATGGCGGCAAGTCATGCAGGATTGATTGAAGTTAAGCGATAAAATGGTGCGATCAGATCAAAGATGGTCTATGTAAGAAAGGCCGTCCCATCCCAGAAAATGATATCTGGATCGCAGCCATTGCTCTTCAATATGATCTTGTCTTGGTTTCACGCGATGACTATTGTCAAGAGACAGCCGGGCTACAGATCGAGAAGTGGTGCGCTTAATCCTTGTTGCAGCGGATCAGGCGGGAAGCAAGTAACACTTTGGAGCTTTATGCACACCGAAATAGGCATACGACTGGGATTTTTCTTTGGCATCTTTATCCTGATCGCCGTTGGTGAAATCCTCGCACCGCGGCGGATTTTGGCCACGCCAAGGGGGGGCCGCTGGTCGCGAAACTTTGCACTTCTTGCCCTTAATCCGCTCTCGGCCCGTCTCCTGTTTCCCGTTCTTCCGGTAACACTCGCACTTCTGGCCTCAGAGCGTCAATGGGGACTTCTGAACAACATTGATCTTCCCTACTGGCTTGAAGTGGCTATAGGGGTGATCGCCATGGATTTTTCCATCTACCTGCAGCATGTTCTCCATCACGCCGTGCCGGCCCTTTGGCGTCTGCACATGGTGCACCACGCAGATCTTGATTTTGATGTCACCACCGGTCTGCGCTTTCACCCCATAGAGATTGTCATCTCCATGGGAATCAAGCTCATGACCGTGGCCGCTCTCGGACCTCCCGCCCTGGCTGTTCTCATCTTCGAGGTGGCCCTCAACGGCACCTCAATGTTCAACCACAGCAACATGCGCATCCCCGCAGGCGTCGACCGACTGCTTCGCCTCTTTGTCGTAACACCCGATATGCACCGGGTGCATCATTCCGTGATCATTCGTGAAACCAACAGCAACTATGGCTTCAACCTCCCCTGGTGGGATCGGCTGCTCGGCACCTACAAGAGCCAGCCGGACAAAGGCCACGATGGGATGACCATCGGTATATCTCAGTTTCGCGATCCCAAACAACTGACCCTGCCACGGCTCATCATCCTCCCCCTTGTCGGAGATCCCGGTGCGGTGCCGATCAATCGTCATTTGAGCTGATCTCTGTGGTCGAATGTTGACTATGTTTGTTCATTCTTACCGATCAAAATTAACAAGCGGCCAACCGATGCTTACGTTTGCTTTGAATCACACTGAAGTATCGCAGCTTTTGGGGGACCCTCGTCAATAAGCCGGAGGCGAGCGATGAGTGGAAAGCACAAGATGTGGATGCTGCTTTTTGGGCTGGCGGTTTTTCTTACCGTTGCCGCCGGATATGCAGCCTATTTTCCTGGCGACGTGACGACGGCCCGGTTTATCCAGAGTACCGCTCCTGCTTCTTATGGTTGGGCCAAGCTCGTTACGGCAACCGCCAAGTTTCCCTGGAACCTGGTTCTGCTCGCCGTTACGACGGCGTTTTGTTGGAAGTTTGCTGGCTGGCGCGCCGTTTTTCTCGCGCTGTTCAGCTTCGCCGGGATGTGGATTCTGGGAAAGTGGCTTGGCCCTCTGGTGGCAAGACCCCGCCCCTCTGCGGAGCTCATTTCAGTACCCGACCAGCTGTCCGGCTATTCCTTTCCCTCGATTTTTGCTCTGACTTACGCATCGACCATAGGCTTTCTGACAGCGTTTTTTGTCAAAAAATCTGCGGGAGCATGGCGCGTGGCTGCGCCCGCTTTGTGCTGCCTGCTTCTGCTGGTGGGAGGGGCGGCGCGCATCGTTTTGGGAGCGCATTGGCCAAGCGATGTAATGCTTTCCTACCTCATGGGACTGCTGTGGGCCGCTTTGCTCCTCCGCTTCGTCTGATGCTCAAGTCGTGCCAAAATTCTATCTGCGTTTGATTCTTTTCTGAAGCTTAAGCTTGTCGGTCGCCTTCATGAGGTTTAGTTGCAAGGACAGCCTAACAGCCAAAGTATCAAATAAGACCCGCACCGACTACCACAGCAATCCCCAGCAGCAGGATGCCGGTCAGGGTTTGCACCGCCTGCATGGTGACTTTCCTCATAAACCTTTTGCCGATCAGCACGCCGAGAAATGCCGCACCGATCCCCGCCAGGATCAGCGGCCAGTGGAGGGTCTCGGTGGAGCTCGCGGTTCGCACGGCCAGAAGCAGGCTTATGTAAGTGACGATCCGCACCGCATCGACCATGAAGCCGATCAGGGCATTGGTGCCCACAAAAGCCTCGGTTGAAATCCCCACCTTCACCAGGAAAGCCGAACGCAGCGCCCCCTGGTGACCGGACAGGCCGCCGAAAAACCCCGAAAGAACACCCCCCAAGGGGAGATACTTGCGGTCGAATTTGAGGGCGCGAAACTTCGGCAGAAGCTCAAACAGAGCGAAGACGAGCATGAGCACTGCCATAACCAGCTTGATGGGCGTGATCACCGCCCTTCGAGACCCTATGGAATAGCTCACCAGCTCACCAAACACCGACAGGTAGGCAAGCAGCGATGCCCCGACAAACGCGGCCAGGATCGCAGGCAGCCCAAACCTCAAAACGATGGTGCGATCCGCCTGCCGGCCGACTACCGCAACCTTGAAGATGTTGTTCGCCCCATGCACCACTGCCGTTGCTGCAACCGCCATCTCGACCGGAAAGAACAAGGCAAATACAGGCATCAACAGAGTTCCGAGGCCGAAGCCCGAAAACAGGGTCAGCCCGGAAACCAGCAATGCGGATGCACAGACAATTAGATAGCTCATGTATCGTTTACGACCTCCTCGTATAGCTCCCTGATTTTGGATTTCATCTCTTCCAAGAGAGAAAGCCCTTCCTCGGTGATCCTGTAGTACTTGCGCCGTTTTCCCTCAACCGTGCGTGCTTCACACACCAGCAGTGCAGCTTTCTCCATTTTAGCAAGGGTCGGATAAAGTACGCCCGGCCCGATGGTGTAGCCATGGCGAGCCAACTCCTCCATCAAACCGATGCCGAACACCTCTCCCTTGCTCGCATGGTAAAGTATGTGAAGCTTGATAAAGGCCAATTCTAGGTCACGAATCATTGGAGCTTCAAAACCTCCGCAATCAGTAGCTGGATTATAATATCATATTCCAATATTGGCAACCGATATTAATCGAGATGATTTCAAACCTGACTACGTTCCACAGAGCAACCAGTCATCTTCACGATGCGCAGGTAAAGGTCTTGCATACAACCTGCAGGCAGCATTGTGTTACATTGATTTATGCTGAGAAGTCTCCTCTCACGCTGGATCCAAAGGCCAAGCATGATTGCTGGGGCACGTCGTTTCAATCCTTAGCCCAGTCACCCAACCACTTACCATCAACTACCCAACCGTCATCCCCACACTCTGTCAGCAGAAATCCACAATAATTATGAAGATGAATGCAGGATTTCATCCCTAGCAAGTACTGACTTTCTCCGGCTTCCAGCCGTGATTGATGTGGTTCACCTCGGTATTATTCTTGACATGGAGCGAAGGAAATATTAGGGGAGACCAATCGGAATCTGTGAATGTGACAGGTGCGAACCGGTATCCGCTCTCGCGATGAGAACCGGGGTTTTCGTCTCGGGAGCTCATGGTCGCGGCATGGTGTTCGTTGTGAGGTGACAGTCAAAACCAAATGTTCAGGGAGGTACAGGAATGGCAGATTACTACGTCAATATTTACTTGGATGATGAAAAACTAAAGAAAATCAAAGCAGCGGGTCTAACAGACCAGATAAAGGAAGTGGACGGTAAGCAGACGATCCAGGTGGGCATGACCAAGAATGATCAGAAGAAGTTGACCAAGGGGTTCCCCGGTCTGACATTTGATGCGTCCAATTCCTGCACGCTGCCGGACGAGGCAAATAATACTCTGATGGGCTTCATCGTGGAATTGAAAACCTCGGATGTGATGAAATATGCTATCATGAAGCTCTACAATCCCTTGGCGGGCAAGGCTTTGCGCTCTGCAACCTCCGCTTAGCCCTGGCCGGTTGTCGCCTTCTTCAACCCTCGCCATTTTGTTAAAGACGCATCCCGAGGGCGATGATTCAGACGACTTCTATTTTCATCATTGAGAGGTTCGTCTATAAGTCGGGATAGAGCCGCAGCAATCAGATGCCATCGGGATTCGCTGCGGCCGCCTCCACCCTTCGGTGTTGGAAGGTTTGCCGCGCACGGCCTTCAAACCGCACCACCCACAACGTACTCGATGAATAGAAACTCCCCCTTGCGCTGAATTCCGGACCGCATGTCAGAACCATCGCCCTTGATTTCAGATAGCGGTGACGATCTTGCTACCGGCTTCCACCTGATTCCGTCAGGGCGTCATCGAGCAGCCGGGTAAGCACTTTTCCCGCATCGAAATAAGCTTCGGCGATCTCACGAGCGGCGCGGGCATGACGCGGATAGTCCGCTTCGACTTCGCGAATGGCGGCCACCGCCTCTTCGACCGATGTAAACGCCAGCAGCCCTTCCCCGACCGGAAGAACCTGACGGAAGCCGGTATCCTGCACGACCACCGGCTTCCCCGCGGCAAGGTAGCAGGCGGAGCGGCAGCTGAACCAGCCCGCCTGGCCGACCACGTAGCCGTTTTTGGCAACGCTCCATTCGGCTTTGGATGACTCGATATAGCTACGATAACTTTCAAAATCGGGACAAACGACGGCCGGGTCCACTACTCGCCAGCCCTTGTGGGCCAGCAGGGAACGCGGTGTGCGGCGGGTTTTTCCTTCGTTGACGGCAAGCTCCAGAACAGTCGGCGCCACCAGCCCGGGAAGGTCGATAAAGCGCTGGAACTCGATATCCTTTTGCCCGTAGGCTTTGCCATCGTAAACGACCGGATTGTAGCTGGTCCAGTTCATCACGGTGGTGAACACATCCCGGTGGGGCTGTGTCGGCCGCCATTCCGAAAGTACCACCGGCTGCCGCGTCGGGAGCCAACGGTGGCCCGTATCCGGTACCTGCGAGGAAAAGCTCTCGCCAAAGCTGAACAGCACATCGTGCATATCGATGAGCTTGCGAAAGTCTTTCTGCCCTCTGGCCAGCTTCACCTGGGTAAATACGGGGTCGGAATCAAGGTATGCCAGACGGCGGACCTGCCGATATTCCTCGGGACGCTCGAGCACTCCCGAAACATTGATGAGCAGGTCTGCGGACTGCACGACTTCCGCCCGTTTCGCGTCGGATAAGCCGAACCACTGAGATTCCCATGGAAACCGATAGGCCCATTTGTCGGCAAGCCCGTAGCGTGACATGATCGCGGATAAGAACTCTACGTTGAATTCACACCCCTTGCTTGTGCCCCCTTCAGTAGGATTGTACGGCCACTGTCCGGTGTCTTCCAGATAGTACACATCGTGGCCGAGACGAGCCAAACCAAGAACGTATTGGAAATAATCCCAGCTCACTCCTCCGAGCGGATACTGGGCGATCAGACCGCTCACAATGATACGCAGAGACGATGTCATAGGCTAATGAGAAATTCCTTTCATCCTGAGTTGAGCAACATCCCGGTTTACCGGTTGAGTTGAAAGAAGGCGATGCATCAAGCCGCGAAGAGCACTTTCCTTTCTTTCGCGTACGCGGACACGAGGGATGATCCGCCTTCAAATTCCTCAGGTGTCATCATGATAACGTCAAGAGGGATCATGAATTTCCTGATCGTCGCTATCTCCGCCTCTTTAACCATCTCCAGTCTGGCAAACAGATTTTTATCTTTAAAGTCCGGCGAGATAAGTACGATATCGATATCGCTGTCGGCCGCGGCCTTTTCATCCGCCAACCATTTCAAGACCCCCTTGCCTTGCTCAATAACTCTTCCCGTCTTTGCTTTTGTGTACTCTTTCAAGAGCTTCTGTAAGTCATCCGGGTAGCGCGTCGGCACACTCAACCCGTTCAACGCAAAAAGGAAATCGTAGAAATTGTCAGTGGATCAAGCTTCATTCTCTCAACAAGAAAGACAAGTTGTGAGTCTTTGGAGGCACTTCCATGACCATCGGAGCATATCTGAAATACCGATATGGGTCAATTCATTCAATTGAAGTGTGCTGCCTCCGAGAGTGGTATTTGAGCTGATTGAGCGCTTCGAACGGCAACCGCAGGCGTATCAACCTTATGAATATAGCTGCACCGATTGTGTGGCTGGAGATGCTTTCGTCTTACACCAAATTGTAACGCCGGCGCATAAAATCATAGACCAGGGCGGAGACTTCACGGATGACATTACCGCGATCCCGCATCCAGCCTCCATAATTCGGTGCCCGCCCATCCTTTTGGATGATGCCGATAAAAGTGTATGGATAAAGCTTGCCGTTGCAGTCTTTGGCCACCAGAATACCCATGTCCCCACATAAGTGAGCGGTAGTGCCGGTTTTGTGATAAACCCTGCAACTTTGAGAAATTGCAGCGTCCTGAATGCGGTTGCGGTTGGACATCCCCATGTAGCGTTTGATCTCGCTGACATACGGCAGCCGGTTGTTGTGCATTGCATACAAGAACCGGCTGTAGTCGTGGGCCGAGGCCTTGTTGCGATAGGTTCGGCCGCTGCTCGGAATGTATTCGACGATGGATGTATGCTGGAAGATACCGCCAGCATGGCGTTTCAGTACCCGCTCCACCTCGCGCGGCCGCTCATTTACCGGACGGTTGGCCCCTACCCGGTTGATAAAGAAGTTTGTCGCCTGGTTATTACTGTCCCGGATCATCGCCTGCATTTTCAGTCGGATCTGTCTATCGTAAGGATAGCGCCGTTTGTTCGTCTGGTGACGGAAGAAATAGGCCTGGGCCACAAACGGTTTGATCATGCTGGCCGCCTGAAATGGCCGGCTCTCGTTGATCGACACCAGCTTGCGTCCGGTCGTGAAGTCATAGATCGACCACGCAGTGGTCTCGTCGGTTGGGATGCGTCCTGTTCGACGCTGCCTTTGAACATAACTGTTCACCTGGTGCTCGAGTGACGCCACGCCGGCCAGTACCTGCACTGCAGGCCAGCACATAAGCCCGGCTGCCGCGCCGCCGCTGATTACTTGCAGGAAATGCCTGCGGGTCATAAGCCGTTGTCGATGAGCTTGTGACATAAAGCCTTACCTCTTTAACCGATGATTCGTAGTTTCGATGGAAACGGGCCCGAAGTCCCACCCTTTTGGCCGCACCCTTGCCTTCTGTAACAAGATGTCCCTTTTATCTTACAAACTACGATGATCGCGGTTCAAATGAATTCGACAATTGCGCTCTTTAGATCTTGACTTAAATCAAGGCATGGACTCTAAGAATTTATTAGTGTGTATGCTTGTGTTACTCAGAATCAACAGAAACCATTCATTTTTCCAAATCCAGCAAAAAGGAGGATGCGATGTTTTGTTTTCAGTGCGAGCAAACGGCGAAGGGTGAAGGCTGCACCAAGATCGGCGTATGCGGGAAGCAGCCCGATGTGGCCGCTCTGCAGGACCTTTTGATTCATGCCCTCAAAGGGCTTTCGTTGTATGCCGTAGAAGGCCGAAAAGTTGGGGTGAGCGACCCGGAAGTCAATACTTTTACGTGTGAAGCCACCTTTTCTACCCTGACCAACGTGGATTTCGACCCGCAGCGCTTCGTCCAATTGATCAACCGCTGCGTGGAGCTGCGCAAAGCCCTCAAGGAAAAAGTCCGGGCGGCCGGCGGAAAGGTCGAATTCACCCAGGCTGCAGCCACTTTCAGACCCGAGCAAGCCATCGACGGTCTGGTCAGGCAGGGTGAGGCCGTCGGCATCAAATCGGAGCCCGAGATCAATGCGGATATCCTTTCCCTTCGGGAAACCCTGGTTTACGGCCTGAAGGGCATTGCCGCCTACGCCGACCATGCACACATCCTCGGGCAGGAAGATGATGCGGTGTACGCCTTTATCCACGAAGGGCTGGCCGCAACGCTCAACCCAAGCCTTGGCCTGGAGGACTGGGTCGGCCTGGTTTTGAAATGTGGTGAGACGAATTTGCGCGCCATGGAGTTGTTGGATGCCGCCAACACGGGAGCATACGGTCATCCCGTTCCAACCCGAGTGCCACTGGGTGCCAGGAAGGGCAAAGCCATCCTGGTCTCGGGCCATGACCTCAAGGATTTGGAAATTCTGCTCAACCAGACCGAAGGCAAAGGCATCTATGTTTACACGCACGGTGAAATGCTCCCCTGCCACGGTTACCCGCAGCTTAAGAAATATCCCCATTTCTACGGCCATTACGGTACTGCCTGGCAAAATCAGGCCAAAGAGTTTGCAGAATTTCCGGGCGCCATCCTGATGACCACCAACTGCATTCAGAAGCCGCGCGAATCTTACCAGAACAACATTTTCACTACCGGGCTGGTGGGCTGGCCGGGGGTAACTCACATCGCCGACAAGGATTTCACCCCCGTCATTGAAAGAGCCCTTGCCCTGCCGGGTTTTCAGGAGGAGAGCAACGGCCGCCAGGTCATGTGCGGATTCGGCAGAAACGCGGTCCTTGGCGTGGCCGACAAGGTGATCGAGGCGGTTAAGAGCGGCGCCATCCGCCACTTCTTTCTGGTCGCCGGCTGTGACGGCGCCAAGCCGGGACGTAACTATTACACCGAGTTCGTGGAAAAGGTGCCCACAGACTGCGTGGTGTTGACCCTGGCTTGCGGCAAGTTCCGTTTCTTTGACAAGGACCTGGGCGATATCGGCGGCATTCCGAGGCTCTTGGACATCGGCCAATGCAACGACGCCTACTCGGCCATCCAAATCGCCGTGGCCTTGTCCAAAGCTTTCAACATCGGAGTGAACGAACTGCCCCTCTCCATGATCCTCTCCTGGTATGAACAGAAAGCTGTCGCAATCCTCCTCACCCTGCTGCATCTCGGCATCAAAGGCATACGGCTCGGTCCATCGCTGCCCGCCTTCATCACGCCCAACGTGCTGGATGTGCTGGTCAAGAATTTCGACATCAAACCCATCACCACTCCCGACGAGGATCTCAAGGCAATTCTGGGTTAAAGCTCGAATCTGTCGTTGGTTCAAGTCTACGACTTGAACCAACGGGGGCCGACATTGAAACTTGAGCGCACTTTGCGCCCTGGGCCGGCAGCAATCACACCAAGTCGCAATGAACCAAGATAATCGGAGGATCAACATGAGCTTCAATATTCGCGATCATATAGCGTGGGTTGGAAAAATTGATTGGGAACTGAGAAAATTTCACGGAGAAGAGTATTCCACCCATCGAGGAACCACTTACAATTCGTATCTTGTGCAAGATAAAAAGACGGTTTTGATTGACACGGTGTGGGAACCGTTCAGCCGGGAATTCCTGGAGAGCCTCAGAGCACGAATCGATCTGAAAAAAATCGATCTGATTGTGGCGAACCACGCCGAGATAGATCACAGCGGCGGCCTGGCCGATCTGATGCGGGAAATACCCGATACCCCCATTTACTGCACGGCAAACGGGCTCAAGTCGTTTAAAGGGCATTTTCATCAAAACTGGAATTTCAAGCCGGTAAAAACCGGTGAGAAAGTCTCCATCGGCTCGCGCGAGCTGGTTTTTATCGAAGCCCCCATGCTCCACTGGCCGGACAGTATGTTTTGCTATTTGACCGGAGACAACATCTTGTTCAGCAACGATGCGTTCGGCCAGCATTACGCTTCGGAGCTCATGTACAACGATCTGGTCGACCGGACCGAGCTCTATCAGGAATGCATCAAATACTACGCCAACATCCTGACGCCGTTCAGCAGGCTGGTGGACAGGAAAATCAAAGAGGTTGTGGCGCTGAATGTTCCCGTGGACATGATATGCACCAGCCACGGAGTCATCTGGCGCGACGATCCGCTCCAGATCGTGCGCCAATACGCACAATGGGCCGACGATTATCAAGAGAATCAGATCACCCTGCTGTACGACTCCATGTGGCAGGGCACCAGAAAAATGGCCGAGGCGATCGCCGGCGGAATCCATGCGGCGGACGGGGATGTGGCCATAAAGCTATTCAACACCGCCCGTTCGGACAAGAATGACGTGATCACCGAAGTTTTCAAGTCTAAAGCTATCCTGGTCGGGTCCCCCACCATCAACAGGGGAATTCTTTCGTCTATCGCCGGTATCCTGGAGGAGATTAGAGGGTTGGGCTTTAAGAAGAAAAAGGCCGTCCCCTTCGGCGCCTACGGCTGGAGCGGCGAGGCCGTAAAGATGATTGCCCAAAAGCTCGAGGAAGCAGGTTTCGAGGTCGTCGTTGAAGGCATACGCGAGCTTTGGAACCCCGATGAAGAGGCGCTGGAGCGCTGTGAACGTTTTGGCAGGAAGCTGGCGCGCCAGGTGTGACTTTGTGAAGAAGCTTCTGCTCAAAGTTGCAGGCGGTCAAGTGGCTGTCCCTATCTTTGCCTGATAATCTCATGAAGGCCGCCTTCTCCGGTATATTCGGTGAAGGCGATTCCTTGGCCGGAGCTTTGATGGAAAGCCCGCCAGCAGGAGCGTAAGCGTGAATCCGCAAAGACTGCAATGGAGGAATCCGCGCCCATCGAACGGTTTGTGCAGACAAGACTGAAGGTTGAAAACCGCGTCAGGATCCGGCCGTCAATAATCTCAGCTGCGAACGGGCCCAGCCGACGAGGGTGAGACACCACGCGAGCAGGGCGGCATAAATGAAGTACTTCGGGATATAAAAAAGGAAGTCGAGTCCAGTAACCTGAGCCAGTCTTAAAGTACAGGTGGTGTACATCCCCAGCGGGAAGACCATTCCCCAGTACTGCGGCTCATAGGAGAATCCTCCCCGCCTAACGATGAATCTCCAGGCGCCGAGCAGCAGCAGCAAAGGAATCCACCAGCTGGCCGTAGCCCAAAAAAAGACCGTCAAGCCAACGGTAAATGGCAGTAAAGGCTCCAGGAAAGCGGAATGAGGGCTGTTTGCCGCCAGGGTTGCACCCGCCAGGGTGGTGATGGCGACCGCGCCCATGTTGATCCAGTAGGGGTGGCTCAAGTCCTCCGGTTTCAAATGGAAGAACATGATTCGATAAAAGATGAGGGTGATGATCATCAGGTACAGCATGCAGCCGATCGAAAACATGCAAAAAGAGAAAAAAATGGTAATCTCCCCCTCAACCGGCATATGACCGATCAGCAGTCCGCTCAGGATGGAAACGGATTGCGTCGCCACAACCGCAACCAGCCACACCCCGTTGATCCCCTCCTGCAGGGTCGGTTTATCCCCCTGCACGGCAAATTCGGCAAAAACCATGTAGAGCAGCATCGCCCATAAGCCGATCCCAATCGCCAGCAAGATAAGGGCTGTGCCGTAAGCGCCTCGCAAGATAATGAATTGACTACCCAGAATACAGGTCCCCGCCGCCATGGTGAAAAAACCGACTCCGCGGCCGTGACTGCGCAGGTCCGCATGAAAGCGCTCCCAGAAGATAAGCATACGCGCCAGGGTCAGGAGCCAGAGGCCGATATAAAAGAGAATGTTCAGCCAGAAAAGCGTCGCTGCAAAAAAGAAAAAGCCCAAAAAATTCGAGGCAATGGAAACAATGCCCGTGGACATCACCATGGCGAAATAGGCCGGCGGAAGACCTGCAATGGCAGCCTTTATGGAATCAAGCGGCACTGGCATGCTACAAGCTCAAAATTCATAATTCAAAATTCATAACTCTTGACAATCGCCCGCCCGCCTTCGGAACAACAGGTAGCTGCGCGGCAAGTACTGTACAGGCACATTCCAAATGTGAATCAAACGGCTAAAAGGGGAGAAGGCGAACAGCAGGAATGCGGCCAGAATATGGAGCTGGTAGGCGAACGGCACATCGGCCATCAGTTGAGGATTGGGGTTCAAGAAGACGATGCTGCGAATCCACGGCGCGACGGTGTCAAGCAGGTGATAACGGCCGAAAAAGACGTTATAGGTGCCAACCAGTATGACAAACAGCAGCAACGCCAGGGTGACGGTATCGTTTGCGGTCGAGGCCGCTGCAACCCGGTCTCGCGTCCTCCGACGCCACAATAACAGGGAGGCTCCCAGCAGCGCCATGACGCCAAAAATCATGCCGAGCACAATCGCGATGCGGGTGTGCTCTTCGGCATCGATTCCGACCGCATCATAGACGGTCTGCGGAATCAGCAGTCCGCCGAAATGCCCGATGAAAGTCAGAACGATCCCATAGTGAAACAAGGGAGATACATATTTCAAGCTGCCTTTATCGAGGATTTCACTCGACTTCGCATTCCAGTGATAAGGGTCGCTCAGATAACGCCAGGCGTGCCCCACCGTAAAGACCGCCAAAGACAGGTAGGGAAAAACCAGAAACGCCAGAGTGTTCCAATCGAATTTCATGTCTTTCTCCCTGGTTTCCTTTTAAGCCGTCGAGTCAGAGTTTTTCCGCCGGTTGCAGCCTGACTTGCGTATCGCGCTCGAACCAACCGGAATGATTCGGAAAGCCATACCTGAAGCAAGAAAGTCAGTAAAGTCGCACGATCGTCATTCCGCTTTCATCTAGCGGGAATCCAGAGCGTATCTTGGGCTCGTGCGTCAACCAGGTCCCCGGCCAGCTTCAGCAATCCGGCATAAGGGCTTTGCGCATCCTGCAAGCGCGCGGTAAGTGTCGCTATCGATTTCCGATATTCCGCGGCCATCTCCATGAACACTTCGGCAGGGCAAATGGACCAGAATTCCAGCATCACCGGCAGGTAGTCGGGCAGGTCACTCGGCAGCAGCTCATAACCGGTCTCTCGATAGACTTGCAGCAATTTCGCCAGAGCCGCGCCCCTCTTTTTGCCGTCTCCCACCAGATGATACGTCAGGTTTAAGCTCACGGCGGTATTCATGTCAAACATCTCGATGTATTCTTCCTGCACTCTTATCAAAGGCTTGCTTCTAAGATAAGCAAAAAATCCGGTCAGGATCTCTTTTCCGGGCACCGACGAGAAGCGCTCGATTTGTGCTTCAATTTCACGCAAAGAGCCCGCAAGCTCTTGATCCGGATAGTGCAGCAGCAAAGCAAGCAGCTTAAGAACAATTCTTCTATCTTCCCGCATCTTCTCCATCCTGTCGCGCACTAGCCGAGCCAGGCAAACCTCTGTTTCTTTGCCGCTTACCTCGGCCACGGAATCGCATACTTAGTTTGCCACCAGGTGCGTTTCCAAACAGAGTTTGGGAACGAGGGATAAGTGGAGTTTGGCAGGCGATCCGTTTGTTTTCGGACGCGGCGGTGAAGAGGGTCTTGAACGAGGGAAAAGAAGAGCTCGGTGACGAACGAAACTGGATCGATCCTCCCTACCTCAAGCTCCTACTCCACGACCCTACCCCTTACTCCATGCTCCATAACCTACTCCAAGCTTCAAGCTCCATGCTCTATGCTCATCCCAGGCTGTCCGGCGGATAGCTGCATTCTCCCTGCCGGCGGTGGAGGTCTTCGACGGTTTCACGCCTTACCGTCGGAATGACGTTGCGCTCCTCATATTTGGCAATGGCAAGAAGAGCATACATCTCTTTGGCCGTTCCCTCATCCAATCCGACTTCTTCCAGAATCGAGGCGTCCGGCTGCCGCTCCACACGGACCGAGCGCATATACTTGCGCAGCGCCATGAGCCGTCCCAGGGCAAGTCTGACGGGAGCCTCATCGCCGGCAGCCAGAAGATTCGCCAGATATTTGAGGGGAATCCGCATATTGTCATTCATTCCGAGCGGCTCCCCTGAACGATCCGGCTGATCGAGCAGCGGACTCAAAGGAGGAATGTACCATACCATGGGGAGAGTCCTGAATTCTGGATGGGGCGGCAGGGCCAGCTTCCATTTCACAATCAGTTTATAGACCGGCGACCGTCTGGCGGCATCGACGTAACTCGCCGGTATACCGCTTTCGATCGCCCGAGTTGCAATATCGGGGTCGTTCGGATCGAGGAAAAGCGAAGTTTGCGCCTCATAGAGAAGCTTCTCGTTTATGGTGGAAGCGGCGCGAAAGATCCGGTCGGCATCATAGAGCAGCACACCGATAGAACGGATGCGCCCAACGCAGGTTTCCGCGCATAGAGTCGGCATTCCCGCCTCAATTCGGGGATAGCAGAAGATGCACTTTTCCGATCGGCCGTTTTTCCAATTGAAGTAGACCTTCTTGTAAGGGCAGCCCGACACACAATAGCGCCAGCCGCGACATTGCTCCTGATCCACCAGCACAATGCCGTCTTCATCCCGCTTGTAAAGCGCTCCTGAAGGACACGATGCGACACAGGAAGGGTTTAGACAGTGCTCGCAGATCCTCGGCAGATAAAACATGAACACTTTCTTGAACTGCAGATAGGCGTTGCGCTCCTTTATGCTTCGAAAATTGACATCATCGAGTCCGGTGACGTTCACCCCCGCCAGATCGTCTTCCCAATTGGGGCCCCACTTGATCTGCAGGTTCTTTCCGGTGAGCAGCGATTTGGGGCGCAGTGCCGGTTGGTTTCGTTTCCGCGGGCTTGAAACGAGGTCGCCATAATTGTAGGTCCACGGCTCGTAGTAATCATCGATTTTGGGAAGATCGGGGTTGTGAAAAATGTTGAGCATCTTGTGCGACTTGCCGCCCGCCCGAAGCGAGAGTCGACCGAGCTTGATTCGCCAGCCGCCGTTCCATTCGGCTTGATTTTCCCATCTTTTGGGGTAGCCCACCCCGGGCTTGGTTTCGACATTGTTGTACCAGATGTATTCGGCACCCTCCCGATTGGTCCACACATTCTTGCATGGAATGCTGCAGGTGTGACAGCCGATGCATTTATCGAGATTCATCACCATGGCGATCTGGGCTTTAATCTTCATACCATTGCACCTCCCGCGCCTTTCGCACCACAATCACTTCATCGCGCTGAGCTCCGGTGGGACCGTAGTAATTGAAGCCATAGCTCAGCTGAGCATAACCGCCGATCATCT
>Ga0068714_10004055_pt1 | contig 16750 bp, 15 predicted proteins | sample MTBNYHSulfiMetaG_FD_62988 | JGI IMG/M metagenome (GOLD analysis project Ga0068714, IMG submission 62988) | Enrichment culture microbial communities from rom New York Harbor, USA that are MTBE-degrading - MTBE-NYH (New York Harbor Sulfidogenic)... | ecosystem: Environmental > Aquatic > Marine >...
TTGCATCTGCGGCCAACTTAGGCAAGTGAAATATCCGGGCCAGGTTTAAGAAAAATGAAGCAGCCTCTCTTACTCGGGCCCGGCCAGCCGGCCCAGGTCCGACCCGTCCAGCCGGTAGAGGTCCCAATCATCCTGGCGTCTGGCCCCCAGGCGGCGGTAGAAGTCGATGGCCGGCCGGTTCCAGTCCAGGACGGCGAACTCGATCCGACCGCAGTCTATCTCCCGGGCCAGGCGGCCTAGAAAGGCGAAGACGGCCCGGCCGATCCCCTGCCGTCTGGCCTGGGGCTGGATATAGATATCCTCGATCCATAGCCCGGGGCGGCCGGTGAAGGAGGAGAAGGTGGTGAAGAAGATACAGTAGCCCACCGGTTGGTGGTCCAGGCGGATCAGGAGGGCCTGGGCCGCCGGCCGGGGGCCGGTCAGGGAGGTCCGGAGAGCCTCCTCGTCGACCGTCACCCTGTCCTCCAGGGATTCATAGCGGGCCAGCTCCCGGATCAGGGAGAGCAGAACCGGGACGTCCTTTCCCTTGATCGGCTCGATGGTCAGGCCCTGGGGTTTGGGTTCGGGCATCTCTTACTCCGAAGAATGGTCTGAAGGGGATGGGCCGGACCGGTGGGGGCTCCGGGTCAGTCCTCGGCGGCGGTCATGACCATGTCCCGGCCTTCCTGTTTGGCCAGATAGCAGGCCTGATCGGCCGCGGAGAGCAAGCCTTCCGGGCCGGTGTAGGCCCCGCCCTCGGAGCTGGCCACGCCCAGGGAGACGGTGACCACCCCCTGCCTCAGGCCTTCCCGGTGGTGGATGTCAAGCCCGGCCACGGTCTCCTGGATCTTTTGGGCCACCTGGGCGGCGGCCCAGAGGGCCGTTTCGGGGAGGATGGCCACGAACTCCTCCCCCCCGTATCGGGCGGCGAAGTCCCCGGGGCGCTGGAGGCATTCCCGGAAGGCCTGGCTGACCCGTTTCAGGCACTCGTCCCCGGCCTGGTGGCCGTAGTTGTCGTTGAAGGCCTTGAAGTGGTCGATATCCATCATGATCAACCCCAGGGGCCGATCCTGGCGGATGGACCTGCGCCACTCCCGGAGAAGGGTCTCGTCAAAGTGACGGCGGTTGGCCAGCCCGGTCAGGCCGTCGAGGAGGGACAGCCGGCGGAGCTCCTCCTGGGTCTTCCTCAGCTCGGCGATCAGCTCCTCCCTCTCCTCCTGGGCCTGCCGCCTTTCGCTGATGTCGGTCAGGATCCCCACCGAGCCGATGACCCTTCCCTCCTCGTCCAGCCAGGGGAAGGAATGATCGCCCAGCCATTTGAGCTCCCCCCAGCTGGTCTTGACCAGGTAGTCGGCCCGGTACTCGCCGGTCTGGCCGGCCTTGCGCATCTCCACCACGTCTTCCCTGGTGAAGACGGTTCCGCCCTGGAGCTCGATCTTTTTGACCAGGGAGGCGAAGCCGATCCGATTGATCTCCATCGGGCTGTAGCCGATCAGGTTGAGGATGCCCGGGCTCATGTAGTCGTAGGTCATGGTCTGGTAGCGGAGCTGGTAGAGGGCGTCCCCGGTGGTCTGGGTCAGAAACCTGAACCTGGTCTCGCTCTCCTTGAGGGCCTCCTCGACCCTCCTCCGCCGGGCCTTCTCCCGCTGGAGCTCCTCCAGGGTCCGGTCGAGCCGCTCCTCCAGCTCCCGGGCGGAGAGGGGTTCCCCCCGGGGAGGCGGGGAGCCTTGGCCCTGCTCCTCCGCCGGGCCTGGATCCCCTTCGGTCCCGGGGGCGGACTCCGGCGCCTCCTCCCCGACCTCGGCCGAGAGAGGCTCCTTGACCGGTCCCTGGGTGTCGTCGGATGAGCTGTTCACCACCAGGCCCTGGGTTTAGCCCGGATATTTCATGAGTCGATCTACTGCGGGGGTCATCTCCTGGTTACGACGCTTGAACTCGGCATTTTGGTCCTCGACATACATTTCATGTATGCCTCCGGGCCAAAATACCGGGCAGCGGCGCGTCTCACCAACGGATCTGGCCCCCTCGCTACGGTCACTCATGAAACATCCGGGCGAGGCCAAGTTAATCCTAAACGGAAAGACGGATGACTTCAAGATCGGGCTCCGAGGGCTTTCCCCCCCAGGCTTTTGGCCATGTCTTTTTCCCCACGGAGGAACCTTGGACAATGGTTGGAAGGGTCGAAACCGAATCAGACGGCCCGGGCCTTGAGCCGGGTCTTGATCTCCTTGATGAGGGCCAGACAGACCTGGTGGGCGTCGGCCACGATGGCCACGTCGGCCATCTTCATCATCGGCGCCTCCGGGTTCTTGTTGACGGCGATGATCAGCTCGGCCTCCTGGATGCCGGCGGTGTGCTGGATGGCCCCGGAGATGCCGAAGGAGAAGAGGACCTGGGGCTTGACCTGCCTGCCCGCCTGGCCCACCAGGGTCTCGTCGCCGGCCCAGCCGGCGTAGACCACCGGCCGGGTGGCCCCCACCTCGCCGCCCATGAGGCGGGCCAGGTCATGGAGCTTCTTGAACTTGTTCTTGGAGCCCATCCCCCGTCCGCCGCAGACCACCACCCTGGCCGTCTCCAGCTTCTCCACCCGGTGGGGCTGGCGGACGGCCGAGATCAGCCGGACCCTTTCCCGGGGCAGGTCGTCGGGCAGGTCCAGGAGGACGACCTCCCCCCGGCGCTGGGCATCGTGGGGCAGCTCCTGGAAGGCCCCGGGCCTGACCGTGGCCATCTGGGGCCGGTCCTCGGGGGTGATGATGTCGGCCACCAGGTTGCCGCCAAAGGCCGGGGCCGACTGAATGAGCTGTCCTTTCTCATCCAGGCGGAGGTCGAGGCAGTCGGCGGTCAGCCCGGTCCTGAGGCGCTTGGCCACCCGGGGGGCCAGCTCGCGGCCGAACCGGGTCGCCCCCAGGAGGAGGATGGCCGGCCGGTACTCGGCGGCCAGGCGGACGATCAGGTTGACGTAGGTTTCGACCCGGTAGTTGGCCAGGGCCGGGTTGTCGATGAGGTAAACCTTGTCCGCCCCGTGGGCGACGGACTCGACGGCCAGGTCTCCGACCTGCTCGTCCATCCGGGAGCCGAAGACCAGGACTCCGGCCTTGGTGCCCAGACCCTGGGCCAGGTCCCTGGCCCGGGCGAGCAACTGGAGGGTGACCCGGTTGCGGAAGTAGTTCCGGTAGTCACCGAAAACCCAGACCTCTCCTTTTCCGTGGGACTCAGTCATCAGGAGAGTACCCCTGGCCGACGAAGCCGTTCAAGCGGGCCCCGAAAAGCTGGAAAAGGTCCTGGACTGAGGCCTTGACCGCGCCCTTGAGGACCACCCCCTCCTTGTCGATCACCGAGGGGTAGACCTTGAGGATCCTGGTGGCCGAGCCGTTCTGGCCTATGAGCTTAGGGTTGGCCCCCAACTTCTTGGCGTCCAGGTGGATCAGGTCCCGGCTGCTAAAGGCCGGCTGGATGCCGCTCAAATCCACGTGCCGGGGGGCGAAGCCGCTGCTGGCCACGGTCAGGACCCCGGGCGGCTCCAGCTCCAGGGTCTCCAGGAAGTTGTCGGTCTGGCGGCTGAGGCGGATGGTCGGCCGGCCGCCCTTGATCTTGGGGGCCAGGACCTCGATGGTCTCCACGTAGGCCACCCCGGCCACCATGAGCTCCTCGGCCAGCTGGGGTCCCACCTGGGCCGTCTCCGAGTCGGACGAGTAGCAGCCGCAGAGGACCAGATCGAAATCCCGCCGGACCAGCTTGATGGCCTTGGCCAGGGTGTAGGAGGTGGCCAGGGTGTCGGCCCCGGCCATGGTCGGGTCGCTCAAAAGGACCGCCCAGTCCGCGCCCAGGGCCAGGGCCTCCCTCAAGATCTCCTCGGCCTGGGGCGGCCCCATGGAGATGACGGTTATCGCCCCCCCGTGGTCGGCCTTGAGCTGAAGAGCCGCCTCCAGGGCGTTGCGGCAGGCCGGGTTCATCATCCCCTGGGCCAGATCGCGCTTCAGACCACCGGTTCGCTGGTCCCACTCCAGCTCGGCCACGGCCGGGACTTGCTTGATGCAGACCACCAGGTTCATCGTTTCGCTACCTTGACCGGGTATTTCACCTTGGCGAGCTTCATAAAAAAATCCGGGTCAGACCGGGCGGGAGAGGATATCCCGGGCGATGACCAGCCTCTGGACCTCGTTGGTCCCCTCATAGATCTCGGTCACCTTGGCGTCCCGGAAGTAACGCTCGACCTCATACTCCTTGGCGTAACCGTAGCCGCCGTGGATCTGGACGGCCAGGCTGGTGACCTTGTTGGCCAGGACGGCGCAGAAGAGCTTGGCCTTGGCCGCCTCGGCGGTGAACCGGACCCCGGCGTCCTTGAGGGCCGCGGCCCGGTAGAGGAGGAGCCGGGCCGCGTCGATCTCCGTCTCCATGTCGGCCAGGTAGTTCTGGATGGTCTGGAAGTTGCTTATAGGCCGGCCGAACTGCTGCCGCTCCCGGCTGTACTTGACCGAGGCCTCGAAGGCCCCCTGGGCCAGACCCAGGGCCTGGGCGGCGATGCCCATCCTTCCGGTGTCCAGGGCGGTCAGACCGATCCTTATGCCCTGGCCCAACTGGCCCAGGAGGTTCTCCCGGGGCACCAGGCAGTCCTCGATGAAGAGGGAGCAGACCGGGTTGGCCCTGACCCCGCAGAGGTCCTCGAACTCGCCGACGGTGAACCCCTCCCGCTCGGACTCGATGATGAAGACGCTGGCCCCCCGACTGCGGCTGGCCGGATCGGTCACGGCGAAGATGAGGGCCAGCCCGCAGGCCCCGCCATTGGTGACGAAGATCTTGGTTCCGTTGAGGAGAAAGCCGTCCTTGACCTTGACCGCGGTGGTCTCCACCCCCCCGGCGTCGGAGCCGGCGTTGGCCTCGGTCAGGCAGAAGGCCCCGATCCTCTTGCCCGAGCAGAGGTCGGGCAGGAAGCGGTCCTTTTGCTCCTTGGTCCCGAAGGCCAGGATGGGGTAGAGGGCCACCGAGTTGTGGACGGTGACGCACAGCCCCACCGCGGCGCAGACCCGGGAGAGCTCCTCGATGACGATGCAGTAGGAGATGGTGTCCAGCCCGGCCCCGCCGTACTCGGCCGGGGCCTGAAGGCCGAAGTAGGACAGCTCCCCCATCTTCCGGATGGCCTCCCAGGGGAAGTGGGCCGCCCGGTCGATATCCGAGGCGATGGGCCTGAGCTCCGCCTCGGCGAAGTCCCGGACCACGTTACGGACCACCTTGTGCTTGGTGCAGGCGTTGAACTCCATCTCCATGGTCACTACCCGAACTCTCTCCTTCCCGGATCCCGGGTGAACGAGCAAGATAGCCTATTTGTTTGCCTGGTTCAACCATCAAGGCGGGGGAAAAGTTGATTAATTTGCCTTGGGGGGTTAGGGGCTGTTTCCAAAAAGCTTTCTGCTGCGGCCGGCTTTATTTTCCGTCTGCGGCGTTGTCAGGCCCAAAAAGTTCTCGACGTAGCTCCACTACGCCTGCGAGCTTTTTAGACCTTCCGCCTGGCATCCAAAAAACACGCTCGCCCTCGCGACGAAATCTTTTTAGAAACAGCCCCTAGGGCGGCTCCCCCCCGGGGGAGGGAGAGCCGCCGGAAGGGAAAGGTTCAGGCCAGGCTCAGCTCCTCCAGCTTGGCCCCGGTGGGGAGCCCTTCCGGAGACCAGCCCCGGATCCGGTAGTAGTCCTCCAGCATCTCCTCCAGGTGGCAGACCTGGCCCCGGGCCGGGCCGTCGGGCAGGGGCTGGGCCGTGATCCGCTCCGGCAGGGTGTCGTCCCGGCGGTCGAAGCCGGCCTGGGCCAGGAAGACCCGCTCGGCGTTGAAGATCCTCTCCCCCACCCGTTCCAGCTCCTCCAGGGTGTAGCCGGCCCCGGTGGCGGCGTTGACCAGCTCCAGGATTCCGGTGGGGGGGACCATGACCTCCTGCTCGACCAGGTTGCGGACCGAGAAGAAGACGCACAGCCCGGCCGAGTCGATGAGGGCGAAGAGGTCCTGCCACTTGGCGGTCAGCCTGGCCTTGCCCCGCCACTCCTGGGGATCGACGTTGGTCGGAACCCCCAGGAGCTCGAAGTAGGCCGGGTCGCCCCGCATGTGGGAGCCGCCGATGGGCGAGGTGGCGTAGGCCAGGCCCATGGCCTGGGAGCCCCGGGGCTCGTAGCCGGGGAACTCCTGGCCCTTGGAGACCATGGCCAGCTCGGGATGGCCGCAGCGCCGGGCCAGCCTGAGCGAGCCCTGGGCCAGGATGTCCCCGAACCCCTCCCGCTCTCCGGTCTGCCGGGTCAGATCGACCAGGGCCCGGCCGTCGCCCCAGAGGAGGGGCCGGCCCACCTGGGCCTCGGTAAGGTGCCCCTTCTCAAAGAGCTCCATGGCGCAGGCCAGGGTGGCCCCCATGGTGATGGTGTCCAGGCCCAGCTCGTTGCAGAGGTAGTTGGCCTTGGTGATGGCGGCCAGGTCGTCGATGCCGCAGTTGGAGCCCATGGCGTAGACCGTCTCGTACTCCGGCCCCTCGCCCTGGCCCTCGAACCCGGGCTCCTCGACCCTGGTCACCCGGCCGCAGCCGATGGGGCAGGAGAAGCAGGCCGAGCTCCGGACCAGGTACTTCTCGGTCAGGGTCACCCCGTAGATCTTCTCCCAGCCGGCGAAGGTCCCGAACTGGAAGTTCTGGGTGGGCAGAACCCCGAAGTTGTTGGTGGCCATGGCCGTGACCGCGGTTCCGTGGAGCCTCAGGGCCGGCGGGTTCTCCTTGGCCGCGGCGTTGAACCTGTCCCTGATCCGTTTGTTGGCCGCCTTGAAGGCCGCCTGGTCGGCCAGGCGGACCGGCTCCAGGCCCCTGACGGCCACGGCCTTGAGGTTCTTGGAGCCCATGACCGCCCCCACCCCGGAGCGTCCGGCGGCCCGGTGGAGATCGTTCATGATCGAGGCGAACAGGACCCCCTTCTCCCCGGCCGGCCCGATGGCGGCCACCTTGGCCTGGTCCTCGGTCTCGGCCCGGACGGCCCGGTCGGTCTGGTGGGTGGTCCGGCCCCAGAGGTGGGCGGCGGGCCTTAGCTCGGCCCGGCCCCGGTCGATCCAGAGGTAGACCGGCTCGGGCGAGCGGCCGGTGATGATGACCGCGTCGAAGCCGGTTCGCTTCAGCTCGGTGGGGAAGCGGCCGCCCGAGTTGGAGCAGGTCAGGGCCCCGGTCAGGGGGGACTTGGTCATGACCATGTAGCGGGCCCCGGTGGGGGCCAGGGTCCCGGTCAGGGGGCCCACGGCCATGACCATGACGTTCTCCGGGCTCAAGGGCTCGACCTTGGGGTCCAGCTCGGCCAGGAGATAGTGGATCCCCAGCCCCCTCCCGCCCAGGTAGTCGCGGGCCGCTTTCGGCTCCAGGGGCTCGACGCCGGTCTGGCCCGTGGTCAGATCGACCCTGAGGACCTTGCCCATCCATCCATCCATTTTTCAGTCTCCCATGGATTAAATCGTCCTCCCTTGGGGCCAGGAGGGTATTTTCCCGTTCCCGGCCCTGGGGAGGTAGTCAACCAATTCTTTCAACCCGCTTCCCCGGCATCCACTCAGGTGGGGGGCATGACCTCGGCCGTGCCGGTGAGGACCTTCTTGCCGGTCTGGTTGAAGCAGGTGGTGTCCACCTTGAGCCGGTTGCGGTCGGTCATGACCTCCAAAACCTCGAACCGGACCGTGATCTCGTCGCCGATGAAGACGGGCTTGAGGAACTTCAGCTCCTGGGTGACGTAGATGGTCCCCAGGCCCGGGAACTGGGTCCCGAAGACGCCGGACATGATCCCCGCGGTGAGCATGCCGTGGGCCACCCGCTGCTTGAAGATGGTCTTCTCGGCGAACTCCGGGTCCAGGTGGAGGGGGTTGAAGTCCCCGGTGGCCTCGGCGAAATGCTTGATCATCTCCTCGGTCACGGTGGTCTTGGACTCATAGGTCTGGCCGACCTTGAACTGGTCCACGCTCATGCCCTTGTCCATAAGGCTCCTCCGGTTTGGCTTGACCGGCCTCCATCATACCAAGCCCCGGACCGGAAGGGGAAGGGGGGTTCGGGTTTGATCGGGAGGGGCCGGAGTTTACCCTGGCGGCTTGCCGGGATAGGCAGGGGGGGTCTGGATCTGTCCCTCCAGGGATATCTTAAGCCGGGAGAGACGGTCCGCCCCCCCGGACAGGAGAAAGCCGGAGCTTAAGCTCAGGTCCCCGGCCCGCCAGTCGATGACCAGAAACTCCCGGCCCCCGCCCCAGCGGCCGGCGTGCCACCCGGCCGACCTGGTCCCGGTCATGGCCGGGAAGGGAATGAAGAGGGGCCTCCTGGTCAGGTAGCGCCGGAAGAAGAGCCCCTCCTCCTCCAGCCACAGCACCCCCGAGCCCCGGGCGAAGAAGCCCTGCCGGCAATACCTCCGCCACCAGCGGCGGTCGATGATCGTTCCGGCGTAGCCGCCCTTGCTCCTGAAGAAATCCAAGCGCCCCCTCCTCTCTGGAAATTATTAAAATAATTGGACTAAACCCCCTCACCCCGACGCTGTCCCCCAGGGAGGGGGAGAGGGGGCCGGTGGGTGCCGGGACGAAGGGAGGGGGGAGAGCCCACCTAGGCTTTCATCAAATCCTCCAAAGGATCCAGGCCCGGGTTCGGCCGCCGGCTCCGGTCCCGGCGGTCAACCCTCCACCCCCCGGCCCGACGAGGGGAGGTCCCTGTCCTTTATATCATGGTCGAAGGAGGCGGCGGCTTTGAGTCCTTCCGGCGGCCGGCCGACGAAGCCCCGGTCGGGATCTCCCCGGGGGCCGGGTAAAGGAGTTGACCTGGAGCCTTTAGGTGTTGTAGCCCTAGTCGGACCGAAACCCATTCTCTGGTCGCCGGCGATGACTCTTGATCATCCCCTTCTCTCCGGCCCGGTCCATCCCCGGAGGGCCCGGTCTTGATCCCGGGCCGGGAATACTTCTGGTCCATCGATCATCCGGAGCTCTTCTATCTTTTCGCCCTGGCGGCCCTGGTCTCGTTCGGCCGGGGGGTCTGGCTCAAGATCCGGCCCTGGCTGGCCGCTCCCCGGGGGTTGAGGCCCCTGGAACCGGCCCGGACGGCGGTGATTCTCCTCAGGGACGGCCTCCTGGGGGCCAGGATCTTCAAGACCGGCCCGGGCTCCGGGCTGCTCCACCTTCTTCTCCTGTGGGGCTTTCTGGGCCTTTTCCTGGGGACGGTCCTGATCTCGGCGGATCATTACCTCTTCCGCTTCCTCTTTGGCCCAACCTACCTCCTCTTCTCCTGGTCCATGGAGGTCCTGGGGCTGATGCTCCTGGCCGGGGTGGTCTGGGCCCTGGCCAGGCGCTACCTGGCCGGGGAGGCCAGGCTGGAGCGGGACCGGGCCGGGCTGCTGGTCCCGGCCTGGCTGGGCCTGGCCGGGCTCAGCGGCTTCCTGGTGGAGGGTGGGCGGCTGGCCGGGCTCTCTCCCCCGGGAGGGGGCTGGTCCTTTGCCGGCGGGTTGGTGGCCCGGCTGTGGGCCTCGCCCGAGGCGGCCCAAGGGGCCTATCCCTTCCTCTGGTGGGGCCACGCCCTGATCTCCCTGGGCCTCATCGCCGGCCTGCCCTTTACCCGGCTCTTCCACGCCCTGGCCGCCCCGGTGAGCCTGGCCCTCCAGGGACAGTTCCTGGACAGGGCCTTGGACCGGGCCCTGGAGCGGGCCCAGGGGCCGGCGGAGGGCGATGAGGAGGAGAGGGCCGGGGAGGCGGGCGGGCTGGACCTCCTGGAGCTGGTCCACCTGGAGGCCTGCACCCGCTGCGGGCGCTGCCAGGAGGTCTGCCCGGCGGCCCTGGCCGGGGAGCCGCTCTCGCCCCGGACCTTTCTCCAGGCCCTCAAGGCCGAGCGGGAGGGCCTCCCGGAGGGCGGCTGGTGCTGCACCACCTGCCGGGCCTGCCTCCAGGTCTGCCCCGTGGCCGCGGCCCCCCTGGGGCTGGTCCGGACGGTCAGGTCCAGGATCGTCGAGGAGGGGGCTTCAGTCCCCCCCCGGCTGATGGAGGGCCTGGAGAGGCTCTACAAGTACGACAACCCCTGGCTGGCCAAGAAGGGCGGCAAGACGGCCTGGACCCGGGGGCTGCCCTTCCCGGTCCCGGACCGGCCCCTGGAGGAGGAGGGGGAGTGGCTCTTTTTCGTGGGCTGCACCACCGGCCTGGAGACCAGGGCCCAGGGGCTGGCCCGGGCCCTGGCCCTGATCCTCCACGATCGCGGGGTGCCCTTCTCCACCCTGGGTAAAAGGGAGCCCTGCTGCGGCGACGTGGCCCGGCAGGTGGGGGAGGTGGGGCTCTGGGAGGTTCAACGGGAGCAGACCCTCGACCTCCTGGAGAAAGGCGGGCTCGGCAACCTGGTCTGCTCCTCGCCCCACTGCCTGGACTCCTTCAGGAAGGTCTACCCCGGGACCCTGGGCGGCCGGGATCTGAAGGCGGTCCACTACAGCCAGCTCCTGGCCCGGCTGGTGGACCAGGGCCGGCTGGAGTTCAAGGAAGGGCTGGACCTGAAACTGACCTTTCACGACCCCTGCTACCTGGCCCGGCACAACCGGATCGTGGAGGAGCCGCGCCGGGTCCTCCGGGCCATCCCCGGGGTGGAGCTGAGGGAGATGGCCGACAGCGGCCTCAAGACCCTGTGCTGCGGCGGCGGGGGAGGGAGGATGTGGCACGAGCCGGAGGGCCAGGCCAGCCCCGGCCTGGCCCAGCGCCGCCTGGCCCAGGCCGCGGAGGCCGGGGCCGAGGCGGTGGTCACGGCCTGTCCGTTGTGCCTGATCATGCTCGAGGACGCCCGCAAGACCGGCGGCTTCGAGGAGAGGCTAAAGGTGGTGGACCTGGCCGAGCTGGCGGCCCGGGCGCTGGGGTTGGATATCGAGGAAGACAAGGAGGGTGGGGGATGAAGATCCTGGTGCTGGTCAAGAACGTTCCCGAGGCGGCCGAGGCCGACCTCGAGGTCGATTCCAAGTCGGGGACCCTGGAGACCGGTGACCTGGTCTACTCCATCAACGAGTGGGACAACTACGCCCTGGAGGAGGCGGTCCGGCTCAAGGAGTCGAGGGGAGGGGAGGTCACGGTCCTGACCCTGGGCGACGAGGAGGCCGAGGACGTCCTCCGCCGGGGGCTGGCCATGGGGGCCGACCGGGCCGTCCATCTCCTGGACGAGGCCTTCGAGGGCTCGGACCCCCGGACCGTGGCCAAGGCCGTGGCCCGGGCCGTCCAGGGCCAGGGCTTCGACCTGATCCTGGCCGGGGTCCAGTCCTCGGACCTGGCCCAGGCCCAGACCGGGGTCCTCCTGGCCCAGGAGCTGGACCTTCCCTTTGCCACCCTGGCCGTGGGGCTGGAGATCCGGGAGGGGAGGGCGGAGGTGACCAGGGAGCTGGAGGCCAACACCTTGGAAAGGGTGGAGCTCCCCCTGCCGGCCCTGGTCACGATCCAGTCGGGGATCAACCAGCCCCGCTACGTCTCCATCATGGGCATCCGCAAGGTCCGGCGGATGACCGTGGACCTCCGGGACTGCCGGGCCCTGGGGCTTACGGAGGAGGAGGTGGGCCCGGGCTGCTCTTTTGTCCAGGAGCGGAGGCTCCTCCAGCCCCCGGCCGGACAAGGGGCGACCATGCTGGAGGGGAGCCTGCCCGAGGCCTGCCGAACCCTGGCCGGGATCATCAAGGACAGGGGGGGCTTATGAGCCGGAAGGTCCTGGTGGTGGCCGAGCACCGGGCCGGGGCGCTGGCCGAGTCCACCCTGGAGGCGGCGGGGGCCGGCCTGGGGCTCGGGGGGGAGGTGACCGCGGCCCTCCTGGCCGCCGACCCGGCCGGGTTGGAGGGGCCCCTCCTGGGCCGGGTCCCCCGGCTGGAGAAGATCATCCACCCCGGGCTGGCCGAGTACAACCCGGAAGCCTTTCTGGAGCCGCTCTCCAGGCTGATCCAGGACCTCTCCCCGGGTCTGGTTTTGATGGCCCACACCAGCCAGGGGATGGACCTGGCCCCGGCCCTGGCCGGGCGGCTGGGGCTGCCCCTGGCCACCGGCTGCACCCGGGTGGAGGAGAAGGAGGGAGCCTTCCTGGTGGGCCGGCCGGTCTACGGGGGCAAGCTGACCGAGGAGCTTAAGCTCGGGCCCCACCCCACGGTGGTCCTGACCCTCCAGACCGGGGCCTTCGCCCCTCCCCCGGAGGGCCCGGTCGAGACCCGGGTCCGGGAGACGGTCCCGGAGGCGCTCTCTCCCCGGCACCTGAGGCGGTTCGTGGAGCGGCTGGCCGCGGCCAGGGACGAGGTGGACATCACCGCGGCCGACATCCTGGTCTCGGTGGGGCGGGGGATCGGCTCGGCCGAGAACATCGAGCGGGCCCAGGCCCTGGCCGACCGGCTGGGGGCCACCCTGGCCTGCTCCCGGCCGGTGGCCGACGCGGGCTGGCTGCCCAAGTCCCGCCAGGTGGGGACCTCGGGCCAGAGCGTGAGGCCCAAGGTCTACCTGGCCCTGGGGATCTCCGGGGCCTTTCAGCACCTGGCCGGGATCGGCGGGGCCCAGACGGTCATCGCCGTCAACAAGGACCCCAAGGCCCCCATCTTCCAGGAGGCGGATTACGGGCTGGTGGCCGACCTGTTCCAGGTCCTGGATCAGCTGGCGGAGGCGTTCTAGACTGGGTATTTGATGTCAGCCTGGTGCCCTGACCCGGCATGTGCATACTAAAATAAGGGTGGGGTGGGTTATCTCGCGGCCGGCCAGTCGCCGGGAGATGGCCGCCGGCGGCTTAAGTATCACGCCGAAGGTAATTGTCAGGCCATCCTTTGCAACTTCCTCCGGCGGCAATTGATGGGGCGGCCGGCTTAAGAAAGCCGGCTCGCTCGACAACACCACCCCACCCCCTTTTTAATTAATTTAGTTGATGAGAAGATAGCCGGGGGTTCTCCGCCAGAGAGATAAATGGTTAACAGGACCGGGGAGGCAGGGATGAACTTTGACCTGACCAAGGAGCAGCGGGACATCGTCAGGGCGGCCAAGGAGTTCGCCGAGGGCGAGTTCCCCCGGGTGGCCCTGGAGTTCGACCGCCAGGAGACCTTTGACCTGGACCTGTGGCGGAAGGCCTGCGAGCTGGGCTTCGTGGGGGTCTTCATCGCCGAGGAGTACGGCGGGGCGGGGTTGGGCTTTTTGGAGCACTGCCTGATCAACGAGGAGTTCTGGGCCGTGGACCCGGGCTGCGGCCAGGCCTGCCTGTCGACCACCTTCGGCTCGGAGCTTCTCCAGATCTTCGGGACCGAGGAGCAGAAAAAGGCCATCCTCCCCCGCCTGGTGGCCGGGGAGGCGATCCTGGCCACGGCCATCACCGAGCCCGGGGCCGGCTCCGACCCGACCATGGCCTCCACCGCGGCCGTCCTGGAGGGGGGGGAGTGGGTGGTCAACGGCTCCAAGATGTTCACCACCAACGGGACCCTGGCCGATTACGTGATCCTTTTCTGCCGGACCGACCCGGAGAACGAGTCCCGGCACCGCCGCCACAGCTTCATCCTGGTGGAGACCGACCGGCCGGGGTTCACGGCCACCAAGATCAGGGGCAAGCTGGGCATCCGGGCCTCGGACACGGCCGAGCTGGTCATGTCCGACCTCCGGGTCCCGGAAGGGAACCTGATCGGGGTCAGGGGCCAGGGCTTCAACCAGCTGATGACCTTCTTCAACCGGACCAGGCTCCACATCTGCGCCCAGGGGGTGGGCCTGGCCCGGGCCTGCCTGGAGGACTCGGCCCGCCACGCCAAGGGCCGGGTCCAGTTCGGCCAGACCCTGATCAACTTCCAGGGGGTCCAGTTCAAGCTGGCCGAGATGGCCACCCGGATCAGGGCCTCCCGGAACCTCTACTACAACGCCGCCTGGCTGATGGACGAGGGGCGGGAGGATCACGGCCTGGTGGCCATGGCCAAGTGGTACTCGGCCGAGACGGCGGTCCGGGCGGCCGACGAGGCGGTCCAGCTTCACGGCGGGTACGGCTACATCGACGAGTACCGGGTCAGCCGCCTCTACCGTGACTGCAAGATCCTGGAGATCTATGAGGGGGCCAAGGAGATCGAGAAGATAATCGTGGCCCGGTCCATTCTGGGCTGACCCGGGCCGGGCCAGGGGAGGCCGGGTCCGGGAAAGGTGTTGTCACCGGGCTGAAGAAGGGGTATAGTCAGGCCCCGGTCAGGAGACCGGGCCCCGGACCGGCCGGGAAGGCGGGCCGACCGGGAAACCACAACCTAGACCAGATCGGGAAGCGGGCCAGGAGGCCCGGTTCCAGCCGTGAAGGCCGGCCCATTGGGGGCTCGGCCTTTTTTATTTTGGGAGTTCCTGAGGCTCCGTCGGTGAGCGCAATGTTTTGAGGAGGAGGTTGGATCATGAAGGGGATAATCAGGTTTCTTCTGGCGGCGGTAATCCTCCTGGTCCCGGCCGGTCAGGCCGGGGCCCATTTCCAGGTCATCCTGCCCTCGGACGATATCGTCGAGGCGGGCGAGAACAGTAAGATCGGCCTGAGCCTGATCTTCACCCACCCCATGGAGCAGGGACCGGCCATGGAGATGGGCCAACCGGTCCGGTTCGGGGTCCTGGCCGGGGGGCAAAAGACGGACCTCCTGGCAAACTTGAGGCCGGTCAAGGTGGACGGCAAGACGGCCTTTGAGACGGATTATGAGCTCAAGGCTCCGGCCGACTACATCTTTTTCGTGGACCCGGCCCCTTACTGGGAGCCGGCCGAGGCAAAGATGATCATCCACTACACCAAGGTGGTGGTGGACGCCTTCGGGGCCGAGGAGGGCTGGCAGGAGCCGGTGGGCCAGCCGGTGGAGATTGAGCCCCTGGTCCGGCCCTACGGGCTGTGGACCGGAAACCTCTTCCGGGGGGTGGTCAAGCTGAACGGCCAGCCGGTCCCCTTTGCCGAGGTGGAGGTGGAGTACTACAACCAGGCCGGGATCAAGCCGCCCACCGAACTTCACATCACCCAGGTAGTCAGGGCCGACGCCAACGGGACCTTTGCCTACGCCATGCCCAAGGCCGGCTGGTGGGGCTTCGCCGCCCTGGTGGAGGGCCCGGAGAAGCTGAAGAACCCCCAGGGGGAGCTGGTCCCGGTGGAGCTGGGGGGGTTGATCTGGGTCAAGACTTACGACATGAAAGGGAGGTAACCGGTGCACGTGGCCGAAGGAACGCTGTCCGGCCCGGTGCTGATCGGCGGGGCGGCCTTGGCCGTGGCCGGGATCAGCCTGGGTTTGAGGCGGCTCTCGCCGGAGGACATCCCCCGGGTGGCCGTGGTGGGGGCGGCCTTTTTCGTGGCCTCCCTGATCCACGTGCCCATTGGACCGTCCAGCGCCCACCTGATCCTCAACGGTCTGGCCGGGCTGATCCTGGGCTGGGCCGCCTTCCCGGCCCTGACCGTGGCCCTCTTCCTCCAGGCCGTCCTTTTCGGCTTCGGCGGCCTGACCTCCTTGGGGGTCAACGCCGTGGTCATGGCCGGTCCGGCCGTGGCCGTCCGCCTGCTCCTGGGACGGCCGGCCCGGAGCCCGGACCGCCGGGTGGCCCTGGCGGCCGGGTTCGGGGCCGGGGTGGTGGGGGTCGGGCTGGGCTGCCTTTTCCTGGCCCTGGCCCTCTTTCTGTCGGCCCAGGGGTTTGTCAACGTGGCCCGGCTGGCCGTGGCCGCCCACCTGCCGGTGATGGCCGTGGAGGGGTTGATCACCGCCTTTGTGGTGGTCTTCCTGGGCCGGGTCCGGCCGGACCTTTTGGAGGATTGACCCGGATACCTCATGAGCCGATCTAGAAGCGGGGGTCATCTCCCGGATCCGACCCCCTCGCCAGGAACATTCATGATATATCCGGGTTTGGGGGGAAGAGATGAAAAAAGGAAGAATCGTCCTCGGGGCGCTGGCCGTCCTGCTTCTGGCCGCCGGGCCGGTCGAGGCCCACAAGGTCCGCCTCTTCGCCACGGTGGAAGGTAAAACAATCAAGGGCTACGGATACTTCTCGGCCAAGTCCCGGGCCAGGGACTGCCAGGTGAAGGCCTTGGGCCCGGCCGGGGAGAGCCTGGGCCAGACCCAAACCGACGAGCAGGGGGAGTTCAGCCTCGAGGCCGGGAAGAGGGTCGATCACCGGCTGGTCCTCACAACCGGGGACGGTCATGAGGCCGAGTTCCTGATCCGGGCCGAGGAGCTTCCGGCCGACCTGCCCGGAGGGGAGGGCCAGGCGGCGGCCGGGAAGGCGGAGGAGACCGCACCGGCGGCCCCGGCCGGGTCCAGAGCGGAGGAGAAGCTGAGCCCCGAGGCGGCCCCGGCGATCGCCCAGGCCGTGGCCCGGGAGGTGGCCCCCCTCAAGGAGCAGATCCAGGCTTTGCGGCGGCAGGTGGACGAGTACCAGGGCCGGGTCCGGTTCTCCGACGCGGTGGGCGGTGTGGGCTTCATCCTCGGTTTGGCCGGGGTGGCCTTCTACCTTACCGCCCGGAGGCGCGGCCAGGGGTGAGCCGAATCCCAAGCAAGACATAGCGAGAGATATATATAAATACAACTACTTGAATCAGAGAAGGGAAATAATCCGGGCAACAGGTTATAATTCAAGCCCGGCCGGAAGGCGGGTTTCGCTGGACAGAACCTCGCCAGGGTCTCAAAACAGACAGGGCAACAAGGGCTCGGGACCCGGTCCGGGGTCAGGGGTGTGGGTATGAACCGGGCACATGGGTAACAGAATAAACCGGGCACATGGGTGACACTTTTGGGCTATGACCGACGGGGAGGAGGTTGGTCATGGCCTGGAGAGAGAGCACACCCATGGATGAGC
>Ga0068714_10004057_pt1 | contig 16746 bp, 18 predicted proteins | sample MTBNYHSulfiMetaG_FD_62988 | JGI IMG/M metagenome (GOLD analysis project Ga0068714, IMG submission 62988) | Enrichment culture microbial communities from rom New York Harbor, USA that are MTBE-degrading - MTBE-NYH (New York Harbor Sulfidogenic)... | ecosystem: Environmental > Aquatic > Marine >...
AATCCAATGTTGGTCGGCTCTCCAGCCTCGATACTCCAAAAATTCAGCCTTTGGGCTTCGTGTTCTCCCAGAGCTTCCGTGGTTCTTTGTTTTCCAGACCTTCCGCTCATCCAACCGACCGGTCCATGTTATGATCTTGCCCAGTTAAACAGACACCCCGATGCAGGTTTCCATGAGCAACGAACCGAATACCACCGTCCGCATGACCGAGTACAGCCACGGCTCCGGCTGCGGCTGCAAGATCGCCCCCAAGCTGCTGGAGGAGATCCTCAACAGCGGCTTTGCCATCACCCCCAATCCCAACCTGCGGGTAGGCAACGACTCCAACGACGATGCCGCGGCCTACGACCTGGGCGACGGCCGTTCGGTGATCAGCACCACCGACTTTTTCATGCCCATCGTCGACGACCCGTTCGAGTTCGGGCGCATCGCCGCCACCAACGCCATCAGCGACGTCTACGCCATGGGCGGCAGCCCGATGATGGCCATCGCCATCTTCGGCTGGCCCATCGACAAGCTGGGGCCGGAGGTGGCGAGCCGGGTGGTCGACGGCGGCCGGGCGGCCTGCGAGGCTGCGGGTATCCCGCTGGCCGGCGGCCACTCCATCGATTCGCCCGAGCCGATCTTCGGCCTGGCGGTGACCGGTATCGTCGACAACCGGCACCTGAAGCAGAACAACACCGCCGAGGCCGGCTCCCTGCTCTACCTGACCAAGCCCATCGGCATCGGCATCCTCACCACCGCGCAGAAGCAGAAAAAGCTCAAGCCAGAACACGCACGCACCGCCCCCGATACCATGTGCCAGCTCAACAAGGTGGGGGCGGCGCTGGGCAAACTGGATGGGGTGAAGTCGATGACCGATGTCACCGGCTTCGGCCTGCTCGGCCACCTGCGCGAGATGTGCGAGGGCAGCGGCGTGCGCGCCGAACTCGACTATGCCGCCGTGCCCAAGCTGCCGCACGTGGAAGAGTACCTGGCGATGGGCTGCTCGCCGGGTGGCGCACAGCGCAATTTCGACAGCTACGGCCACAAGATCGCGCCCATGGATGAGCGCAGGCGCCAGCTGCTGTGCGACCCGCAGACCTCCGGCGGCCTGCTGGTTGCCGTGGCCCCCGAGGCAGAGGCCGAGTTTATCGCCACCACCCATGAAGCCGGGCTGGATCTCGCCCCCATCGGCCACCTGCTGCCGGCAGGGGACGGCCCGCTGATCACGGTGATTTGATGGAACTGCCGCAGATCGAGGATTTTCGCCGCCTGTTCATCGAGGGAACGCCGCTGCTCGATGTCCGCGCACCGGTGGAGTACGCCCAGGGCGCCTTTCCCCTCACCGAGAACCACCCGCTGATCGACGACGCCGAGCGCGAGGAGATCGGGATCCGCTACAAGAAGCTCGGCCAAGATGCGGCGATCGACCGCGGCCACGAACTGGTCCAGGGCGAGAAAAAGGCGGCCCGCGTTGCCGCCTGGAAGGCCTTCGCCGAACAGCACCCCGATGGTGTGCTCTACTGCTTCCGCGGCGGCATGCGCTCGAAGATCAGCCAGCAGTGGCTCTATGAGGAGACCGGCATCCTCTACCCGCGGGTCAAGGGGGGCTACAAGGCGCTGCGCCGCTTTCTCCTCGACGAACTGGAGATCAGCGCCCGCGAGGTCAACGCCATCGTGCTCGGTGGGCGCACCGGTGTGGGCAAGACCCTGCTGCTGCATCATCTTCAGCCGATGGTGGACCTGGAGGGACTGGCCTGGCACCGCGGCTCCGCCTTTGGCCCGCACGCCACGCCGCAGCCGCGGCAGATCGCCTTCGAAAACGCCCTCTCCATCGAGCTGTTGAAGCTCCGCGCAGCGGGCAACCCCGCCTTCGTGGTGGAGGACGAGCACCGCAACGTCGGCTCCTGCTTCATCCCCGATAGCATTCGCGATCGCTTTCGCGACTCCCCCCTGGTGGTGCTCGAGGCATCCCTGGAGGAGCGCATCAACAACACCCACGCGGAGTACATCCACGAGGCACTGGCCGAATATGTGGCACTTTACGGCGCGGAGCAGGGTTTCGAGAAGTGGGCCGAATACCTCCTCGGCAGCCTGGACAAGATCAGGAAGCGCCTCGGCGGCGTGCGCCATGTGGAGCTGCGCAAGGTGATGGAGGCGGCCATCGAGGTGCAGCGCCGCACCGGCAACGACGCGCAGCACCGCGCCTGGATCGGCGAACTGCTCGGCGGCTACTACGATCCGATGTACGACTACCAGATCAGCCAGAACGAGAAGCAGATCGCCTTTATCGGCGACAGGCAGGCGGTGATCGACTACATGAAAGAACACGGGATCCGTTACAGCTAGGGCGTGAAAACAAATCAGTTCAAGGTTCAAGGAGGCGCATTCCCACCCCGGGTACCTGAAACCCGAACCGCGTCCATAAGCCCTCTGCTCTGTCGGACCTACCCGGAGCCGCAAGCCTTTTCCTTGAACCTTGAACCTTGAACCTTGAACCTTGAACCTTGAACCTTGAACCTTGAACCTTGCCTTATACTGTTCCCATGCGCTCCCTGTTCGCTCTCGCCCTCCTGCTTACATCGCTTGCTGCCCCGGCCGCAGAGTACCCGCCGCACGGGGTGGTGCTGATGTATCACCGCTTCGGCGAGAACCAGTTCCCCTCGACCAACGTCCGGCTCGATCAGTTCGAGGCCCAGCTCGATTACCTGGAGCGGGAGAAGTTTCACATCTGGCCGTTGCGCAGGCTGGTTCGGGCGCTGTTCGACGGTGAGCCGGTACCGGACAGGACCATCGCCCTCAGCGTGGACGATGCCTACCTCTCGGTCTACCAGCACGCCTACCCCATCGTGCGGGAACGAAAGCTGTCGCTGACGGTATTCGTCAGTACCGCTGCCGTGGACCAGGGGGTGCGTGGCTATCTGGGCTGGCAGCAGATGCGCGAGATGCAGGCCCACGGGATCGATTTCGCCAACCACAGCGCCTCCCACGACCACCTGGCGAAACGGCGCGACGGTGAATCCGCCGAGGCATGGCGCCAGCGGGTAAAGGAGGACATCAGCCGGGCCCAGCGGCGGCTGGAGCAGGAGCTGGGCGCCGATGATCTGCCGCTGTTCGCCTACCCCTTCGGCGAATTCAGCTCGGCACTGGGTAAGCTGGTAAGGGAAATGGGATATATCGGATTCGGCCAGCACTCCGGGGCAATCGGCCGCCTCAGCGGCCTGCATGCACTTCCCCGCTACCCAATCAATGAGCGCTATTCGGCCCTCGACACCTTTGCGGTAAAGGCCTCGAGCCTGCCGCTGCCGCTGAGCGGAGAGCCCCCCATGGAGCCGCTGCTGGGTAGCGAAAATCCGCCCCCCCTTACCCTGCAGCTTGCCGCAGGCGAGGAGTCCCTGGTCGGGCGCATCAACTGCTTTCTCGGCAACGGCACACCGCTGAAAGTAGTGGAGCGCGGTGATGACCGGATCACCGTGCAGGCAGCCACTGCTCTCGGTCCAGGCCGCAACCGCTATAACTGCACCGCTGCAGCAGGCGGAGGGCGTTACTACTGGTTCAGCCAGCCGTGGCAGAATGGACCAGACGCAACGGACCCAGCTCGTTGAGTCCGTTGTTGCGGATCATCCGCTTTATCTCGGCCACATACTCCGCGCCCCGTGCCGAGTAGCGCAGGAGCCCCTCTGCCAGGCGCAGCGGGTCCGGCTCATGCCCCTCGCTGCGCAACTGCGCCCGCAGCTCCCGCAACGGCGCATAGGCCCGATTTCTGTTGATATTCCGCATGTAGGCACGCACCGAGGAGCGGATATCCGTGAATCTGCGGACATAGTGATTTGCCCCCTCCACCCGCCGCTCCGGCAGTACGCCGTGTGCTGAACTGAAGGTCCACTCGCCAAACAGGTTGTTGACCTCACGGCTGAAACGCGAGGTCCCCCAACCGCTTTCATTGGCCGCCTGGGCGAGCACCAGGGCAACAGGCACCACGTCGACTCGCTCAAGCAAACGGGCAATCAGCAGCTCCGGCTCAAGCGAGGGGTCGAGGCCATACTCCTCCGCCATCCCCTGCAGCCGCAATTGGACCGTCCTGTAGTCGCCTTCGGCTGAGGCCACGCACGCCAGCCATTGCCGCTCCTGACTGAGCCGGGCGTTCTCGGCCAGCACCAGGGGCAACAGCGCACGTAGAAAAAGCGTTTTTTTTCTGCCGACCTCGAGGCCGGCCATATCTGCCGGGATACGGGTGATTGCCAACGCCGGGACGACCTGCTGCTGCGGTGGCCAGGAATAGCCGATACTATCGAACAGGGCCTCCAGCTGCCGGGCCGATTGGGGTGGCAGTGGCTGTAGATCGGGTATCGACGCCAGGAAAGGCCTGGCCGGGAGAAGCAGGCTGAGCAGCAGGGCGAGCAGTGTCGGAAACAGCGAGGCCGCTACGAAAAGCGGCAGCCGGCGCCAATCGGCGTGAAATAGAGAGGTGAAGGTGTTCATGTGGTGCGCATTATGCGCAGCAGGAGGATATGGTTCAAGTTCGCCTTATCCTGTAGGCCATCCAATAACTCCCGGAGTTCTACATGGAGCGCCGGCCCCAGGTGATCACCAGGGGCAGCGGAAAACCGGACGTTCTCCACCTCGGTGTCTTCGGTGAGCTGATTGGCGTTAAACCGGAACGCTAGAGCCAGTGGCGAACCCAATCAATCCACGAAAGATCCGACCCTCCTCAAGGCCTCCTGCTTTTTCTCTACCCGGTCGAGATTTTTGGCCGCTTCTACATAGAAGCGAGTGCTCGATGAGATTGCCATTTTGAAATAGTACTTCGCACTATCGTAGTCCTCGTTGAGCATCGCGATATAGCCGACATTATTGCAGGCAACGGCATAAGGCAGCTTGGCTGCCAGCACATCCAGCGCTTCCTGATACTTCTTTTGCCAGGAGAGTGCTATGGCGAGGTTATTGCGCACCCTGAAATAGCCGGGTTCAATGGCAAGCCCCTTTGCCAGGATCGCCTCGGCCTTGGCATATTCATGTGACATGATTTGCGAGTAGCCGAGATTATTCATCACCAGTACATTCTTCGGTTCCAGCGCTAATGCCCGGTGATAGTAGTCGAATGAGAGGGTAAAGTCGCCGTCCAGATCGGCGAGTACACCGAGAGCGTTGAAGGCGCGCCACCGGCTGTCATCACGAGACACGATATCCTGCAACAAGGTGCGAGCGTTTTCGTAATCACCAGCCCCGAGCAAAGTGATCGCCTTGCCCTCCATCGCCTCGATATCCTGTTCGTCCTTAGCCAAAAGGATATCGAAATACTCGACGGCGGAATCGTAGCTGCCGAGTTCCCGAGCGGAGTTTGCGGCACCGAGTCGCGCCTGCCGATTGTCCGGTTCCAGTTCGATTACCTGCTCGTACTTCAACAGTGCTGCCGGATATCTCTGTAATTGAAATTCACTCTCAGCCAGGCGAAGTGTGGTCGCAATCGTTGCCTGCCTCTCTTCAGGATTTGGTTCATCATCGATTTGTGGAGCCGTTGCACAGCCTGTAAGCACGTAGGCAAAACAGACCACGAGGAATAGCGCACGAACTTTCCTGAAATACATATAATTTATTTTTAGTTTATGGTGCCGCCGATAAGACTGACATAAATCCGGATCGCTGCGGGAACCAGTACCACAATAAAAAGCGCCGGGAAGATAAAGAAGACCAAGGGAAACAACATCTTCACCGGCAACTTTGCCGCCTTCTCCTTGGCCCTCTGGATGCGCATCAATCTCATCTCGTCTGCGTGTTCACGAAGCGCGGTGGCGATGCTGGTACCGAAATGCTCCGCCTGGATCAACAGGGCAACGAGGCTCTGCACCTGCTCAACATCGGTACGCTCAGCGAGAGACTTCAGGGCCTCGGCACGGGACTTGCCGGCACGGAGCTCAAGATTCAGTATCCCCAGCTCGGTTGCCAGTTCCGGGTAGCTTACGATCATCTCCTTGCCGACCCGCTGGATCGCCGCATCGAGTCCGAGACCGGCTTCAACACAGACCACCAGCAGGTCCATGGCATCGGGAAAACCCTCGACGAACTCCAGTTTGCGCTCCTTGATCTTTGATGCGATATAGAGATGGGGAAGAAAGTAGCCCACCAGGGCGGCACCCACCATCACCGATACGGCATAGTATTGGTCGGTAATGGGAATATAGCCTGTGGCCATCAATGGCACGACCACCGCAAGCGGCAGCACGACTGCCATGATTACCTTGGCCGCATAGAACCGGTAAATGGAGTACTGCTCCCTGAAGCCGGCCCTTATCAGGCGCATCCTCACTCGCGATTTTTTCCACTCATCCCTGGGCAGCGCAATATCCGCGATGGTTTTGGTCCAGCGAACCTGAAACACGCCTTCCGCATGCGGTTCATGGCTCTGCTCCCCAACTCCCTGCTTGATTTCCTCCAGGCGCCTGCGAATATTCTCCTTTCCTGTGGTCAGCCACAACATCAGACCATAGACCATCATCGATGCCGAAAGGAAAATCAGCAGCTGTGCGATAAGTGAAAATCTCTGAAAATCGAGGATATCCATTGCTGTATTTAATGTATCCATTGCGGTTTCCTGCCTAGACCCGGAGGTTAATCATTTTACGGATAATGCCATACCCGATTACCATCAGCAGCAATTGGACGAAAATCATGATTTGTCCGAAGGTGGTGGTAAACAGTACGCTCAGGTAATCCGGATTGGCGATCAATATGATAAAGGCGACAAAAAACGGCAGTGCGATTAGCACATTGGCCGAAAGTTTCATCTCGGCAGCCAATATCTTGATCTCCCTGTAGGTGGATGCCCTTGCGCGCATGATCGTGGCAAGCTTGTTCAGCATGTCTGCGAGATTGCCCCCCGTGGTACGCTGGATAAGCACCGCGGTTACGAAATAGTTCATTTCGTCGCTACCGCTTCGCGCCGCCATGTTGTGCATCGCCTCTTCGAAGGGCAGGCCGTAATTCAGCTCTTCAAAGGTGATCCCGAACTCGGTGCCAGTCGGGTCCTCCATTTCTGTCGCAACCGATTTGAGTGACGCGGTCAGGGGGTTGCCTGCGCGCAGGCTGCGGGCGATGTAGTCGAGGGCGTCTGGCAACTGCCGGGAAAAGCGCAGTCCACGCTTCTGTTTCATCTTCAGCAGAACGAGAACCGGCAGGAATATCGCCAACGGGACGGCGACCAAAAAAACCAGCGCAATATGCAGATTTGCCAGCAATGCTAACAGCAGTATCAATATCGCTGCGAACAGTATCTGGATGCCAAGGAACCTGCTGACCGAGAGGCTCACAGCGGCCTGCTCCAGGAGACGGTCGAGCGCATGCAGCCTGGGGATAGAGAGCAAAATCCGGTTCAGGAACGGGATGGTACTCATCTCGCGCTGCCGCATCAGGTTGACCGCCTTGCGATGCGGCTCTCCCCCTGCCGACAAGGCCCTGAGTCGCTTGTTTATCTTGATCAGCCCTTCATCCATAAAGGCCCGCCAAAGGAGGTAGAGTCCTTCGAGAAGAACGATCGCGGCAATGAATACCAGAAAGGAGATCAGGTACGTATAGTAGACATCCAGCATGCCAGCTCCCCTATTCGTAGATCCTGTTCGGGTCAAATATATTCTCGTCGATTTTCACGCCATATTCCTTGAAACGCTTTAGCATGTTCGGTCGAATACCCGTTGCATGGAACTCCCCAATAACCTTTCCTTTCGAATCCACTGATTTTCGCTCAAACACAAAGATTTCCTGCATATTGACCACATTCTCCTCCATCCCGGTGATCTCCTGGATGCTGGTCACCGCTCTTCGCCCGTCCGGGAGGCGATCGATATCAATCAGCAGATTCAGGGCGGCAGCCATCTGCTGGCGTACAACCAGTGCAGGTATCGGCACACCGGTCATACCGACCATATGCTCGATACGCGTCAGAGCGTCACGGGGACTGTTGGCGTGAATCGTCGAGATGGAACCATCGTGGCCGGTATTCATCGCCTGCAGCATATCGAGCGCCTCACCGCCGCGCACCTCGCCGACGACGATACGGTCGGGGCGCATGCGCAGGGCGTTTCGAACCAGGTCGCGCTGTACCACCTCCCCTTTGCCCTCGATATTCGCCGGACGCGTTTCCAGTCGTACCACGTGGGGCTGTTGCAACTGCAATTCCGCCGAGTCTTCAATGGTAATGATGCGTTCGTTCTTCGGTATAAAGCTCGAAAGCACATTGAGCAAAGTGGTCTTGCCGCTGCCCGTACCACCCGTGACGATAATATTGGTCTTCGCCTTTACCGCCCCTGCCAGGAAATCGCCCATGGCAGGTGTCAGGGATTTGAAGTTGATGAGATCGTGTATGGTGTAGGGATCGACACTGAACTTGCGAATGGAAAGTACCGGTCCGTCCACCGCGAGCGGCGGAATGATGGCATTGACACGCGAGCCGTCCGGAAGTCTTGCATCGACCATCGGCGAGGATTCATCGATCCTGCGGCCCACACTGCTGGCGATCTTCTCGATGATGCGCATCAGGTGCTCGTTGTTCTGGAATTTTACCGCTGTGTGTTCCAGCACACCCCGTCGCTCGACATAGACATCGGCGTAGGTATTGATAAGAATATCGGAGACGGTAGAGTCGGCCAAAAGCGGTTCTATCGGGCCGAAACCCAGCACCTCATAACATACCTCATCGATAATGAGCGTCTTTTCGGTCGCATTCAGAGGCGTACTCTCTTCGGCAAGCAGTTCTCTGACAAAGGAGGATATCTCCTGCTTTGCAGAGGCGTGGTCCAGGGACTCAAGCAGTTTTAGATTGAGCCGATCCATCAACTTGCGATGGATATTGGTCTTGATCCGCTGCAGCCGCAGACTTCCTTCCGGATTGATCACGCCTGGCTCGTTTGCTTCCATGGCTGCATTCTCAACGTCAGTTCTGTCACCATTCATAACGCATTCCTCAATCCATCCAAATCAGTGCGAAAACAGCCTGGCAAACAAGCCATGCTTCGGCTTGGTTTCACCGCGGGTGTGCTGCTCGATAATGTACTTGGCGATTGCATCGATATCGTGGGTAAGGTTTGACGCTTTATCCACCTCGAGCACCGGTCTGCCCTGATCCTGCGCGTGGCTGGCGGTCTTGAAGTCATTACGGACCCGTCGTAGCTTATCCTTGCCCAGTGTATCCTTCAGTTTGTCGATGGTGACACTGCTCCCTTTCGACATGGCGCGATTGTTGATCAGTTCCATGTTGGCAAAGGAGATTCCATCATGCGCCAGCCTGTCGAGGAGCAGCTTGGCATCGCGCACCGTCGACAGGTTGTTCTGGCAGACCAGCATCACCGGATCGGAAAATTTCAGGGCCGCGACGACCCACTCATTGTAGATGCGCGGCACATCCACGATGACATAGTCATACAGTTCTGCCGCTGCGGCGAGCAGGCGGGTCACGGCAGGACCCTCGATATCATCAATGGGACTCAAATCGGAGGGCGAGGCGAGCACATCCAGGCCACTCTCGTGCTTGATTGCCAGCGCCCTGACAAAGACCGGGTCGATACGTTCGGGCTGAACCAGGGCTTCCAGCACGGTCGATGTCGGATGCAGGTCCAGTTGAAGCGCTACCGAACCAAACTGGATGTCGAGGTCGATGAGACAGACGTCGGCACCATACTTTTTTGCCAACATATGGGCGACATTGACCGCAATGGTGCTGGCGCCCGTGCCCCCTTTAGCATTTATAAAGGAGGTAACGCCACCTTTCCCACCGAGGGCGGACTGTATTCTCTTCCTTTTCTCGGTAATGGCAATGGTAGCCGACTGGATCAGATCGGCTGTCTGGATGGGCTGGGGAAAGACATCCTTGATCCCGGCACGCATCAACCGGCGAATGGTTGAGATATCACCATCGGCGTAGGTAACGAAGATCGTAAACTTGTCTTTGTACTGTGCAATCAGGTTTTCGAGAGCCTCCAGCTCATTCTCCTTGTCGCCGTGAATTTCGTAGATGAGCAAGTCGGGCATCTCATCCTTGCCGATACTGGCCAGCGACCAGCTATCCTCGGGGAGGTGGGATACCAGTTCGACGCTCTCCAGACGTGCAAGTGTCGTAGTTACCGTGTCCCTGGTCTCCTCACTGATGAAAAGACCGATCGTTTTCAAACTCGTTGTCATGGCATCACCAACCTTGTATCTATTGCGATTCTTATGTGCGATATACGTCAGCAATCACTCAGGGTATTGTGTTCAGGTCCTCACTCAACCTGCTGGTGGCGAAGTCCGGTAACGTGACCGTTGCATTGAGGCCAAGGATCCCCGGGGTAACAAAGCGGTACTCGGCATTCCTCACTGAAACCTCCACTTCATAGATATTAAAATATGCCCCTTCAAACCCGGCGGTGATTGAACAGCGATACTGCACCTGCACCTGGCTATCATCCAGCGACTGTCCATAGAGAGACTGCATCAGTGGCACCAGACCGTCACATCCAGCATCGCATGTAGCCGTGACTGAATTGTTGTCCTCATCGCTGCAGTCAATGCTGCTAAAGTCAACCGCCGGCACCGGGTCATTGACGATCAGGTAACGCGCCCCGGCTCGGGTCGCCTCGACCAGGCTGGATACCCGAAAGATCAGCATGGCAAACTCCATGATGCCGAACAGCAGCATCAGAAACAGCACCATCGTGAGGGCCGCTTCGACCATTGCCGCGCCTCGCTGGCTACCCGCCACCCCTCTCCCGTGAATGAACCTATTCACCGATGAATCGCTCCTGCACGGTCTGTGCCAGTGTAATCTCCCCGATTGAGGTAAACGGTATCAGGGCATCACTACCGAAGATCGAGACGAACCTGGCAGTTACCCCCACGCTGATGATACAAGCCGTGCTCGCAGTTTCATCATCCAACCGGGGAGGGTCAAACGATACTTCCATCCCCGGCAGCCTCGGATCGCCAACACCAGCGGCATTGCCATAGATAATCAGATTGGTCGCCAGGGGGATTACCTCTCCCCAGGTCGTTGCATCAGGGGTGCAATCGTCACGGTCCACCAAACCATTCACACGAGCAAGATAGCGCGCACCGGTCACGGCAGCCTTGCTTATAGTATTCAGCTGGTACATGGCACGACCCAGTTCTGTGATGCCGAACACCAGCATTACCAGCAACGGCAGCACGATGGCAAATTCAACCATCACCGTTCCGCGCGCCCTGTCAGGCAGACTACTCATAGAGCTGAATAACCACATGGAAGTCCTCATCCCTTTCTTCAGCCCAGCCCATGTATTCCACAAAGAAATTGTTTGCCGGACTTCCAGCAGAGCGCTCTGTGATGAAAAACTTGGCGAAACCATCAGGCTCGCTAACATTTATAACATCATTTGGTTTTACACCCAGGGCTTCACAGCTGAGGACCGCGACAAACATGACGCGACGCTCGGGTGTTGCAACGCTTTGATGCGCAAGAACTGGCTTCTCGAAGGGCAAGTTATTATCAATCTCGTACTCATAAACTTCATGACGTGTCGCTCCAGCGAGCCCGAAAGGCAATGGAGTACCGTACTTAGCCTGCCAATAACCATCTCGTTCCCACTCTCCATCGCCAACATACGGGGGGGCATCATCCGGGATACAACGTAATGCCGAATCTCGCCAGCACATAGGCTTTGTTTGATTCGATTCACAGTATCCAGCCGGCGCACACTGATTCGTGTTGGATGGATTGTAATAACCGCCGTAGTCGGTAATATTGGTCGCTGGCGGGTAGTCCTGGTAGGCCATTGGATAGTTAAACGGATTTTTATCGTAAATATCGAAGCGCGTATTCCATGCGTTCGACAGATTCGCGACATTCCCTGTACTCGTCTTCACAACTGGTGGAGTACATCCCATTTTGCTTTCATCGGCAAGATACGGTCCGAGCTCAGAACTGCCTGGCAAAAATTCCCCCGTATCCGGATCCACAGGATAAAGAAAGCCAAACATCCCGATCCCCCATGTGCTGCCTCCTCCCTGCTTCTTCAGGACGATCTGCTGCCCGACATCCATATTCTCTTTCAAGCCGCCCTCGGCCTCCAGGGGATCACAAATCATCATCGGCGGATAATTGCACATATAGAAATGTCTGCCCGCCAGCGCGCTGGCCCTCAGATCAACGAACCTCTGCGTAGGTATTCCCAAAACATTAAGCACCGGCAGGAAGAAGAGGTCGATGCCATAACGTCCACCTTCCCCATCCCCGTCAAGGGCAGGGTCCAGTGTAACCCGGACATAATGGGCATCCGCATAATTCGTTGTTGGTGTTTTGGGAGCAGGAGCAATGGATGAAAAGAATTCAAAACCAATGTCATCCCCCTCCCCCAGTAGCGCCTTATCGTCTGCTGCGGCAAAGTGGCTGTCAGATTGTATCAGCCCCCTGCCGGCAGCCTCGGCGCGAGTGAGTGCACCTTCTTGCGCGTTAAGCTCCGCCGCCGCCGCCAATGCGGCCGCATCGACGGCATTCTGCATCTCGGTGCGCAGTACGTAGAGACGCCCCAGGTCGAGTGCCAGCGCTGCGATGCCTAGCAGCACCACCAGCACCAGCACCAGCATGACCAGGACATAACCATGCTGCCCGGTGTCAGAGCTGAAACGTCTCATCGCGAAGACCCTCAGTTCCCGACATCCATGAGCAGACGCTCGGTGGGTGCCTCGGCCTTTTCCCTGCGGTAATCATTGAGCAGCTTCTCCGCCTTCTGGCCGTCCAGGGTGGCGACCTCCTCACCGAATCCCGCATAGGGATCGACCACCTGCGCCTGGGTGTTGGCGTTGACCGAAGCGCCATGGTTCGCATCGAAAATCGAACACGCACCCAGCATGGCGGAGACCACAGCAAGCAGCGCCGTCGTATATAACTGTTTCATCCTGGTACCCTCCATTACATTGCGTGACCGAACGAGCCCTGCACGCTGCTTTCACCCTCTGCAGGGGGCTCGCCGCCGGTGCTCTCATTGACTTCGCTGCTTACCGTCTTTTTCTTCTTCGGCGGCGGTCCCTGGAGCCGGCCCATCAGGTACTGATCGAAGGCGTTCGGCGGAACCACATTGTCCGTGGGCAGGCGCAGTTTCGATGCATGGACCGGTTTGACCAGCTTGGGAGTGACCACAACCACCAGTTCGGTCTCATTGCGCTGATACTCTGTGCTCCTGAAGAGGACCCCGAGGATGGGAATATCGCCCAGACCGGGCAGCTGGTTGATCGCGTTATTCATGTCGCTTTGCAGCAGGCCGGCGATGGCGAAACTCTGCCCGTCACCCACCTCCACGGTGGTCCCTGCGCGGCGGGTCGTTATGCCGGGCACCGAGATGCCGCCACCTACCGGAGTGGAGGTCGTTGCATCGATGGCGGAGACCTCGGAATTGAGCTTGAGGTTGATCTTGCCGCTGCTAAGGACGGTCGGGGTAAACTTCAGCCCGACCCCGAACTCCTTGTAATCGACGGTGATGACGGCACCGGCAAGGCCCGAGGTTTGCGCGACTGGTATCGGGAACTCGCCGCCGGCGAGAAAACTGGCCTCCTGGCCGGAAAGGGCGACGATGTTCGGCTCGGCCAGGGTCTTTGCCAGCCCCTTGGTCTCCAGGGCCTTGATCCTCAGTTCGAGGGCGTCGGCAATTCCCGATACCGGGTTGGAATAGGCGCCGTCGAAAAAGGCAGGACTCGGCGAGAAGCCTGCTCCGGTGATGATGGAAATGGCTCGTCCCGCCGCATCGGTGCTAGAGCCGCTCAATTCGACCCCCAACTCTCTCACCGCTCGCCTGGCCATTTCGCTGATCTTCGCCTCCAGCATCACCTGCTGACCGCCGCCGACCTGGAGGAGATTGATCACCTTGTCCTTCGGCACATAACTGGCAGCGACCGACAGGGCCTTGTCCATCGCCAGCAGGCTGGAGATCTCGCCGGAGAGCATCACCGCATCGTTTGCGCCACGGATCTCGACCATCGGTTCATTGGGCAGCACCTCATAGATCTTGCGCTTGATGCCATCCAGATCGTAACCGACCACCACATCGATAATCGCACTCAGATTGCGCTGTTTGTTGCGGAACACCAGATTGGTGTGGCCCGGCTTTTTCCCGAGGATCAGTACCTGGGTAGATGACAGCAGCTTGATATCCGCGATCTCCGGGTTTCCGATCACCACCTGGTCGAGCGCGCTGCGTGAGTTGATGATCTGCGACTTGCCGATGGAAAGCCGCAGTTCGCTGGTCTCCTTCGCGCCGCCAAACTCCAGGACATAGCTACCGGTCTGCGCCAGACCGGGCTGTGAAAACACCATCAGCGGCAACAGCAACAGTGCCGACATATGTCCTGCCACATATCGATACAGATTCTGTATCCTTTTCGCTTCAGACTGCCTTCTCATCTCTCTCTCCTTACTTGAACCCTGTGCGTATGGCCAGTCATACCAGGCCCCATGCGGTTATTGTTGAGGCTGAGCTTCCTGAACACGCTGTTGCTGGACATCCAGACCGCGGATGACTTCCACCGTAGGTACCGGCACCGCTCTTCTCACCCGTTGGGTCACCACCGGCTTTCTTTCCTGGTAGGCTTCAAGCAGGGTCGTATTGGATACGACCTCCTGCTCGATAATGGAGGCATCAAATTCGTTTCGCAGCAGCAGACCGAGTTCACCCACCTTGCTGCCGAGAGCGAGCATCTTCCCTTCCAGCGGCGTGACCAGGACCGTCACCGCATTGACCACCGTGGGCTTGTCCTCGTCTTCCGAGCTGATCTGGTCGACCCCCAGCACCTGGATGTTCTGCAGCAGGGTTCGGGTGGCCGGGAGTTTGTCCTTGCGGCCGATGGTGCTGGTGAGCATCACGTCGACGAAATTGCCGGGGAGGACAAAGCCTGCTACGCCGGTGACCTCGCTCACGGCTATGGTGATGGCGCGCTGGTCCTCCGGTATCCTTGGCGGCAGGCCGGCGCGTGCGCCGAATGGCGACAGTTTGTAGCCCAGCACAGGTTCGTTCTTCACCATCTGTTTCAGCACAATCGGCGCCGCAGGGACATCTTCACCCTCCGGCACCAGCTCGTTCATGTTGTGAAAAACACCCTCCGGCAGATTCTCCGTCGGCAGGTCGATCTCCTTCAGGGAGAGCCTGGAAAGTCGTGTACCGGTTTTCAGGTCCACGGCAGCCACCACGACCCGGGTCATCGGCACCGCCTCGACCTGCGCCTGTCCCTCAACCGACTGGCGCAACATCATGTTGACCAGTATCACTGCGACGCCACCCAAAACCAGCGCCAGGAAAAGTAGTAAGAGCGCCCTTTTTTGCATTGTGCCTGCCTCCGGATTAGTGACCCTGCGCCGGTTCTTCGGCCAGTATCAAGTTCCTGTCAAAAGTAATTCATGGTAAAAAGCGTAAGCAGTGTCCCGACCAGAATAGGAATAGCATAGGGGAGTATGATTTGCTGCTCCCCCTCGCCAGGCCCGATATAAACCGCCTTTTTTGCGGTAACCGACAGCCCAAGAGATACGCCGATCCTGGAGAGCGAACTGGAGAGAGAGTGCCGCCAGGCAAGCGCAGCGAGCGCAAGCACCCCGCCGCTGATGAGGATGCCGAGCAACAGCGGCAGCGCCATGCCGATGCCCACATAGGCGCCTGCGGCGGCCATGAGCTTCACGTCGCCAGCCCCCATCCAGCCGATGGCGAACAGGGGAAATGTCAGTAAGAGGGTCAGGGCAAGGCCATAGCCCGAGGCCTGCAGGCCGCCGAACCCATCGAGATAGAGATAGAGGAGTGGCGCGATGAGCCAGCCACTCAGGGAGAGCCAGTTGGGGATACGCCTGCTGCGGCAATCAAACACCGCTGCCGCCACCAGGGTGGCGAGAAGAAACGGGTAGATTTCGGTAGCGATCGCCTCCACTACTATAGGCCCCCTTGCCCTTGATCCCTGTAATGCTTCTTATTGGTTGTCTCCCCGTCCATGGGGAGCAAAGCCATCGTTCCCTCAACCATCGCCCCATCCTGCGAACCAGGCGCAAGGATGCCAGGCTGAGGTCTTTACGATCCCGCACCCTCCAGTTCAACCACTACCGATTGAAACGCATCCCGTATTGCAGCTCCCAGCAGAACCACCGTGGCAATAACCGCAACGGCAATCAACGCCACGAGGATTGCGTACTCGACGAGGGTGGCACCATCTTCTTCTTTGAAAAACCGCTTGATCATTTCCATTGCTTTCTCCTCATTTAACAACGAACGGGTTCTATAGTCATAGAACGGATTATCAAGAATTACCACAAGGATAGCGCCGTTTCCGGCTTTGAATTGAAGCAGGCACCTGATCGCCCTCATTGTTGCGGCAGTCACCACCCCTCCTCCCTGCGTGGGGCACTCCATCTTCCATCGGCATCACTCTCCTTGAATTGCTGCCCTGAATTATTATTGTTGTCGCATTGTTCTTCTTACACCATAAAGCTAGGCAATGGTTCACACTTTGTAAACTCCATTTCTAAAAATATTTCTGCGTGCGAAGGAAAGCGACAACTCCCTGGGAAATGCGGTGCGTGGAGAGTGGGATCTGTGGGGCACACATGCCGCACGTATTTCGCACCAAGTGGGTTTTTACCCGGGATGAAGCATTGGAAAGCGTGATGTTGTGGGATGAAGATGAAACAAAGTTGACTATTGCAAAGAGCTCGCAGAGATCCCGAAAGGTAACTACTCGCCCCTGAAAAACGTCTCACCGCAAAGGGCCGCTCTTTGGCTTCCTGCCACCGCG
>Ga0068714_10004058_pt1 | contig 16745 bp, 14 predicted proteins | sample MTBNYHSulfiMetaG_FD_62988 | JGI IMG/M metagenome (GOLD analysis project Ga0068714, IMG submission 62988) | Enrichment culture microbial communities from rom New York Harbor, USA that are MTBE-degrading - MTBE-NYH (New York Harbor Sulfidogenic)... | ecosystem: Environmental > Aquatic > Marine >...
AAAATTTGACAGGCTGTCGTTCGGTGAGCAGCGGTTGGTCCTGATGGCACGAGCCGTCGTCAAATCCCCCCGCTTGCTGATTCTGGACGAGCCGTGTCAGGGATTAGACCCGGCCAACAGGAAGCGGGTGCTGGAACTTGCTGATTTCATCGGGGCATCTGAAGGTGTCCACCTGTTGTTCGTAACCCACTATGAGCATGAAATCCCTCCGTGCGTAAACAGAGAACTTCGAATAAGAAAGCCGGTCGGCGGGATCACGCCGAGGGATTGTTGTTACCGTTAAAATTGAGAGTTCGTAAAAACTCGAAAATGAGACGGCTAAGTAAAACGTTCAAATGCAAGGCTTGCGAATCCTGAGGAGTGAGGCGTACATACAGCACGCTGTAGCGACGAAGGATGAAGCGTAACGCAGCAGTTGGACGTTTTGCGACGCCGTCACCCCGTTGGAGAATGAGGTCCAGGTTTTTCCTATTTATGAATTGCTTTTATAAGCAATGTTTCTAAATCCGTCATTCGGTATGGTTTTCCTAAAAAGGCTTGTGGCTTTTCGGGATGCTCACCCTGCATGGCCAGGGCTTCATCATAGCCGCTTGTCAAGATAACCGGGATTCCGGGAGAAAGACGCCGCAGTGCCTCGAGTGTCTCCCAACCATCCATATCGGGCATGACAAGATCACAGAGCACGCATTGAATTTCATCTCTGTGCCTCAAAAATACCTCTACAGCCTCGGATCCGTTTTTGGCTTCGATGACCTTAACTTCAAGGAGGTTGAGCATCGCTGCAGCCGCCCTCCGGACCATAACCTCGTCCTCTACAAGAAGAACCGAAACACCCTTCAAGGGTGTCCCGACCTCCTGATCCTGAGCAATGCTCTGCGAAACAGGTTCTTCGGATTCGGGGAGATAGACGCGGAATACGCTCCCGAGGCCAGGCCCTCCCTCGACCGTCACGCAGCCTCCGTGAGCTTTGACTGCAGCCAGCGCTACTGAAAGCCCCAGTCCTCGTCCGATGAATTTGGTTGAAAAAAAAGGATCAAAAATCCTTTCGACGTCCGTCTCGGATATTCCGCAGCCGTCGTCCACCACTTCGATGCATGCATACGTAATGCTCCGGGGCTTGAATTCCAGGGGGAAGCATTGCTCTTCAGCTATATCGCTCCCCTGCACCGTGAATATTCTTAAAGAGACAGCCCCCAGGCAATCATCCAGTGCTTCTCTGGCATTCGTCACGACGCTACGGACAACCTGCTTGATTTGATCAGCATTCCCGTTTACAGCAGGGCCCGGCGAAGGCACCTCCGTGTTGAATGTGAATTGTTCCGGGAACCCGGCCTTTAGATCCTCAATACACTGCCGACAGATCTCAGAAAGGTCCAAAGGTTCATGCCTTCCGTTGGTCTGTCCCATGTAGGCGAGCATCAAGTCGGACATCTCCGAAGCCCGGCGGGTTGCATTCATCGCCTCGGTTAAATTTCTCAGCAGGTTTACCTTTGAAACCGCAGACAGCCGGCTGTTTTCGGCAATGTTTTCAAATGTTAATTCCAGATTTCCCATCACCGCCGCGAGCATGTTGTTATAATGGTGTGCGACAGCCCCTGCCATACGCTTGAGACTTTCAGCCTTTTGAATCTGGTGGGACTGCGCTTCCGCGCGTTTGTGGAGCGTAGTATCTTCGATTGCCATCACGGCAGCCCGGTGCCCGTGCAGAACGATGCCTTCCACCCTGTATTTCACCCAGAGGTTGTCCAGCCCCCCATCTCTTTTCAGGTATAGCTCCCCTTCCCCCACACCCGGGTCGAGGTCTCCGGAAAGAGTCCCTCGAATCGCCTTGAAAAGTGTGCATTCCGGGCATTCTTTCCCGTAGCCGCAGCCTTGAGGGCTGCCATTCCGGTTTAGACAACCGACAAAATCTCCACAACTAACGTTGTCGGTCACTGCGACTGTTTTGTTGAAAAGCGATTCAGCGGGATGGTTCGCGTAAACCAATCGTTCTGCTTCGTCGAACACCATGATTCCAACCGGTGACGCATCAATGATGATTTTGAGCGCCCGATCCGTCTGCCCGAACCACCTGCTCTGTAATTCGCTGACCACCCTAGATATTCCCCTGAAAAATAGCCGCAAAGACCATGTTTGATTTTGGATGCATTCAGGGTAAAGCTGCTCAGGCGCTATAACATTGGCGATTCAGAAACTCCGGCAGCATTCACTCGAAAACGCATGCCCGGAATATGGCAAAATCCACGTTCCACCTGCAACAATGTAAAATTCCAGGGACAATGGCAACAAATAAAATTCAATTTATAGCTTAACATAAATTGGGCATATGCACCAGTTTTTGAATCCACGGATTCCAAGGGTTGCTGCAGATATTTCCAGTACCCCATGTACGCAGTTTTACTACGTGCCATCATATCTCATAACAGGCTTTTATCTCACCGAAATACAGCGTGTGAAAATCAGCGTCCGAGTAAAGCGAACTCCGGCAATTCTCATCAAGGTGCTCCGCGGACATTCGGCTCCTGTACACGATACGGCACTCAAGATGAATGCCGGGAGTTTCTATGACGGGCGATGTCACACTCCGCGCCGGAGCGGCGGTCAAATTGCATTCCTTGAATTTATCAAAATCCCGTCCGCTTCTGGTTCCACAAAACGAAACCTCATGACTCATGTCGCTTGAAGGAACAGATACCGTAAAATCGGCCGCCCGCTCGATAATCCCGAAAGTGTGTCGGCTCGTACGCACAGCCACCATCATCACCGGCATACGCCAAATGAACCCAATGGTGCCCCAGCCGATCGTCATCGTGTTGAGATCATTTCCGGCGGCGACCGTCAAAAACGCCCCTTTTTTGATTCCTGCAATGACATCCTCGGAAACAGTCATAAAATCTATATCTTTCATGAAATTCCAACCTCCCTCAATTAAATTTAAGATGTTCCCTCGAAGAAAATACATAATCAATCCTGCAGCGCCTCACGTACTTTCAAAGCGAGCTCATGAAGAGAAAACGGCTTCTGGATGAAATTCATGCCTTTGTCCAGAACCCCGTGATGCGCTATCACATTGGCGGTGTAGCCCGACATAAACAAATTCTTCATTCCCGGGTGACGTTCACGCAGCTGAACGGCCAACTGTCTTCCGTTCATTTCAGGCATCACCACATCCGTCATCAGCAGATGGATTTTTTCTTTATATTCTCGAGCAAGTTTCATTGCCTCCGCTGTTGAGCCTGCCGACAAAACGTCGTAACCGAGCCGTTCGAGCATAATTTTTCCCATTTTCAACACCATGGGTTCGTCTTCCACCAACAGCACCGTTTCCTGTTGGAGCGTAACCGGTTCGCTCTCAGCACCCTCTCCAGTTTGTTCGACTTTTTCAGCATGCCGAGGCAGGTAGATTTTTACGGTCGTACCTTCCCCTCTCTCGCTGTATACATTTATAAATCCTTTGTTTTGTTTGACGATTCCATAGACCGTGGGAAGCCCCAGCCCCGTGCCCTTGCCCACCTCCTTGGTCGTGAAAAAGGGCTCGAAAATATGGCTCAATATTTCCTTGTCCATGCCACAGCCATCGTCACTTACCTCAAGAAGAACATAATCGCCCGGCAGAAAGCCGGCACGCACGGCACAGTAATTTTCATCAAGCGTCACGTTATGGGTTTCGATCGTGATTTCTCCCACATCCTTTATAGCGTCACGCGCATTGCTGCACAAGTTTGCCAAAATCTGGTCGATCTGGGATGAATCCATCTTAACAGGCCAAAGGTTTTGAGCCGGCAACCACCTTAAATCGATGTCTTCTCCTATCAAACGTTGAAGCATTTTAAGCATGCCTTCAAGTGTTTCATTTAAACCCATCACCTTGGGGGCTATGGTTTGCTTGCGCGCGAAGGCCAGCAGCCGGCTCGTCAGATCCGAAGACCGTTGAGCAGCCTTCCTGATCTCCTTAAGCTGACTATAAAGAGAATGGGATTTATCCAGGTTGACCAGTACAAAATCTGTGTGTCCTATGATAACGGTAAGCATATTGTTGAAATCGTGTGCCACGCCACCGGCAAGACGCCCCACCGACTCCATCTTCTGCGCATGCATCAACTGCGCCTGCAGCTTTGCTCGCTCTTTCTCGGCACGTTTGCGGTCCGTAATATCCCTTGCAATGCTCAAAATAGCCGGACCGCCCCGATAAGAGACAAGACTGGAACTTATCTCCACCGTTATAATCCTCCCCTTTTTTGTGCGATGCTCTGTTTCAAACACCTGCCGTGCATCCATTTTCATTTCTTTTACGCGCCGCCCGATTTCTCCCGCACTCAAAAAAGCATCGATATCCGCAGGCCCCATGTCAAGGAGTTCCTGCCTGGAATACCCCAGCACCTTAACGGCGGTTTCATTCACGGTTAGAAACTTCCCCTTCAAGCTGATGACGAACACAGAGTCGTTCATGCCGTTGATCAGATCCAGGTATTCCTTCTCACGCTGTTTACGCTCGGTGATATCCTGAAGATGTTCCAGGATGAAAGAGACCTCCCCATGATCGTCAAGGATCGGATTACTGCGGCAAAGATAGTAACGGTTCAACTCCGGCAGATATTTTTCTACGGATTCCGGTTTTCGGCTTTTGAGCGCCTTTGCGGTTGGGCAAGGCTCACAGGGTTTGTCCCTGCCGATGAGCGAATAGCAAGTTTTATCGGCAATATCAGAATGGCTCAGATCAAGAGTTTCATACCCCGCCTTGTTGTATCGAACCATGGTATAGTCCGGCTTCTGTATCCCGATAATGTCGGCGATGCCATCCAGAATAGCGAGAAGGTCGCTCTTTCCGCCTAACGTATCGATATTCATTTTTCTTGTTTTAATCCTTTCTCTTTATCAAGGACTCCGTTCTGCATTTTCTTTTTGCTCACAGCGGCCTCCGATGCCCGGCGGATTGCTGAGGCAGAGGGAATCAACAGAAAAATTTGAATGTTTCATAACAAACTCATATCATTTGCGCAAGAATCGATTCGCTACCCCCTGATCCACCTTTGGTATTTCTCATGGAGAAATTAGATGGTAAATTTAGGGTCGAGATATTTTCTTGCAGCGCGACCGGGAGTCTTGATATCTTTCCTGAGAGCCTGAGGTGAAAACTATCAGCACGCGATGACCGCCGCATCAACCACCCGCCGATCGTCGCTGTCGCCTGGAGCTATTGGATGGAAGAAATTCTTGTTCAGTAGGTACAGACGCTTCCCTTGGCAGCCCTTTTCGGAATCATTGCTGTAACGCTTTATTCATTGAGTAAAGGGGCGGATATTCTGGTTGAAGAAGCCGTTGCCCTTTCGATCCGCGTCGGTATCAGCAGAGTGATCATAGGCGCAACGATTATAAGCGTGGGCACCACCCTGCCGGAGGCCTCTGTTTCTGTGATGTCCGCCGTAAGCGGAGACCCTGATCTCGCCCTTGGAAATGCCGTGGGCTCTATCATCTGCGACACCGGGCTCATATTGGGGCTTGCAACCCTTTTAGGGCCGATCCCGCTCGAACCTTTCATCGCCAACCGGCAGGGATGGATACAGTTCGGCAGTGGCGTTCTCCTGGTTCTTTTTTCAATACCGTATTCGCGCCTGGATTCCATTTTCTCCACCGGCGGAAATATCCCCAGATATGCGGGCATGATTTTTGTAGTATTGCTGGTGCTATATTTGTGGTTTTCAATACGCTGGGCTAAAAACACCAGCGAATCCGACCGATGCGAAGAAGCAGGTTCGCGCGAGTGTCTTTTGATTTTTGTTAAAATTGCCGTCGGGATTGCATTGGTGCTCATCTCCTCCAAAATCCTGATTCCAACCGCCCAGGAAACCCCTCTTCGCCTTTCGGTGCCAAGAGGAATCATAGCCGCGACCCTGGTCGCCTTCGGAACGTCCCTTCCTGAATTTGTCACGGCCATAACCGCTGTTCGGAAAGGCTACGGCGAAATTGCGCTTGGAAATATTATCGGAGCCGACATCCTGAACGTATTGTTCGTCGCCGGTCTGTCGGCGGCCGTCACTCCTGGAGGGCTTGTGGCCTCGGGTGAATTCTTCAGACTCCTGTTCCCTGCCATGCTTGCCATCCTGGCCGTGTTCAGAACAGGCATCGCGTTTTCCGGTGAAACGCTCAAGCGGCCCTTCGGTGCACTGCTGCTGGGCATTTACCTTTCGATCACGGTTTTAAGCTACCTGGTTGTATAACCATCCTGCAAAGAAAAGCACGGCGTTTTTTCGCCGAATGCAGGCCGCTATCGAGCTATTTTCCTCATTTTTTCAATGCGTTAACCTTCTGACTCGAAGTCCCACGAGGCAAAGTGTTTGACATGTCAGTATTTTTATTCTATTATTTTCTATTCAAACCTTAACAGTCCACGATATCGTTGCAAGAGTCATTCACAAAACGCCATCAACAGCAACCAGGTGGCTTGGATGTTCTATTCCATCGTTGAATCGTGACTGGCTGAAAGTTACCAGCCGTGCTTCGTTGTTCACTCGTTTAAATAAGGAGGAAAAGATGGAAACTAAAAACGGTATACACCCCTGGATTCCTGAGTTGCGGGATCAACTGGAGAAAGGCAAATTGACCCGAAGGGATTTTATCAGGTATGCATCCCTTCTTGGGTTGTCAGCGGCCGCGGCGGCTTCAATGGTGGGGATGCCCCTTCCCCGAAAAGCTTTCGCCGCTGTCAAACGAGGCGGAACGTTCAGGGCCTCATCCCCGATTCAAAAAGTAACGCACCCCGCACAGTTTTCCTGGATAGCGCCTTCGCAGCAGTTGAGACAAGTGGGCGAATACCTGACCTTCACGGACGAAAACAATATCACCCATCCCTACCTTCTTGAAAACTGGAAGGCTTCCGACGACCTTAAAACATGGACATTGAATCTCCGTAAAGGCGTTGAATTCAACAACGGCGATCCTTTTACCTCCGACGATGTCATCTTCACGTTCAACCAGTGGCTGGACAAAGATGTCGGCTCGTCACTGCTCGGGATGATTGGAGACTACCTGGACCGAAACAACATCGAAAGGGTCAACGACCACCAGGTGACCCTGCATCTCAAGCGGCCCGAAATAGGCGTTCCTGAACATCTTTTCCATTACCCGGCCCTTGTTCTGAATCACCGAACGTTCGAGGGTGATTTCATAAAGCGGCCCCATGGCACCGGCCCGTATACGCTGGAAGTATACCGGGAAGGGGAAAGATGCGTCTTGAAAAGAAGGGAAGGTTACTGGCGTAAAGGTGAGGGCGGCAAGGCCCTGCCTTATATGGACACCGCCGAGTTCATCGACATGGGAACCGAAATGGCTCCGCAGATCGCTGCGATCAAAGCGGGCGAAATCGACATGATCGACCTGAGTGACGCTGCCGGAACAGATGTATACCAAGCCCTGAAAGATGATCAAAATGTGAACGTTCTGCCCGTCACCACATGCACGACCAGACTCCTTCGCATGAGAGTGGATATCAAACCCTGGGACGACAATCGTGTCCGCAATGCTCTCAAGCTATGCCAGCACAGGGAAAAAATTCTTGCGCTCGCCTACTTCGGGCAGGGTCTTCAGGGACAGGATACGCATGTTTATCAAAAGCATCCGGAGTATTGTGAAAAGCCCACACCCGCCTACGAACCTGAACGGGCAAAACAACTGCTGAAAGAAGCTGGATATCCTGACGGTCTCGATGTCAATCTGGCGGTGGGAAGCGACTGGACGGACGTGGTACGTTACGCCGAGGTGCTGAAGCAGGATGCGGCCCCCGCGGGCTTTCGGATCAATATCCAAACCATGCCCACGAGCCAGTACTGGGAAAAATGGACCGAGGTTGACCTTGGAATCACTCCGTGGACTCACAGACCTCTCGGAACCATGATCCTGAACCTGGCCTATACAGCTGACGCCGAAGGAAAACCAGTGGCCTGGAATGAAACCCGCTGGGTGGATCAAGAGTTTTCCAAGCTGCTGGAAGAGGCCAACGGGACGCTCGATGTGGAGAAACGAAGAAAAATCTTCTGCAAACTCGAGCAGATCCAGATCGACCGTGGATCAATTGGAATCAGCTACTGGCGCAATGTGTGGATGGTTACGCGCAAACGCGTCCAGAACGCGGTTTCACATCCCAATGGATACCTGTTCTGCTCGGAGCTCTGGTTGTCTTCTTGATCCTTTTTTGTAACGGTAATGGCATGCCCGGGGAATTCATCCCCGGGTCCCTTCCGTCCAAACGGAATGCACGCCAATGGCCAAATTTATATTACGGCGAATGATCCTTCTGGTGCTGACCATGCTGCTGGTTTCCGCCGCGGTTTTCCTGATAACGGAATCCTCCCCCGGAAACGTAGCCAGAAATGTTCTCGGCAGCTTCGTAACCCCGGAGCAGGAGGCCTCGTTCCTGGCTCAGATAGGTCTGGATAAGCCCGCCTATGTACGATACATCTACTGGCTCGCCGGCAGTGACTGGCACGCCTCCCGAAAAGTCGGGCTGACCCTTCGAAGGATAAAAACGGAGGCAGGCTTCCAGGAATGGTGGGCGGAACTTTCTGACGGCCGTCTGATCCGCTGGAAGCTCCAGGGTGAAGATCTGATCGCGACGGTAAAAAACCCGAGTGACAGCACGGAAGAGGAATTCATCGACAATGACCGCTGGCAAATCGATGAGCAAGGAGTAGGAACGTTCTGGGGCGTGAGCAACAGCAACAGCGCCGTCAAATGGGAGAAAGGAGCCGATAAAAAAATCTGGACATTCGTGATGGGCTCGGGATGGATGGAAACCAGCGGAGGCCCCGTGGAGTACATCCCGCTCAAAAAGGGGTTTATTCGTGGGGATCCGGGGGTTTCGCTACGCACCGGCCGGCCGGTCGCCAACAGCTTGTTCACCCGATTACGGAATTCACTCGTGCTTGCCGGAATCGCATTTTTGATCGTCATGCCCGTTGCCCTCTTTTTGGGCATGGTCGCGGGGCTCAAAGAAGGCAGCCTCAGGGACAGGATACTCTCCGTGGGCGGCATGATGTTTTCGGTCATACCGGAATTCGCCACCGGTATATTCCTGATACTCATCATGTCGATGTGGCTTGGCTGGCTTCCCGGGGCCACCGTGTTCGGCGAAAAAGCGCCCTGGGAACGACTGGACATGCTTATCCTTCCGGTTTTGACGCTCACGCTTGTCGAACTGGGATATGTGCTGCGCATCACCCGGGCAAGCATGGTGGAAGTCATGCGGTCGCCTTACATCCGAACAGCGTTTCTAAAAGGCCTTCCCTACCGGAGAATCGTCTTCAAGCACGCTGTCAAAAATGCGCTTATGGCCCCTATTACCGTCATCATGCTGCATGTAAACTGGCTGATGGGCGGAATCGTTATCGTGGAGGTTGTATTCGGGTATCCAGGTCTCGGCAAGTATTTGCTGGAATCGGCGATGTTCAAGGATATCAACGCACTCGAAGCGGGCGCGATGGTGCTTGTGATTCTTGCGGTCGGCACCCAGTTGATCGCAGACATCATCTATACATTTTTAAATCCGAGAATCCGTTATGGTTGAACAGGGCTCCATTCCCATCGACAAAAATCCGCCGGAAGACGAGACTCCTCCAATCCCCAAGGTCGGGGCTTTCGCATGGATCAGCCGGGGGTTGAATGTTCTGTTGTCTTCCAGGACGGCGGTGGTGGGTCTGGCGATCGTCATTTTCTGGGTCGCTGTGGCGCTGTTCGCACCTCTGCTCACCCCTTACACCCCGTATGAGCAGGACTGGAAAGCCCCCAATCAGGGCCCTTCCAAAGAACACCTCCTCGGGACGGACGAACTGGGACGAGACCTCTGGTCGCGCCTGATCTACGGGGCGCGCGTCGTGCTGGTCATCCTTCCTGTTTCCGAAAACCTCTGGATACCCGGGGGAACGGCTCTATGGGGCGTATTTGTGGCGCTGGTCGCCGGGGTGGTCCTTGGATTGGTGAGTGGTTATTACGGGGGCTGGATCGACGAAATCGTGATGCGTCTTTTGGACGCGATGATGGCCGTTCCTATCATCCTGTTGTTTCTTCTGATCATGTCCGCTCTAGGCCAATCGGCGGTCAATGTGGTGATAGCCATGACCATCGTCGGCACCCCGGGCATAGCCAGGCTGGTACGCAGCCTGACCATGGACATCCGAACCAGGGAATTCATCCGTGCTGCAGAAACCAGGGGCGAAACCGCCTGGCATATCATGTTTGTGGAAATCCTGCCTAATGCGCGCGGACCGATCATTGTGGACGCGATGCTTCGAGTGGGCTACGCGATATTCGCCATGGGAACTCTCGGGTTTCTCGGGCTGGGGCTTCCGCCCCCGTCCCCTGATTGGGGCAGCATGGTTGCAAAGGGCCGGGAATTCATTATGGCCGGAAGCCCATGGGCCGCTTTGTGGCCGTCGGTCGCAATCGCTTCGCTCGTGGTCGGATTGAATCTGTTCGCCGACGGCATCAGGGAAGAAACCATGAAATATCAATAAGGCTTACGACCTTGAACAAACAAGAAACCAATTACGAGGGTCCGGTACTCCAGGTGCGGGATCTCCGCATAGCCTACGAGACACGCTACGGGGACGTCGAAGCGGTGCGCGGCGCATCGTTTGACGTCCACCAGGGGGAAACCATAGGTTTGGTCGGAGAGTCGGGCTGCGGTAAAAGCACGATCGCCTATGGTATCGTCAATTTCCTGGGACCTAACGGTAAAATCGTAGACGGAAGCGTGGTTTTTCAGGGAAACGAACTGGTGGGGCGCTCCGAGCGGGAATTAAAAAAATTGCGTGGAAACCGCATTGCCATGGTCTACCAGGATCCGATGCAGGCATTAAACCCATCGGTTCGGGTCGGAGAACAGCTCACCGAGGTGCTCACCTTCCACCAGCCCATCTCCTTGAACGAGGCTCGGAAACGGTCCGTGGAAATGTTGAAACGCGTGTATATGCCCGATCCGGAAGCGGTGATGGAAAAGGTACCCGCACCAGATTTCAGGCGGACAGCAGCAGCGCGTGGTCATTGCCATGGCGATGCTCAACAATCCTCCCCTGTTGATCATGGACGAACCCACCACCGCGCTTGATGTCACGGTGGAAGCCGCCGTCCTTGACTTGATCGAGGAGCTTAAACGTGAATTTAACGCCGCCAATATATTCATTACGCACAATCTCGGCGTCGTCGCCAGGGTGAGTGATTCCATGTGCGTCATATACGCAGGGGAGCAGGTCGAAATGGGCCTGGTGCGGGACATCTTCCAAAACCCCTCTCACCCCTACACCATGGGGTTGCTCGCAAGTGTCCCCCGGCTCGGAGAAAACAAAAACGAATCGATTCTCAACCCCATACGGGGCAGGGTCCCCCCTCCCTCTGAACGGCCCCGCAATGCATGCGTATTTGCTCCACGTTGTGATTACGCCACCGAAGAATGCATCGAAAAACGTCCGCCGATGGTACAGATAGGTCAAAACCACTCGGCCAGATGCATTTACGCAGAAGAACTGGATCGACGAAGAAAGACTTTCAAAGCGAAGCCTGTTCCGAAAACCACGGATGACCGGGAAACCCACCGGAACGAAGTGCTTTCCATGGAAGGGCTCAAGGTCTACTACCCCCAGGAATCCAACTCGGTTGTCAGCCTTTTCGGTCTGGGAGAAAAAAAATACGTCAAGGCGGTTGACGACGTGAGCCTTCGGGTAGCCAAGGGTAGAACGCTCGGCATCGTCGGGGAATCAGGATGCGGCAAATCAACCCTTGTCAAGGGTTTGATAGGCCTTGAACCGGTGACGGCCGGAGACGTGGAGTTCCTGGGAGTCGACGCGACCAAACAGGTGTCCGAACGGGATACAAGGCTGATCCGCGAAATGCAGATGGTGTTTCAAAATCCGGATTCAACTCTCAATCCTTCCTATACGGTGGGCTGGCAGATAGCCAGACCCATAAAGCGCTTCAAGACGGTGCCGAAGCACAGGGTGAAAGAAGAAGTCATCCGTTTGCTCAAATCTGTCCGACTCGGAGAAACCTATTACAACAGACTTCCAAGGCAGTTAAGCGGGGGCGAGAAACAGCGGGTCGGAATCGCACGGGCGCTTGCGAGTAGACCCGACCTGATCATCTGTGACGAACCGGTCTCTGCGCTCGACGTATCCGTGCAGGCTGCGGTGATCAACCTGCTCCTCGAAATTCAGCATGTTTTTGGTGCTTCCATGATATTCATCGCACATGATCTCAGCGTTGTCCGTTTCTTTTCAGACGACATCGCGGTGATGTATCTCGGCCAGATCGTCGAAATAGGGCCGGCTGAGGCCATCTATGCTCCCCCGTATCATCCCTATACCGAAGCGTTGCTTTCGGCGGTGCCAATCCCGGATCCCGATGCCGAACAAAAAGACATCCGCCTGTCCGGAAATGTACCGAGTGCATTGAATCCGCCATCCGGTTGCCGCTTTCATACACGTTGCCCCCGCCGAAACATGTTACCCGACGGAGGTCTGATATGTGAAAAGGAAGCCCCCCCATGGCAGGAAAACGGCAAGGGGCACCGAATCCTTTGTCACATCCCGATAGAAACCCTGATGACGGTGGAACCTGTGATACACAATACATAGGGTGTATTCGGAACGAACGGATGATCGCCAGGGAGGTTCCTAAACCTCACCAAACCTGCCGAGCGCCTCCTTCGCGACCTCGGCGACGGATTTGTTTTCGATTGAAACACCGTTAAAAAACGAAAAAACACCCGGGTCATTGCAAAGCCTGCGGAGATCATCTCCCGCTTTCATGATTTTCATAATTCCTGCAACCCACGCCGCAAAACCCTTTACCGCCGTGTCGTCCGAAGCCAGATAACGTCGTATCCGGATGGCCGAGGGATCCACAAGCTCCGGCCGGGCGGCTGCGAATCGACCGATTCCCCAAAGAAGCCCCCGCTGAAGCTCCGGCAGTTCAAGATAGTTTCCGTCCTCTCTTGCATATGAAAATAGTATCTGTCGATATTCGACGGCAAGATTCCGGGTTCGAGCGAGGATTTCGCCAAAGGTTTCGGGAGAACCCCAGCCTATGCCCCCTGATTCATCGTTGAGGTTCCACATGAGCCGCCTCATGACCACCCTTGCGGCTTCCATATCCTTCTCTGCCAGTCGGTCGACGAGCATGCCGATCGCGATTACTGCCCGCCACCTGACCAACTCCTCAAGATCATACAAACATGGAAGCAGTGCATTGATACCTTTTGTCAGCCCCGGCTCTGCAGCCCTTTCAGCTGCAGCATCGGCCGATTCGTTCAACAGCGCGAGGCGCACGGTCTCCCTGCGCTTCAACCTTTCCATAGAAACTCCTTCAATCAAACGGCGATGTCAACCAGAATCGGGCGTAGAATGCCCTGCAGGTCCGCCGATGAAATATCGACCAGAAGTCCCCTTCGCCCTGCGTTGACATAGACCCGGGGAAGGTTCATCACCGTAGACTCCAGGTAGATCGGAAGCTTCTTCAGCGTTCCGAAAGGGGATGTTCCACCGACAAAATACCCTGTATGTTTATGGGCTGTGGCCGGTTCACAAGGTTCAACCGTTTTTACGCCCATCAACCGCGCGAGCTTTTTGGTGGAAACATGCTTGTCTCCGTGCATCAGCACGATAAGAGGGTCCTTCCCTTCCGTTTCCATGACAAGCGTTTTAATCACAGCATGTTCGTCGAGCCCCAGCTTCCGGGCGGCGTCTTCCGTTCCCCCTCGATCTTCATACCGGTAGGCATGAAATATCGCATCCACGCCACAATTCCTGATAACTTTCACCGCCGGCGTAGAAGGTATTTTTTCCTTGCCCATTTAGATCCTCACATCGCGCCTTTCGATTCATCATTTTATCATAGCCATCAGAATAGCACAGAAACGAGTCAACAAGAAGCCTTCGTTGAAAAAGGCCCGGGATTTCAACGTTCGGAATTCTTCCCGCCGGACCCTTTACGGGGCTGTTTTGAAAAGTCAAGAAACTTGACACGGGAAATCCGCTTACCCTATATTTGATGGCATCGTAAAAAGTCGTCACCCCGTTGGAGAACGGGGGCCAGGTTTTCTGCAACGACCTGGAAATACTCGATTCCGGCCTGCGCCAGAATGACGTTAGACGACCTAAGACACGGCTTTTCTGACTTTTTACGATGCCATGATATTTTATACTTATGAAATTCACCCGGGAGCGTGTCTTACAACGGGAATTCATGAACGGCAGGTGGTACAATCCCGGTTCGCCGATCACGGTTGACATGGCTGCCCGTGCCGGTATGGAGTTTTTATGCCCTCTACCCCTAAACGCTTAATTTCATATGATCATCTCGTGAACTTTTGCCGGAGCGCGTATGAAAAACGCGGCGTCCCTCCGGAAGAGGCGCACATAGGCGCAGAGTATCTTGTAAAATCCGACCTTCGCGGAGTCGCAACGCACGGGGTCATGAGGCTTCCCGCCTACATCCGGCGACTCGAGGAGGGATGGATGCGCCCGGTGATGAAGCTCGAAACCCTTAGAAGCAAAGGGGCCACCTCATTGATCAATGCCTGCGGCTCCATGGGACAGATCGTCGCTCACCACGCGATGGGGCTTGCCACCGAACTGGCCGCTGAACATGGTGTGGGCTGGGTCAATGTAATCGACAGCAGTCATTTCGGAACCGCCGGACTTTTTGCAATGAGAGCCCTTGAAAAAAATTTTATAGGATACCTTTGTTCCAACTCCGCGCCTCAGATGGCTCCCTATGGCGGCAGGAAAAAAATTATGGGAAACAATCCCCTCGCTTATGCCTTCCCGGCGGGTTCCCGTCCGCCGGTGGTGCTCGATTTTTCATGCTCCACCGTGTCCGTGGGCCGGGTCATTCTCAGTGCGAAGCAAGGCGCTTCGATCCCCCATGGGTGGGCAGTGGATGCAGAAGGCCGCCCCACAACCGATCCAAAAGATGTAAGCGAACGCGATGGTAGCCTGCTTCCCATGGCAGAGCATAAAGGCTACGGCCTCGCCATAGCGCATGAAATCCTTACCGCCGTGCTCGGCGGCGGCCGCTGGACCATGTTTATAAAAGACATCTACAAGCCTGCCCCGGACGGGATACAGGGTACATGTCATTCTTTTATGGCTCTCGATCCGGAATGTTTCGTCGGCAGGGAGGAATTCATCGAAGGGATAACGCGCTATATCGATGCTGTAAAAGCGAGCCCAACCGCCCAAGGCGTTGAGGAAATACTCTATCCCGGTGAAGGCTCCGCCAGGATCGAAACCGAACGCCGGTCCTCCGGCATCCCGTTACCGGAAGCCGTCGCCGTTGACCTGCAAAATCTGGCCGAACGCCTGGCCGTGACGTTGAGCTTCGAATAGAGGCGGAAAACCTATCCATTCAAACTCGTACCGCGGCTACCCGGCAGGAGAAAAAATGATGAGAGACTATGTATCCATCACCAAGAAGACACGGAGCCGGATCCTGGTGGAAGGACCTCATAAAGCCGGCGAACGGGCCCATCTTCGCTCGCTCGGCCTTTCCGGAGACGATCTCAACCGGCCGTTCATTGCAGTAGCCAATTCCTTCAATGAAGCCCATCCAGGGCACATACACCTGCGCGGATTAGCCGAAGAGGTGAAAAAGGGCATTTTTCAGGCCGGAGGCATCGCTTTTGAATTCAACACGATCGCCATCTGCGACGGCCTGACCCAGGGTCATATCGGCATGCGATATGTGCTTCCCAGCCGCGACCTGATCGCCGACTCGATCGAGCTTGTCGTAGAGGCACAACAGATGGATGGTGTGGTTTTCATATCGTCGTGTGACAAAATCGAACCGGCCATGTTGATGGCGATGGTTCGGCTCGATCTGCCGTCGGTGATGCTTACCGGCGGCCCTATGCTGCCCGGCATCTTCAAGGGACGGCCCGTTGCGATCCCCGACATGCGGGAGGCTGTAGGCCGCTGGGTAAGTGGGGAGTTGAACGACAGGGAAATTCTGGAACTTGAACACAACGTGTGCCCCGGTCCGGGGTCCTGTGCAATGATGGGCACCGCCAACACCATGGCATGTGTCGCCGAGATCCTCGGTTTGACTCTCCCCGGTTGCGCCACGGCCTCCGCGGTGTCTTCTTTAAAAAAACGCCTGGCCAGGGAAAGCGGCCGGCTTGTCGTGGAACTGATTGAAAAGGGAATCACCCCCGGCGGAATCATCACGAAAGCCGGTCTGGAAAACGCTGTGAGCCTGTGCGCCGCGATAGGGGGCAGTACGAACGCGGTGCTTCATCTCCCGGCGATTGCCGGCGAACTGGACATTGATCTCGGCCCTGAAGACTTCGACCGTATCAGTCGAAAAACCCCCTATCTTAGTAGCCTGAAACCTTCGGGGCCTTATACCACCGCCGACCTGGACAGGGCCGGTGGCGTGCCCGCCCTGGTCAAAAGGCTTCTCCCGTTACTGAACGCAGAGGAAAAAAACCTTTTGGGGAAAACCCTCACCCAGACCGCCGCGCGTGCCGAAGTGCGGGACGAAGACGTGATAAGGCCACTCGACAATCCAGTGCGCAAGCAGGGGGCCTACGCTGTACTCAAAGGAAACCTCGCACCGGAGGGATCGGTTGTCAAGATATCAGGGGTTGCGCCTGAAATGATGCGGCATTCGGGTCCTGCCAGGGTCTTCGACAGCGAAGAGGAGGCCGACCAGGCGATTTATGACGGGCGTATAAATTCGGGCGATGTGGTCGTACTTCG
>Ga0068714_10004059_pt1 | contig 16743 bp, 15 predicted proteins | sample MTBNYHSulfiMetaG_FD_62988 | JGI IMG/M metagenome (GOLD analysis project Ga0068714, IMG submission 62988) | Enrichment culture microbial communities from rom New York Harbor, USA that are MTBE-degrading - MTBE-NYH (New York Harbor Sulfidogenic)... | ecosystem: Environmental > Aquatic > Marine >...
CCTGATCCGAGAGGTCGATGAAAAGTACTCCGTGACCAAAGAGGCTGCCGAGAGTCTTTGTGACAAACGGGTTCTCATCACTCGGGAGTCTCACTACCAGTTGGCGAATCGGTTGGCGTTCACCTGGAAACTCGCGACGCTCGGGTTCTCGATGGTTCTACTTTACCTTGGGTTCACAGGGGATGAGGGCATTCGGGATCTTGGGACCCCGTTCGTAGGCGACGCAGACCGGCAAGAGGCGTTCGCTCAATACGCTTCCGGGATTTTCCCTCGCGACCTTTGGGAGCGACGCCTCCAAGTTGACACATCTCCAGTTTGGTTTCTTTCACGTGGCCGCCCTGTCTTTGAGGCATCTGTTATGCCAGTATCGTAAGTCATTCACCTGGCGGTTGCTCAACATACCTTAACTTCATCTGACTCGGTGATTCGAACATAGTCCCCGCTTTTTTTCTTCTCAGATGCCGTTCCGTCTGGTAATAATAGATTTACCAACCACTTATGATCTTCGATCTCCAATCACCTTCGGGAGGCCGTCATGCGGAAAAGAATCCCTTTTCTTTTGCTTGCATTCCTCGTGGCCCTGCCCACGCTCTCCATCGCTACACAGCGAGGCATCAAGGTAACGGTCAAAACTCCGGACGGGAGGCCTATCGGCCTTTACGAGGATTCCTATGCCCTGGTCATCGGCAACGGGAATTATACCAACGGGTGGGACCCGCTGCCCGGGGCTTTGAAGGACGTGGACGATGTGGCCAGGGCGCTGGAGCGAAACGGATTCCAGGTAACCTTGCGCAAGGACCTCAAGCGGGATGCGTTTATGCGGGAGCTCAGCCGCTTCTCCCGCAGGTACGGAAAAGACGAGGAAAACCGGCTCCTGTTCTATTACGCCGGTCACGGGCACACCGAAAAGACGGTCACTGGGGATGAATTCGGTTATCTGGTCATGGTGGACGCGCCTTTGCCCTTGTTCAAGCCGGAGGAATTCCCTTTAAAGTGCGTGGACATGCAGACCATGGTGAACGAAGCCAGGATGATCCGCTCCAAGCACGTGTTGTATCTTTTCGACAGCTGCTTTTCCGGGTCCATCCTGAACCTCAGAGAGCAGGTGGTCCCGCAAAACATCACGGAAAACGTCAGGTATCCGGTCCGCCAGTTTATCACCGCCGGTCGGGCCAACGAACCGGTCCCCGACCACAGCGTGTTCAAGCAGGTATTCCTGAACTTGCTGGAGGGTCGTGAGCGCGAACCCATTGAGGACGGGTACATCACCGGCGAGGAGCTTGGACTGTTTCTCAAGAACAAGGTACCCGAATACAACCCGGCCCAGCACCCCCAGTACGGCAAGATTCGGGACCCGAGGCTGGACCAGGGCGATTTCGTGTTCGTGGCCGGGGGCAGCGCGGTGATCACCCGGCCGGAACCGCCGAGTGCGTCCGAACCCTTGACCGGCTCCCTCAACGTGGAGACGCGGCCGTCCGGAGCCATGGTGTACGTGAACAATGGGCGCGTGGATTCCTCTCCGGTGAAGCTGTCCGGCTTGAGCCCGGCCAAGGTCACGGTGCGTGCTGAACTGAAAGGATACAGGGACCAGGAAGAACGGGTATGGATTCAGGCGGGCAAGGAAACGAAAGTGACCCTCTACCTGGACCGGATACCGACCACGGGGAGCGTTTCGGTAAAGAGTGATCCTTCAGGGGCGTCATGGTACCTGGACGGGGCCTACGTAGGGGCTACGCCGGGTGAAATGAGCAATGTGGAACAGGGAAGCCGTCGCGTCACGGTTAAGAAAGAGGGTCACAAAGAGTGGGAGCAAAGCGTCCAAGTGACGGCGGGACGACGACACGAGGTTTCGGCCAAGCTGACCCCGACTCGTACCGGGCCTGAGCCGGGCCGGGAGTGGAAGGACCCGGTCACGGGCATGGAGTTCGTATGGGTCCCCGGCGGATGTTACGAGATGGGTTGCGGGAGCTGGACAAGCGATTGCGATAACGATGAGAAGCCCGCGCATGAAGTCTGCCTGGACGGCTTCTGGATGGGAAAGTACGAAGTGACCCAGGGCCAGTGGAAAAAGATCATGGGAAGCAACCCTTCGCGTTTTACAAAAGGCGACAACTATCCGGTTGAAAAGGTTTCCTGGAACGACGCCAAGGAATTTATTACGAAGCTGAACGCGCGCTCCTCCGCAGGTCAGTACCGGCTTCCCACCGAAGCCGAGTGGGAGTATGCTTGCCGGAGCGGGGGCAAGGGAGAGAAGTATTCGGGGGGCGGCGACGTGGATCGCGTGGCGTGGTACAGATCGAACAGCGGCAATTCAACGCACTCTGTGGGGAGGAAGGCTTCCAACGGTCTCGGCATCCACGACATGAGCGGCAACGTGTGGGAGTGGTGCGAGGACGTCTACGATAGTAACGCTTATTCGAAGCACGGCCGAAAGAACCCGGTGGTTTCGAGCGGCGGGTCCTACCGCGTGGGCCGGGGTGGTGGCTGGAGCAGCGGACCGGGGGACGTCCGTTGTGCGTATCGCAACAGGGGCGCTCCCGGCTTCCGGAACGGCGGCGTGGGCTTCCGCCTCCTGAGGACGCCTTAGATTTTGGATTTTTACCTTTTTACCTTTTGCAATGGCCGGTCAGGGCGCGACAGCGCCCTAGACCGACAGCGTGTTTGAGATTTGTCTGTCACGTATATATAGAATGGGACATTATATAAAAACTCCGAAGTGGGGCCTTCCCATTACGGTCGGGAAAGATGGCATATGATCATAACTGATTGATTCATATGTATATTTTACTAAGAAAGTAAATGCCGTGGACAGCGAACGGTTTCGGAATAAACTTTCGCTTTCGTCTTGAGCCTGTCTGAAAAGATCGTTTCCAGCTATATATACGACACGGTTTCTTATATATACAGCACCGCATTCGCATATATACCAACGGCCATACGGGACCGACGCATCATGCCCGTCCGCATCCTTACCATTCCGTTTGATGCAGAGAACGAGATCTTTCAAGACGAGGAGTTGTCCCGCTTCGTTTTGAACAAACGCGTAAAGGGCATGCGGGCTGAATTCTTCAGTGTGAACGGCCGCCCATTTTGGACCGTGTTTGTCGAATACGAAACGGTTTTGAATGAGCGCCAGGACCCGGAAGCGGGACTCGATGAAGCCCAGAGGCTCCTCTGGCAGCGGCTTCGCGAGTGGCGCAAGGAGAAGGCGGACAAGGAAGGCGTGCCGGTGTACATCATCGCGAAGAACTCACAACTGGTGGAGCTGGTTCACCGGAACCCCCCTACCCTGGAGGCGCTTCGCCAGATACGGGGTTTTGGGAAGAAGAAGGTGGACAAGTACGGCAAAGAGCTGGTGGAACTCATACAGGGCTTCTATGAAAAGCGTCCCGTTCATCACGGCAAACCAAGCGCAAAAAACGTTCAACAGGCAACCAGTGAAGGGCAGGCCACATGAGAGAGGACTATCCCCTGTTCGTCCACTGGTACCGAACACTCGATTGGATACTGGACGCCGTCGAGCGTTTTCCGAAAAGCGCCCGTTTTTCCGTGGCGTCGCGAATCGCCGAGGCGGCGCTGGATACCATGGACCTGGTGGTTGCGGCTATATATACAAAAAGCAGGACCCATATATTGGATCAGATGAACCTCGGCATAGAGCGGCAGAGGGTGCTTTTCAGGCTGTCTCATGACCGGAAGTATATCTCCACCCGTCAGTACGAGCATATCGCCGACGCCCTGGACGAAGCCGGTCGAATGGTCGGCGGATGGCGGAAGAGCACGACATGAAACGCGTGGGCCATCTATTTGAGAAGATGATCGCCTTCGATAACCTGCTTTCGGCCTCGCGGAGGGCGATGCAGGGAAGCGGGCGCACGGATCCCGTCTGCCGTTTTTTCTTCCGCCTTGAGCCTGAACTGCTCAAGCTCCAAAAGGAACTTGCACAAGGGAGCTACCGTCCCGGAGCCTATCGGTTTTTCACCGTTCACGATCCCAAAGAGCGGACAATTGCCGTAGCGCCGTTTCGGGACCGCGTGGTGCATCACGCCGTGGTCGGGGTGCTCATTCCCGTGTACGAGCGCGTCTTTATCCATGATTCCTACGCGACCAGGCCGGAAAAGGGAACCCACAGGGCCATACTCCGCGCACGGAGCTTTGTCCGCAGGTGGCCGTGGTACTTGAAAGCGGACGTAAAGAAGTACTTCGACAGTGTGGATCACGAAATCTTGATGGATATCCTCAAGCGGAAACTGAAGGACGGGCGAGTCCTGGACCTTCTGGAGCGCATCGTCGACAACACGCCGACGCCGGGCAAGGGGCTTCCCATCGGCAATCTCACCAGCCAGTTTCTGGCCAACGTATATCTCGATCCCCTTGATCACGAGATCAAAGACCGGCGAAGAATCCGTGGATATATCCGGTACATGGACGATCTCATCGTGTTTGGCGATTCGAAAACGGAATTGCTTTCCCAGAAAATGTTTATTGAGCAGTATTTGGAAGAGAAACTCGATCTCCGCCTGAAACCCGGCGGGACATACGTAAACCGTTCCAAGCACGGCTTGAGTTTTCTCGGAGTGCGGATTTTTGAGCGCATCATTCGGGTACGACCGGAGAACCTGCGGCGCAGCTTGAGGAGAATGCATCGGCGCATACGGGAGTGGCGCTGCGGCCGCCTGGACGAGGATTCCATGGTGCAAAGCGTGGAAAGCATCGTGGGACACCTTCGGTATTTTTGCCCCAAGATCAACGTTGTTTGACAATGGAGGAAGTGTTTAGGGGGACCGGGCCTACCCTGCGGCGGGTCCAACCGCGTGAACCGGGGTGGTAGCTGGAACAACAAACCGAGGAACGTCCGTTGTGCAAATCGCAACAGGAACGATCCCGGCAACCGGAACAACAACGTGGGCTTCCGCCTCCTGAGCACAGGGGATCGGCTGCATTCGGATCGGTTACGGCCGTCCGGACCGTCCCGCCCCTGTCCCGGCCCGGCTTCCGGCGCCGTGCTCCGGCATGGTCAAACAGGCGGAGCGCCCTGGGGTTGGTAGGGGCTTATGCAGTATGCTTTCGAAGATCCTTGGGCGCTTTTTCATTCGACAACCGTTTTGCGGAATTTTCTCGCCAATGGAGGGAAGGCAATGAACGGCAAAAAGAGTATCCTTTGGGGTTTCGGGCTGACGGCCGCATGTGTCTTATTCGTGGTTGGCGCCGTTCCCGCCCCGGCCCAAACAGACATTCGCGGCGTACATGTGGTTCCGGACGAGGAAAAACGCTCTTCGTTCCAGGAAGCGGACGGCTACGTGTACCTCGGGGGCGACACCACCCTGAATGACGCAAAGGCCCAAGCCCTGGCGGAGGCGAAACGGAACGCGGCCGAGGCGGCGGTTACCTATATCCGGTCGAACACCAAAGTGGAGAACTTCGAAGTCAAATACGACGTGATCGTGTCCCAGGCGGAGGCGGCGGTGCGGGTTGTCAAAATGATCGACCACGGCATCGTGGACAATGCGCGCTACCGCATGTGGATCAATGCCGAGGTGTTCTATGAGCTGCAGCCCAAAACCGACCAGCCGGACCTACTGATGTTGATGGACGAGGAAGCGCCGCTTACCGTCAGGGTGTGGACGGACAAGAAACGCTTCAAGAAAGGCGAGCACATCGACATCCATATGCGAGGGAACAAAGACTTCCACGCCAAAATTGTAGCCCGCTTCAGCACCGGTGAGCTGGTGCAGCTTCTTCCGAACGAATTTCGCAACGAGCATCATTTTAAAGGCGGGGTGACCTACACGGTTCCCGGAGAGGGGGACCGATTCAACCTGGAGGTGGGGCCGCCCTATGGTAAAGACCGGATCATCGTGTACGCAAGCGAGGTTGAACTCGGATCGGTTCCATTGGAGAAGTACGGCGAGGGCGGCCTGCTGATCTACAGAAGCGGGGAGCAGGAACTCGCAGAGGGTGTGCGGGGGATTTATCCGGTGTATTCAGAGTCCAAAGACAAACCGCAGGGTGTGCCGAGTGTGGACGGAGCGCCTTTTTATGAAGCCTCCTGGGAGGTCTTTACGCACGAATGATCCTTTGTATATGGAAATTGGCGATACGGACCACAAATGATGACCTGGGAGCCCTTGGGGGAATAGACATGCGTATCCGAGGTAACGTTCGTTGGAAAAACAGGTTCAGCGTGAAGGTCTGTTTGATGGCGTTCTTTTGTTTGATGCTGACCGTGGGACCGGTCGATGTCCTGGGCGCGGACGGACGCGGAATCCACATCAAAACACAGGAAGGGGAAACGATTCCCCTTTACGGGAAGAGCTATGCGCTCCTCATCGGGATCAGCGACTACACGTCGGGATGGCCGGATCTCCAGAGCGTTCGCAGGGAGCTGGCGGTGGTGGAAAAGGCTCTTATTGCGCAAGGTTTTGAGGTCGAAAAGCACGAAGATCCGAACGGCGAGCAACTCAAAAAAACATTCGAGGATTTTATAGGCAATTATGGATATGACCGAAACAACCGGCTGCTCTTTTTCTTTTCCGGTCACGGTTACACGCTCGATGAGGGGGAAAAGGGGTATCTCGTGCCCAGTGACGCTCCGAATCCGCGGACAAACCCCATTGAATTCTTGCGCAAGGCCTTGGCTATGGACCAGATTATTTCCTGGTCGCGTCAGATGTTCGCCAAGCACGCCCTGTTTTTGTTCGACAGTTGTTTTTCCGGGACCGTTTTCAAGGCGAAGGACCTGCCTGAAACGCCTCCGCACATCACACGCGCCACCGCGCTGCCGGTACGCCAGTATCTTACAGCCGGGGACGCGGGGGAATCGGTTCCCGCCAAGAGCGTATTTACCCCCGCACTTGTCGACGCTTTGCAGTATGGTTGGGGCGATCTGAACAAGGACGGCTACGTGAGCGGCACGGAATTGGGGTTGTATCTGCAACAGAAAGTGCCCCGGCACAGCCGCCAGTCCCCCCAGTTCGGCAAGATCAAGGACTACGATTTGTCCAGGGGTGATTTTATCTTCGTGGCTGGCAGCGTGGTGTTCCCGCCGGAGCCCAAGCCGGAAGAGCCGTTGACGGGTTCGGTTCGAGTCGAAACGAGGCCGCCGGGCGCCAAGGTATATGTGGATGGCGGGTACGCGGGTTCATCCCCGGCCACGGTGACGGGTCTGAACCCCGGTACGGTCAAGGTAAAAGCGAGTCTTGATGACCACAAGGACGTGGAAGAAACGGTATGGATTCAGGCGGGAAAGGAAATACCGGTCCGGCTTTATCTTCCTGAGATCATAACGGCCGGGACGGTTTCCGTTCGGAGCGAGCCGCCGGGGGCGTCATGGTACCTGGACGGGGCTTATGCAGGAACCACGCCGGGAGAGATAACCAGGGTCGAACAGGGGAGTCACCGCGTAGCGATCAAGCTCCAGGGGCACCAAGACTGGGAGCAACAGGTTCAAGTACAGGCTGGCCAAACAGGGGAAATATCGGCCGAGCTTATCCCCATGAAAAGGGAAACCAGGGCGGGGGAGGAATGGAGGGAGCCGAAAACGGGGATGACGTTCGTGTGGGCGCCGGGGGGCTGTTTTCAAATGGGACAAACAGAGGCGGAGAAGCGTTACCTGATCGACGACGCCGGTGAAGATAACTACAACAAATACTTTGATGATGAAAAGCCCCGGCATGAGGTGTGTGTGGACGGGTTCTGGATGGCCCGGCACGAGGTCACGGTGGATCAGTTCAGGGAGTTTGTGACTGATACTGACTATAAAACGGATGCGGAAAAGGACGGCGGTTGCTACAGTTATGATGGAGAGTGGAAAAAGAAGGAAGGGACCAGCTGGCGGAATCCACCGATCCTTGAACAGGACGGCTCGCACCCTGTTGCCTGTGTCTCCTGGAACGACGCCAAAGCGTTTGCCAAGTGGCTGTCAAAGGAATCGGGGACCGAATTCCGATTGCCGACTGAAGCGGAGTGGGAATATGCTTGCAGGGCGGGTACGACGACGATTCGTTTCTGGGGGGAAGGTCCGGATGATGCGTGCCGGTATGCCAATGTGCATGATCGGACGTCGAAACGGGTCAACAAGTTCGACTGGAAGCATCATGCGTGTGACGACGGGTACGCCGTAACTGCCCCTGTTGGGACTTTTCAGCCCAATGCCTTCGGTCTGTATGACATGCTTGGCAACGTGTGGGAGTGGTGCGAGGACGTTTACGACAAAAACGCTTATTCGAAGCACGGCCGGAAGAACCCGGTGGTTACGAGCGGCGGGTCCTTCCGCGTGTTCCGGGGTGGTAGCTGGTACAGCGGACCGTGGGACGTCCGTTGTGCGAATCGCTTCGGGGTCGATCCCGGCGTCCGGAACGACGACGTGGGCTTCCGCCTCCTGAGGACCCCTTAGATTTTGGTTTTTTACTTTTTTACCTTTTGCAGAGCATATGGCCGGGGAAGCGAAGCCCCCTGGCCATATGCATGTTGGAGCCTTTCGAATTTATGCTCGCCTGGACGTCATGCCGTTGTAAAAGCGGTCCCCTAAAAACCAACCCCTAGAACCTGGAGATATGAAAGGAATTGTCGATTTGTATTCTCCGCCAGGCTTGGCGCCGGCGAGGGAAACTTGACGGCGTTGCGGCGTGAATGGTCGCTTTCCGTATTTCGGCGGATTCGTATATATGGGGACTGGATTTGTATATATAGGCTTCCTCTCGTGTATTTATGGGGTCTAAAAAGTCCGCACGCGCATCCTCGGAAATGGGTCTTTGACCGAACCGCAGCCTATGGAGCCCTTAATTTAGCGGCGCGAGCATCGGATTTGCCCCGCCTTCCCGTTTTTCCACTCAAACAGAAAACCGTCCAGGTTCAAGGGAATCAACGCCAGCACTTTCTCGCCCCGCTGTTTTCGCAGTTGTTGTTCCTTGGCGAACGCCGTATCGATTTCGTTCTCGACCCACCAGCTATTGAGCGACGCTTCGGAACAACAGAGCAGAACTTTGTCCCAAAGCCGGATGCCCCAGTCCACCGCATCGTAGATGTCGTCTCCAGGCAAGAGCTGATACTCATCCAGCCAACAACGAATTCCCCTGCCCTGGAGTTGGTCGTGCAGCCGCCGTGCAAAGGACTTGTCCTCATGGCTGTAGCTTATGAAACAGGAGTAAAATTGAACGGGCTCGGTCACCAGCGAAGAAATGTGCTCAATAAACGTCTCGCCAATACCGGCACCTCTGAGGAAGGCCTCAGGAATCTTTTCTTTGGACGCACACAGCGTGTGGATATCGATATAGGAACGTCCGCGCTTCGCTGTTACCTCCTCAATATATCGATTTTAGTCCAGAAATTCCAGGCAAAGGTGAGCAGAGAAGTCTACTGAGGAAAGCTATCTACTCCCCTGCAAATGAGCTCCAACGATTTTCACAAAGGAAGATCTTCTGCCCCTTCCTTCTAAAGTTGAATGTGCATTCAACGGATAAGTATAAGGGTTACTTCTATACGTTTAATATGCATCTATGGTACATCTGAACGTCTTTGAACGTACATCCAAAGTATTATCGCAATAGTTGTCTTGATTGTTGTTTCAATTACACTTATAGTTATCCTGTATATAGTCATATTGTCATGTGCAATAAAGGCTAATTTAAGCGAAAAATGAGTCAAATACTGTAGCAAAAAGAAAATCTAAGATAAAACATAGCACAAAGGAAATGGTAAGAAGCAGAAAGACAGACTTCAACTATAGTAAAAGCCAAATCATTGCGAATTTTAACAATTCAGAGATGGTCCATGTCGAGTTGGTGCAAAATTGGAGAGCCGCCCTGGCTTCCGATGTGTAATTGAAAGGTGGTGATTTCAATTGGAAAGTTGAGTTAAGGAGTCAAACTCCACAACCCCGGAACTCCTTTGGTGCCGAACCGTGCGGGCATCAGAGACATGGAGGCAGAGTAGAGAAATGGATGTTAAACCGGATATTGTCAACACCGCCCGAATCCTGGGGTGTCTCCCGGAAAAACGAGAGGGTAACCGCTACCACGGCGGACAATGTCCTACCGGGCATACCTCGAACGGCGATCGCTGCTTTGTAGTTTATACCGATGATCAAAGGTTTCATTGCTACCACTGTGGCATGGGAGGCGACGCGTACGACCTGATTCAGTTGGCGAAAGGGAGCGGTTTCAAAGAAGCGGTAAAATTTGCTGAGGAGAACGGCCTGATCAGGCCGGGAATTGACGGGGGACACGTTGAGGGACAAGATATGAAAAGCCCCCCCACCGTCTCGGCAGTCTATCCGTACGAAGACCAAGACGGTAATCTTCTGTACGAAGTGGTCCGCTATTCGAACAAGGATTTCAGACAACGGCGACCGGACGGCAATGGAAGTCATATCTGGAAGCTTGACGGCGTCTCCCGCGTACCGTTCCGGTTACCGGCGGTGATTCAAAAGGACGAGATCGTGATCGTCGAGGGCGAAAAGGACGCTTTAAATTTGGAAAAACTCGGGTTTACAGCAACGTGCAACCCTTGCGGAGCCTGCAATTGGCGGGCGGAATTCAACCAATACTTTAGAGGGAAGGTGGTCGCTGTAATTCCGGACAATGACGAACCTGGAAAAAAACACGCTCAAACAGTGGCGGAACATCTTTACGGAGAGGCCAAGTCTGTCAAGATCGTACAACTTCCGGACCTACCCGAGCACGGTGACGCTTCGGATTTCATCGAACACTACCATGAGCCGAGTGAGGCCGCCAGGGCCTTGTCGAACTTGATCGAAAGGGCTCCCGAATGGCACCCGAGCCGCGCATTCGTTTCGGCGGGCGAGCTTCTCAAAATGAGCTTCCAACACGAAACGCCGGTCATTGGCCGGGGGATACTACCCGCCAAGGCGGGCATGATCATCGCCGGTGAAAGCGGGGTCGGAAAGAGCTTGTTCAGGACCGAACTCGCTATTCATCTTGCAACCGGAGTAGACGCTTGGGGGCTTGAGATCCCTGAACCCCGACGAGTACTGGTCATCCAGTCCGAAAATACATACGAAGCAGAGCAGTGCCGGCTCAGTAAAATGCTCCGAGGACTTGGAATTGAATCGTACACATGGAAGGATCAAGACCATCTGGTATTCGTCGATCCGAGCGCCCGCATTGATTTGACACAGAAACAGGATATCGAATGGGTCCTTCGGCTTATCCAGGAAACCGATTCTGACGTGGTGATCTGGGACCCTCTGACGAATTTGCACTCCGTTAACGAAAACGAAAACGGGCCAATGAGGCGAGTGCTTAACTCCATCACGGAAATAGGTCGTGAAACCGGCGCAACCTCCATTGTGATCGACCATTACGGCAAACCGAACGAAACTCATGGCAGCAGGCACCGGACGCGAGGAGCTTCCAGCAAGAAGGACTGGGCCGACACCCTAATCGGCATTGAGCGACTCGGCGGGTCTGATGAAAACAAGATCAAAGTCGAGTTTCACAAAGTACGCAATGGCAGATCCCCTGCCCCGTTGTTACTGGAACGAACCGAAGCTATGCTCCACGTTGCGAGTTACGAAAATTCAGCCTGTTCACCGGTGGAGGTGCGCGCAATCCTGCAAGGTCTGGGTGGCGTTGTAAAAGAACAGAAGCCACTGTTGAAGGCGATCATTGAAAAGGCAAACTGCGGGGAAAAGACGGCGCGAAAATACATTCAGCAGGCGGTGAAGGCAGAAGCCATCCTTCCCGGCGAAAAAGAAAAGCGGAAACAGCCCTACGAGGTGAACGAGAACTGGATCGGTGGATAGCGGTAGTGGTCATGGGTACCGATACCGGAATCGAGGGCATTACCACTATTTTTTATATGAAAATCAATAACTTATATGGGTTGGAAGCCCGATACCGGTGACAGGAGAATTACCGCTATTTTTGATAGCATTTCAAAGAGATAGATTGTGGTAATAGCGGCCTTATATAGGAGATGGCTTTACCGCCATCTCCATAAATGCCAAAGCCATACCTCTAACGCCTGGCACTCCTAACAGACGAAACTGTTTTTTTCGAAAGGGTTGGTGGAATTGTTTTTAAAGATCCTCGTGGATACCCGTGAAGTGCGTCCATATCACTTTGACCGATACGGATGCGAGACCGAAGTTGCGGCCCTGCCGTGCGGGGACTATGCATTGAAGGGTTTCCAAGACCGAGTGGCCGTCGAGAGGAAATCCTTGGATGACCTGGTAAGTTGCCTTCCGGGCAAAAATCGGGAACGTTTCGAACGGGAACTCCAGCGCGCCCTGTCCTTTGAACTCTTTGCGGTGGTCGTCGAAGCCGGTTTGTCTGAGTTGCTGACCGGACGGTATCGGAGCCAAATGAGCCCGAAAGCCGCGCATGAGTCCTTAACGGCCTTTTACATCCGCTACGGGTGCCGTTCCTCTGGTGCGGCGACCGTCAAGGCGCGGAACGGATGACGCATTCGATTATGGCTAATACTTATACGAGATTCACAAAAGATATCAGCACGCCCTAAGGGCGGCATAGTTGAAGGTAGGTGAATGTGCTTGAAGGTCGAAAGACACGGTTCCAAACTGACCAGGAAGAAAGAGGAGGCCATCGCAGCCTTGTTAACCGAGCCGACGATTGCCGGCGCGGCGAAGAAGGCCGGCATTTCGGAAAGTTCGATCCTCCGGTGGTTGAAGGATGAGGAGTTTCAAACAGAATACCGTAAGGCGCGTCGAGAGAGCGTGTCGGCGGCCATATCGCTGCTCCAACACGCCAGCGGACAAGCGGTGACCACTCTGGTGGAGGTTATGCTCGACCCGGAGAGTTCGGGATCGGTAAAGATTTCGGCGGCCCGGACGGTGCTGGAAAACAGTTTGAAGGCGATCGAGCTTGAGGATCTGGCTCAACGCATACAGGCGCTCGAAACGGCTGTAGAAGAGGAGGACGCGCGATGAACAGGAGTCTGCGGAAACGACTGGCAAAACTCGAAGAGCGGGTTATGGGGCCTAAATATGGTTGCGGGGTTGTAACTGTGACCAGAGACGGTTCCGGTTACATCCACGATGGAAAGTATTACAGCAGTTGGGATGACCTTCCCGAAACGGCCCCAGGTACGGGCTACCTGGTTCTCCCTGAGAGTTTATTGGAGGAAGAGTGGATCGAGGAAATGGAGCACTATCGGCAAACTGGGGAAACCAAATACTTTAAGGCTTTCTTCGATCGTGAGAGGGAAGATGGAGGCGGAGGTCCGGTGGCTTGAAGCTCCGCTCCGTGGGGCTTTTGCTGGAGTCGGAGTGGAAGTGTTCCCTCGATGGGCCGGACACCCACCTTGAAACTTTAAACTGCGAGTCGCGCGAAATCAAGCGGGGGTTTGGGCACATGGTGCCGTCACAAGAGTACCGTCGGCCGCGATAAACGAGGAGGGCTCTTACGGCCGATGCGCGGGCCTTACTCACAAATGCTCTCTAAACGGTCATATTGGGCCGTAGAGCCCCGATCTCCAATTCTGGATAGTTTGGGACCTACTAGGAAAACGATGGGGCGTTATCTGTGGCGAATGGGAACGGCTATCGGAATGGATCGGGGAAATACACAAAATGTTGAGTGTACATTCAACATGGATAAATACGGTGCCGCCGGACGCAGCATGCTTTTCCCGGTGTCTCGGTTGTCTTCATAAAATACCAGCCCGAGCCGGTTGAAGATTAAAGGCTATTCGCTCTTATACGATAGGGCTCCACACGCCGATAACGCCGCCGAGCAGAACCATCTCGGCGGGCTTGAAAACGTCCAGGAGGAAAACGCCGTAAGCCGGATCACTTGGAATGAGAACATAGTGGTTGTCACGCCTGACGACCCTCCGGCACTGAACGCTCAGTCTTCCGGCCCTCTGTTCGTCGGGAAGGCTGCAAGCGAAGATACGGCCCTTACTGTCTATGGACAGATCGTTTCGGTCCACGATAACCAGAGCCCCTGCCCTTATTTGCGGCTCCATGGACCTGTCATCGTCTCGGAGCCGAACTGCCAACAAGTCTGAGTCTTCCCTCATCGTAACTTGCGTCTTGTGTAGACAAAAATGCCCTGTGGTTTTGTCCAGCGGAACGGCATTTTGCGGTCCCAAGAACTCACCTGCCGAAACTATCGGAACCGCCACATAATCTGAGGGACTCTCTTGAATACCTTCCCCGGAGATGTTGATCTTGGGCGCTTCTTTTTCTTGGTCGAGCGGCTCCCAGGGCGGTTTACCGATCCCGGTCAACAGCCATTCAAGTGTACATCCCACATACCGGGCGATTTTGATCGCTTCATCAACGGACGGCTGCCGTTTTTCCCTCATTTTTAGGTGGGTGACGAAATCACGGCTGCCAACGAACTGATTGATATCTTTCTGCGATCTGAAGTAGCCGCGCACCAGTAGCGCCTTCAAGTTCTTCAAAAAGGCGGCTTTATCGAAAAAGACTTCACCGTGTGTATTTTTCATATTGACATTAATCCACTCAAATCGTAATATATACATGACATCAAGAGGCCGAAGACACGCCAAGAAGATGCCGAGATCGGTCAGATGACGCAAGCTAATTAAAGCTATCATCCCGCAACCCGTGAGTCAATAGAATCCGGTCCAGGATACAATGGGAGTGTATTTCCGGTGATGGAGAAGCATAAAAAACAGAGCCACGAATCAGAACACGGGTAACCTCATAGGAAAGGACATAGGTAGGAACGTAGAGGACCAGCTCGACGGTTCGGAATAACAAATCCATATCACAATGAATATCTGGATCTCGAGAGATGGGACCCCTATAGGAACAACAAGGATAATAACACGAGTAACAACACAGGAAAGCAAACGGGAAAAGGTAGACTCAGGAGATTCGAGCTGAACAGGGAAAGCTCATCAGCGGGGAGAGAACTCGCCGTAGCTTGTACCATTCGGAAGAGAAGACGGCTCGCTGCTCTGGCACTATAAGTGTGGAGCGTGGAAGCGGTCAGAGGAACATCGCAAGTGAAAAGAGGACACCAGTGAAGGCATCAACTGAACGGCTGCAAAGAGCAAGCATGAAGAACGTAACGGGGGATCTCACGGTGTATTTGTCTGGTCCGGTGGTCCGACACACCTTTTCGAGAGAAACGCAGGCACAGAGGATTATGAATCCCCTGAGCCTTTAGTATTTGTTGTATTTTCAGTAACTTTCAAGACGGTGTGTTGATGTTGCGCTGGTGGAATTGGTTGTTGATTTGGAGATAGGAGGTTAGTGATATGGGAAATCTGCCGGAAGGCGTCTACAGGCGCTCGAAATCGAAACACTTGTACATTCGGTACACGTTCAACGGAAAGACCTACCGGGAATCGGCTCAAACGGCAGACCCCAAGAAAGCGGCCCGTTTCAGAAACGAGCGGATTCAGCAATGCATCGGCGGCAAAGGCTCACCGGTCAAGTTCGAGAAGGTCACCTTCAAAGAGCTTGCCGACGACATGCTCCTCGACTATGAGATCAATGGGAAGCGGACCTTGAAAAAGACCCAAGAGCGCCTGCGGGTTCATATCATGCCGATCTTCGGTCGCATGCGCGCCCAGGCCGTCACCACGGAGAAAGTAAAGAAATACACATGCGTCGACTTGAAGAAGGAGCGGCGAACGCAACGATCAACCGCGAGTTGGCCATCATAAAAAGAATGTACAAGCTCGGGGAACAGCATACTCCCCCTAAGGTGGCCCTTGTTCCCTACATCCCCATGCTGAAAGAGGACAACGCGAGATCCGGATTTTTTGAACACAGCGATTTCGTTGCCCTGGTGGAGCACTTGGCGGTATATTTGAAAGGATTCGTAACGTTCGCCTACAAGACCGGTTGCCGCTCCCAGGAGATCAAGAAGATGGAATGGAAGCATGTAAATCGGCAAGAGCGCTCAATCACGATCCCGCCGGAAAACGACAAGACCGGAAAGGGCCGGACCCTGTACTTGGATGACGAGATAATGGAAATTATCGAGGAACAATACGCGCTTCGCGGTAAGGACGGTCGAAAACTGGTCCCCTGGGTCTTTCCCAGCAAGAACGGCGTTGATCCAATCGGGGACTTCAGGAAGGCCTGGGTGACGGCGTGTAACAGAGCGGGAATCGGCGTCAGACTCTTTCATGATCTGAGGCGTACAGCGGTCAGAAACATGGTACGTGCGGGCGTTCCTGAGCGTGTCGCCATGCTGGTCTCCGGTCACAAGACCCGGTCCGTGTTCGACCGGTACAACATCGTCAGCGAACAGGATCTCAAGGACGCCGCACGGAAGCAGGCGGAGTATCTCAACAGTCAATCCGTGAGCCGCAAAGTCACTCCCATCAAGTAACAACCGTCATAAAATCCGAAATCAACGAGCCGGGCGCGTCCCGGCTTTTTGGTATGCATGGAGTCAGGCCGAACCATATCTGAAATCCGCGAGGTGAACACGAGCCGACCGATGCGAGCAACTCCAAACAGGCACGATACGAGTTGATATCTTCATCACTGTCGATCAGCCCCCCTCACTCCGATCAGACGAGCAAGGTGTACTTTTCGGACTGTTTACACCCGTTCTGCCGTCTTCATGACGGCAGCCGGGACTTCAATCGCGAAAGTCCAGGCTGCCTTCGTCTTCCAACTTTTCTCAGTATCCAGAGCCGGCACAATTGCTAATTTTAAAATGAATGCTCGGTTCTGGCAATGACGTTGTTCTGGATCGTTTCATCCAATTCCACGAAGAATGCATTATAACCGGCAACTTTCACCACGAGGTCGCGATAATTGTCGGG
>Ga0068714_10004060_pt1 | contig 16737 bp, 18 predicted proteins | sample MTBNYHSulfiMetaG_FD_62988 | JGI IMG/M metagenome (GOLD analysis project Ga0068714, IMG submission 62988) | Enrichment culture microbial communities from rom New York Harbor, USA that are MTBE-degrading - MTBE-NYH (New York Harbor Sulfidogenic)... | ecosystem: Environmental > Aquatic > Marine >...
AAAAAATCGGTCTCAATAGGACCATTTTTTTTACGGGCTGCCCTTGCCCTTTGCCAATTGCTATGGCATCAGCAAAGGGGTAAAAGAAGTATTTTCATGTCATTAAAAAAGTTTGAGGATCTATCACCCGGAAAATACTATGCAGCTAAAAATAGTATTGATTCGTCAAATGAATATTCTTGTGTGTGTGTAAGATACTTGAAAAGAATGTAGCAACATATACAATAGAGGTACGTAAGGACCATGATTCATATTGGAAAACAGGGGAAATGGTGATATCCTTTCAGGATTTTAAAAGATATATTTGGTACGAACTTACTGACCTTGATGCTTTCATGGAAGTGTTATAATACTTTTTAGGGAAATATAGGAATTCCACGAATAAGAAAAAAAGGTCAGATAGAGATTCTAAGCAGTATACTTGCCGGCCTGAAGAGGATTTAAAGAAGATAGATGACAAAGTGGTGAATACTATACGATTAGTGACTAAGGATAGATACCTCCTATGAATAATAGACTCGTACAAATTTAGCGGTTCCATTCATTTCGAATACTTTGTATGCTCTATCGTAATAATTATCAAAATGGCCATTAAACGAAAAAACATACGCAATTTCCCAATTACCATAATATTTGTCATCATTAAAAGAGATATAACCCATTATATATTCTTCAGCAATTAACATTCCAGAAGCTCTCTTGACGTTTGCACCAGGTTCATGTGGTCCCAGCCATGAAAATAAATATCCTGGAAATAAAAAAGCTCGACCATCAACTGCGCATTCATCAGTTCTTATTATGCAATTAAAATAATTCTTATAATCATTATCTAATAAATTGTCCTTTTCTTCACCAATATATATAATACTTGCAGAAAGAATAGATTGGAAAAATGTTATGACTATCAGATTTATGATTATGAGTAAAAGTAAGACTTTCTTCATGCTTTTTTCATTCCTCCTAATAGACCCCTGAAATATCATAGGGTTCTTGTGCAGGATGCCAGTCAACATTCAACCAAGGGAGAACAAACTGATATCCAAACCAAACGTTAATATTCCCTATAACAAGTTGAGGAAGAACTCTCGGTTTACCCCAATAGTTTTTATTCCATGTGTTACGTTTCTCATTCAAATACACGTTGAAACTAGCATGTCTGTTAGTACCTGAAAAGGTGTTGTAGCATATTGTGTTATCACTACCCATCCAAATAAATATCCCTAGAGAATTATCCAAAATCATATTATGGTGTATGGAATTTGAATCTCCAGATATATTAATGCCAAGAATATTATTTTGGAAAACATTCTCTATTATTGTATTATTAGCTGCATAAGACTGAAGGAAAACACCTGCTCCAAGGTTTCCTTTTATTATATTATTATTTACAAATGTTTCCGTAACAAAATCGTCTAAAAAGATCCCGACAAAATTTTCTGAAAGTACATTCTTACTGATGATGGTATGAAACGACTTATATTCGATATTGATACCAGCGTTGGTACTGCGAGTGATAGTATTATCCATAATAAGCGTGTTATTCGAACGTTGGATAGCGATACCTATGGAGTTTTTTACCATTGAGTTACTGCATATAAGGTTATTTGAGCTGAATTTACGACACAATATCGCGTGGGAAAAGCTTTGTTGAATATTGTTTCGGAGGATAGTGTTATCATTCGATTCAAAGTCAATATCTACTCCACAAGAAGCATTGATAATGGTATTGTCTGTAATTGTGGTGTTGGTTGAATAAGCAAGTATGATTCCCGATCGATAATTCAAAGTCGGGTGGTTCCAAGAGATAGTATTTTCAGTTATGATATTCTTTTGCGAGGCACTACACACGATTCCCTCCTGTGTATTATGTACAAAATTGTTATGGACGATGATGTTAGAATTAGACCTATACATGTGTATCCCACAGGTGTTATTTAAGAACAAGTTGTTATCTGAGATAATATTACAATGACATGAAGAACCCAAGTCTATCCCATACCCATTTTCCATTATTGAATTTCCCCCGATGTAATTGTTATCGCTGCCTCCAAGTCTAATACCATCATGATGATGAGCTATCATGTTGTTTTGAATAATATTTTGTTGACAATAAGTCATACTGATACCCTCCATACTATTGGAAGTGATATCGTTTTGTGCGAGAATGTTGTTTTTACCATGATCAATTTGAATACCACAGTCTTTGTTTGAATGAATGATGTTTTCTGAGATGATATTATAAATATGGGAATAAACAAATTCGACACCACGGTAGTTGTTCGAAATATTGTTCTGTTTTATGATGTTGTAATTACTATTAAAACCGCCTATACCATTTACATTGAACGTAATCGTGTTTCCCGTTACGGTATTGTTGCTTCCCCAAATATATATGCCATTGGCTTTGTTTGCACTTATGGTATTGTTCGTTATAGTAGTATAAAAACTATTCAAGAGTAGAATACCAGAAATAATATTGGATGCAATGATGTTCTGAGATATATAACAGTGTGTTGTATCGATCAGCTCAATGCCAAAATTGGTATTGGTGAGTTCTTGATCTGTCACAGTAATGTTATGACATCGGAGAAGAACGAGCTGTCCTAGACCATCTGGGACAACAATGTTCGATTGGTCCTCTAAATAAAGAAGAGGTTTACCGTTAACGGTGTTGTTTACAAAAGTATTTGCGGAAGTGTCGTTAAAAACATAAAGACCGCTATGAACGAAGGTATTGTTCTTAAGGAAATTATTACTCGAACGCCCAATCATTACTCCGGTTCTAGTATTAGAAAATGAGTTATTGATGAGGGTATTATTACTCGAGTTGATAAAGATAATTACACCAACTTCATTATTAGAAACCGTGTTATTCATAAGAGTATTGTAATCATTTTGACTATACTTCTTATGGTCTCTTGAAGGGAATGCATAGAGGGCTTGTGGTACCTTATTTTGAGTTTTATATGGATAATTTATTCCAATACCATAAGTGTTGTTCGTAAACCGATTATGAGCGATAGTTGCATACCTTGCTTCAATTAAAATTCCCCCACCCCAACTGTTTTGAATGCAAAATCCGGTGATATTCACATAATCCGCGGTAATGTTCACAGCAACGTCTGTTTCATTACCTTCGATAATTGTATTAGTGTTATTCTCTCCAATTAAACAGAGGGTTAACGGGATGTTAATGTTTTCACAATACATTCCAGAATAAACAAAAACGGTATCTCCATCACTCGCATTATCAATCGCATCCTGAATCCTACTGTAATTCCCTGGTCCACTCCCACCCACATACAACCAAGTCCCCTGTGATGACACTTTCTCCGTGGTCTCTGCCATCGCTGGTGCATACGCTATCCCAACGAGCAGAAGAATAATTCCAACCGCCACATATTTCCTTTTCATATGCCTCCGATATAATAGGGTTCTCGGGCAGGATGCCAATCAAATTCGACAAAACCAGGAAAGAAATGATGCATATCCTTAATTCCAAAAATTGGTTTTGGTAATGTCTGTGGTCGACCCCAGTAATTCCGATCCCAGGTGGTAGAAAAAAAACCGGTGTTATGGAAACGGGCGTGCACTAAATTTTTTAGAAATGTATTCTGTGAAATCGTTGTATCCTGGGATTCCTCAAGATAAATACCGAACATGCAGTGAGTAATGCTATTTCCTGTTATGATGTTATGATTATTGTGAGACGAATAAATTCCAGTCAATCGGTTCAGGAACATATATAGAGTTTTCGGATTATCAATTTTATTTGCGTGAATTAAGTTATTATTAGAATATCCTTGTAGTGATATAGCCTTGGAAACAGTATCATAAAAGTCATTATTCGATATAATATTAAAACGTGAATTGGATAGTTTACATCCTATCAAATTTGACATGATTGAATTATTTGCTATTGTGCTATTATCAATAGCTAACAATTCTATACCACCCCAACCATAACCGGTTTCATCAGTCGTTATGATATTGTTGATAATACGACAATTATGACCATATACAAGATAAATCCCATTTGACATGTTGGTTTGAAGGATATTATCAGAAATTACGATATTACAAGCATCATATGGAATTAGATTTACAATAATAAAACTCGGAGGTCCATAATCACCATTAAAACGTAATGTAAATCCTGATATCCTGATATTTCCACTTGCGAGGGAGATAAGATAACCCTGATCTTGGGTAACTGCATCGATGATTGTAGTGTTTCTAGATTCTCCCAAGAAGGAGATAGCTTTTCGAATGACGATTCTTTCGTAGTATATCCCACTGAAGACAAAAACGGTATCCCCGTCACTCGCATTATCAATCGCATCCTGAATCCTACTGTAATTCCCTGGTCCACTTCCACCGACATAGAGCCAGGTCCCTCGTGATACCGATTGTTTCTCTGTGTTCTGTTCTGCTATCGCTGGTGCACACGCTATCCCAACGAACAAGAGAATGATTCCAACCGCAGACCATTTCCTAACAAGAGGTGCCCTTTTCATATCTTTCCTACCCCGTATACCGATTATATTATCTCATATCCCCTTTAAAAATATATCCTTCTTAAGGAGAAGCAGTGACACGGTTTCAAGGATGGTTTTCTCGTATTGATTTGGTTCCGGGGTTCAAATTCCTTCGCCCTTCTTGAAAACATATCGTTAGAGTATAGTGTTTTAGTCTAATCAATTAAAAAAAAAAAGGGTAGTGTTTACCACCACTGTGATTTCCATTTTTCATTCCACCAAGATTTAACCGGTACATAGGTAGATGTTTCCCAATCCTCATTTTTTACTTGAAGGACATGATTCCAAACATCGTCCCAGTTTTCACCTTGGACCCATGAGATATAATCCCAATCTCCAGGAATGCTTGCACCGCTTGTTACCCAATTCCATTTTTTTGTTTTTTCTAAAGTTTCATCAAGTTTATTTTCTCTAATTAACATCCATGCGCCAGCAGGTTTTTCCCACCACCAAGTATCGGTTTTGTGGCCAGAATACACCATATGTGAGCTTGTTTGCTCGACTTCGTTCCAGTTTTTTATCGTTGAGACACATCGATGAACAGTATCCCAATCTTGGGCGTCAAACCATACAATGACATCCCAGTCCCCCGTGACAATCCATGAGCCGATGACATTGTCCCAGTTCTGAAATTGTTTCCAGACTTGCTCAGCTTTTCCTTTTGTTGTTTTTATAAAAACATATGCTGATCGAGATTTCCAATCCATTTTCTCTTTCTCCATCCACTCTCTTTACTTTTAATACATCACATTATCAATTTCTTTATAATGATTTGGTTGTCAAAGAATGCAGTATTCTATTGTATTTTTTATCGTACCGTGAATGAATAATTGGGAGTTATTGGTATCTGAAGAGTATCTATTTCTTTAAAACATATTCTCCTGGGTGAAAGCAGTGAGACGGATTCAACACATACTTATTATTGTATTAACTATTTCTTTGATTTGGGGAACCCTATCCACCTCGGTGTCTTTTCCATGTAATCCTTATAAGTTTTTCCATAACATTCTAACGTTATTGCCTCTTCAAAAGCAGACAGATAAACCGTGATGATGATAAAAACCACTGTTATCAGTAGATAAACCCAAGAAATTGAAACAATAGCTATACCAAAATAGAGTAAAAACCAACCAATAAACATAGGATTTCTTGAATAACGATACATACCTTTCGTAACCGGCTTATCCATTGGAGTGGAGGCAAAATTTAACAATGCTATAGCAATCGCAACTAATCCAACGAAGTAAACAATTAATCCTACATTGAACCAAATTGTTCCAAATTTTAATGGCAAAAAAACACTATAAAAAAAGGATCCGAACATGACTATAACCAATAGATTTGAAAGAATTTTGTCCTTCATTTTTGAAGGTGGAGCACTTTGAGGCATCCTTTTAGAAAATAAAAATTTGACGCCACTAACCCAAAATACGATAACCGGGATTATGAAAATCCACGCATTCCATATACCAATTTCAAACTCAGGAATCCACGACATTATTCTCTCCTGCCTTTGAGTTTTGTAACAAATCCTTCTTTTAAAAATATATCCTCAAAACAGGGTGGTGGGAATGCAGTGACACGTTTTTAGGACAAAATAGTTTTTTTTTGTTGGAATTAAAAAGGGAAAATGCAGATCATTCAAATCAGATTCAAATTTTTCTACCCCTACAGGTCAATGCCTTTAAACGATGCAACAATAAAATGAGTTCCAACAAAACCACTTTTTGTGTCATAAAAAAACCCGATAGGATAACCTCCTGTAATAAATGCGGATTGTAAGAGATGGTTATCAACAAAAAACAAAAAAAGAGTTCGTACGCAATAAAACAAAATCTGGTTCTCACTTTGATCTGGTTCTTTGATTTGTCCGATAAATACAAATGTCACATTCTCAAAAGAATTGTCTTTATTGCTATCAATGAAACTGCCAGTATTTTTCCCATTTACCGTTCCACTCGGTACAACACTAATCCCTAAGAACAGAAGTATTAGTCCCAGTATCAATCCTTTTTTCAACATACTGTGTTTTATTTGCTTCCCCCGTTCCACTATTCATATCAAGGTTGTCCTATAAGAACATATCCTGAGACTAGTGTTTTTTTTATGAATCGGAGAGGGCTTGTTGATGATATGGATCACATCAAAAAAATATTGATTTAAGCAATTATGTTTACTAAACCAAGACAAAAAAACACAACGGATAAACACCCAAATGGAAGCAGTATCCAGTTTTTATGAAGCAGTAGGTCAGTACCCTGTAGTCTTTTTTTTGTAACAACGGTAAATAGCGGGGTATAGATGCCCATCATCACCGCGATCATCTGAACTTCAAACGTTGCAGAAAAAACAAGAACTATGCTTACAACACAGAGTGCAGCGGTCAATACATACATGGTGTTGATGAGACGCGCCCCACGGTATACGACGGCTGATGTTCGTAAACCTGCTTTTTTATCAAACTCGTAATCTGTCATGACCGTGGGAATATAGAAGTTCGAGGCCATAAGAAATACCGCGATGATTAGTAAGAAAGGCACAGCCACCTCGCCGATAGTCACACCGGCGAGGAAGAAAAATACGCCTAACAGGGCGTTGCAGAGGATATCCCCTATTGGTCTTTTTTTCATTCGAAATGGTTCAAGAGAATACACATAGCCTATGGCATGTAACAGAATAATGGTCAGCAGGAAGGAGAACCCAACCACGGCTGCACAGAAAAGGGAGCCCGCTAGAAAAACAAGGCAGAGGAGTTTTACCTGGTTGATGCTTGTTTCTGCGGTGACTAATGGTTGAAAAGAAAGATTCATATCCTTCGAACGTCCATTATGATGCTTGTCGACGTCTACATCACCAAGGGCGTTTGCTGAAAAACCAAAACATAAAACAAGGAAAACCGCACTGAATCCACAGACGATTGAGACCGGTGAGGTATCGTTTGATGCCCCAAGGTAAAATCCCACGGTGACGGGGAATAGGAAAACGATCCAGCCAACTGGGCGGATAAGGCGGATGAACCATGAGTTTCTATACATATTCGTCAGCTACGATGATTTCTTTGTGGAGGTGTGCTATCTTCGGAGTCTATAAATAAAAACCATGTGCTTTAAAAACATATCTGTAGGGAAAAAAAAGGTGTCTTTTCTCGAAATTACTTCCTCCGAGGAAAAAAAACAGCTGAGGGAAGAGATACGGCTTGTGGGGGAGACAAACAAAAACGATTTACCATTAAACCGCGGCGTTCATCGGTCATTTGAAGCAGGCGACCTATGGTTTCTATGCACCGGGTTTCCTGTGACGGCTTTTTAGAGGAGGCCTGAATCGCCGGTGGAGCGTCTAAAGAGAAAGGCTTTGCGGCACGGGTGCGTCGAATGGTGTTTTTGTGGTATTGAACTTGTCTATGGAGGTTTTTCTGTCTTGGGTTAGTGTTTTGTCTAAGGTCTCGAAGTTGAATCGTGTGTCTGAGCAGCCGTTTTTTATGAGAGGGATTCCTTGTGTATTGATGTGATGTTCCTCAAGCAGGGCCATGGCGGGTTTTAATTCATCGGTGCAGGCAACACCGATGACTCCCTCGTACTGGTGTTTTTGGAATATCTTTCTGATGCAGGAGGCGCCGGGGAGCACATAAATATCATAGTTCCGCTGCGTCGAAAGGATGGTTGCCTGATGGATTTGACAGTCAGGGGAACAATGATTGCAGATGTAGGCGGAGGTGGTGGTATCAAAGGTTGCTTTGCAGCGGGCGTCCATGTATTTTCTGCAACAGTGAGGCAAAAAGAGCGCTCTTTTTTTTGTTTGAAGGAATTGTTCTTTTTGAAGTCTGTTTTTCATGTTGACGTGGATGAGGTCTTCGATAACGGTGATGGAGTCGCTGATGGGCAGTCCTGTGTGTTTGTCGACGTTGAATTTGTTTACGATGTTTCGTGCCATGTTTGCGAGTTTCTCATTGAGTTTATCTTTTTCCGATATTCGTACGATATCTTCGAATAGGGTTTGTGAGAGTTTTGTGAGATCAAAGGTAAACGCATAGGACATGATGGAGCCTCCGCTGTGGTATTTTGTAAGTCGAACTTCTATAAAAATGTTTCATTATAAAGGCCAAGTCGTGAGACGGTGTAACAGACATCAATGGTTTTTTTGTGTGAAAAAAAATGATTATTTCTCATAGATTTTAAAATATGTTCTTACATGGGGTTGCATAAGATACACTATGATGATTACCTCTAAAACCGGTCTGAAAAAATTTTGTTCTAGTATTGAAAATGTGATCAACGCTACTGCATAGATCATTGTCATACACCATGCCCATGTGAAACCTTTGATAAGCCCAATAAAAATAATAATATCTACGACACCATTCACTGCAACAATAACCGGCAAAGAAGATTGTAGAAGTGTTGTTCCGACCTGGAATACATAAGGGGATGTTCCTGTAAACAACAAAAATAGAAAAAATATGCCTCCAATTAAGTACCATATCGCTATTAATGTGATTCCTAATGGTCTCTTGGTCATTGCCTTATCAATCTTTTTTAATGTAGCATTTTTTTCTTTAAAAACATATCCTCGCAAGGGAGTGCAGTGACAGGGGTTACATCAATAAAATTAACACTGGGGTTTTTTTGTAGAGAATATTTATAAAATAATGAAACGAAAAATGTTGAAGGATTCTTTATGGATCTGAAACGAGATTGAGTTGTCTTGCAAGCGTCATGGTGCGTGTACCAAACCGTCTTGTATATTCCTGCAGTCGTCGTTTACTAAGGGCATCAAGGTCCATATCCTCAAGCAGAGAGCGAAAGGCGTGTAAGGAATGTTCTTTGGTACATACTCCTCTAAGATACAACAAATCAATCAGTGCTTTCTCGCCATGGGCAATGCATACGGTCTTTTCCTGCGTATACCCCCAGAATAATGACTTATGAATCTGATGATATTCATACTGTGTGGTGTCTGCATGAAAGGTGTATGGTGATTGGGTCGTCACGAGGGTTAGGGTGTATGGTCGTTGACTCAGGATGCCTTGACGGGATAATGCATATTCCAACGACAGATAACAGGGTACTCGTAACACCATGCTTACTTCTTCGCTTGTGGGTTGGGAAAACGGGTTTGCGTACCAGCCGTGTGCGACGCGGGTAATTAGTTTTGCTTGTGTCAGGCGGGTGAGCTGCACCATCAGGCTTGTTTTTGGTTCATCGATGAGTTGAGAAAGATCGGAGACCGAAAACAGTTTCTTGGTGGAATGCTGTTTAAAAAATAAGAGCCATTCGTCAACTTTCATTGGTCATCCCTCTGTTTCCGCGTCGTTGATCATGTGTACGACCGTTGTTATCATGTCCTGGAACAGGTCCTTGTAGGAGGAAAAGAGTGTCTGAGGGAGAAACCGTCGTAGTTCCGTCGATAAAAGTTTTTCTCCTTCTGTCTGCAGCTGTGATTTCACTTGGATCAGGTGCTGGTGAACCGCTTTTGCTGTTGTCTGGTAGTCCGTTGCTTTTTGCCAGACCAGCTTCCATGGTGGTGTCATCTGGTGTTCTGTTTTGAGGAAGTAGATGTCCCAGATATCCCTTCCTTTGATATAGGTGCGAGATCCAAGGGCAAGGAGTTTATCTGCAAATATCTCTGTCTGTGTCTCTACCCGTACTGCTGGGTGGAGGGGGGGAAACTGCAGGATCCGTAGTGTGTTGTGATACGATGGCACCATTGCAAGCTCGACGTGAAGACGGATGTGTTGTAGGGGGTCTTCTGAGGTTGTGGTAAGGACGCCTCGTTGGAGTGTGTTTTGCTGTTTTTGCATGTGTGTGGTGATCGTTTGGAGAAAAGGGAATTGTGGTTCAAGCACCGTGGGGAGCTTGTGGAGATGCTCTGAAAGATCAAAGGAGGAGAGGTGGGGGACACATACAAAGTCAAGGTCCTCTGAGAATCGGGGGTTTCCATAGAACAATCGAAGAGCGGTTCCTCCTTGGAAAACGAGGTGGTTAAAAACATTGAAACGGCTGAATGCTGCTAGGACTGCTTTTTGGAGTTGCTCCTGGAGGAGTTTCTTTGGGTCAATGTGTGTTTGGTTGCTTTGGGTAAGGATATCATCCCACAACATCTTAATCACTTGATAAATTTAACAAATTTGTTAAATATTTAAAACGAAATACGTTCTGTGCTATAAAAACCTATCTCAGAAAAAGGGAGAAGTGTTTCGAATGGATGATCCGCTTAGAAGCAGAGAGGGGGGCAGTGACAGGGTCTCCACAGGCGATTATTGGTTTTTGTTGTGCGAAACTCAGGTTTAGGTTTTTAAACGTTTTTTATTCAAGACGTATCATTTCGTTAATATTCGAAATAATTCACATCACAATGCAAAGCAGAGCCTAAAAAGAATTTTTTTCCATCTTCTTTATTCAACGTTATTCCAACAAAGCCGGTGGCTCCAATATAATAGGAGTAGAATCTGAATTCGAACCCTGACAGGGTTCTGATGCCGCCGAAAAATGTCCCGTTCCAGGATTTCTTGCCAGAGAGCCCCTGGGTGTCGATCCAGCCGTACGCGGGTAAGTACCGGAATTCCGGAGGGAGATACTTATCTTTGCTGGTCCCAAAGACGATGTTGCCAGCCTGGATGATTCTTTTTGAGGAGAGTCGTTGGATTGATGTAGTTAGGTTCCGGAGCTTCACAAGTATAGTTTCCATACGATGAGACTCATCAGATGATATCTGTTCTAGGAAGTAGGGAATTAACAGGAGATACATGAGAGCAGCAACCCCCAGTTCTGGGATACCGATGACAAAGGTTTGGGTTGTCATTCCCGTGAGAAGGCAAAGGAAGTTTGAATTATTGAACATCTGCTTGTTTTTGATCATTGATGGAGACAGACGCATCTGTCGTGGCACCTGGTATCCCCCGGTCACCCATCGCTGTGCATCGTCGATTCCCATGTTTGTTGGTACCAATCCATAGTCATGGAGCATTACAATAGCCTGTCTGAAGAGAACAGCTGTTTCTTCCCAGGTAGATGATTTGTTTATTTTCTCCTGAAACTCACTCAGATACTGTTCCAGGTCTTGGTATTGTTCTCTAGTGAGTTTCACCGTGGTATCCTTGTATCCTTTGATGCCACAGGCTTGCGAAGTGACTTCTACAAAATCTTTTTCTTGGGATGCTTTCACAACATTCTGGTTGAAGCTTGGTGCGACTGCGACACCGAAGAATAAAAGGATAATGCTAATTGAAAGGATTTTCTTTATCTCCATTATATCATTCCAGGGATGTCATAAGGTTCCTGTGCAGGATTGTGTTCAAAGCGAGAGAACGGTATGAAAACAGTTTGTATGAACAATTGATCTGGAGTATCAACTATATACAATCGTAAAAAAGTCGGAACAATCAACCCCAATCCATAAAGGATTGGTTTTGGACTACGATAGGGACCCCCCCAATAATTTTCATCCCAGGTTTGATCAAACCATCGGTCATTCGTACCTAATCGGTGTCTAAGAAACATCCATAAGAAACTTACAACGAAAGCATTGAGGGTATTGTTATAAATATTGTTGGACTCGATGAAATTCATACTTGATTGATCTATGAATATCCCAAATTTATTCCCTACAATGTGGTTCCTAGCGATAGTATTATGGGAGCCTGATATGATACTTACACTTTTACCATTCTTTTCAAGGATATTTTCCATGACGGTATTATTCGAACTACTGCATATGCAGATGCCGCCCCCGCTGTTATTTCTGATGATATTCTGACTAATTGTTGTTTGGGTGTTTTCGTTAAAGAGAAAAATCCCAGTGTATCTATTTTCCGATATAGTATTTTTTGTAATCTCGTTATATGCAGAGTAAATGACATATACTCCAACGAGATGATTTTCGCTTATCTGGTTTGCCTCGATGATATTGTTGTTCGAATGGTTATTCTCATGTCCATCATATTGTATCTCTTCGCCAAGCTGTATACCATTCTGATTATTTCTGATAATATTATCTCTGATGATGTTATTATCTGACCAAATTTCAATCCCATTCGTATAATCTAAATAAGATCCTCCCCAGTAAGTGTCCTGAAGTGTGAATCCTTGAATAGTTACCCCATCCGCTTTGATAAAAATGATATCATACTTCTGCTCATCCCCATCAATTATTGTGAAATATTTTGATTCACCCTTCAATATAATCGATGTTTCGATGATGAGATGTTCAAGATATCTTCCATTATAGACAAACACCGTATCCCCATCAACTGCATCATTGATAGCATCCTGAATCCTGGTATAGTTATTCGGTCCAGTACCTCCTACATACAAGATATTTCCAACGGTGAATGGTTGAGATGTATTTTTCCAATCTATTGTTGCCGATATTGGAACAACAGTTCCTAGCATCATCAACATACAAACAAGAAAACAAAATACTCCTTTTTTCATACTTTTTTCATTCCTCCTTATGCTATGATAATTCATGTCATATATTTAAACGTTATTAATAACAAGTGTCCCGACAAGCAGGAGAATGATTCCAACCGCCAACCATTTTCGTTTCATCGACATAGTTTAGAACTCCAAAACATCAACCATCCCAATGATGAAATGATTTGTTATCATTCGTGCCTTATATGGGGTTGAGATCCTGATGATGTCCCCTGGTATAAAACGGGTCAGTTGAAACGGTTGAAAACGAACCATCCAGAGACGAACCGCTTCCAATGCCATATATGCACCTCTTAAATCAGCACTATTATATGTACCAAAAAGGAGAACCTTTGCCCATTTATTCGGAACCGTATCCGAGAGAAGTACAATGGTCGATGGTTGTGAAGAAAGATTTGCTTTTATGTACAATACGGTTACATTAAGATTTTCATATGTTTCAGTGAGATTCATCAGAGGGAACGTAATTGAAAGGGTATTGTTAAGGACAGTAAAATCAGATGATGTGAGATTTACTACGTTATCGTCATAAAATAATACACAAGTTTGATTCACGTAAACAAGAACATAGAATTGTTCTGACGTGGTCAATTCAAAGAGATATTCGACATGGTCAATCGTATCATTCCCAGTATCCCCAGGATATCCTCTATTTTCAATATTTCCTGCTACTTGTAACCTTAATGTAGCCTGACTATCCTGTTGTGCAAAACTTGTTTGAATGAGATCAATATTGTCAACTTCGATATCCGTAGAATTCGTAATAATCGTCCATGTAGTACGATCATAATTATATGAACAGACATCGCCTGTCCAATCAGTAATCGTTTCATCGGCAGTGGTTTGTGTGTTCGACGTACGAACATGGATCGTATTTTTACCAATACTTCCGCTTATGTTTGGTAATGCACTGGCTCCTGTAAACAAAAAAATGATTCCAAGTGCAAACCATTTCCTACTCAGAAGGTTCTTCCCCATATCTTTCCTTCCCCATATCTTTCCTTCCCCATGATATGATTTTATATCACTATTCTCCTATAAATACGTTTCACATTTCCATATACCATCCAATCAGATAGCGGAGGAGTGGGAATGCATGAGGGAATCGTTCCAACAACCATTCAAAGAATCGGAACTGCGGCGGCTCGTATGGCATAGTCACGGTAAGATTCACCCAGGAGCTTTTTGCGTGATGTTCATCAATAGCCCGCACTCTAATATGGTAGGTCCCTTCGACACCCCATATATGTGAGATACTGATTTCCTCCTCTGAGCCATAGTATCCTGTGATTTGGGTGGTGTTATCACCCCATTCAATCTCATAACTCACATTGTCTTGGTCAGGATCGGTTGTTGTTATCGTATAATCATATAGAGTCCGAACCTTTCCATTCGTCTCTCCAATGATGATTGGTGTGTTTGGGACGGTATTCCAGATGCCGAAGTAGACGTCATCAAAACGAATCTCAATTATAGGATCAGGCTCATACGGCAAATTAAATCTTTGTCCTAGCTCTAGTTTTGCATATTTGATCGATTCTGTGTAACCTGTATAATCCAAGATTTGATGCCATTCTGTATCATCATAGCCAAGACCACTGCCGGAAGATCCTCCTAGGTGATAATCACCATCGTATAACAGGATACGAATCCATGCAAATTGATACGTTGGTATGTCTACAAATTTAAACCATGCGGAGAGCATATATGAACTTGCTGTGCAATTGACAGGGATAAAATCTGTTGTGATCCATGTTACATAATCAGGATAGGTGTTTGTAAGGTTTAACACCCCGACTGATTTCTCCCCAGAAAAAGCATAGGTAGAATCCCAATGATAAATGCCAGTCGAGGTAGGGTCAAAGGTCCAGCCTGTTGGCATGGTATCGCCTTCTTCAAACGATGGGTTTGGTGCCAAATTAGGTCCCATTCCCGTAGTAGCCCCCTTGAGGAACTCCATTGGTATTGTTTCCAAGAACTACGGATACATTAGCGATACACAGCATACAAATAAGGATTCCAATCAGAGGTTTCTTATCCATAACTTTCCTACCCCGTATACCGATTATATTATCTCATATTCCCCTTATAAATCTATCCTCAGGAACAGTGGTGGGCGGGGAAACAGTGACACCGATTTATTGATTCTCAGATCATCATTTTCGACAATTTACAGATGCGATAGTTGGTGGATTTGCATAAAATAAACAAATCCGAGGCAGAAATATCTTTGATTGGGTAAGTTTATTTTGATGCCGATAAAACCATCAGTTTCTATGAAGTAATGATATCCTTGGGTCGCTGTTTTTAATCCATTCATTGGTCCTAATGAGAAAAACCAGGTAGAAGAAAGGGACATATAACTACCAAAATGAAACATCTTCTTTGAAGAATAATTAAGTAAGAACTCTTCGACTTTCTCATATAGTCCTTCCCGGATAAAAAAACCATTTTTCACATAACCAAACCAAATTAAAAAAAGACCAGTTAACAGACCTACACACTCATGCCATGTTCCATTAGATGCCAACAAACAGAAATAATCAATGAAAGACTCATCATTGTAAGATTTACTATTGTTGAATGCATTCATCTTCGTTTGCGTTTTATATATCTGGGATATTAGCCTTTGGTAACTCTCAATATTTATCTCATTGGATATGATATTATATCCGTTAAATTGACTGATTGCATTGTTGAATATCTCTATTGCTTCATATTCTGTTTTTATTGCTGAAAGTTGCTGTTCTATGGAATCACATACTTGTGTTATTTTTTCAACCTGGTCCTGAGTCAATTGTGTTGTAGATGATTTCACCATTGAAAAACTATGGATTTCAGTTGTAATATTAACTACTTCAGTATCTCCTCCATGACGAGCATTGATGGCTGAAACAATAGAAACGCTGACAAACAAGAGAATGATACCAACCGCCAGGCATTTCCTACTCAGAGGTTTCTTCCCCATAACTTTCCTGCCCCTTTTATCATATAATATAATGCTTTTCTCCTATAATAGGTTTTTCAGGTGAATTGCAGGGAGAGTTCAAGAAAAGAAAGGAAGAAGTGGTTGGTATGGTATTTTAATCCCAAGGGAAGTCGAAATACCATAAAAAATTATTTTTAATCCAGAGTTCTGGGTTGGGTATGTATGCACCACTAGTATCAAGAATCCAGCTGTTTTCACACCATGTATTGTCCGGTTGTGCTTTGAAATCAACAAGTCTGTTTGATGCGCCTGACAACCATACATAGGTAATCATCCCAGAACCATTTTCAGTATCATAAGTATGTAAGAAATTCAAAAATCCGTCTTTATGTTGTGTTTTGACGAGTAATTCGACATACCAATTTCGAAAATCAGCTAATCCAAAAAACAATACGGTTCCAGGAATACAGAAAAGTATTGTTAGTTCAATGAATTTTTTTTGCCATGCTTTTTCAAATCCTGATTCATTGATAAGGGATATCCATTGTACCGTCTGTTTGTGGTCGTCACAGAACATGATACACCGATACTTGTTTCCATCTGGCGAGGGGATATCAACCCGACTTTTATAGTTCCATATTGTGCCAACACCTCTATCAAGGAACAGGGTAGATTTTTGGATTGTTGTTGCCGATACAGGGAGTATAGTTAGAATCAACAGCATACAAACAAGAACACAAAATATGGTTTTCTTCATGCTTTTTTCATTCCTCCTTATGATATGATATTTCATGTCATGTATTTAAATGTTATTCATAACACAGGTTCCCAGGAACAA
>Ga0068714_10004061_pt1 | contig 16736 bp, 16 predicted proteins | sample MTBNYHSulfiMetaG_FD_62988 | JGI IMG/M metagenome (GOLD analysis project Ga0068714, IMG submission 62988) | Enrichment culture microbial communities from rom New York Harbor, USA that are MTBE-degrading - MTBE-NYH (New York Harbor Sulfidogenic)... | ecosystem: Environmental > Aquatic > Marine >...
GAACCGGCCAGATCCAGCGCGGCCTGCATCCCGGTGATGCCGCCGCCGACAACCATAACCGCACCTGTTTTTTCCTGGGCCATTGTCAACTCCTAGCTTGTTTCCATCCGGAAATCCGATCCTGGTTGGATCTCTGATTTCTGATCGGGGAACTTCGCAGTACCCGCCCGGTCGCTTCCGGGTGAGCGCTAACTCAAATAGGATGTAATTTCACTAATATCCAACTGATTCTCGGCGAGACCCAAGCCTTCACCCGGCAACCCCATCGCCAGCCCCAGCAACTGAGAATACAATATTGCAGGGATGGGCCTCCCGCCATCGTTTTTAGATTCCATGTGCTCCTGTACGGTGTCGAACTGAACATGGCAGAACGGGCAGGAGGTACATAGAAACCTGGCCCCGCCCTCACGGGCGGACATGAGTTTCCTGGCAGTCAACTTTCTTGAGAGAGAATCGTTTATGCCCGTAAGGGGAGCTCCACAGCAGTCGAGCCTGGCGGACCACTCGACACTGTCAGCGCCGGTAGCCTCCACGAGCTGATCGAAAATGACGGGAGCCACGGGATCGTCGAACTGAGTTATGGCTGACGGACGTAGTGCATGACACCCGTAATGGACGGCTATCGGCAACGCTTTAAAGCCCTTTGTGACGCTTTCCTTGATCTTTTCAAGCCCCACGTCGTGATACAACACGGACAGCATGTGTTTGACCTTGACCTCGCCACTGTAGCGAAGCCCCTCTGCGGCAAGCTTCCCGTTGATTTTCTCTTTCATCTCCGGTTCCTGAAAAAGCTGGTGCTGCGCTTCCTTGAAAGTTCCAAACCCGCATTTGCAAAGTACCAGCAAATCAAGCCCGGCCTGCTCGGCCAGAGCCATGTTGTGGGCTGCGGAAAGAAGAAAAGCGGTACGATCGAGATTCCTGACAGGGTAACCGCAGCAGGCGAACTCCTTGATATCTAAAAGATCGACGCCCAGCAGACCCAATACGGCCCGCGCAGACTTCTCATACTGAACGACCCGCGCAGGGATATTGCAGCCCAAAAATAGTGCATATTTCATTGCGCTCCCTCTGACTGATAGCTTGTTTCCATCCGGAAATGGTCCTTTTGCCCATTCCTTCGATGCGGGTTGCAACCCGCTTCATGCTGCTTCGGCCGGTGGGCCCCCGCTCGATACAGCCCCCGCCCTTTCGGCCGCCATGTTCTTGAGATCATAGAGCACATCGGTCACGCATACCTTCTGCGGGCAGTGCTCCTGGCACTGGTAACAGGTTACGCAGTCCCAAATCATTCGAGCACCGGATGCCACTTCGGTAAGGCCGAGTCCCATCGCGCACATGATTTGATGGGGCAAAAGCCCCAGGACGTCTCCCGGATCATCGTACGCCGCCACCACGGGGCAGACCGTCGTACACGTGCGGCAACCGAAGCAATACGCAAAGCTGCCGGCGTCTTCGGGCGGTCTTTCACGCCCTTCTCCAAGCGTAAGGTCCAGAGGCTCATCCGAGTCTATCGCCGCATCGAAACCACCGGCCGCTGCAGTCCAGGCCCGTTCGATCGGCGGCAGGTAATCATATGCGGTTCGCCCCTCGCCTCTCAGCCCCCTCAACAGGGAATAGGGTGAAAGAACGGCGGCGACGGGAACCGGCCTGTGAAGCAATTCATCCCGGACATCAACCCATAGATCCTTCAAATAGATACCGGCGGGGCAAACCACGGTGCATCGGTCACAGTTGGTGCAAAGGTATACCCCTTCGGCCAAAGCTGCCATTTCTTTTTCTCCGATCGGCCTTCCGTCCGCCACGTCCCTCAGAATCTGCATTTTCTCGCCCGGCAGGATGTAATCGTTTCCTCGGGCCTCGTACACCGTTGCGGCCGAGCATCTGAGGCTGCATGTCGAGCAATGCATGCATGCATCCAGCTCCAGCGCCTGGATCGTCGCTGTATTGGCGGCGGAAGCCGAAGACCTGTCGGTAACGGCGCTCACCAGGATGCCCACCGGAGTAAAAATGATATGGGACATCTTGCTGAAAGGAACATAGGCCAGACCTACAAGGCAGGCCAGGACATGCACCCACCACATAAAACCCGTAACGCCGGCTCTATCGAGTGCTCCGGCAAAGGACGAGATGCTTTTCGCGACCGCAAAACCGCCGGGTGACCACTGCGCCGGAGCATGGCAGAAGGCGCAATCCATATCGTGGACTTCCCGCCCGATCTCTATCAACGCTTCATCGAAGGGCGGCTCGACATTGGGAGAGACGAGCCCGAATTCTTTCACCCAGAGGCTTTCGAGCGCCTCATACTCCTCTTCTCCTTCGGAAACAATGGAGAAATCCTGAACCATGCGATTGAAAACCGAGTGAGATGTTATTTTCAAACCCGTAAGAAAAAAACCGGAGAGCATGATCACGGCCAGGATGACGATGCCGTACACATCCCTCTGGTTGGAATGCATCCGGGGCACTTTGAGTATAAAACGCCTGTAAACGGCAATTGCAAGCCCCGCGGTTACAACCAGCCCGAAAAAATCGCGAAGAAAAAAGAACGGGTTTGCTGTAGAAAAATAATCGGTGAAAAGATTTGCGCTTACCAACCCACCCAGGGCATGCATCAGCAAAAGGAGTATGAACCCATAGTAAATCAACAGGTGCATAACCCACCGCAACGGGCTTTCTTTCAAGATCTTGCGCTGAAAGAGGATTTCGAGCACGAACGCGTTTATAAGAACGAAAATTTTTCTGCTCGCGATAACCCGGCCGATTTCCGAAAGGGCCTCTCTGAACCTGGCCCAGGGTGGGATATCCCTACCTGTGGCCCCGACCTTTCGTGTGAACCATCTGGAGATGCGATAGACAAGACCGGCCAGAAACACAAAAACGGCGACATATAAAGACACCGTGAATGCCATAGTCGAAACCTCCTTGTTCCCTACTCACGGGCATATGTCCGGTGCAAACGACAGTTTGGTTCCCGATGCAAGAATAACATGATTATTGTCCTCGATTTGTCCAAGATCAGGCCTGGGGAGCAACAGGCGGGTCGGGCAAAAGGACCCCTTCAGAACGGAAACCGGGGTCACTTTAAAGGGTCCTTTGCATGTTGTCAAGTCAAGTCCGCGCCCTGCCAAAGGAAACGTTCCGCCCAACCTTTCGGCAAACGCCTGCACACTCCGGCGATACCTGCCACCACGGCAAGGGAAAACACGATTCTGGCAACGAAGACCCCTGAAATATGGGCACCAATCATCATCATCACCAGGGTGTCTTCAATAAGGCTGTGAGAAAGCCCCATCAACGTCATAGAGAAAAAAAGGTCCTTTGGAGGCACGGCTCCGGTTTTCGCCTGGTGAATGATGAAACCCCCGCCATAGGCGATTCCGAGAGTCAGCCCGATCATCGTGACCGTGGAAGCCCCCTGCCCGATACCAACCACGGCCAACCCCGGCCGCAGCATACGATTGACAACCCTGATCACCCCGAAATGATCGAGGGTTCTCATCCCGGCGATCAATACCGTTATGATCACAAATATCCCGACAAGGGTCCGCATTTGTCCGGCCGCCCACATCACCAGTGTTTCCCTTTCACCATCAGGCTGCGCCCCTGGACTCAACAGGAAACGGGCAGGCTCCTCCAGCGTTCCCGTAACGCCGTAGAGACGGTATAGAAGCCAACCGAGGACAAAGGCGCCCAGCAGCCGGGAGGCCGCCTGAAAGGCCAGCCTTGTCCCGGATTTCTGGGCGATTCGAAGCTCGACAGGAAGGGCATGGGCCACCAGTATCATGGTGCAGGTTACCGTCACCTGTGCCGTGGACAGCGGGGTCTGCTCAATAAAAGCCGCCAAAAGGATGATCCCGGCATAAACACCGTTCACGATCGCCGCGGCCCAGACAAAACCCATCTCGCCCGGCAGGCCGACCAACTGCATAACAGGCGAAAGGGGAGCCGCCAGGTACTGGATGAAATCCATTTCCTGAAGCACTTTTACAATGATCACCAGCGGGATCATAATTTTGTAGAGATCCCAGGTTATGGAAACCGAATCCCGGAAAACCTGTTTGGCAGCCGCGGCTGGATTTTTTTTCGTAAAGGTCATTCGATGAGATTTAGATTACCCGGGAACGGTTTTCGTCGGCGGGATATCCTGAATTCACATTATCGTTTTTGGGCGAGGTCCGCTCCCAGTTCCAGGGCCTTTCGGTTCATCGGCAGAAAATCGCGCGGAATTTTACTTTCAATCGTTTTGACGATCGATTCCATCCTGACAAGCCCGGTCAATTCGATAAACGCTCCCAGCATGCAGATGTTGAATACGATCGGCTTCCCGATCTCACGGACGACCGTTCTGTACATGTCCAGTTCCACCTGGCGGGCATCGGTTTTCTGAATCGTTTTCACGAACCTCATGTCGGTCAGCAAAAGCCCTCCCGGCCTTATGATCCGGGCGAACTTATCGTAGGCTTCCTGGGTTAAACACACCAGGATATGAGGGTTGATGACCTTGGGGAACCGGATCGGGTTGTCCGAAATAATGACATCAGCCCTGGTGGCGCCCCCGCGGGCCTCCGGCCCGTAGGCCTGGGTCTGGACGGCATTGAGGCCGTCTTGAACCGCCGCCGCCTCGGCCAGAATGATCGCAGCGGTTATGACTCCCTGCCCTCCTGACCCGGTAAAGACAATACGTGTCCCGATTTTATCCATAACGGTTCCTTCTTTTCACCACGGCAACATGGGTTCGCGCTTCCAGCGCCTCACACGGTCTGTCTGGCCGGCCTGACGCGATCCATCATTTTCTGATATTCATCCACATATTCGGGCCACTGCTCATCGACGAAAATACCTCGTTCCAGCAGCTCGGGGTTTTCTTTCTTCTTCTTGGAGCCTATCGGAGTCGTCATCGCCTGATAACTTTTGATCATTTCGACGGCGCTTCCGGCTTTATTCTTCCTGCCGAAATAGGTCGGGCATTGAGATAGCACCTCCACAACCGAAAATCCCTTGTGGTCTATCGCCTTGGCCAGGATATCGACCAATTCCTTCGCATGATAGGTGGTGGTACGAGCAACGAAACTGGCTCCCGCTCCCTTGGCAAGCTCCACGATATCGAACGCGTGGTCGATGGTGCCAAGCGAGGCTGTCGTCGCTTTTTTACCGAAGGGCGTAAGCGGCGAAAACTGCCCCCCAGTCATTCCGTAGATACTATTGTTCATGATGATCGCAGTCAGGTCCACATTGCGCCTTGCCGCATGGATCAGGTGATTTCCCCCGATCGCCACAGCGTCCCCGTCCCCCATGGGAACAAGAACTTTGAGTTCGGGGCGTCCCATCTTGACTCCCATCGCAAAAGCCAACGCCCTCCCGTGCAGGGTATGCAACGTATGGAAATCAAGGTAGCCCGGCATTCGGCTTGAACATCCTATCCCCGATACGACGACGACCTCGTTTTTACTATACCCGAGTTGCTCGATCGCCCGGATCATGTTGCCCATCACGATGCCATGGCCACAGCCGGGGCACCATAAATGCGGAAAAAAACGTTCTCTGATATAACCTTTTACCGCCATATCAAGCCCCCCGCCCCCTTATGACATTCAAGATTCTTTCAATGTCCGCAGGTGCAATGATCACCCCGTCTATGCGATTCGCAAGAAAAACCCGGCTTTGGTCCGTGACGACCTTTTTCACTTCTTCGCAGATTTGGCCGAAATTCATTTCCACCACCACCACATGGCTGCGTCCTTCGCAAATCCTTCGAACCGTATCTTTGGGAAAGGGCCACAGGCTCTGCAATTCGAGCAGTCCCAGCTTCTCGCCACGAAGTCTCCGGGCTTCAACGGCATGAAGGGCGCTTCTGGCCGAAGAACCATAGCTTATTAAAAGGATATCGCAATCATCGGTAAAGTACTCCTTGTACATGGCGATACCGTCAGCCCGGTTTTCCAGTTTGTCTACGAGATGATGCAGCAGCTCGTAGACCACCAAAGGATCGTTCGAAGGAAACCCCCACATGTCGTGAGCCAATCCGGTGACATTGTATCGATGCACCCCGCCGAAATCGCTCATCGGCAGCCTGCCGTCCTCCCTTGTCAGGTAAGGATGGTAGTCCGTTCCTTCCGGCACCGACGTATGAAGCCTGCCGACCACCTCCAGGTCTCCGGGGCCGGGAATCCGGACACTCTCCCTCATATGGGCAACCACTTCGTCGAGCAGCAACACGACCGGAGTCCGATAAATCTCGGCGAGATTAAATGCCTGGACCGTAACTTCCACGACGTCCTGCAGGGTCGATGCCGTAAGAGCTATGATCGCGTGCTCGCCATGGGTGCCCCACCGGGCCTGCATCACGTCCCCCTGGGCCACCGACGTCGGAAGCCCGGTGCTCGGCCCACCACGCTGCACGTTCACAACCACCGTGGGCACCTCAGCCATCACGGCGTACCCGAGTGCTTCCTGCATCAAGGAAAACCCGGGGCCGCTCGTCGCTGTCATCGCCTTTAAACCGGTAAGCGAAGCACCTATAATCGCACACATGCTTGACAGCTCATCTTCCATCTGGATGAACTTGCCTCCCTGCAATGGGAGCCGGTCGCTCAGCAGTTCCGCGATTTCCGTCGAAGGAGTAATCGGATACCCTGCATAAAATTCAAGGCCGGCGAACAGGGCCCCTTCGACAACAGCCTCATTACCCTGGATAAATGTCAAGCGTTCTGACACGGTCAACTCCTCTCGACCAGTTCAATGGCCAGATCAGGGCAGCGCAACTCACAGAGCCCACAACGAATGCAATTGTCCGGTTCAGCCCATACAGCCTTACCGTCGTCATCCAGCTTAAGAACATGCTTGGGGCACAGCTCGACACAAATGCCGCAACCTTTACACCAGGACCTGTCGATCACGACATCGATCGATTTGGTTTTTTTCGCCCCCATAGACAATCTCTCCCATCACTCTTGACTTTCTTTTTTTCGACCGGCGAAGTCCTCCAGCGCCGACTCACGCTCCTTGGTCGATACACAGGCCAGGCAAGCCTCGACCTCGTAATCCATCAAGGCCTCCAGGCTGACCCCGTCCCTGGCCATGTTAAGCCCACGCTTGATCATCTTCAACGAAAAACTTGAATTCTTTGATATCTTATCGGCTATTCCATAGGCCTCGTCCATCAGCATCCCCAGGGGTACGGCCTTGTTCACCAGCCCGATCCGTTCGGCCTCTTTACCGTCAATATACTCGGCCGTAAAAAGAAGCTCCCTCGCTTTTCCCGGACCTAACAACTCCTGGACAAGCCTCATGGCGCCCCCTGTTACAGAGGAGGTTACTCTGGCCTCCGGGGACCCGATCTTCGCTTCTTCCGCGGCTATCCGGATGTCGCACGCCAGAGCCAGCTCATAGCCCGACCCCAGCGCATAACCGTTGATGGCGGCGATCGTCGGTTTTTCGAACCGGATGATCTTGCGGCTCGTTTCCTGAAGCTCGTTCAAATAATCCCGGTAATCTTCCAGGCTGCGGTCCTTGGAATCTTTCAAATCGGCGCCGGTGGAAAAAGCCCGCCCTTCTCCGGTTATAATAACAACCTTCACCGCCGGGTCTGCTCCCGCATCTGCCAGAGCAGCCTGGAAATCCAACCATAGTTGCTTGTTCATCGCGTTCAGCACCTGGGGCCGATTCAACTTGATGACAGCGGTTGCATCTGTTTTCTGATAAATGACGCATTCGAATTCCATAGTGCCGCTCCTTTTTCAATGAGTGTCCACCCCGAAAGAGTCCTCCTGCTCATTTTCGACCTGAAATTTCCTTATGGTCACCTGCTGAGCAACATTCTACTGTCGACGATCGAAGCGCCCTTTTCGTGCACAATGATCGGATTGAGATCGATCTCCGAAATTTCGGGATTGTCTACCGCAATTCGGCTGAGAGCAAGAAGAATCTCTTTCACCGCGTCCAGGTCTCTGGGCTTGCGCCCCCTGGCTCCCGCCAGCAGCGGGAAGCCCTTTATTTCTCGTATCATTTCATCTACTTCTTCGCCGTCAAGCGGAGCCACCCGAAAGGACACATCTTTCAGGATCTCGACGAATATCCCCCCCAGGCCGAACATGATCACGGGCCCGAACTGGGGGTCCCGGACCATTCCGGCGATACACTCCTGGCCCTCCGGCGCCATCGGAGATACCAGGGCACCGCGCACACGACTGGGTTCGCTGATTCGACAGGCATTTTCGATGATCGCATCGAACGCCGCCGCAGCGTCCCCACCGGGATTGATGTTCAATTTGATCCCGCCTGCATCCGATTTATGAATGATATCACTGCAAACGATTTTTAACGCGGTGGGGCAGCTGAATTCGACCGTAGCCTGGTAGGTTTCCTCAGCGGTCCGGGCAAGAACCGCCTCCGGCACCGGGATACCATAAAGGGACAGCAAATCTCTGGATTCGGTCTCCAACAGGTTCTTCCTGCCGTCCTTCCTGACAGCTTCGAACAATGCCGTCACTTCCGGCATCGGCCGTGGTTCCGGGGTCGGGACTTGAGCGGCCGCCGTTTTCCGGCGGTTTGACGCATAGGTCGCAAGCGCTCCAAGACATTCGGCTGCCCTTTCACTCGACTCCAGAACCGGGATTCCGGCTTCTTTCAGAATATCAAGGGACGGTATGCCCTCCCGGGCGAAGCTGGTATGAACGACAAGGGGCTTTTGGAACTCCTCGACAAGGGCAACGAGTTCACGGGCCGTATTCTCCTCCAGCACAGCGACATGAGAAGCTATGATGTCCTTGAAACCTCCAAAAAAGCCTGTCATATATAAACCGTCAACTTCGTCGCTTTCCATGCAGACCCTGACACATTCGGTGATCATGTGCGGATTTTCCTCGGCCGTTCCGCCGTAGTCGATCGGATTTGAAGCCGGCATGCCCGCGAGCAGAAAAGGCTTCATGCGCTGTTGGGTTTCTCCGCTCAACAAAGGGACTTGTAGTCCGAAACGCTCCGCGTTGTCCGCGGCGATCGAGTTGTCTCCGCCTCCTTCCGACAATATGGCCACCCGGTTTCCACGAGGTACGGGACATGATCGTAAAGCGCCTGCGATGTCAAAAAGTTCATCCACGTTGGAAACCCTGACGATGCCCGCCTGCCTGAAAGCGGCATCCACAACCGCATCATCCCCGGCAAGCGATCCCGTATGCGACGCAGCAGCCCTGGCTCCGGCCCCGCTCCTGCCGACCTTCAGCGCGACAATGGGTTTTTCAGGCACCGTGCGCCGCGCCGCGCGGACCAATTCATCCCCGTTTTTTATCCCCTCCAGGTAAGTCGCGATAACCGCCGTATCGGGATCGTTTTTCAAGTAGTCGAGGTAGTCATGAATTTTTACACCTATCGCATTCCCCACACTGATGATTTTGCTGAAGCCGGCGTTATATATTCCGGCATAATGACTGATCGAGTCGATCACATTCCCGCTCTGGGCAAGCACAGACAGCGATCCACCCATGAGGCCGGGAATCCCCAACAGGTTCATCCTGGCCGAAGAGCTGAACATCCCGCTGCAATTGGGACCTATGATATGGGTTCCCGCCTGGGCCGCCATATCCAGAATTTCGTGCTCTATGCGCTTTCCCTCTTCACCGGTTTCGCCCATTCCTGCGGTTATAATGATGATTCCGCCCGCACCGGCCTCGACACTGTCTTTTACTGCGGCAGTCACGAAGCGGGGTGCAACCACAATAATCACGAGATCCACCTCTTTACCGACCTCCTTGAGCGAGGGGTAGGCTTTCCTGCCGAAAATCTCCGATCTTTTGGGGTTAACCAAGTAGACATCCCCTGCATATCCACCTTCAAGCAGGCTTCTTGTTCTTCGTTCCGCCGCCTTTCCCGGAACTTCCGACGCACCGATAACAGCGATAGAGCGTGGGTTGAAAACATTTTCCAATGATTTTGCCATGCGGGCTTTCCTCCTCTGGATCGAATGGACGCGATCCCCCTTACGTCCTGGGATCGATACGCCCATCACGTGATGGTATGCCGATGGGAAATAAATGATTCTTTGATTTTGGTTAATAAGATTACTTTTTTCATGTCACCGCTGTCAAGATTTTCCACAGATCCCTGATCCGCCATTTCAATATCTCCATGACAAATTTCAAATGTGGATTTAGGGAGACATGTGAGGAGAGACGTCCTCGTCCCGATTGGGGAGGGAAGAAACCCTCGAAGCGGGGAATGGAGAATTTGGAATCTGGACTTTGGAATGCCGCGAAGCGGCAGAATCGCGATTCCAAATCCCTCCTACACGGGCTTGGCCCGATATGAAAATTGCATTATGTCATTTGAGTTCATTGGAAGTCAAAAAACCACGTCCCTCGAACCCGACGCCGATAAGGCCGGGATGGGACTTTTTGCGAGGCCATCAATCCAGGATTTCGCGCGCGGATGTTACATCCTCGGCAATTCGTTGGGACAATGCCTCAATTGATGGGAATTGGCGTTCATCTCTCAATCTCGAAATAAACAGCAATCTTATCGAGGCACCGAGAAGATCACCCGAAAAATCGAGGATATGGGTTTCAATGGACGTATCGGTGTTGCCGAACGTAGGGTTGAAACCGATATTCGTTACCCCTTTGAGAAGCTTTCCGCTTTCTTCGATGCGGACTGCGTAAACGCCGGGGCCCGGGATCAATTGGGCGTCGGTGGCAAGGTTGGCCGTCGGAAAACCGAGCAGGCGTCCGCCCCGGTTCTCTCCCTTCACAACGGTACCGGAGATCATGTATGGCCGACCCAACAAGCTGTTAGCCTCCGAAACAAGGCCCTGCTTCACCATGGACCGGATAGCGGTGCTCGAAACCGGGATGCCTTTTTCAAAAACCGGCCCGACCTGGTGCACCAAGAAGCCCAGCCTCTTCCCCTCTTGACGGAGAAAATCGACATCGCCCTCGCGTCCCCGGCCGAATGAATAATCGTAACCCGCTACGATTTCACGGATCCCGATTCTTCCAACCAGGATTTCTTCGATAAAACGATGCGCCGATATATCTGCAAATTCGGCCGTGAAAGGGATACAGAAAATGACGTCCATCCCCGCCTTTTGGATCAGCTCCAGTTTAATTCTGGTGGGCGTTATCAACGGGGGAGCATGATCCGGCTTCATGACACTTAACGGGTGTGGATCGAACGTCATCACACACGAGGTGCCGTTTAAAGCCGCCGTGCGGTCTTTGACTTTTTGGAAAAGGGACAGATGCCCGCGATGGACCCCGTCGAAGTTTCCGATCGTAAGCACCGGGTTCGGGATCGGTGCATCGAATTCATCGAGGTTTTGAATAACTAAAGCCATGGGTTTATCGACACCAAAATACAACACCCGTAAACTACAGATGCGCTTGATGAAGCTGAAATTTACCGGTTGACAACCTTTGTGCTCTATTATAATCTTCACCTTTGAAATTTCAAGGCCGACCCATGCCGAAGTGGCGGAACTGGTAGACGCGCTAGGTTCAGGGTCTAGTGGGCGTACGCCTGTGCGAGTTCGAGTCTCGCCTTCGGCACCAAAATACAACGGGCCTGCACCTATTTCCCGGTGCAGGCCCGTTTTTTTTCAGCGTTTCGTTTTGGTTATTCTTTCGTGCCTTTGGAAATGTTTTCCCGTCGTCCGGCCCGGACCACCGCAGGGCCCCCTCAGGCAACACATGCAGCATGATTCCCTCTTGTATTCTCCAGGCTTTCAAAGAAACGTTTCCACCATGGCTTCCTCTTGGGTATTTCACAATAGACACCGTCTAATTTCAAATTGTCGGACATCCACAAGCTCCTTTCCCGTTTCCAATCTTTTGATTCCGTCTCTTCTCGAAACTTCAACGTGTCAAGGCATTCGATCGTTGCAGTCAGCAGGATGAAACCATGCAGATTTTGTATTATATTATCAAGAGACATCAAGATCGTAAAGGTTACATCCATTATGCAGAATTTAAACGGTATCTTTGGTATCGGACGCATATCGACCTGCCGGTTTTTCAACTTGACACCCCATCGCGATCGGGGCACTTTGCAGAGAGATCCTGTGAGGGGAGGACATCTCATTTTCATGGAGATCGCCAATCAGGAGAACCGCAGGACCAGTTTTTGGAATATAAAACCCGGGAGGAAAACGATGAAAAAAAATCTGGGGATCGCTTTTTTGGTGGCTTTTGTCTTTGCCTGCACACAGCTGGCTGCAGCAGCTGAAGCTGCCTCTCAAATGCACATAAAATTCAGCACCTGGCATCCACCCGCAAGCAGGGAGGTCAAAACCGTCTGGGAGCCGATGCTGGAAGAACTCAAAAAGCGATCCGGCGAAAGGATAACCTACACCCTCTATGCGGGAGCAGCACTCGGGAAAGGGCCGGAACATTACGATATCGTGGCCAAAGGGCTCTCGGACATGGGTTATTTTACGGCCACCTGGACACCCGGCAGGTTCCCCTTGACAGACGTGCTGTCTCTTGCCACCTGGGTTGACGGGAAGGATATAGCCGTGGATATCGGCAACCGAATGGCTGAGATGGGCTTGAAAGAAGAGTTCCCCGGCGTCAAAATCATCGAGCTCAACGGCTGCATCCAGGCGTTTTTGTGGACCAATAAACCGGTCCGCGGAGTCAAAGACTGCAAAGGGCTCAAAATCCGAAGCCCCGGCGGCCATCAAACCCATTATATCAAGGCGATCGGCGCGGAGCCGGTTTTCATGCCGCTCGGCGATGTCTACCTGGCGCTGGAAACCGGGACGATCGACGGGCTTGTGACGTGCCCTCCGCTGGTGCTGGCCTACAAGCTTCATGAAGTTGCAAAATACGGCGTCGTTGCAACCTTCGGTTGCGTATCCGAAGGCGTGATCATGAATCAGAAAAGTTGGGAGCGCACCCCGGATGATTTGAAACCGCTGATCGAGGAAATCTGCAGGAACCCTTTCAGAAAAACCGGCGGACTCAACCGGGATGTCTACAAGGTTATGATGAAAGAACTGGAGGACAACGGAGTTCTGCTCTACAAGCCAACGCCACAGCAGGAAAAATTATGGTTCGACGCCTTCCAGGATGTCACCAGGAAATGGGTGGCCGACCTGGAGGCGAAAGGGCTTCCTGCAAAGGATATTGTTCTCAAGTACAACAACGTCTGCGAAGAATTCGGCGTCAGATGTGTGGCTTTCCCTGAAGAATGGAGATAGCGGCTCTATAAAGAATGATGAAACGGTAAAAAGGAACCGGTAGACATTATGCGTAAATGGATGCAGAAGGCGACGCGCTGGTTGAGCAACCTGGGGATGGTCCTGCTGATCCCGATGATGCTGCTCACCGCAGGCGAAGTCATCGGCCGTGCGGTGTGGTCGAAGCCAATTCCCGGATCAATGGAGCTTTCGAGTTACATGCTCGCCGTTTTCGTGCTGCTGGGAGTCGCCTACACCCACCAGGTCAAGGGTCACGTACGCGTCACCATGCTGATTTCCAGGCTACCCCCGAAACTACAGGCCGCACTCGAAGTCCTTACGACGTTCTTGAGCCTATGCATTGTGGCCATTGTCGCCTGGCAGGGCTGGGTGCTTGCATTGGAGGAAAAAGCCGTGTCGGACATGCTGCGCATCCCGCAGGCTCCCTTCAAATTTCTTGTCTTCATAGCAGGGTTTTCATTGTGCCTCGAACTGCTGCTGGACCTCGTGGATGCAGCGAAAAGCCTGATGAATAGGTAGCGTAGCCATGGATCCTGTCACGGTAGGCATTCTGGGAACCCTGCTGGCATTCCTATTGCTATTCATTGGAATGCCGATAGCATTCGCGCTGATGTTCGCGGGCTTTCTAGGCGTCAGTTACCTTGCCGGCCCGGGAGCAGCATTGCCCATGATCGGAAGGACCGTCTACGAGGTGTCCTCTTATTTTCCTTACACGGTCATCCCCCTTTTCATCGTGATGGGAGGCTTTGCGGGCACTTCAGGAATGACAACGGACCTCTACAGGGCATTCGACTTCTGGCTGAGACGTCTCCCCGGCGGCCTGGGAGTTGCTACCATAGCCGCTTGCGCAGGTTTTGCAGCAGTTTCCGGTTCATCGGTTGCAACCGCGGCCACGATGGGAACGGTTGCTCTTCCGGAAATGAAGCGTTTCGGCTATCACCCAAGGCTCGCTACCGGAAGCGTTGCGGCAGGAGGGACCCTGGGATTTCTGATACCCCCGAGCATTGGATTCATCGTCTACGGCATGTTGACCGAACAATCCATCGGGAAGCTTTTGGTTGCAGGAATTGTCCCGGGTTTCATGCTAGCCGGGGCATTCATATTGATTGTCATCATCATGGTGAAGCTGAACCCGCGGCTGGCTCCAGCGAGTCCGGAAACCATCTCCTGGCGTGAAAAGGTTTTCTCGCTCCTTGCGATATGGGAACCTTTGTTTGTTTTTCTTATCGTAATGGGAGGAATTTACGGCGGATTTTTCACACCCACCGAGGCCGCCGCCGTTGGTAGCACGATTCTGCTGCTGGCAGCCGTCGCAAAGCGCAGACTCACCATATCAAACGCCGCCGAAGCTCTCAGGGAGGCGGTCCGCATATCGGTGATGGTCCTTTTCCTCGTAGCCGGCGCCAACGTCTTCAGCTATTTCCTCGCTCTGTCCACCATACCCATGCAGGTCGCCCATTGGGCCGGCACCCTTTCTGTTTCGCCTTACTACATCCATGGGATCATCGTCATCATCTATCTTTTCCTGGGCTGCTTCCTGGATGCCATATCCATGATGGTGCTCACGATGCCGGTCATTTATCCGATCATCCTGAAGCTGGGGTTCGATCCGATATGGTTCGGCGTCATAGCCGTGCTCATGATGGAAGCGGGATTGATAACCCCGCCCCTGGGGCTGAACATTTACACGGTCGCCGGGGTGGTCAAGGATGTGCCGGTGGAAACCATCTTCCGGGGTGTAGCTCCGTTCCTGCTGGCCATTTTCTTTGTCGCAGCCATGATCACGCTATTCCCTTCCATCACCCTGATGCTTCCAGGGATGATGGCAAGATAAAAATGTCAGGAGAGACTATGGATATTGGAAGAAAAATAATTGAAATCGCAATTGAAAGCGGGGCGACGCTGGCCGGAATTGCAAGTTTCAAGGAGATAAAATCCTCGCCGTCGCACACGATATACAAAAAACTGGAGGCTTATTCAGGAGTCGGCACCGTGGATGCACCTCCAGGGGTTCGGCTTTTCAACTGGCCCGAGTCGGCGGAATCCGTCCTCGTCATCGCCCTTTCCCATCCTCAAAACCGTCCTGAGCTGGACTGGTGGGACGGCAGAGGAACCCCCGGGAACCGGATGTTGATCCAGATCCTGGAGAGGACCAGGCCGAGAATCGAAAAAGAACTCGACGTGCGTACCCACAAACTCCATTATTATGTCGAGAGGGGAGGAATTTTTCTCAAGGACGCAGCGGTCCTCGCCGGGCTCGGCTGCATCGGGAAAAACAACATGCTTGTAACCCCGGACTACGGACCGAGAGTTCGGCTCAGAGGGCTGCTGCTCGATGCCATGCTTGATCCGACCGGTCCGGTCGACTTCGATCCGTGTGCGGACTGCAGGGTTTACTGCAGAAACGTCTGCCCGGAAAACGCGTTGGGCCCGAAAGCGCCTGAATTTGAATCCATGGGCGCTTCCACAACCCTGCCTGCAAGAGACGGAGGCTATCGAAGGGAAATTTGCAATATTCGAATGGAAAAAGATATTTCCGAAAGCGAAAAGGTCAGCACCGCCGGGGCTCCGGTCAAATATTGCAGAAGGTGTGAGATGGTGTGTCCGGTGGGGATAGAACCTAAGAATGGGAAAAAACGATGGTAAAGGAGATCCTGATTCTCGGAAATCCCCTGTTGCGGGAGACGAGTGCGGAAATTTCCGATTTCAACGATGCAGACTTCAAAAGGGAAACGGCCGATTTGAAGGACACCCTGGAGGACTTCCGAAGAAAAAAGGGCTTTGGCCGTGGAATCGCAGCGCCCCAGATAGGCGTTCCGAAACGCATCATCGCGTTGAATCTCGGGCAAGGAACCTTCGTGCTTGTAAATCCTGAAATCACATGGAAAAGCGATGAAACGTTCGTGTTGTGGGATGACTGCATGTCCTTTCCGGACCTGTATGCCAAGGTTCGACGAAGCAGCTCCATAAGCCTGACCTACCAGGACGAAACCGGAACCCACCGGGAATGGGAACATCTCGGCAGGGCGGAATCCGAGTTGCTTCAGCATGAAACAGACCACCTCCAGGGTATCCTGGCCATTGACAGGGTGCTGGACAAAAAAGACATCATCTACAAAACCGAGTTCGAAAAAAACAGGAGGATGAAAAGGTTTTCAATCGCATGAACGGCCCCGAAGCAAAACGCCGCCAGGATAACCCACATGAACATGCAGCTGACGCTCAACGTCTTGCGCAGCGTCTCTTCCAGGACGCCCCAGGTTAACCTCCTGTTTGCCAGGCGGCCAGGGTTGTCGCCGCTGCTCCTGCTGCCGCGCATTCCACAAGGCTGGTAACCCCCATCAGGAACAACCCGGTCATCGCAAAAAGGATAAAGAGGGGAACAATCCCGGCCCGAAGAAGACGGAACCTTTCACTCCAGGAAATCAGCCAGCGCTCCTCGAGGGGCAGGGGCGGTAATCGAATCATCATCGCTCTGGCACGCATCCAGGGTGCCTCTCTGCACGGCATGGAAGAGTTCTCCGTGCGGCACCAGCTGGTCCGCATTGTA
>Ga0068714_10004062_pt1 | contig 16733 bp, 11 predicted proteins | sample MTBNYHSulfiMetaG_FD_62988 | JGI IMG/M metagenome (GOLD analysis project Ga0068714, IMG submission 62988) | Enrichment culture microbial communities from rom New York Harbor, USA that are MTBE-degrading - MTBE-NYH (New York Harbor Sulfidogenic)... | ecosystem: Environmental > Aquatic > Marine >...
TAATCGGAACGGTACTCCATGTGCTCGCTCCCGTCGAAGAGCCGCGCCAGCACCTGTTCCATGGCGTAAGTCCTCTTCTGGTTGAAGGGCACGACGTAATTGAGTTCTTTCTGGGAGTAAAGAGGGGTCGCCGGCTCGGCCACCCTGAAGGTGCACGGGTCGTACATCGGCATGCCGGCCATGCAGTTCCTGATCGCCTCCAGGACCCCCTCTTCCGTGTCAAAGACCTGCCGCATGAAGCCCGTCTTCTCGTAGTGAATCCTTACACCGCCCGGCGGCTCTTGTTTGAATTTTCTCGTGGCATCAATCACCGCCTCGGCCCCCTCCAGGTCGAATGATCCCTTGGGAGACATTCCGCTCACGATGCCGCCGCCTCCCACGGCCATGTTGGACCTTGCGTGGGCGAAGATGATGGCAGGGCTGATTGCGTGATATCCTCCGCCGGCCGGGTTCGTTCCGTACATGCCTACAATGACCGGGATGCCCTTTTCCGCCAGTTCGGCGTGCCTGAAGAAGGTCCGCCCGCCCGATCTCCTTCCTGCGTAGACCTTTTCCTGCTCGGTGAGTTTGACCCCACTGCAGTTGAGAACCCATACCAGGGGAATGTTCAGCCGTTCCGCCATGTCCTGTGCCCTGAAGACGTGCTCCCTCTGGCCCGGGATCCAGGCACCCGCGAGAACCTTGTTGTCCGATGCTATCACTACGGCGTACCGGCCCGATATCCTTGCCAGGCCTGTGATAACTCCTGTTGTCCCCTCCTGGTTGAACTCGGGATCGTAGAGGCTGTTCAGGGGAAGGAATGTGCCCGGGTCAACCAGGCTGTCAATGCGCTCCCACGCCGTCTTCTCCCCCCTCTTGTGGATCTGTTCTGCAGGGAGCCCGGTTTTCATCCGCTCTTCCATGGCTTGAGAGATCGCGCGGTCGACTTCGAGGATTTCCCGGGCGTTCTCCTCTCCCTGTGCCTTCTCCTTCTCCGAAAGTGCTTTTCCTATGGGACTCATTTTCTGGAAATAGGCTCTCATCTCACGAAACCTCCCTGAAGTCCGCCACCTTTTGCTCCAGCGTGGCTGTTAACCCTGCACGAAACCTTGGATCCCTGTAAAGCCTCGCATCCGCATCGGCTTCTTTTCTCACAAAAGCGAACTCGTCGAAGTTGCCGGGATCGTAGCTTCCGAGAAGACCCGAAAGAGCTCTGACCGACTGCGGAGCCAGGGGTCTGCCCACTTTTCCGATCTCTTCACCCACCTCTTTAAGAGGCATGCCCCGGATCCTGGCATAGGTCTGCGGGTCCCGCCTTCTTTTCAACTCCTCGTCGATTTCCGCCTCCAGGGCAAGCGCAACCGGTTTCTTCACTACCGGAATCTGATCCTCGGGGCATGTCGCGATCTCCAACCCTTTGGGAAGGAGGGTCGCTCCAGTTTCCTCATCGTGTTTCTCCAGAGCCTCTGCATAGGCTGCCTTGTCGGCCTTCGGGTCGCCGCTCTTTTTCATCTTCGGAAAGGGAAGCGAAACATCCGCCACCACGTTGTAAATACCGATCGCCTTCAGCTTGTCGGCTTTGACCTCTTTCCCGGTCAGGGCCATATATCGTGCGTTGAGCGGCCCTGCTTTGACGATCGTCCTGGCCACCCCGGCCCAACCCGGCAACAACCCGATCATAACTTCGCTGAAACACATTCCGCTTCTGGAGTCTCCGACAATATAGTCGGACATGAGCGGGATTTCTGCGGAACCCCCGAAGCGGGTGCCGCCGCCGCAGACGGCCACCGTGCGCACATATTGCGCCAGATTTCTCAACTTGCCGTGAAGAGCGATCCCCTTTTCCAAGCGCCTGTCCGCCCACTCGTAGAGCCCGTCGATCTCTTCGGCCGATGCCCCTGCTCGCTCCTTTTCCTTCTTCATGGCCACGGTCCTGTCAAGTTTCTCGAGGCTCTCCTTGAGATCTCCCCCCGCATGGACAGGATCGTTGGCTCCAGCCATCAGGAGGAACTCCAGTTCGGCCCGTTTGTCATAAACCCGTTGCAGGCCTTCGAGATAGGCATCCAGCGCCGGGTTTCCCACCTGGTGGACAGGGGGATTGCTGTAGCACAGGATCGCCCCCCTTTTTCCCCCGAAGGAGATTTCATCGATGGCAAGATAGGCTGATCCTTCAGACCATTCGTAGATCGAGCCCGAGTGTTCCATCCCCTTGATTTTTCCGGATCGCACAAGCTTGACCGGTCCTTTCATTATCATCTCCTTAATGCAGACCTGCGGCTGCAATGCAACTTTTCCGCAAAGAATACTGCTTTCTTTACTAATGCTAAATATTCATATATGAAATTTTTTCTCCTTGTCAAGGAGATTTTGCTACAAAAGAAGGAACCGAAAAACGCATCTTGCTCGAAGAAAAATAGGTGGATCAAAAAGAGGGCGTAGAAATTTTATTTACAAATACTAAAGTTTTGCAGTAATGTCATCTAGATTAGCAAGGAGAATGCCGTGAACCTCGGAGCTTTGATTCGCAAACATAGAAAAGAGAGAAAACTCACGCTCAAGACAGTTGCCGAAAAAGCGGGCGTCTCCGAAGGTTTTCTCAGCCAGGTGGAAAACAGCGTCAGTTCTCCCTCAGTGGACACCCTGGTCAGCATCTGCCACGCCCTGGGAGTCAATGCCGGCGATCTACTAAACCAAGCCGGCACCCGGGAAAACCTCGCTGTGATTCGAAAGGAAGATTGGAAGGACGTGGACATACCCGATGTCGGATTCGTAACCCGCCGGTTTCTACCCCCTGAAAACCGCTCGGTCATCGACTGCGCAGCGCTGTTTCTAAAGCCCGGCACGCGAATTCCCGTGCGAAAGAGCGTCAAGAACGGTCAGGAGGTGCTCTGCGTGCTGAAAGGATCCCTCGAACTCACCCACGGGGATCAGACTGTTCTGCTCGGCGAGGGGGATGCCGCGCACTTTTACGCCAATCCGGCCAGGCAGCACATCACCAACGACGGGAAAGGGATCGCCGTCGTTCTTTGGGTCGGAACTCTGTGAGTTGAAGCAGTGGCCTGGACTTCGTCACCAGCTCCACATTCCTTGATGTGAACCCTCCACTGCATCTCACAGCGGGATGTTCCCGTGCCGCCGCTCGGGGATGGAGGCCTTCTTGTTCCGGAGCATGAGAAGGGCTTTTATCAGCTTAGGGCGGGTATCTTGCGGGAAAATGACCTCGTCGATATAGCCGACCTCCGCAGCCCTGTACGGGCTGGCAAAGTTGTCCCTGTATTCTTCAATCAACTTTGCCCTGGTGGCCTCCTTGTCTGTCGCCGCATCGATCTCCCGCTTGAAAACAATGTTGCAAGCCCCCTCAGGTCCCATTACAGCGATCTCCGCTGTGGGGAAGGCATAGTTGATGTCCGCGGCAAGATGTTTGCCCGACATGGCTATGTAGGCCCCGCCGTAGGCCTTGCGGGTGACCACGGTGATTTTCGGGACCGTCGCCTCGGAGTAAGCAAAAAGGATTTTGGCTCCGTGCTTGATAATCCCGCCGAACTCCTGGTTGACTCCCGGCAGATATCCCGGCACGTCCACGAAAGTGACGAGGGGGATGTTGAAGCAGTCGCACATCCTGACGAACCTGGAGCACTTGACCGACGCGTTTATGTCCAGACAGCCGGCCAGCATGCGGGGCTGGTTGGCGATGATCCCCACCGGGTGCCCGCTCAGGCGAGCGAAACCCACGATCATGTTCATCGCGAAATGCCGCTGTACTTCCAGAAAGGCCTTGTGATCCATGACGGTTCGGATCACGTCCCTCATATCGTAAGGAAACTTGGGGTTGGAGGGCACGACCTTATTCAATGACTCTTCCCTCCGTTCCGGATCATCGGTACACTCAGCAACAGGCGGCCTTTCACTGTAATTCTGGGGGAAAAACCCGAGCAGTTCCTTAACCCTGTCCAGGGCTGCCTTGTCGTTGTCCTCGGCGAAATGGGCAACTCCGCTCTTGGTGTTGTGGGTCATGGCTCCACCAAGTTCCTCAGGGGTCACTTCCTCCGACGTGACCGCCTTGATTACCTGGGGACCTGTGATGAACATGTTGCTCGTCTTCTTGACCATTATCACCATATCCGTGAGAGCAGGGGAGTAGACGGCACCTCCTGCGCAGGGTCCCATTATGACCGAGATCTGAGGGATCACGCCCGATGACCACACGTTTCTCTTGAAAATCTCCCCGTAACCCCCGAGGCTCATCACTCCTTCCTGAATCCTCGCCCCGCCCGAGTCATTGAGGCCGATCATGGGTGAACCGTTCTGCAGGGCGAGGTCCATGATCTTGCATATTTTCTGGCCCACAGTTTCGCTCAAAGATCCTCCGAGCACCGTGAAATCCTGGGCAAAAAGAAAGACCCTTCTCCCGTTCACAGTGCCGTAGCCTGTTACCACGCCGTCCCCGGGAATCTTGTTTCTTTCCATGCCGAAATCATGGCAGCGATGCGCTACATGCCTGTCGACTTCCTGGAAGCTGCCCGCATCCAGTAGATAGTCAATCCTCTCCCTGGCCGTCATCTTTCCTTTGGCGTGCTGGTCCTCTATGCGCTTTTGACCTCCGCCCAACTCCGCTTCCTGTATCCTCCTTCGCAGTTCCTCAATCTTCCCCTCGGGCTCCATTGAATAACCTCCGGACGGCATTTATCCGCTGAAATTTTCGTCATATATCGTTGAAGGTGCCGGGGATGTCAAGCACAATATCCGGCATTCCGAGATACCGTTTCAAGGAGGCGAACTCCTGGCAAAGGGGGCTATGCTCCTCTCCTCCCGGCTGGAGAGGGCCAAACCCTGCCAGGGTGAGGAGTGAAATCTCCTATTTACATTCTTCGTGCGCCTCCTATAATTCCGTGATATTTATCATTTTTTGATGAACCACCGAAGCCGGCTTGATTTCGGCCGGGCTGTCGTTTCTGCTTGACATCCGAAGCGGCTATCTCCTATAGTCACTTTGTAGCTAAATAATAGCCATAGCGGCAGGCTCGCCCCATGAGCCTTTGACGGATCTTGCACTAGTCAAAGGAGGACCCCCATGAGCATTTACGATGAAATCGCCCAAATCGTAGGACCGGAAAACATCCACACCAACTACATCGAACGCCTTTGCAACTCCCGGGACATGTCTGTCCATCAGGGCATTCCGGATGCCGTTGTGTATGCGAAAACCACGGAACAGGTCTCTGCGATCATGAAACTGGCCAAGAGAGACAAGGTTCCTGTTACGGCCCGGGGAAGCGGTACCAGTACCACCGGTGCGGTCTTGCCGGTCAGAGGAGGTATTCTGCTCGATCTTCACAACATGAACAAAATCCTGGAAATCAACAGGAAAGATTTCTATGCCCGGGTGGAGCCCGGGGTGATATGCATGCAACTCAACAACACTCTGGCCAAGGAAGGCCTCATGTTTCCCCCGAACCCCGGCAGCGAGATCATCGCAACCATCGGCGGCATGGTTTCAACCAACGCCAGCGGACACAGGGCGGTCAAATACGGCACTACAAAGGACTACATCAAAGGCCTCAAAGTCGTTCTGGCAGACGGGACCATAATTGAGACAGGTTCAATAACGCCCAAGACCTCCCTCGGTTACGATCTCACAAGGCTCTTCTGCGCTGCCGAAGGCACCCTGGGCATCATCACTGAAATAATTTGCAAGCTGGAGCCGAAACCCGAATACGCCGCCCTCGCCCTCGCCGTTTTCGGAGATGTTAACGCAGCGGGTGACGCCGTAACAGAGGTCACCACGTCGGGAATCAAGCTGGCCGGCTGCGAGATCATGGACAAGAACAGCATCAAGGTCGTGGAAAAAGCACTGGGCAAAGACGTAACCAAGATCGAAGCGCTCCTGATTATGGAAGCCGATGGGGCCAAAGAAGTCGTGGTCAGGGACATGAACAGGATCGGCGAAATTTGCAGAAAATACGAAGTTTTGGAGTACGAGTGGACGGACAATCCGTCCAAGCGTGAGGAGATGATGAGGGCCAGAGGGGGCCTTGTTCCCACCCTCTCCAGAATCAAGCCCGGCAATCGTCTGGTGGCCATTGCGGAGGACCTGGGAGTACCGTCGACCAAGATCCCTGAAACGATTCGCAGGGCACAGGAAATCGCCAAAAAATACAACATCCTGATCGCGACATTCGGCCATGTGGGAGACGGCAACGTTCACACCACCTTCGTGTGCGACGTGAGGAGCAGGGATGATTGGAACCGCCTCAAACCAGCCGCCGAGGACCTCGTCAAAACCGCCATGGAAATGAAGGGAACCCTCAGCGCAGAACACGGAACCGGTCTGACCAGGGCTCCCCACATCGAACTCCAGATGGGCGCCTCCTTCGAGATCATGCGAAAAATCAAACAGGCCATGGACCCGGACAACATCCTCAACCCCGGCAAGATGGGGCTGGAAAAGGGCAAAAAGACGGATCTCTTCGATTACTTCGCCTTTCAGCCCCTGGTCGATCATCCCGAAGGTGTCAACTCTTACGGAAAAGAGATCGACAACGAGGTGCTGGCTTGCATCCACTGCGGTTTCTGCCGCCTCGGATGCCCGACCTTCAGCGTGACCCAGAGGGAGTCCAAAAACGCCCGGGGCAGGAATGCTCTTGCCTATTACCTCATGAACGGCTCGATCGAGCCCTCCCGCGAACTCGCCGATGCATTCTACACCTGCACCACATGCCAGGCATGCACGTACTTTTGCCCCGCCCGCATCAAGGTTGATGAAATTGTGGAAGGGGTTCGGAAAAAGCTGTACAAGTCCGGCTATGTCCCCGAGCCGATCCTGGGTGTGAGGGACAACATCATCAAAATGAACAACGTGTTTGCAAGCGCCAAGGCGGATCGGATCGAAATCTACCCCCCTGCGCTAAAGGAAAAGGCAATGAAAGGGGACCTCAAGAAGAAGGCGGAGACCCTGCTATTCATGGGATGCGTTCCGAGCTATCTGGACATGAAGATGGTTCCGAGCCTGCTCAAGCCTCTGGACGCCGCAAAGGTAGACTACACCACCCTCTCCACCGAGGAAGGGTGTTGCGGTTTCCCCCTGTTTCTCATGGGCTCCGACGATTTCGAAGGTCATGCCGAACGGCTCCTGGACCAGATCAGGGCCACCGGAGCCCGCGAACTGGTGACCCCCTGCGCAGGGTGCTACAAGACATTCAAGAAGATCTATCCCAAAGTGGCGGGGGATCTTGGGTTCGAAGTCTACCACTCGGTGCACTTTCTCGAAAAACTAGTCAAGGAGGGCAAAATCAAGTTCAAGGGGGACCTGGGCCAGAAAGTCACCTATCATGACCCGTGTGATCTGGGACGGGCTTTCCAGATTTTCGAGGAACCCAGGAATATTCTCAAGGCCATCCCCGGCCTTGAATACGTGGAAATGGCAAGAAACAGACTGCAGGCGCGCTGCTGCGGCAGCGGCGGCGGGGTCTCCGCGAACATACCTGAGATGTCGGTTGAGATGGCAGCCGAGAGGGTGAGGGATGCCTTGGCCGTAGGCGCGGAAATAATTGTTTCGGGTTGCGCCGCCTGCAAGGACAATTTGAGGAAGGGGACCAAGGCCATACCCAAAGACGAGCGGGGAAAGATCAAGGTCATGGATATCACGGAAATCGTAGCCTCTGCAATGGAATAGTCCGGCCTGCTTCTCTACATGGGGGGGCCTTCAACTGTCAATCTTTCGACACTTCTAGAGGGAGGGGTTTGAAATGCTGGCAAGCAAATGGATGCACGCTGGGACGATGGTGAAGATGAACGCCATCAACTATCCGGACAAACTGGGATGGCAGGACAAGTTCAGAGAATACACCTTCAAGCAATGGAATGACAGGGCGTGCCGCCTGGCCAACGGGCTCATTAAGCTGGGGGTCAAGCACAAGGACACTTTCGCGGTCATAGCTTACAACCGCGGCGAGTGGATGGACATCTACGCCGGGTGCGCCAAGGGCGGACAGGCCATTGTTCCCGTGATGTTCAGGCTCGCGCCGCCTGAAATCCAGTACATTGTGAATCATTCGGAGTGTAAGGCCTTCATAGTTGAAAAGGGTTTCGTGGACATGATCAACGGCATCAAGGACAAACTCCCCGTGCCAAAGAACGCTTACATCTACCTGGGGGACGGGCCTGCGCCCGAAGGTTACATCCATTATGAGGAATGGCTTGCCGCCTCTTCCCCGGAAGAACCGGACTACATGGTGGACGGGGCCGACACGTGGACCATCATGTACACCTCGGGCACGACGGGACGGCCCAAAGGAGTCATTCGCACCCACGAAAGTTACGTCGCCCAGTACTTCCTGAACGACGTGAACATGGCCGTCCTTCCGACGGACAAAGTCATGCTCGTCATGCCCATGTGCCATGTCAACTCCATCTTTTACTCTTTTCCCTACACGCTCGTTTCAGCTCCCGTGTTCGTGTACAACATGGTGAGCTTCGACCCTGTGGATTTGCTTAAGACCATCGAGAAATACAAGATCACTTTCACATCCCTGGTTCCGACTCACTACATAATGATGCTTTCGCTCCCGGACGATGTGAAAATGAACATCGACGTTTCCTCCATCCGCCAGCTTCTGATCTCCTCGGCGCCTGCCAGGAAAGAGACCAAGCTCGCCATCATGGAGTATTTCAAGAACGCCGAACTCTGGGAAGCCTATGGAAGCACTGAAGGCGGTCTGGTCACGCTCCTTCGTCCGGAAGACCAGTTCAAGAAGCTCGGCTCCATAGGCAAGGAGATATTCGGCACCGATCGGATCAAGATCCTCGACGAGAACAGGAAAGAGGTTCCTGACGGCGAAGTCGGCGAACTCTTTTACCGCACTCCCATGCTCTTCAAGGAGTACCTCAAGGAGCCGGAAAAGAGCAAACAGGCCTTCTTCGGAGAATGGTCTTCCGCAGGCGATATGGTCAGGCGGGACGAAGACGGTTATTACACCCTTGTGGACAGGAAAGCCAACATGATCATCACCGGCGGCGAGAACGTGTACCCTTCCGAAGTGGAAGCTTGCGTGGCGGCAAGCCACAAGGCCGTGAGGGACGTTGCCGTCATTGGAATCCCTGATTCCAAGTGGGGAGAGGCGGTCAAGGCCGTGGTGGTTCTTCACGACGGCTACAGTCCAAGCGGGGAACTCGCGAAAGAGATATTGGAGTCGACGAAGGGGAAGATCGCCGGCTTCAAGAGACCCAAGACTCTCGATTTTGTCAAAGACGACGAAATGCCGAGAACACCGACCGGCAAAATTCTTCACCGCATTCTGAGGGAGAAGTACGGGAAGTGGAGCGAGCAGAAGTGAAGCATCTAGCGAATTAACTCAAATCATACCGGAGGTAAAGCATTATGTTGACTAAAGCGTACATCCCTTACAAAGGTTACTACTCAACCCCTTTCTGCAGGTGGCAGGGATCCATGGCCAATGAAAACCCCATTCCCCTCAGTGCCAAGACGGCGAGAAACTGGTTCCTCCACAGAAAGCTCGACCCCACGGTTCTCGACTACCTGTATTTCGGCACCACGATCGCGCATCACCGCCTGTTTTACAGCCACACGTGGACGGCCGCCATGCTCGTGGACAACGCCAAGCCTCTGCCTGCACTCATGGTACACCAGGCCTGCACCACTTCAACCACATGCATCCATCTTGCCGCTGTGAACATCGAGGCAGGAACCTATGAGTGCGGTTACGCTCTCATGGCCGACCGCTGCTCAAACGGCCCACACACAGTGTGGCCGAATGCTTTCGGGCCCGGCGGGGAGGTTCTCTCCGAGAATTGGATGATGGACAATTTCAACAGTGATCCCAATGCCGGCTTAAAGATGGTGCAGACTGCGGAGAACGTGGCCAAAGAAGCGGGTATCACCAAAGAGGAATGTGACGCCGTGACACTGAGACGTTACGAGCAGTACCAGGACGCCTTGGCCAACGACAGGGCTTTCCAGAAGAGATACATGTTTCCCGTCGAGGTGGCAGCGGGCAAGAAGAAGACAATTGTCATCGAGGCCGATGAAGGGATCACCCCCACCACGGCGGAAGGGCTGGCCAAGCTGAAACCGGTGGAACCGGGCGGCGTGATCAGCTTCGGTGCCCAGACCCACCCTGCGGACGGCAACTGCGGCTTCATAATCACCACCCGGGACAAGGCAAAGGCGCTCAGCGCGGATCCGAAAATCGAGGTCCAGATTGTATCATACGGTTTTTCCCGGGCCAAGAGGGGATACATGGCCGCTGCGCCGGTGCCGGCCTCTGAGATGGCCCTGAAGTTGGCAGGGCTCAAAGCCTCCGATATGAAGGCCATCAAGACACACAATCCTTTCATCGTGAACGACATCAACATGGCCAAGAAGATGGGGATCGACGCGATGAAGATGAACAACTACGGCTCCTCGCTGGTTTACGGTCACCCGCAGGGACCCACGGCGGGCAGACTGATCGCCGAACTCATAGAGGAGGTCGTTCTTCTCGGAGGAGGCTACGGCTTGTGGGCAGGCTGCGCCGCAGGAGATACGGCTGCGGCCATGGTCTTCAAGATCGGGTAGGGGGTAGTCTCGCCTGTCGGGCCGTTCCTCCTGCAAGGGGAACGGCCTTTTTCTTTCTCCGAATCGTTGGTGCCGATGCCTGAATGAAGTGACGGCAGCAGGAATTTCGAATTTCGGTCATTTGACTTTGTTTTGGATTTCGGGCTTCGAATTTCGAATTTCTTCCGGCTCCTTATTCAACCATCCATGAAGGCCTGAAGAGATTGAGGCAGAACACGGTAAAGGATCGTCCCGGAACTCACTGCGTCCGCTGCGGCGAGTGCTGTCTGAAGTCCAGCCCTACCCTGCAGGCGGAAGATCGTCTTCTTGTCCAGGCGGGACCTTTGGAGAGAAGGAACCTGATCACATTCAGGAAGGGAGAATTCGTCATGGACCCTGTCAAAGGGGTCGCCGGCCCCGCAGCCTCGGAGTGTATCAAGATCAAAGAAAACAGAGGCGCAGAGCACGGCTGCATGTTCTACGACGGAACGGCAAAGGCATGCACAATATATGATCAAAGGCCTCTCCAGTGCAGGGCTCTAATGTGCTGGGACACACGCAACATCTTGAAAGTACTTGCAAGCCCCAAACTGAAGAGGCAAGATTTGGTAGACGACAATGTTCTTTTGGGGTTGATGGCGGAACACGAAAAGAGGTGCAGCTACAAGGTCCTCCATGATTGTGTTGTTTCAATCGGCACGAAGGCAGACAAAGCGGTGGAGAGGATCATTGATCTTCTGAAATTCGACTATCACCTCAGGCCCTTTGTTTCGGAGAAGCTGAGTCTCCCCCTGAACGAGATGGATTTCTTTTTCGGCAGGCCCCTTATGGATACGATCAGAAACTATGGATTGCAGGTAATACGCGAAGCTGACGGCAGTTTTTTCCTCACCAAAATCGAAAAAAATGGAGTGATGGAGTAATGGAGTTTTGATATCTGAAATGGTTGCATCGGGGTATTTCACCAGTTCTCCAGTGCTCCAACGCTCCAATACTCCATAAAACTCGGCTCGTACTTGGAGACGCATAGCGAAGCCAGAGATCACGTTGACCGGAGGTACATTGTTGGGCGCTTTCTTTCTCGGCATTGACATGGGATCCGCCTTTTCCAAGGGAGTTCTTCTCGAAGGGGATCGGGTCGCAGCCTCCTACGCATGCCCTTCAGGCGGTGAGTTCAAGGTCACTGCGGAAAGGATCAGAGAAGAGCTTGTGTCGAAGGCCGGAATTGCGATAGACGATGTCCTCTACACGGTGGCCACGGGTTACGGTTCCAAGATGGCCCCTTTCGCGGATACGAGCGTAACGGATATCTCCGCCCATGCCAGGGGAGTCATCCGCCTTTGCCCGACCGTTCGAACCGTAGTGGATGCCGGGGATCTGTACAGCAAGGTTTTTCGCATGGACGAGAAGGGAAACCTCCGGAATTTCCTCCTGAGCGGCAAATGTGCGGGAGGAAGCGCAAGGGCGCTCACCGTAATCGCCAAGGTTTTGCACCTCAAGGTCGAGGAAATGGGCGGACTCGCCCTGCGTTCCACGAAGAAAGTCGAATTCAGCACAGGGTGCGCAGTGTTTGCCGAGTCCGAAGCCGTATCCAGAATCGCTGAGGGGGTGGCTAAAGAAGACCTTTTGGCCGGCTTGAACCGCGCTCTTGCTGCGCAACTCAATGCTCTGGCGGAAAGGCTCGGCATTGAAAGAGATTATGCCCTTGTGGGAGGAGGAGCTGGAAATGCGGGCCTGGTCAAAGCGATGGAAGAATTAAACGGTTTCGAGATCATCGTTCCTTTCGACCCCCAGATGACCGCGGCCCTCGGGGCGGCAATCATCGCAGCGGAAGCATTCCGTGCTTTAGATAAAGCTTCAACATTGCAACGCAAAGAGCTATAATAAGAAAGGAAGAATGGAGTGGTGGAGTGACGGAGTACTGGAGTACAGGAATAATAAGACTTTTTCAGCATTATTTGTTCTTTCATAACCAACACTCCGGTACTCCATTACTCCAATACTCCAGTCGCTTCTTACGCGTTTTTCCTTGATGGATCAAACCATGACATTTCGGAAAGGAGATCTTGTCCATGAGCGAAAAGACCGGTGTCATGTCCAAAGTGGACAGATATTATGAGGATTACGGGCTCCGAGCCCGTGAGTTGAGCCGGGAAGGGAAGAAAGTCATCGGATACATTTGCTCCTTTGTTCCCCTGGAAATGATCACCGCGGCAGGATGTATTCCCTTCAGGGTGAGAGGCAATATCCGGGAGCCCATCACCAAGGGCGACACTCTGATGGAAACGATTGTGTGCCCCTTCATCCGGAGCTGCTTCGATTTGTCCGTCAAGGGCCATTACAAGTTCCTGTCGGGCATGGTAATCCCCCACGGCTGCGACAGCATGGTCCGCGGTTACAGCGCCTGGAATTACTCTCTGGACTTGCCCTACTTTCACTTCGTCAATATCCCTTCCGTGGTCAAGGATTCTTCTTCCGAGTTCTTTCACCACGAATTGAACGCTTATCGCAAGAGCCTGGAGAAGTTTGTCGGCAGGCCTGTAACGGATTCCGAGATCTCCGCTGCCATCAGGATTCACAACAAGAACAGGACCAAGGTCAGGGCTCTCTATGAGTTCAGGAAAGCTGATCCGCCCATCATATCCGGAACGGAACTCAGCAAGACGCTGATCGTGGCGGCCGGCCTCCCCATAGAGGAATCCAATGCCCTGCTGGATGAGGTGCTGGCCGAGGTGGAAGCCCGCAAAATCTCACCCTTCAAACCGGGGCCGAGGATCATGATCGACGGCCCATGCGTGGACAACATGGAGTTGATGAAGATCATAGAGGACCTCGGGGGGCATGTGGTTACGGACACCCTCTGCAACGGAACCCGCGACAACTGGCCCAGGGCGAACGAGAAGATCGATCCCGTGAACGCCCTTGCCCGTCGCTATCTGGCCGGCATCAACTGCCCTAAAACATACCGGGAAAACAAGGAAGGAACTTTTGAAGGTGACATCAAGGCGAGATTCGGGGACATCGGGTACTTCGCGAGAACCTTCAAGATTGACGGGGCCGTTCTCTATACATACAAGTTCTGCGACCCCTTTGGTTTTGAAGTCCCGGCACGAAAAGCATACTACGAATCCATCCATGTCCCCCTGCTCTGCCTCGAGGATCTTTACTCCGCCGGGACCATAGGCCAATTGAAAACAAGAATCCAGGCGTTTCTCGAGATGATAGGATAAGCAGGGAAGGAGGTTCGACGAATGGCTGAGGAGCAGAAGAAACCCAAGAAAAGAATGACTGCAACCCAGGCGGCCGCTTCCATCGGGCCAATGGTCAAGGAATTTATCACGGGCACCAACAGGGCAAGGGCTGAAGGCAGACAGAAACTCGCATACACCTTCATCGTTTGTCACCACGAGGAGATTTTGCGGGCCATGGATGTATTGCCGGTATGGACGGAAAATTTCGCAGGCATCTGCGGGGCCAAGCGCGATGCAGAGCGATTCCTCCAGCGCGCGGAGTCCCTGGGCTTTTCCCGCTCCCTGTGCACCTACGCGCTTTGCGGCATCGGCTTCGATCAGTGGCGGGAAGAACTCGGGCAAACGCCTCCCGACGCTCCCTGGGGCGGTCAGGCAAGACCCGACTTCATGATCTCGAGCGGCCAGATCCTCTGTGATCCCAGAGCAAAGTGGTACCAGGCGTCCCAGCAGTACATGCCGGATGTCCCCATCTACAACATTGACCTCCCCTACCCCATGTTCGAGAGAGACAGGGACCACAGAGAGGTGTGGGACTACTATCACGAGTACATAGTGAAGGAACTGCGCGGTCTCATCGAATTCGTGGAAGCGCAAACCGGAAAGAAAATGGATTACGACAGGCTGAGCGAGCTGGTCGATCTGAGCGACCGGACGTGGAACCTCATCCACGAGACCTATGAGTTGCGCAAAGCCGTCCCCTCGCCCATGGGGACCGGCGATGCCATGAACACCATGGTGCCCATGTGCTTCATGATGGCCACTCAGGAGGCCTACGATTTCTTCGTGAATCTCAAGAGGGAGCTGGAAGAAAAAATCGCCAAAGGGGAAGGGGAAGTTCCGGAGGAGAAGTACAGGCTCATGTGGGGCGGCGGGCTTCCCTCGTGGTTCGCCCTCGGCGACTTCAATTATTTCAACAGCAAGGGAGCCTCCTTTCCCGTCGAAACAACATACCGGATGATCGAACCTCTTTACGAAATGGACATTCCGCTGACCAAAGATCCTGTCGAGCACCTGGCCTGGCGCTGGCTCGGCTACTGGACCTTCTGGTACGACAGGGCCAGGAAAAGACCGGGGTCGGAACCGGATGTCGAGCGCCTCATCCGCTTCATCGAGGATTACAAGATCGACGGCGTGGTCATGCACGAGGCCTTCTCCTGCCGAACCTGGCACGTAGGGCTGATCTGGCAGATACAGCAGCTCTCCAAGATTTACAGACCCATTCCGGTCCTGACCCTCGGCAGGGGCGGTGCGAAGGAAAGAACTTGCAGGGAACTCCCCTCGCTCATTCTCGAGAGCGACATCATTGACATTACATCGTATTCGGAGGTGGACACGAGGAACAAGATCGATGCCTTCATCGAGACCCTGGGGTCGGTGCGGCAGAACAGAGCGGATTAGATTTCACCACCCGTTCGTCCGCTCATGCGGACTCACTGGAGACACGGAGATCGCAGAGAAAGCCGGAAAGTAAGTTCGCTCAAAATCCTCCGCTCAGATGCGGAGGAACCCGATGCTTCGCATCGAGTGTGGTGGGGTCGGAGAATGAAATGATTCTTGATTTGAGTGAGAAATGACCGGCTACTTCGCAGGAATCGACATAGGCTCCACCATGACGAAGGTGGTGATCCTGGGCGACGGAATCGTAGCCTCGCTCATCGGCCCCACCGGCCCTGAGCAGCGAAGACTGGCCAACAAGGTCATGGAAGAAGCCCTGGCTCAGGCGGGGATTTCCTTCGGCTCCATCTCCTTCATAGTTTCGACGGGGTACGGGAGGATCAATGTGCCTTTTGCGGACAAGCAGATCACCGAGATCACCTGCCACGCAAAAGGCGTCGTGCATCTATTCCCTCTCGGCCGGACAATCATCGATATAGGGGGACAGGACAGCAAGGCGATAACTGTAGACCCCACGGGCAGGCCGACGAATTTCATCATGAACGACAAGTGCGCGGCAGGGAGCGGAAGGTTTGTGGAGGTGATAGCCGACAGCCTCGGCATTGGCCTCGATCAAGTTGGAGACATCTCCCTTCAAAGCACCGAGCCGGCACAGATCAGCAACATTTGCACCATATGGGCCCAGCAGGAAGTGGCGGCAAGGCTTGCGGAAGGGACTCCTGTTCCGGACCTGCTTGCAGGCGTCCATCGTTCCCTGGCGGACCGCGTGGCAAGGATGGCGAAGCGCCTGAAGATCGAACCCGAAGTCATTTTGACCGGCGGTGGGGCAAAGAACAAAGGACTGGTGCGAGCACTCCGGGAGCATTTGGGCGTCGAGATACTCGTCCCGCCCGAACCTCTCATCACCGGCGCTTTGGGCGCCGCCCTGCTGGGAAAAGATATCTACGAAAAAGCCCTAAGCAGGAATCAGCCTCTCGAAACAAAGCCCCGCGTTCTCCAAACCGTCCGGATTTTGTAAACGGCGTAGCAGTATTCTTCAGGTGGGAAGTCAATCTGCTTCTTGAAGCTACAGGTAATTGACCCAGCACGTGTCAATTGGACCTTTGCCGGACAACCCACGAAGCGGCCCATTCTTCCTTGCCCTTTTTCCAATAAAAATTCTATCCGGTCCCCACAAAAGACACCGCAAACCGTGAAACCCTTGTGATGCGAACCAGATATCTGCAACCACGGACAATACTCAATCCGTCAAACATATCTCAGGTTTTCCATCCTCTTGATCTCATCAAAGTATGGCAAAACATTTCAACTTCTTGGCATGAGCAGGATACCACCCATCAGGTTTCCGTTTCAGGGACGCAATATGTAATCTTCACATTCTGTACACGACATCCGGCTACAAAATCAATCCCCTTGAAAGGCGATGGAACCGAGATGGTAACTACTCACTCCCCCTCCACCAAATCCGAGTAAAGTCCCGACGATTGCCGGCGGGGTTTTCTTGGAATTTCTCTTGACAACATAGCGACGGGTAGCTATGCTACGAGTCCAAGGCA
>Ga0068714_10004064_pt1 | contig 16730 bp, 15 predicted proteins | sample MTBNYHSulfiMetaG_FD_62988 | JGI IMG/M metagenome (GOLD analysis project Ga0068714, IMG submission 62988) | Enrichment culture microbial communities from rom New York Harbor, USA that are MTBE-degrading - MTBE-NYH (New York Harbor Sulfidogenic)... | ecosystem: Environmental > Aquatic > Marine >...
TGAAACCGCCCCCGACTCTGCAACCCATAAGCTTGTGAACGCGTAGTGCCAAGAACACCCTTGTCTCTTGTAACCCGTTGATATGCCAAAATCTTTTTTGAACAACTGTCGAACTTGAGTCAAAGGATGCTGAAAGAAAGAGTTCAGAAGTATGACGAGATGGATGTATGCATGTGTGGCATTCGTTCGTCAGGCATCAATTTGATAACCGGATTGATAACCGGAAAAGCGTTTCCTCTGGCTTTTTGTGGAATGGGGTGGCGGTTTAAAAGCGGTCTGCGAGCTTAAGCTTCCGTCCATGTCCCGAGATGACCGGAGTGCGGTCAAAACAATCGACCCATTGTTCTATAAAAAGAACAGGTTGGTGCATCTTTTCTGCTTTATTTTGTATAATTTTCGTGTTAGAAAAATAGGCGTGTATGTGTGAGAGAATGTTAGTAAGCACAGGGACGGCTCCTAAAGAGGGAGTGCGCCCACCTCGCCCCAAATCATCGTTATTTGGACCAGGGTTACGTACGTGCCCAGGTGGTTTACAAAGTCGGTCCCACGGACCCGCCGGAGATGGAAACCCTCGTACAAAACGGCCGGAGCTTATTCAGGCTTATCACCCCGGAAGAAGGCCCTCCTGGCAAAGTCGCCCAGAAAGCCCAATGCAGGAGATATTGAATTCATTCAAGGAGAGCGCATGGACAACGGCTATGTGTTGCGCTCGTCCCGGAAGCGGCACCAAATTAGGGGCCGGCTTCGGATGGGACTAAGCGGCCGCTGACACGTACCGCCTAGTTGGAGAAAGATTTGTTTGCTCGGCTCGACCTGTTCCCCCCAGACCCGAATTCCGGATTCGTTCCGGTAGGTCGGTCCGGACGGCGTATGGCACATCAAGGGATCGCGGGTTGCCGGTCGAATGTCGTTTATAGTGTGATGTACTTCGGACGTCATGAACCACGCATGTCTTGATTTTATCAAAAGTGGACAGGGATTGTGGATTGTTTAAGGCTCGGCTATTTTAGCGCGCTGGTTTCGTTCTTAGGGGAAAGCCATTTGTCAGAGTGGTGACCTGAAGTTTGGAACCGAGGTAACATATTTAAAGGAGGACACTACTATGGCGAATGGGACGGTAAAATGGTTTAGCGATCAAAAAGGGTATGGATTCATCGAACAGGAAGACGGTCCGGACGTATTCGTTCATCATTCGGGCATCATCGGAGCCGGCTTCAAGTCGCTGAATGAAGGCGACCGGGTCACGTTTGACATCGAGCAGGGACGGAAGGGTCCTGCTGCAGTGAATGTCACGGTAGTTTGATCGACCATCCGGGAAACAGCCGTGCGTTTCATTGAGAGCCATGAGATGCACGGCTGCCGTAAGGGCTTTCCTCAGATCGTAAGGGCATCCCTCCAAAAAGCAGGACGTGTCTGAAGGAACTGCTGTGCCTATCCGTCCCTCTCAGCGATCATAACCTTTCTGGTTCTGTCTGCAATTCATTGGGAGAGTCCCGCGTAGGAAGTCCGGAATAGCAATCCGTTGGGCCGGTCATTTGCGTTAATTGAACTTGTTTCGGGGACATCAGTTTAAGTTTTCCATGAATTCCCCCGAAAGCGATCATTATTATGCGCCATTATAGGTTGTGCGTGGAAACACCGGCCTTTGCAGTTTACACATCTTCCACATATGTGTTAATGATACACAGTCATTTATCCCTTCAATCTTCGAAATCTGCAGCTTAGAACAAAAAAGATCAACAAAACCACCGACCTGATGTTTGGATGTGCGGCCCCGTTCGAAGCGAGCAATCCCTAAGCGATGTTTCGTACCTGATCTCATTTTAAATTTTGAATTTTATGCCGTAGCACGGCGCGTCTCTCCTGACCGGATTCCGGAGGCCCCATCCGGAACCTCAATAGACACAATGGTTCCCATCGGAAAACGAATCGAGGATTTTCGGAAGCTTGTTTAGAAGTTAAACGACAGGTATTCAGTAGATCCCATTGGAGACCCCAACCTTCAGAAGAGGAGAGATTGCCATGAAAAACCGGATTGTTGGTCTTCGTAACGGTGCCGGCGTTTTGTGTTTCCATAACCGTGTTCGCGTTATCGGCTTCGGCGGCGGACCCCATTGTGCTTGGATGTCCCCTTTCTACGGCTTTTCTTTACGGATGGGACGCCAAAAGAGCGATCCGTCTGGCCGTGGAGGAAATTAATGCACAGGGCGGGGTGGACGTTGGTGGCGAGAAACGACCTCTTGAAGTGGAGGTGATCGACACCCGGGACCTGGAACCGGGTTTGCCTGTCAGTGAAGCTTTGTTAGCGTTGGAAAAACTCATTCTCGAGAAAAAGGTGGATTTCATTGTCGGTGGGACCGTTCGTTCCGAAGCCGCTCTTGCGGCCATGAGTTTGCTGTCCAAATACAAAAAAATTTCTATCCTCAGCACGGGAGCCCTTACTCCGAAATATCACGCAATGGTCGCTGAAAACTACGACAAGTTCAAGTACTGCTTTCGCATTTCCGGTGAAGCCAAATGGATGGTAACCGGAGAAATCATTCCATGCCTCGAACAAATCGGGAAGAATTATGACCTGAACCGATTGTTCATCATGGTTCAGGACGTTGCACACGGGAGGGTTGGAGGCGAATTGATCGCCAAAATCATGGCCGGAAAAGGTTGGACCGTTATCGGGGAGCCGGCTATATATCCCACCGGCACTACGGATTATTCCATGGGTTTGATCAAAGCGAAAAAGGAAAATGCACAGGTGATCCTCATCTGGATGGACATGCCGGAAACCTCCATCCTCTTGAAACAATGGCATGATATGAAGGTGCCGGCCCTGCCTTTCGGCTCTATTATCGCCGCGGCGGAACAGCCGGGATTCTGGGAAGCCACCGAAGGCAAGGGGGAGTACTGCCTGGCCAATGTGGTCAATGCGGGCAATGCGCCCTCTCAGACCACACCCTGGACTGAGAAATTTGTGAAAGCCTACGAAAAAAAGTGGGGAATTGAACCCGAGGGATACGGTATCTCGTCGAGCTATATGGCCGTCTATACCATCAAGGACGCTGTAGAACGCGCGGGTTCCCTGACGGCAAACTCAGGATCGCCGTTTATGCTGTGGTTCTCATGGCTTTCGTGGTGTTCAAGAGCGAAGGCATCATGAGCTATGGCACCCGGAAATATCATCAATTCGAACGATGGGTGTCCATATGAAATCCGATCCGATCCTCCGGACCCATGAACTTAGCAAAGTTTTCGGCGGAGTCCAGGCCTTGCCGACCCGGATCTGCAAGATAATAGACCCGGAAACTCTTGAGATACTCTCCCCCGGCCGGCCGGCCGGACGAACTGATCGTAACCTCCCGGTATACTATGAAGGAATACCTAAACAGGCCTGAAGAAACCCGGATATCCTATCTGAATCTTGAAGGCGAGACCTATTACCGCACCGGTGATTTTGTCGAGGAGGGTAAAGACCGCCAAATCTACTACATCGAACGTTCCGCTGATATCCTCAAACACAAAGGTTATCGCGTTTCCGCCTCCGAAATCGAGGCGGTTCTGCAGGACCATGAATGTATCATTGGAGCTTGCGTAGTGGGAGTGCCCGACGAAAAGGTCGGCGATCGGGTGAAGGCCATCGTAGTGATGAAAGAGGACGCCAAGGGTGTGGGGGCACAGGAACTCATGGCCTGGTGTCGAAAACGACCGGCGCCCTACAAAGTGCCGAGTTATATCGAGTTTCGGGACATGCTTCCCAAGTCTAAAGTGGGAAAGCTGTTGCGCCGGGAAATTCGAGACGAGGAGCGCAGGAAAATGGAAAAAGAAAAGTTCTCGAAGTGAGTGCGCCAACCTGATCGCGCAGGTACACGCCGGTCGGAAACGGATGAAATCATCTACACGCCCAGAAGCAAACCCAAGATCTCGACCGTTTTCCTATTCCCGCCATGGATCTCCTGGACATAGAATTTTATACCCGGCCGAGCCTGACGAAATATACGGGCACTATATTTCCTCCGCATCGGTCATTTCGTCACGGGGTTGTCTGCATCGCTGCGATTTCTGTGCACTCAATTCACCACGCAGTGCTGTGAGGTATTGGATCGAAGGACACAAGAAGCGAAACGCGGAACGTCTTGCCTGATGGTGTTGCAAGGGGCCCCCGAATAGCGTGATTCTATGGCTTGATCATCACGATACTTCGAGTGAACGTTCCGTCGAAACGCTTCTCCGTTTTTAAACCTGTGCTCTCGGCTACGGTCGCCACGTGTTCAAAGGCCTTCCGAGTGACGTGAAATTTGGGTTCGAGAACGAGCATTCTTCCCCCCGTCTTCAGCGTCTTCACCGTCTCTGAAAAGAAGCCCGCCTGATCGGACACTTCATGCGCCATGTACAGGACGGGGATAAAATCCACCGACTCGAAAAAATCTTCTACTCCCGGTTCTTCGTCACTGGAAAGGCGAAGCACGATCCTGTCCAAAAGGCCCGCTTTCCGCGCCCGGCGCTCCACAGCCGAAAGCATTTTGGGCTCGATTTCCACCGCCACCACCCGACCTCTGGGACCGACCATCCGGGCCAACGGCAGGGTGAAATAACCCATGCCACAACCGGGCTCGAGAACGGTCATGCCTTTTTCAACAAACGGACCCAACATGTTGTAAGGGTTCTCGAGCCTTCTCCTCAAGGGATTCAGGAGCAGGTATCCTACCCAAACGGGACAAACGTGTCTTGTCATAAGCCGTGGTCTCCGCTCTCCGTTTTCCGGTCTTCAGACCCCTGATCTTCAGAAATGCAGGCCTGTCATACGCCTTGGGCTGACCGGCCGTCATGATCGTACTCTCTGTGGAGTAGGTGTTGCCGCAGCTGCACACCGGATTCAGGTCCATTGCCGGATTTCAAAATTTTCTCACACAGGACTTTTCTGGTCAACTGAGTTGTCCTTTGAACCAAGCCATGCCACGATTGAGCTTTCAAACCGACGGAGCCTGTGGCATCATTACTGCACGGAAAATGTTTGCCGGATCCAGGTCCGCGGAGACCCACGGTTGGGGCGCCGTTCTGTGTCCGTCGCATCAGCGAATCACCCCGGTCCCGTTTCTAACGATGCATGAAGGATGCTGTTGTGGAAGAAAAGCCGACCTATCAGGAACTCGAAGCCAGACTCCGATCGATGGCGAATGCGTTCCAGTCCTACAAGCAAATGGCCGAGCCTTGGAGAGAAGCGAGAAAGAGGTTCTACAGCTTGTCCAATCGAACACAGGACGGGATATACAATTTCAACCTGTCGATCCATAAGTACGTGTATACCAATCCTTCCTTTATAAAGATGTTCGGCCACCCATGTAAGGATATTGTTACCACGGATTCGGCTCTTGAAAGAATACACCCTGAAGACCGGCACAAGCTACAGAGGAAGATCGAAGCCTCGATACTGGGGCAAAAGGAAGGTGACGAAGCCGAATATCGTTGTATTTCTTCGGATGGCTCCATTCGATGGCTGCACGACCGCTGGATCGTATTGCGGAACGAACACGATGTCCCAACAGCCATAGAAGGTATCGTTCGTGACGTTACCGACATGAAAGACATTATCAGTATACGAGACTACTTGGAAAGCCTGCTGAACAGTTGCATGGACGCCATCATCGTAACGAATGAAAAAGGAGGCGTCACTTTTGCCAACAAAGGGGCCGAGGACCTGTTCCATCTCGACCGGTCGGATATCATTGGGAGCTTCATAGGGGACATCATAAGGAATAATGCTGAAGGCCTGCGGAATATTTATGAGTTTCTGATGAAACAAGCTCCTGTTTCCAATTATGAGTGCGAAGCAAAGCTGTTGAACGGCGACAAAGTGCCTCTCCTGATATCAAGCGCTTTTCTTAGAGACGGAAAAGGGAAAAGGATGGGCATTATCAGTTACATGCGGGACATATCGGTTCGGAAACAGGCCGAAGAGCATATACGAATGCTTTCTCAGCAACTCATCAGATCCCAGGAAGTCGAACGAAGCAGTATTGCTCGCGACCTGCATGACCATCTGGCCCAGAATCTGTACTCCCTGAACATTCAGCTGGCCGCGTTCATGAAGAGTATAGAACCCCCGGTCGGCGAGAGCGAGGACCACGCTAAAGGTATTATGGAATCATTGCAGAATATCATGGGTGACGTGCGAAAAATGGTATTCAACATTCATCCCACATCCTTGGACACGCTGGGACTCACAAACACGATTCACAACCTGTGTAAGAACCTTTCACAGCTTTACGACCTGGAGATCGACTTCAAGACAGCGGGTATGGAATCCCTCGAACTGAACTTTGACGTAAAAATCGCCCTCTACAGGCTGGTTCAGGAGGGCATGATCAACATTGCCAAGCATGCCAAGGCTTCAAAGGCCACCGTGCGTTTGGTGAATTCTTTCCCCAAGGTTATTCTTCGCATCGAAGATGACGGTCGAGGGTTCGATGTGGGCTGCATCATGGAAACTGGAACCCGAAACGGCTGTCTGGGCATTTGGAGTATGAAAGAACGGGTGGCGGTGCTGAATGGTGCAATGGCCATACGATCGCGGGAGCCGGTGGGTACCAGAATCCTCGTAGAAATCCCTTATGAGCAAGAGTGACCCTATGCAATCGAATGCTGCGGATAAGAAACAGATCCTTCTGGTGGACGATCACACCCTGTTCCGGGAGGGCCTGAAGGTACTCCTTCGAGAGAACCCAAAGTTCACAGTGGCCGGGGAAGCGGGCACGGTGCTCGAGGCATGTGAGAGGGTGGAACTCATACAGCCCGATGTAGTGTTGATGGACATCGCGCTGCCCGATAAGAGCGGTATTGAAGGCGTCCGCTTCATAAAAGAAAAACTGCCCTCGACCAAAGTGATCATGATCAGCATGTATTCAAAAATCGACTTTGTGATCAAATCAATTAGGGCGGGAGCCGTCGGTTTCATCGTGAAAGACTCGACGCCGGACATTTTGTTGAAAGCTTTGGCCACGGTGTCTGAAGGTCATTATTACTTTGACCACAAGGTCTTGGATGAAATTGTTCAATTCATGCTCGAACAGGTGGATGAAGAAATCCGCGTGTCGGATGAAAGATACGATCGGCTGACGCCCCGTGAGCAAGAGATCATGCGGCTGGTTGCCCAGGGCCTGTCCAGCAAACAGATCGCAAACAAACTGAACATCAGTCCTAAAACGGTGGAGAATCACAGGGGAAAGCTCATGGAGAAACTCGAGCTGGACAGTGTGATCGATCTGGTGAAGTACGCGGCGACTCTCGGCATTATCGAAATACGCGCCTCGCAGGAATAGGACTCTGTTCAAAGGGTATTTGGGGAAACCTTTCTAAGTTTGTGCGCCGGCTCGGAAGCTTTCCCGACGCGGCGGATTATCCCATGGGCGCCTCCCGTAGGGTGGCGCGTGCTTGAAGAGTTTTGAAAGGAGGGTACGGGAGGAGAACTTTTTCAAAAGTTTTCCTCCCGTGAGTACCTACCATGACAGAAATTCCATACCGGCTTCCGAAAACCATGAAAGCCTTCGTAATGAAACGAATCGGTGAGGTGGGTTTTTTCGAAAAGCCGGTGCCCACACCCGGACCTAACGATGCGATTATCAAGACAACGGCGGGTTTGGTGTGCACCACGGACTGCCACACGGTGAACGGATCCATAGGTGAACGCACCAATTTGACCATCGGACACGAAGCGGCGGGCATTGTATGGGCTATCGGGACCGAGGTGCGCAGCGTAAGGATCGGTGATCGGGCGGCTGTCAATGCCATAACACCCTGTTACCGTTGTCATGCCTGCCAGAGAGGGGATACGTCTCAATGCGGCGGAGTCCTCAGCGGCTGGAAGTTCTCGAACATCAAGGACGGGACCTTCGCCGAGTATTTTCACGTGAACGACGCCGATGCAAATCTGGCGCCCCTACCGGATCCGGTGAGTGACGAGGCCGCCTGTTACGCCTCGGACATGATGTCCACCGGGTTCATGGGCGTTGAAACGGCTCGCATTCCCATAGGGGGCACAGTGGCCATATTCGCGCAGGGCCCCATTGGACTTATGGCAACCGCGGGCGCGCGTCTTCTCGGCGCCGGGCTGATCATAGCCGTTGACAAGAGGCCGAACCGGCTGGAACTTTCGAAATGGTACGGCGCCGACATCGCCCTCAACTTTACCGAGGTGGATCCTGAAGAAGAGATCATGGATATTACGGATGGTGTCGGCGTGGATGCTTGTATCGAGGCGATCGGCTCCCAGATGGCGTTCGACTCTTGTATACGCGTAACCCGGCCCGGAGGGAACATCGTAAACCTGGGTATCCACAGCGATGGCGACTTCGTCGACATCCCCAGGGCGGCCTGGGGCATGGGGATGAAGGAGCAGACCATTCGAAGCGTGCTCTGTCCGGGGGGCAAGGAGCGCATGCAGCGCATGCTCCGCTTAATCGAGAGGAAACGCGTGGATCCCACCAAACTCACCACCCATCGATTCCATTTCGATCAGCTGGACGTGGCCTTTGAGATGATGGCCACCAAAGAGGACAATATTATCAAGCCGCTTATAAGCTTCTAAGCCGAAATATTAATGGAGGAAGACCGGTAGAGGCCTGAGTAGTGAGATCGAGCGGCTTGAAGTGTCAAGAGAAGTTGATAAAAGCCAAGGGCGTACTTGATTACCCCTTAACAACCGACGCCCCACCGGCGTATCGAGGCGATGCGGCGCTGTGCAGAGGCGGGGTATCCGGTGCGGGCCGTGTTTATGCCGCTGATCCCGATAAACGGTTGGCGCGTGGCATACGGCGGTTTTGTAAAGGAACCCGTGGAGGCCGTGCCGTTGGAACGTCTGAAATGGGCGGCATTTGCAGCTACAACAACACCATACGACTGATGGAAGCGAAGCTCGGGCGGGATAATGCGGTGAGCAGGCATGTGGATGACAATACCTGTCATTGAGCCGATCACCGCGCCCGCTTTTCGCCCGAAACGCGCATCGAAGCATTTCTTCTTCCATGTGATGAATCGCGAAACACACTTCGTTCAATATGGAATGGTAATGATCAGCGCTATAAGGAGATGACAATAAACCTGAATTACACACGCCTCCCTTCGGAATGTCAGAGTCAATCGTGAAAAAGGCTATGATGGATGCGCTACCGGATTTTTCACCATCGGCCACGCATGGCTTTTAGCCGACTTCAACCGAAAATGGACCCGATCGCCCAGCGCCGTTTTCATGTTCCGGGAGTTTTCTCCCGCCTGGTAAACCGGATTTTCCCATTCACAGGGAAATTCCCTATACTTAAGATGAGAATCGTCCCGCTTGCTCCCTGGCGCTATGGTGCGAATAGTAAGCCCGACCCTACAGAGGCTGTTGGGGATTGTGTTTCTCAACCTTGAAAGGAAGGTACGATGGCAGGAATGATGAAGGCATTTGTGATGAGAAAGATCGGAGAAGTGGGCATCATGGAGAAACCCATTCCCGAGGCGGGTCCGAACGATGCTATTGTGAAAACCATCACTGCGCTCGTATGTACCTCTGATGTGCATACCGTGAGAGGTGCCATGGGGGAAAGGACGGACATCACTCTCGGCCACGAGGCGTGCGGTATTGTGTACAAGCTGGGGAGCGAGGTGATCGGATTCAAGGAGGGAGACAGGGTTGTGGTCAATGCCATAACCCCTTGCTACACCTGCCACAACTGCCAAAGAGGGTTCACGTCCCAATGCACCCAGCCCCTGGGCGGATGGAAATTCGCCAACATCAAGGACGGAACCATGGCGGAATACTTTCACGTCAACGACGCGACGGCCAATTTGACGCCGATCCCGGATGACGTATCCGATGAAGCCGCTGTGTACACCACGGACATGATGTCCACGGGATTCAAAGGCGCAGAGAACGCGGATATCGTACTGGGAGGTACTGCCGCCGTTTTCGGTCTGGGTCCCGTGGGTTTGATGGCGGCCGTGGGCGCCAGGCTGCTGGGTGCGGGTCTGGTCATCGGTGTGGACTCGATTCTCCAAAGGATGGAGCTGGCAAAGACCTATGGGGTGGATGAAGTGGTGGACCTGAGCAAAGGGGATCCGGTCGAAGCCATCATGAAACTCACCCATGGTGAAGGCGTGGACTCGGCCATGGAGGCTGTGGGCGTTCAAGCATCTTTCGAGGGCTGTATAAAAGTGACCCGTCCCGGTGGGACCATATCCAATATCGGATACCACGGCGAAGGAGAATATCTGCAAATACCGCGCATGGAATGGGGCGTGGGAATGGCCGAAAAGACGATCAAAACGTTGCTCTGCCCGGGCGGCAGCGAGCGAATGAGCCGATTGCTCAGGCTGATCCAGACCAAGCGAGTGGATCCTACCAAGCTGACCACACACCGTTTCAAATTCGATGAGATCGAGAAAGCGTTCCGGATGATGGATACGAAAGATGACCACATCATCAAACCGATCATCCTGTTCGATTAACGGTGAGGCGGGTCGCCATGAAAGGGCCATACCCGGCGCCATCATCGCGGATCGAACCCAATTTGGCGTTCCAACTCCTATCCGCGTTTGCATAGTCCGTTGAATACACGAATAATATCGGTGTCCTGAAGCTTTTCGGCCAAAGACGCTTCGTAATCGTCGGCTTCTACCCGGAGGTCCTGTTCCTCCGAAGCGCTTGGTGAAATGCGTCGTTCAGCCACCGAAGTGGTCCTGTGAGGTTCACGGTGGGCTATCCTGGAATGCTGTCCGCGGATCCAGCGGTTACATTCGTCGTGGCTCCCGGCGTAAGCCAGCGTGCAGACATTTCCCCTGAGAAGACAGACGAGGCGATACCCGTTGCCCAGATCGTATTTCACGGAATGGTGAAGACGCGACTCCCCGTGGCCGGTAAGCCTGCCGGCCTTAAAAGGGTTCCTCTCTCCTTCTGCGATCAGTTCCTCAAAAAGATTTCTGGCGCGTTCAGCGGCCCGAGCGGCTTTGCCTCCCCCTTTATCCAGATCTTTTAAACACCTATCGAACCTGGGTGTACATTGGACAAAACGGTTCATTGAATGCCCCTCTGTCGGCGTGGTGCGGATGATGTATAATGTGCATGCATCCTGATTTGCGATGTATCCGGAATGGATTAAGTAACGCTGTGATGAAAATTCGAAAAACGCGAATCTACTTCGATCCGGCGCACCATCAAGCACGGATGGTGCTTGTCCGGAGAATCGGGTAAAGCCGGCGAATGAGATCAGGGGGGATCGGATACGGCGATTCAGTGTCATCATGCGTAGAAGAAGACACCGGAATTCAGGAGATTGTCAAATAGGAAAATGCGATAAAACCCGATCCAAGAAATAGGGAATGCCGATTCCTATAGAGAGGAGACGGCGGGCGCCTCGAATGTCCGGCCATCGAACACGGTGTTCATTCTCCAGCGAGATAGGGGGCGGAAAACCACCGGTGGAGAACATAGTTCTTCTCGACCTCGGGCGTGGTCTTCAGGCCGCCGTTGGCCTAAATGTCCGTCTCAAACCGACAGGCGAAACGGGCGTCTCCGGCCATGGAATTCACGTCGATCCCGTCCGTCTTGTCCGAATCCAAGAACACCATAAACGTGCGGGCATCCGGACTGGCAATAACGATCATGGATTCTTCGTAACTCTGCACGAAGAAGCTCATGGTTTCGGCGCCTCCCGGCAGTTCATCTTTCCATATGCCCAGGCAGGCGTCTTCCGGAGAGGCCGGAAACCATCGATGCAATGGATATTCCACGGTCCAACCGGTGGGCAGCGTCATCACCGCGGTTCCTTCATACGCAGTCGAGAAGCTCGCAGTCAAGCGGTAACCCAAGCCTCCCAGATCGTCGACATCCAACCCGTCCGAGAAGTCATCGTCCAGGAAAACGTAGGCGTTCGTTCCGTCCGGAGATGCGATAACCAGCATGGATCCGGTCGAATAGGTAGTGTATGGCGTCTTGCGATTTGGGTATCGGAGCTTGGTCGCGGTTGCTTTGCCGTTCGTACAAATCCTCAGAGCAACAAAGGCTTCGGGTTTCTCCTCCCATATCCACCTCCACTGTCTTGGTTTAACGGTAATCCTTTCTCATCCAGTTTAGCACAAAAGGAGCCTACGGCGCATCCCGATAGTTGTCGATGGCTCATAAAATGCCTTGATCCGGAAGGCATTCTTTTGAAACAACCGACTGTGCGCCCATCCGGCCGGAAGCTCCACATTCGCTCTGGGCTCCTGCGGGTTTGAGTATACATGCGCGGTGTTTTAAGTGGAAAGTGCTTGCTCGCAGCACGGACCCTCCGCTGAAGCCGGTTGATCGGGCGATTTCCTTAGGGCTTTTTCGCCAGGTCCGACGCGGGCACGGACGCCATGGTGGTCAACGTCTTGGCGACCAGCGCTTCTCCCTCGGGCCGTTGGTCGAACACCTCGGCTTCGCACACCAGCATCTTTCGGCCCGGTTTGAGGACGCGAGCGCGGCATACCAGAGTTTCGCCGTACGCGGGTCGCATAAAGTTCATCTTGAATTCCACCGTAAGAATCCGGTGATCCTCGGGGATCAGGGTGTAGGCCGCGTATCCGGCCGTATGATCGGCCATGGTAGCCATAAGTCCGGCGTGAATGAAACCGTCCTGCTGCCGGTGTTCTTCCTTGATGCGCACCCTGGATTCCAGAGTTCCGGCGCCTATTTCGACGGCCTCCAACCCACAGAACGCGACGAATCCCTTGGAGTAGTCCTTCTGGAAGAACTTCTTTCGATCTTCAGACAATGCCTTGTTCATGGTAGCCCTCGGGTTTCAATTGGACTCATGGCGCCTTCCCGTACGAATGTGCTGCGCGGGGCCTCCTCTGCAAGGCGCGTGTTCTTGCCGGAGGCGGCCTGACTTGTTATGACAATGGGCCTTCCCATCCCTCCGTGCACTATACTCGATTTTTTTCGCAGCCGGGCTCTTTTTTTCCAGACGGTGTCGTGGGCGATGCCGGTATTCTACTGAAGGCATACTTGCGGCCGTACTATGCAGCAGGAGAAAGAGCCTGCTGCAGGTCTTCACCGTGGTCATTCCGACCTCAGGCCCTTGTTTACTTTCCAGCGGACCGGCCTGAACAAAATCATTGATACAGGGATTTGATTTTGACAGAAAGAAATACCGTTGTTCATGCCGTTTTGATATTTGCGGCTGGTGTGCACCCTTATGGATATTCTGCCCCAGATTATTGTAAGCGGGTCGGCTGCCGGCGGCGTTTACGGGTTGATCGCTCTGGGGTTTGTCCTCATCTACAAAGCGACGAGTATCATCAACCTGGCCACCGGGGAGTTTATGACTACCCGACTCATGCTGTTGGACGAGCCCTCCATGGGACCGGCTCCCATGCTCGTTGCGGAAATTTTTCAAATCATCCGGCGGATTAACGAACGGGCAGGAGTCACCATCCTGCTTGTGGAGCAAAATGCCCGCCTTGCCCTCAATGTAGCCGGTCATGGCTATGTCATGGAAAACGGCCGCATCGTACTGGACGATTCCGTCGAAAAACTCAAGGAAAATGCGGACGTCAAAGAATTCTATCTCGGTCTTACCGAAGTAGGAAAGAAGAAGAGTTACCGGGACGTCAAACACTACAAGCGCCGGAAACGATGGTTGACTTAGCCCCGAAACCCTAGCATCATACCTGTAGAGAAGCGTTTTTTCAGGCGCAGTCCTGCCACGATCTAGTGACAAGGATCCGAGGTTTTGGGGGAATACCGGGATTCGAACCAGCCCTCGAAAACCGACGGTCTCCCGGAACCAACGTCGCGCCCCTTTGTCAGGCAAACCGGCGGATTGGAAGGGACTCACCATTTTCTTTGCTCCAGGCGGCAACTCATGAGGGACGAACGGAAGACCAAAAAGGAACTCTTGGAAGAACTGAGCCGCGCACAGCGCGATCTGACGCATCTGAGGAAAGCGGAAGTCGAGCGCAAGGAGGTGGAGCAGGCGCTAAAACGGCGGACGCACGAACTGGGTGAAAGGGTCAAGGAACTGAACTGCTTGTACGGGATTGCCCGGCTTGTGGAGCGTCCCGGAGTCTTGTTGGAGGAGGTGCTTGGAGGTGTCCTGAATCTGATTCCCCCTTCCTGGCAGTTCCCGGAGATCACTTGCGCCCGGATCGTTGTCCTGGATGAGGAATACAAGACGGCCAACTTCAGGGAAACCGGATGGAAGCAGGCGGCGACCATCGTTGCGGACGGCCGGCCGACCGGGTCTCTTGAAGTGTTTTACCTCGAGGAGAGGCCGGAGAGCGACGAGGGGCCCTTCCTCAAAGAAGAACGAAAACTGATCGACGCCATCGTGGGGCGTCTGGGTAAGATTATCGAACGAAAACGGACCGAAGCCGATCTCAGAGAAAGTATCGAACTGTACCGTATCCTCTCCAAACACGTGGCGGACGGAGTCACCCTCTTCCAGGAAGGGCGCTTTCTGTTTGTCAATCCGGCTTTTCTGTGGATGTTCGATTTGAAAAAGGACGACGAGCCGGTCGGCAAGACGGCCGCGGAAGTGTTTTCAGGAGACGGTTACCAACGTATCCTGGAGGCGTATTCTTCCGCAGATCCGAAGAGTCTCCCGGGGGCGTCTTTCCGGGCGCTGTGCGCCGGAGAAAACGGACGGGAATTCTGGGTGGAGATTCATCACAACGCCATAGCTTGGAAAGGCAGCCCCGCCATTCTCTCGACTCTCCGTGACGTGACCGAAAGGAAGCTTCGGGAGATCGCCATCCAGGAAGAAGCGGAGCATCTCAGAAAGGAGAACATTCGGCTTAGGTCTTCCATGCGGGAACGTTACAGATTCGGGAGCATCATCGGAAGAAGCGGCGCCATGCAGGAGGTGTACCAACTCATCTTAAGAGCCTCTGAGACGGACGTAAATGTCGTCATTTACGGAGAATCGGGAACCGGCAAGGAACTGGTGGCGCGCACGATTCACGACATGAGCGAGCGCAGAGATCGGCCTTTTGTAGCCGTGAACTGCGGCGCGATCCCCGAAACGCTCTTTGAAAGCGAGTTTTTTGGGCACAAGAAGGGAGCGTTCACAGGGGCGGTGTCGAACAAGCGGGGTTTTTTCGATCTGGCCGATGGCGGCAGTCTGTTTCTGGACGAGGTCAGCGAGTTTACGATCGGTATGCAGGTGAAGCTGCTGAGGGCTATCGAGGGATCGGGCTATATGCCGGTGGGAGGCGATCGTGTCCGGCGGGCCGATGTACGTATTATTGCGGCATCCAACGTTTCCCTTCTGGATCGGGTTAGAAAAGGACTGCTGCGGGAAGATTTTTTCTATCGGTTACACGTTATCTCCATCCAGATTCCGCCGCTCCGCGACAGGAAAGAAGACATTCCGTTGCTGGTGGAAAACGTGCTGAAGGGCTATGGCAAGAATAAAGGATCGAAAGTGCCCGTGAACGTGATGGAGGCCCTGATGAGCTATCACTGGCCTGGAAATGTCAGAGAGCTTCAGAACGTGGTGCATCGGTATGTGACGGTGCATAAGCTGGATTTTGTCGGGAGTTTGATGGATCAGCCTTCGGCCTGGGGAGATACTGCGGTGGAAGAGGCCGAGGGCGAGGGACTGAATCTGCGCGGGAGCTTGGAGCGTTTCGAGAGAGAAGTCATTGCCGCGGCTCTGGATCAGACCCGTTGGCATCGGGGTCATGCGGCGTCCCTGTTGGGCATTGACCGGAAGACGCTATTCCGCAAGATGAAGCATTTCGGTTTGGCGTAGTCCCATAGTGGGTCAATTATGCCCCATACAAATTTGTCTAGTAGTTTCAATGAATAACCTGAAATTGTCACTTTCTTATGGGTCATGGTTGCCCTAATCCAGCCCTTCCCACAAGCCAAATCATCCGGGGGTCTTCAAAAAGACCCAAAGATATCAGCCCGTTACATCATGACAATCCTCCTGGCATGCCATTTGCTTTAAAACACAGTACGGACTCGTGTAAGCGCAAGTCCCTTTTCAAAGCAAAAAATGCATTTTTATATAAAAGGAGGTATCTTATGAGCGGATATGGAGAACTGATCTTCATTAGCTGTTGTTTTTGGCTGCCGTATGCCGTCTATTTCGGCGTGATGCTGGCGCGAAAAATGAAAATTCAAGCGCACGAATCTGTTCCTGACATGGCCTAGAGCCATTCGTTATCAGTGAGGCTTGTCACCGAAGGGTAACTGTTTGTTTCCTTCACCAATCCCCGGCATTTCGTGAGGGTAGTCCTTTCTATGAATGGACTACCCTCACGCCCTCCAGACGTTAAAGGATTCCTCGGTTAACAAATCGGCTTCCAGCGGACCGAATCACCGGACATTCCCGCGAGCGGGCGTGACCTTCCATTGGCGTCCGTCAAGATACATGCTTTTCGTCGCGAGGCTGTCCGATTTTCCTACGATCGTGTGAATAGCGTTACATCAACCTCGACAATTTGGTACTGTCCGGAACTTCCCTCCATCGCGTTTTTGGCGGGCTATTGGAGGTTAGCTCGAAAAGGGCTCAATAACCACAAGGTAACAGCCGATGGGTGTTGATGTGGAGTGATCCCTTTCGTGAATATCTATGACTTTAGGAGTAAGCAAGTTCCGTGGATGGATTACACCATGTTCCGTCCCGCGGAGAATTCTTCCATAGGCTTCCCGCCATAAACACGCTTCCGGGCGTTGTCAGAGCATCCGGAAGAAAGGACTGGTCGCCCTCCACCACGATGAAGGTGGC
>Ga0068714_10004065_pt1 | contig 16729 bp, 16 predicted proteins | sample MTBNYHSulfiMetaG_FD_62988 | JGI IMG/M metagenome (GOLD analysis project Ga0068714, IMG submission 62988) | Enrichment culture microbial communities from rom New York Harbor, USA that are MTBE-degrading - MTBE-NYH (New York Harbor Sulfidogenic)... | ecosystem: Environmental > Aquatic > Marine >...
GCAACAGAAGCTGATGGGGCTCTTAGGTCCTGAATATGCCCAACTGGCGGCCACTGGTGGTGCGGTGGTGGATGATGTCTTCGGCAATTGCGAAGGTATTGAATGGAACGGCCTGGTCGACCAATTTCTGCACACGGGCGAGTAGCTGCAGAAAATTGGAAACCGTTAGGAATTTCCAAATCCCAAGGGGCGGGGTTTCAAACCCGCCCCTTGCGGATTTGCGAGATAGATCGGAAAAAGGCCGGCAAATCCAACCCGTTACAACCCCGTAGCCGTTAAGGTTGGGTCGGCAGGCGCAACGACTGAAATCCAGCACTTGTTGGGTTCACCCCTACACTTGCAGTTTTATGGTGCGCAAAGGCGCACCGTGATCACGGAAATGCGGGAGCGTGCGTGACGTCCTCGAGGAAAGTGGTGCAGTAACGGCAAAACTGAAAGGGTATACGATCCAGATCGTCCAGGTTTCCGGCAAAACGCATTAGGCACCTTTCATCCGTGCAATGCATGACATTGAACAGGTGCCCCAGCTCGTGCAAGGCGATCTTGGCGGCTCGTTCCAAAACGGTCGAAAACTCCGGAGTGTTCGAATCTTCCGCTTTCCCCAGCCGGTGCAGGGACACCAGGGCCACTTTTCCACCCAGCATGGCCTCACCGAACACATGGGTGAATATGGGGACAAAGAGGTCCACGTCGAACACGGCGATGACCTTGTTGTACTTGTCGAGCCGTTTGGACTCGAAAGCCTTCAAGAGTTGGGCCGCGTTATATTGCCGTCGCTTCGGATCGTAGGCCTCTTGGGGGAGTTCCCAAGGGGCAAGGATGTCCGTAGACAGGTGGAGATACCCCGAGACGTGGGCTGCGATGACCTTGACCGCTATGGGGGACGCCTTTCCCACAGCCACTGCACCAATCCGAATCGTATCAGCTTTCATTGACGGCCAAAAGACTTAAGTTTCTTTTTGTGGATTTCGGGCTGAAATTCTCTTGATCGAACCGATGTGCGGCGCCCCGTCCCTTCACATTCGATGCGGCAAAGAAGCAGGAGGACTGCTTCATGACCTCGAAGGAGGGTGGGGCTATAGGCCGGACCTATCCGCCCGAAACGTTCACGTGGGGTGCGCCCGGCCCAAGTTCCAAATGGTTCTTGATAAGACTCTGATGGGTCGGGTTTGTTCAAGAATCACCCGAATCGACGAACGCGCCGTGCCGGACTCAGTTTTCGCGTTTAAGCCGGTACCGGATGATCTTCTTGTGGAGCGTGGCGCGGTGAATGCCCAGAACCTTTGCCGCTTGTGAAACGTTCCAATCGCATTCCATCATGACTTTTTCTATATGCGCCCTCTCCATATCGAACAACGTTTGTCCGGCAGGTCCGTCTGTCGGTTGGGCGCACAGAAAAGCGAAGTCGCTCGAGTGCAGTTTCCGTGATTTGGAGAGAACCACCGCCCGCTCGATGGCGTTTTCCAGCTCACGCACGTTGCCGGGCCAGTCATAACTCTTGAGCAGCATTTCGGCTTCATGGGACACGTGGTCCACATGCTTGGTGGTTTCGTGGCTGAATTTGGTCAGGAAATGGTCTACCAGCAGCGGAATGTCTTCTTTTCGCTTCCTTAATGGCGGAATCTGGATTTCGATCACGTTGATCCTGTAATAAAAATCCTCCCTGAAGGACCGCTTGGAGAGCTGCTCCTCGAGATCCCGGCTGGTTGCGGAGATAAGCCTGAAATCGACGTCAACGGACTGGGTGCTGCCCACGCGCGTGATCTTCCTTTCCTGCAATACCCTCAACAGGTCCACCTGCATTTTGGTGCTGATTTCACCGATTTCGTCGAGAAAGAGGGTTCCTCCGTTCACCACCTCGATAAAACCTTTGCGACTTTGCACCGCACTGGTAAAGGCGCCTTTCTGATGTCCGAACAGCTCGCTTTCCAAAAGCGAATCGGGAATGGCTCCGCAGTTAATGGCGATAAACGGGAAATTGGCTCTGCGGCTTCTGGCGTGGATCGCTTTGGCGACCATTTCCTTGCCGGTTCCGGTTTCGCCTATGAGAAGCACCGAGGCGTCACTGTCCGCTACTTCCGGAATGAGCTCAAACAGCTCCTGCATGGCGTCCGACTGCCCGATGATGTTTTCAAACCGGGTGATTTCTTCCAGTCGCCCTTTCAGGTAGTTGTATTCCGTAGCCAGTTTCTTTTGCTGGGCGATCTTTTCCATGACCAGGGAGAGCTGATCCGGCTTGAACGGCTTGAGCAGATAATCGGTGGCTCCTATTTTCATGGCCTGGACCGCCGATTCAATGGAGCCGTAGGCGGTGATGATGACCACGATGGTTTCCGGATACTCGGCCTTCACCCTTTCCAGGAGTTCAATGCCGCTCATCCCGGGCATCTTGATATCTACAAACATCAGGTCGAAGGGAGTTTTTTCCAATTTCTCGAGGGCTTCCATTCCCGAGGCGGCGGCGTCCACCTCGTGCCCGCCTCTCTTGAACCAGTGAAGAAAGGACTCGCGAACGATCATTTCGTCATCGACGATCATAATGCTCATCTTCTCGTTCATGAAGCATCCTCCTGGTGGGGAAGCCTAATCCAATCGCCGGTATGGATCGGAAACCGGAGAATAAAAATTGTTCCCTCATTGACCCGGCTTTTCACCTCGACCTTTCCCCCATGGCTTTTGACGACTCCGTAGACGATGGATAGACCCAGACCCGTGCCTTGACCCATGGGCTTTGTCGTGAAGAAAGGATCGAAAATATGATCCAGGTCTTCAGGCGAAATGCCGACACCGGTGTCACGAATTTCGACACGGACCGATTCCTCTTTCGGATCCGGCCGCGAGATGATTTCCAGATGCCCGCCGGACGGCATCGCCTCTATGGAGTTGAAGATCAGATTCAGAAAACATTGCTGCAATTTGTTGGCGTCACCGTGAATGCTCAAAATGTCCTGAGCCAGTTCGACCTTCAATTCAATGTCCTGCAGTTTGATGCGATGGCGGATCAGGTTGAGTACCGCTGTGAGTACGTCGTTGAGATTGGTGTCCCGGTACTCCATGGACGATTCCCTGGAAAAGGACAGCAGGCCGGAAACGATGGCGCCGCAGCGTTCGAGTTCGGTGGACATCAGTTCCGCAAACTTGCGTAACTGTTCGGCGTCTTCAGGACCCAGCTTCCCTTCTTTCAGGATGTCAAGTATGATGTGACTGAATGTTATGAGTCCCTGGATCGGGTTGTTGATTTCATGGACACAACTCGCAACCAGCTTACCCAGTGAAATGAGTCGATCCTCCTGGATCAACTTATCCAGGTCCGCCCTGCTTTCCTTTTCTCTCTGAACCCATTGCGACGAGATATCCCGGGAAATATCACGCCAAATCTCGATAATGCGCACAATATCGCCATTTGGATCCTTAATCGGATAGGTTACGATTTCGCTGTAGGACAGCGGATCGTCCGTTTTTAGATCCGGCTGAATGACCCGTGCGGATCTGCCGGTTCGGATCGTTTCCAACATGGGGCAGGTCAGACCGAAATCGGTGCTGGCGCAGGGTGCATTGAATCCACGGATGATGCTGTAACAGGGGGCGCCGATCACATCTTTCCGGCGCTTTTGAATCGATTCCAGACACGCGGCATTGGCTTCGGCTATGGTGAAATCGGTATTCAATACCAGAATTCGCTGGGTCACCTGTTGGATGAGAAACTCGGAGAGCATCTTCTCGAAAAGGATTTGCTGTTCCAAAGGCCTGCGCTTCTGATCCACCGCAACGAACTGGAGCAGCCACCGTGCGATGTTGAGTTCCAGGATTCCCACGTTCTCGGGTCTCAATTTGATCAGATCATACAGCACCTCGCGGCTGTTGGTTAATTCGATGACAGCGTTCAAACCTTCGATTTGCAGCAGCTCCCGCAAATCAGTGGTAGTGTAAATACCCATGTCCCGAGCCATGCGGTAGCCTTCAGCTTCGGGATTGATGTCGAAGACACCCACAACCTTGATTTTGAATCTGGTAAAGGCAGCCAACGAGAACAGCTTCAAGAAAAACTTACACGTTCGGCCTCCGCCCACAATGGCCAGGTTCTGGGGAGCTTTACCATAACTGCTCGTATCCATAATCGGGATGTCCTGGGAGAATCTTTGGATCTCCCCGGCTGCGGGACCACGACGTGGGCCCAATGGAATTCCAAAAACGATCGGGGCGGGGTCGCTTGATTCGGCCCTACCGACCTGAGTTGCATCATTCTACCAAGCTTTGCGACCGATTAGAAGCCAAAGCCGGCGGCGGGATCTTCATATCAGCCGGCGAGGATCGGAAGAATCCCGCTTTCGACGGGCTCGTTTTGGCCGCATCATCGTGTAGAAACACACTGTATAAGTACACTATTCTATTCCCTTTTTCAATGGCATGATACCTGTCCGTATTGCTTCAACGGGGTGAATGTGATGCAGGAAGTCCGTATGAGCGGAATTTGATTGAGACTTGCTTCAGGCCGCCGGGCGACGCCTCCCCAATGGTCCCGCACACTCAATTCAACAGACCATGGAAGGGAGAATGGGGGAGAGAAGAATGGTTTCTCGTGGGAGACAAACTCATCCGATTTCAGGGTATTCGTTGTGGCCCTATTGGGCCGGCATGGACAGACTGTTGGGCGGCAGTTCGGCTCTGGATTCGATCAGCGCCAGCAGGATTTCAACCGTTCGGTCATCCGGCTTCCACTGATAGCGCCGCTCGTATCCTTTTCCACTGAAACGCTCGTATCCTATGACATTGGTTCGAGAGTCCCGCTCCGCCCTCTCATGGTGAGCAACGATATATTCCATGGTGTCTTTCAACATTTTCGGCCAGTAATCTCTGGAGAGGGCTCCGTCGGCATCCACGGGGTATTTATTGAACTCCACACGGGCGATCTCGCTGGGTAATCGGTCTTTGAGTTTCATGAATACGATCGCGATCTGCACGTATTGATCGGCGAATTCCGGGAACAGGGCTCCGCCCTCATAGAGAAACCGACGGAATTGTACACCGGATACGTGCGTGACGGATCCTTGCGAATCCACATAGAAGTGCCAACGAACAAAGTCCATTTTCAAAGTCTTTTCAGGGACGTTTCGTTTTGTCCTCTTCTTCATCCGGGCTTGTCAGGTAAACGGTCAGAGCATCCCGAACCACGTCCGACAGCCGATGGTTCTCTGTGCGATCCTCTGGCTTTCGTGCGGCGTCCTCAGCGGTACGCCGCACCGCCTCCCTCATGACGGCTTCGTACAGATCCGGCGGCAGCATGATGGAGAGCTTTACGAATCCGCTGCGATCCTCCGCCGGGGGAGCCAGATTGAACCTGGGGGTCCCGCCGATACCTCCCAAATTGCCTCTATTGGGACGGGTCTCGCCTTTTATCCGGGCCGCTGCACGAGTAAGGCCCCCTGCTTTATCCATAGTTCCTCCTCGATGGCTCTGGCCAACACGCTGAATTCTCTTCGGGCAGGGCTTGAAGGAGCATATTCGGCCAGCGTCAGGCCAAGCAAAGCCGATCCTGCCGCCGCTTCGCGCAAACCTATGGAAGGAGCGACGGGCGCCCCCAGTCCTTCAAGCGCCGCACGAATTTCGCGCCCGGTGCTCGTAGACGCCCGCACCCGGTTCGGAACCAGCCAGGCTTTCGGCCTGTGACTCCTCCGCTGGACATTGGCCTCCCGGACCACCTGCAGCGTTTCTCCCGCGGCAAAAATATCCAGCGGGGAGGGACTCACCGGTATGAGCACCAGATCCGCCACCAGGTGCGCCCATAAAGCCCTATCCGTAAACGTTGGGGGCGTGTCCAGGAGTACAAGCCCCGCCGTCTTGGCGGCCCCCTCAGCCTGAGTTTTGAATTCCTCGAAGGAATCGGCTTCCAAAGACTCTACGACCCGATGCAACAGACCTTCACCCATGCCGGCCCAGCGGATCAGGCTCTGCTGAGGATCGGCGTCCAGTGCCAGCACCTGGTGTCCCATGGCTGAGAACTCGCCACACAGATGTGCACACAAGGTCGTTTTCCCACTTCCACCTTTTCGGCCCGTTACCGCGATTAAGGTCATAACCGAAACCACCCGATTTTGAGATGTCGTGACACGATGAGTAAGGGCGCGTTTTATTGTCGGGAATCGCAATCCTGACGATTCAGGTCGTCAACACGGGCTAAACGGTCACATGCTTATATCCTATAAAGAATACCGTGTTCTGTTTCATTTCTGTTAAGGCTTCGATGGAAGTAGACCCGATCCATCGATCGAGAGGATCGATCTTGCACAGCTGATTCCCGAAGCGGTTCCGCGTCCGACCCAATCATCTAAAGTGACGGTCTTGCCGTGTTTTATTTGGCGTAGGTCCCGTATTCCCGGCCGAATTCCACGAAATGGAGCACCCTGTCGAGTGTGGAATTGTATGGGATATCGCACCCGGATGTAAGGATGAACGCACTATCTTTAGCGCATATGTCCACTACATCCTTCACCGCGGCTTCGATCTGTTCTTTCTTGCCGTTGGCAAAGAGGTTCGTGGCTACGTTCCCGATGGCCACGATCTTCGTGCCCGCCAGGTCTCGCAGGAGTTGCATGGAGGTCTGCGAGTCGATGCTGAGGGAATTGATCGGCAAATCAAGTACGTCTTCCAGAATGGGATCGATGTAGCCGCATATATGCAGGCTTACATTCATTCTGTTGGCTTTGAAATATTCGAATGATTCCAAGTGATACGGTTTGATGAATTCCCGATACATTTTTGGCGAAATCAAGCTGCAGGAAGCTGCTGCCTCGGTCATGGTCACTCCGGCGCCGGTGTCCTTGAGTTTGGAGGAATACACTTTGCATGTTTCCGTTGCGAACGCCATCAAATCGTGGACAAAATCCGGTTCGTCGTAGGTGTCCATCATGAGTTGCTCGACGCCTCGCAGGGTAACGGCAATATTCCAGGGACCGTTCACCACGGATGACACCGGCACCTCCCTTCCGAAATGAGAGGCCAGATCGCTGCAGGCTTCCAGGTAAACGGGCCCACGACCGTCTTTCTCTGGATCGGGCACTGTCATTTTCATCAAAGCTTCCTGATCTTCTGCTAGCATTTTCTTTCGAAGCAGGGGATTGCCGTCTTCTGTAAATTCGATTACGTTGCCCATAGCTTCTGTTTCGAGATTCAGGTCGATATTGGAAACCAGTGTATCCGGTCGGATTATATCATAGGCGCGAAGTGTGGACTCCACCATCTTACTGGGATCCGTATAAAATTGTCTCAGGGAAACTCCCCCCAATTTGGCGGTAAACGGACCCAGAGATACGGTTACCGGAATTCTTTCCAAAAACTCCCGCTTGAACGCCGCGCGTATATAATTCATGCCGCATTTTTCCGCCATTGAACACCTCTTCCTCGTTGAGACGTGAAAGCCGAGAACCCTCACAGGGACAACCGCTTTTCTTGAATCACGTCCATCTATTTGAGTTCCATTAGGCCGTCATTCCAAAGGAATTCGATTCCTTCTTTATTGAAAACATGCCGGCTTCGGTTGCGCCGGCGATCCCTCCATGTTGTGGTCTATTTGAACGCACTTACTGTTGCACGATTGTAGAACCTCGAGGTCGTCTCCGCAATCCGCTCGTATGCCGCTGTGAAAATCCTCTCATCCACCTCGACCCCAATACTGTTCCTGCCGCATTTTTCAGCCGCCATATTGGTGGTTCCCGTACCCATGAACGGGTCGAGCACCGTATCTCCCACGAAGCTGAACATGCGAACGAGCCTTTCGGCAAGTTCAAGGGGGAAAGGGCTCGAGTGATTTCTGGTCGATGCACCGGATAAACCATGCCATATCTGGCGAAACCATCTGCGATGTTCCCTCTCAGGAATCACGCTCAGCACCCTGGCGGCCACTGAGGGGCTTCGATAGCCTCCAGGTTTCCTTTCCATGAGTATGTATTGGATGTCATTCTTTATGACGGCATTGGGTTCGTAAGGCTTTCCCAGCAGCATCGATCCCTTTTCCACTTCGTGGGAAGCATTGGCCGTCTTACACCAAATAATGGGCGCGAGATTATCGTAGCCCAGCATTCGACAATGCTCCTGAATGGAAGCGTGGAAAGGAACCACTTGGTGACGACCCGCGTTTTGCCTTCGCGAAAGACAGATATCCCCAACCACACAGATAAGACGGCCACCTTGCGCCAGGGCGTCAAAACATTGTTTCCATACGCTGTCGAGATCCTGAAGGAATGCTTCATAGCTTTCCACCGGATCCATCGATTCTTCCGGTTTCCGATTGGGCTCATGGCTCCAGTAGGGCGGAGAGGTGACAACAAGGTGTACGCTTTCGGGCTCGAGAAAAGAAAGATCGCGGGTTTCATGCAGGTAAAGACTATGGTGCGTCGGAACTTCTTGTATGGCGACTTCGATATCTGAAGTGAGTGTCCTGTCTTTCGCGATGCGGGGCAAATCCATCTGTGGGTTGGCGAGCTGCTTCAACTCCACCGGGAGAAACGCTTCCAGTCGAATTTCCTCAGATTTCCCGGGTGGAGCAATCAAAGGACGCTTTCCTTTCCGGATTTCATGTGAAAAGTGACTGTTCTTTCGACATCTTAAACGGAGGATGCTGCCTTGTCGAGCGTTTTTGAACGGGAAACACGTCCGCGGGATTGATCCGGCTCTTGGTGCCCAGAGAGATGATATCTCTCTTTGCTTCCATACCGGACGAGAAACTTGTTTCGGGGTTCCTTTTCAAGCCCGGACCAACGAACCGTTTCATGTGTACGAAGCTCATTCCTGAGAAGGCTTCCATTTACCCCCTCGTCATACTATAATCGAAACCGTTCTGAAGCATGGACAGCCGGAAGACTTCAAGAATGGTGATTTGTGAGAATCGCTTGGGAAATATGGACTCACGAATGATACTACGTCCGTGTACCCCGGGCCTCGGGGAATCAATGGGAGACCAGGTGAAGGTGAGAAAAGACCGCTTTATTCCAACATCACTTCTGCTGTTGTGGGTATTCATATGCGCCCAGGTCGCATACTCTGAAGCACTTGACGGATCCGGACCCGGCGCCAAGATATCCGAAGCGCTCGTCATATCGTGCGACCGGGAGTTTCCGCCGTACACGACGGCGAACGCCGAAAACGAACCCGCCGGCATGCTTGTGGATGTGTGGCGGCTCTGGTCCGACAAGACCGGACATAAAATTACGTTTCGTGTTTCGGATTGGGAGGGAACGTTGAGCAATCTCAGACAAGGACTCGTGGATGTCCACATGGGTCTGTTCAGAAACGAGAAAAGAGAAAACTGGATCGACTTCTCGACGCCCTTCCATGCTTCCGGTTCGTCGCTTTTCTATCCATTGAACCAGGGCCCGGTGTTTGACTTGAACGGTCTCAAGGGTCCCAAGGTGGGGGTCGTCCGGGGGGGTGACGCCGAGAACTTTCTGTCGACGCACCATCCGGATCTGGTCCTCGTACGGTATGAAGAGCCGAAAATGATGGTGCGAGCGGCTCTATCGGGGAACATCCGAGCCTTTGCCGACGAATCGTTGGGCATGCTCACCTTGCTCGAACGTGAAGGGTGGAAGGACCAAATCGGGAAGTCGGCCAAAGAGTTCTACACCAAAGACATGTGCGCCGGGATCCGTAAGGGTCGGAAAGCATTGCTGGAACTCGTCAATAAAGGGTTGAACGCTATTTCGAAGACGGAGATGGCTGAAATCGAGCGGCGTTGGATAGCGAATCCGGAGGTCCGTCGGTTCCGCCCTTGAATCGTTTCGGATACTTGGAATGGACCTCCACGTTTGTGGTGTTCCTAATCCGTCAACAGTAGAGAACGAGGCCAAAGATCTTGAGGTATTGAGAGGTATTAAAAGGAGAGGTGCAATCATGAAAAAAGGTCTGAAGTGGCTGGTCTGCCTAGTGTCCGTGTGCTCGCTTCTCGGCGTAGCCGGTGCTTATATGGTAGAAAAGCAACCGCCGCCAAAGAGTGCGCACGATCAGATGGAAGGAACTCAGCACGGGCATATTGAGGCGCCGGAGGGAGCTGAAAAGAGGGTGAACCCCATTCCGTTTGAGGACGAATCCGTTTCACGCGGTGAGGCTCATTTCAGCAAAAACTGTGTCCCTTGCCATGGCGCCTCGGCCAAGGGTGACGGCCCCATGGCGGACAAACTCCCGCACAGGCCCGCGGACTTGACGCACGCAATAACTCACGAACCTGTAGGCAAACTCGCCTGGATTATTGCCAACGGGCACGGACACATGCCGGCGTGGAAGAGCGTTCTGTCCGAAAAGGACATCTGGGACGTGTTGAATTACTTGAAGACGGTGGGCCAACGGTCCAAATGACCGGTGCAGATGAAAACGAACCGCCGGATCTATCTGGCAGATGAGGCGCGGGGCAAAAAACGCTCCGAATGTGTCGGCCAGGTCGGTCCGGAAGCTTCCGGCAATGCTCCCGTTGGTTTGGGTCTCGTGCCGCCACGATCCGAAATCCGCAATCCACGGGGCGCCTCCGGGCCATGCCCGTAGAAGCACGCGCGCAAAAACGGAATACTCAGATCCTGTTTGCTGGACATCATCGGGAGGAAGAACTTGAGAATTCGATACAAGGACCTCGCTCGTTTGGCGCCGGTGTGTACCGCAGTCCTGTTGATTATTGGACTCGGATCTTCGGATAGTACGGGTTCGGCTCACGCCCTGACCGCGGATCACCTGGCTATCCGGCAGTTCAGTCGGATCCCGGACAAGTGGATCGAGGCGGCCAAAACGCTCGCCTTTCATTATGCCCACACCTCCCACGGCTCGCAAATCGTGGCCGGGCTTCTGGCCCTGGAAGCGATCGATCCCAAATACAGTGCTGCAATCAGGGAGGACGCAGACACCGCGGCGCTGCCTCCACAGGAAAGTCCACCGGCTTTCCGCATGTACGACGGGAACCCACCGGAAACCTATATCGAGCCCGATGACTATTGGGCGACCGACTCGGGCCTGGACCGCACCCGGGCCGTGGCGAACACCGGGCTGTTCAATTTTTCCATGTGGGCATGGTGCGGCCGGCAGTCCTCGAATTCCGAGGAAACGGTCAACCAATATCTGGCCGCCCTGAATTCATTGGAAACCGAGTATTCGGGCATGAGGTTCATCTATATGACCGGTCATACGGACGGAGGCGGTACGAACCTGATCCGAAACAACCGGATGGTTCGGGATTACGTGAACGCAAACAACAAGATCCTTTACGATTTTGCCGACATTGAACAATACGACCCGGACGGAAACCATCATCCCGATACGGACGATTCCTGTACCTGGTGCGCCGACTGGTGCAATGCGCACCCGGACGACCCGGACTGCCTGTACCGTCCGGCGGACGATACCGAATGCGCGCATACGCACGGCCTCAACTGCATGCTCAAGGCCAAGGCGTTCTGGTGGCTGATGGCCCGATTGGCCGGCTGGAACGGCGCTCCCAAGGACTCCGCCCTGATGGTTCCGATGACCATTTTGTTGTCCGAACCCTGATCTGCATAGAGATCAAAAGGGCCGGAGCCGATTTTTCCGGGAAATGTTGTTGACGGCTCGGATCTGGTACGGCTATTTTATAAAAAGGAGTTCTTGAAGAATAGTCTGGTTGAACCTTCGGCAACCCTTTTGATCGAAACATCCTACGCCTGTTCTTACATCGAAACACGAGTTGATGACCTCGTAAAAAGTCCCCAGATCGTCATGCCGGACTTGATCCGGCATCCAGAAGTATTTGAAATTACTGGATTCCGGCTTTCGCCGGAATGACGGAAGATGGCCGCTTTCGAGTTTTTAGGAGTTTATCACGAGTTCAGATCGTGAAAACGTGTATTGGCAAGTTTCCAAAATAAGGTCTCGGGGGTGGGATGGATTCCCTCAGGGGCCTTTGTATTCCCATTCCAGGCATTGGTTTTCTTTTTCAATCACTCTTCGCGGTTCCCGCTCTTGCCGGACTTGACTTAGTTCCCGCTCACACGGAAATCACCATACAGCACCGAAAAGCGACGTTTTGGATTGCGAGTGGGAATAAGATCTTTTCCCGTCACTTGTCGATTCGTATCTGAGGACGGATGCTATGCGAAGGACGATAACCGTTGTGGCATTCGTGGCATGGGCGTGGATGTTTTCCTTTCCGGCCGGAGCAGCCATAGACGGCATCTACAAGCCTCTGGACGACGCCGCGTCCATGAGTGTCTATGTACAGACGTACAACACCGGAGCCGTTCTGGTCATTTTCACGCCCGATGCGCGAACCTGGTACGTGTTCCTGGACCCGGACCAGCGGGACGGAATCAGCGGGCTTCCGGATCTGAAACAGGCCGGTACATGATCGAGAGCAGCTTGTGGCGGATGGGCAATATCAATGCCCTGGCCGTGGACAAGGATAAGAATGTGCACATGGTCTACGATTATATCGAGCCGAACGAGACCCGACTTAGATACGCCCGGAACGTGGGAGGGTTGTCCTGGTCCGTCTACACATTGGACACGGGGCGGAGCACAACAAGTCCTGACGAAAAAGTGGGCCGGTATCCGTCACTGCACGTAACTCCCACAGGAGTTCACACCGACTGCCTGGGCGATAGAAGCGTTCTTTATTGCAGAGTTGCGGCTTCTCCGGAGTTGCATATTCTCGAGGGCGCCGGAATCCTCAAGATGTTCACCGGTATCAGCGTGGGCGCCGACGACATGATTCACCTTACCTGGTTCGCCAACTTGAATATCCACTATACGAATCTTTCCGGGGACGATTGGAGTGGCGCGGTCACTCTGAACACTCGGACGACCATTTTCGGCCCACACTGCCTGGCGGCGGACTCGGAGAACAACCTGCATCTGGTTTATTATGACTCGAGGGACCGGAACCTGAAATACCGGGAAAACGCTTCAGGAACGTGGAGAACTCTCGAGCCGGTGGATTCGTCCGCCAACCAGGCGGTGGGCATGCACCATTCCCTGGCCGTGGACAAAAACGGCACCCCACACGTGTGTTATTCGTACGGAACGCAGCTCAAATATGCGAATAACGCGAACGGTCAATGGAATACGTATCTGGTTTCTGAAGAACGCACCGACGACAATGGGATCGCCCTGTTTGAACCTGAGGATACTACCAAGAGCATGTCCATTCATATCAGTTACTACCAGGTCGAATTGGATGCCATACATTTGAGATATGCGTGGCAAGATCTTTCTTCGTTGGACTCGAACTGGAACGACCTCCCTATTTATCCGGCAAGTCCGGAGTACCCCATAGGCCAGAATTCGATAACGGTGGATAAGAAAGGTAAAGTGCATATCAGTTATTATGAACCGGCTGTCAGGGATCTCTACTATGCCACCGATGCTTTGGGATCGTGGAGGTTCTTTCCTCTGGACAGTATCGGTGACGTCGGACTATACAACGCCATTGGAAGGGACGTCACAAACCAAGTGATCGTCGCTTATTACGACGCAACGAATGCGGACCTGAAATTGGCCGTCATCCGGAATGAAAGCAGCGGGAACTGATCCGATCCCATTCGTTGCCGCCGTACCCATCGATGCGATCCCGGATCTCCCTCTCGAGTTCGCCCTCGAGATCCGCGGGCGACGGAAGCGATGTCGTGTTTTCCGCAGATTCGAGCATTCGTTCGAACAGTTCCACCAGCCATGCATTGACCCGCTGAAATGGTTCGCTGTAGGGCGCCTCTTTTTGCCAGTAGATGGGCGACCTGGGCTCGGACATGGCCTTGAGCACCGAAAGACAGGCAAAGCGCATTACTTTGGACATCCACAACACCTGAGGGTCCATGAAGGTCACCCGGCCTTCGAATCCCAAGTAGCCCTGCGGCTCGAGCCTGCCCGACAATTGGTATTGGCGATAACCGGGCGTTCCCATGAGCACGATCTGGCGGTGGCAAAGCAGATTTGCCGTCCGGCCCAAACGGTCCAGCAACCGGTTGTCTCTCAGAAAATCCAGGTTGGATCGCAGGTCGTCCATGGTTCCGTCCGGCTCGAACATGATGAAACCCACCTCCGGTTCGATGCCGAACGATCGGCACAGGGCGATGGCCTCTTCGGCGGTTTCCCTCGAACAGCTTTTGTTGAGTCGTTTTAGGGTGGCCGTCGAGCCGCTTTCGATGCCCATGAGGAGACTTTCGAGCCCCGCAGCCCGGAGCGTCTCGACTAGTTGACCATCCAGATCGTTGGGCCTGCTTTCCATGCCGAACGTAATGCCAATGGGTTCGAGACGCCGGGCCAACCGGAGGATTCGATCCTTGCCCTTGGCCCCCGGACCCACGAAGTTGGCGTCCACAAAATAGAAATCGTTGAATCCCCGACCCGTTAAATCTTCGACTTCCCGGATCACGTTCTTCACCGATCTCCCACGCCAGAGCGGACCTTCGTTGTAAAAACAGGGCACCGGACAGAAACTGCACTGGTTGTAACACCCGCGGCCGGCCAGTATGCTTGCCGTTGACGGTGGAAGCTCGAATCGAATCGGGAAGGGGAAGGCATCCGGGTCCGGGGCCGGAGCGCGCCTTGCCGCCATCTCGATTCTTGCCGGCGTCCGGAACGCCAGTCCCGGAACATCCTTCCACCGACGGCCGGACTGCAATCTTTCGGCCAAATCCACCAGGGTGTGCTCGAACTCGCCCACGGCGATACTGTCCACAACCGCATGATTCACGAGGATGGATGGGTACGCCAGGGTCGGGAAAAAGCCGAACAGGCAGATATGCCCGCTGTAACCTTCGTCTCTGACACGGGAGAGGCATTGAAACAGCGCGCCCGTATGTTCCCAGAAATACACGGCGTGTACAAACAGCGCGTCGGGCGGATGCGCCAAAAGTTCCGAGGCCGTTTTCCCGAAATCGTTATGGCGACCCGGAGCGTCCAATAGGCTGACGTTATGTCCGGCTTCCATCAAAGCGGCGGCCGCGTATCCAGCCATGAGACAGGACCAGAGCGGCGTGTTGGCGATCTCGTTGAATCGTTTCTCAGAAGGAATCCGCGGATGCTCGAGTATACGGATGTTCATGGGGGTTCGTCCTCGTTTCCATGGTCAGACCCAACCGCGAAAATACGCCGGCCAGGTGGCAGTGGGCTTCCATTTCGTGCAATACATGTGCGAATGTTGGGGGATTGAAATAGGTTGGATACAAAAGATCCGTGGCCGGATCCAGAGATCCGTCATTCGCGAGTTTCCGGGTCAGCGGCGCGCCGGGGTATAATCGCACGTTATTGAACACCACGGCGCCCAGATTTCCGGCTCGGGCGTGGATGTCCAAAATACGGTCCAGCGTAGTCCGGGCTTCTTCGATCAGAGCCTTCGATTCTCCGGGCAAATTGACCAGGAAATGGCAGACCGTGATAACACCGCTTCGAGCGGCGATCCGGGCCGCCTGATAGAGGTCCTCCTTGGTCATACGTTTGTTCAGCGTGCGGAGTCCCTGTTCGGTGAGCGCGTCGCCGGAGAAGTAGAAGGCCGCCAGGCCCGCTTCCGACGCCAACCGGGCTAAAGATTCGGACAACGAGTCTTCCCGGAAAAAACCGGTCCATTCCACATGCAGCTTTCGGTTTAGAAGCTCGCGACAGATCGACGCCAGGTGTTCCGGCGGGCGATTCAGGACGGGATCCGTGAAATGAAACAGACGAACGCCGTGGTCTTTGTGAAGCCGCTCCATCTCGTCCACGACGCTCTTGGGGCTGCGAAACCGGTGTTTCCCTCCCCCTATACATGGATAGATGCAGTATGCACATCTCAGGTCGCATCCCCGTTTGCTTTCGATACCCATGCACGCAACGTAGGCGTTCCCGTTTAAGTACGCCTCCGGGGGGAAGCTCGCCACATCCAAGCCGGGGAGGGTGTCCAGATCCGACACAAAAGCCCCGGGCTGTTTGACGATCCCGTGCTCCGTCCGATAAACGAGTCCGGGAATCGCATCGCAACTGCGATGAAGGGACAGGAGGCGGGGCAGGGCGGTTTCGCCTTCACCGATGATCCCGGCGTCCAATTCGGGCGCTTCGAGCATGATCCGCTCCGCGAACAGGGAAAAGGCCGGACCGCCCGCCCAGATCCTTGCCTGGGGCATCAACGCCCGAACCAATCCGGCGGCCGTTTTCAAAGCGGAAAGATAGGAAGCCTGGTGGCCCGCTAGAGGATCCAGGTTTCGGAAGGACAATCCCACCACGTCGGGCTGGAACGATTGCAGAGCGTTCCGGAGTTCCGGCCAGGGATCCGCAGCCAGGTTCAGATCCAGGGCGGCCTTGGCCGTGTCCCGAGGGACCAGCGCGGAAAGCCTCGAGAGGCCCAAGGGATACACGCGCTCCCCTGCGCCTAGGTGAGATGTGGGTAGCTGAACCAGCAATAAGCGCATGATAATGATCCACGGGGGAAAACTTTTGAAACCCCGCCCGCGGCGGGGCTCCCCCGTACCCCCTTTTCAAAACTTTTGAGGTTGGCGCCACCCCTCGACAAGCTCAGGGCAGGCTCCCGCGGGAGGCGCTCACACCATAATCCACCTACGGGGAAGGCCCCAACTACCTTGCGAACAGATGCCACATAGACCATTCACTCCAGGAGCAATAGTCCGATGTATTTTACATATTGCAGCGGTTCCGCCAGGGGTTCGATCCGAATCCCGGCGTTGCGCGCCGTGGCGTACACGTCCATGCCGCAGGCTTCCATGGATGGGCGGGCGCGTTTGGGATGACGGCA
>Ga0068714_10004066_pt1 | contig 16724 bp, 16 predicted proteins | sample MTBNYHSulfiMetaG_FD_62988 | JGI IMG/M metagenome (GOLD analysis project Ga0068714, IMG submission 62988) | Enrichment culture microbial communities from rom New York Harbor, USA that are MTBE-degrading - MTBE-NYH (New York Harbor Sulfidogenic)... | ecosystem: Environmental > Aquatic > Marine >...
ACCTGGAGGGTGGCGCGGGGCAGTCGCTCGACCACCGGGCGCAGCAAGTCGAGCGGGGCGAGGCGATCTCGCGACCCGGCCAGGAAGAGCAAGGGCACGGCGATCGAGTCGAGGTGCCCGGTGTCGCGCGGCACCCGCCGCCCGGGGGGCAGCAGGGGGTAGCCGTAACAGACCACCCCCGCGCAGGGCTCTCCTTCGGCAGCGAGATGAGTGGCCACCCGGCCTCCCATGGACTTGCCGGCAAGGACCACCGCCCCCCATTCGGTGGCCAGAAGACGGGCGGCGGCACGGTGACAGGCCGCCAAGGTCTCCAGACGGTCGGGGACACGCCGCCCCTCGGCGGCATACGGGTAGTCGAAGCTCATCGTCGGATGCCCGGCCGCCGCCAGGCGACGGCGCAGGCCGGACGGGAAGTGATGGGCCTGCCCGGCTCCGGCTCCGGGGGCGAGCAGGATGGGGGTGTGGGATTCCCCGACCGGCATCTGCAGGAGGGCGGCTACCCGCCGGCCCGGGCGCCAGTCCACCGAGAGTCTCTGCGGCGGGGGTGGCGTCGCGGCGTGACGGCCGCCCCTGGGAGTGCTTCCTTCCACGGCGGCCCAGGCTATCGCGACACGGCCCTCTCTTCTCTATCTAGGCTGTCCGCCCATGCGCATCCGCGTCTTCTCCGATGCCGACCGTCTGGCCGAGGCGGCGGCCGGGGAGATCGCCGCCTGGATACGCCTCGAGATCCCCGTCCCCAGCATCGGCCTGGCGGGAGGGACCACCCCGCGGGGCGCCTACGAGAGACTGCGCAGCCACCGCCTCCCCTGGCGCCGGGTGCAAGCCTGGCTCACCGACGAGCGGGCCGTTCCCCCCGGCCACATCGCCAGCAACACCGGCATGGTGCGCCGCACGCTGTTCGACCACGTGCCTGCCACCTTCCACCCCGTCCCCTGGAGCGAGAACGCGGCCGAAGCCGCGGCCGCCTACGAGACCGACCTGGCCGGCTTCCTGCCCCGCGCCGCCCGCGGGCTGCAGCCCGGCCTGGTGGTGCTCGGCCTGGGTGAGGACGGGCACACGGCTTCTCTCTTCCCCGGCACCAGCGCTCTGGAGGAGACCCGCCGGGGCTTCGTCGCCAACTGGGTCCCCCAGTTGGACGCCTGGCGACTGACCGCCACCCTTCCTCTGCTCACCTCGGCCCGGCGGGCGGTGTTCCTGGCCACCGGCCGGCACAAGGCCTCCATCGTGGCCGAGGTGCTTTCCGGGGACAGCGACCTTCCCGCCGCCCGGGTGAGCCGCGAGTCACGCGACGCGGTGTGGCTGCTCGACCGGGAAGCCGCTTCCCGACTCGACACCTGACCGCCCTAGCCGGCGCGCCCCAGCAGCAGGTCCAACAGCAGGCGTGCCACCGGGCCCTTCCCTTCCAGAGCCGCCGCCCGCAGCACCACTTCCTGCTGCACCGCTCCCGGGTCGCAGCCCAGTTCGTCGCTACGGCGGTCCAGCTCCTCGCCCCGGGCTTCGAGGGCGACCAGGGCCTCAGGCCACTGCCCCCGGTCGGCCAACTGGGCGGCAGTGACCTCACCGAGTCCGTCCACCACGTCCTCCAGGTAGGCGACCGCGTCTTCCGCCAGGTTCCGGCACTCGGCCCCGGGATCGGTGGTGGGAGTGGTCGACACCGGGGTGGTGGAGTCGGGCGGGGCGGTGGGGATCGTCCCTCCCCCGCTGCAGGCCGCCAGCCCCAGCAAGAGAACCAGCCCGATCAGGAGCCTCACCGGCAGGGGGCGGAAGGGCGGGCAGGGCGCCACCGCTATTGCCCCGTGACGATGGCCACCCCGGCCGACGTTCCGAGCCGGTCGGCGCCGGCCGCGATAAGAGCCTCGGCGTCCGACCGGGTTCGGATTCCGCCCGCTGCCTTGACGCCCACATCCGGTCCGGCCACCCGGCGCATCAGCGCCACGTCGTAGACCGTGGCCCCCCCGGGACCGAAACCCGTGGAGGTCTTCACGAAGTCGGCTCCGGCCCGCCGGGCCAGGAGGCAGGCAACCACCTTCTCCTCGTCGGTGAGCGCTGCCGCTTCGATGATCGCCTTGCAGAGCGCTCCGCCCTCCCGGCAGGCGGTGACCACGCCGGCGATGCCCGCCTCCACCAGCGCGTGATCGCCCGACTTCAGGGCGCCGATGTCGATCACCATGTCGATCTCGCGAGCGCCGTCGCGGATGGCCCCCGCCGCCTCCGCCGCCTTCATCGCCGGGGTGTGCGCCCCCAGAGGGAAGCTCACCACCGAGCAGGTATCCACTCCGCTCCCCTCCAATTGGGCGGCGGCCCGGGCGACCCAAGACGGGTTGACGCAGACCGAGGTGAAGTGGTGCCGGCGCGCCTCTTCACACAGGCGGTCGATCTCGCCGGCGGCGGCGTCGGCGCGCAGCAGGGTGTGGTCGATGAGGGGGGCCAGATCGGTCGGCACCGCCGCCGGCCCGGCCGGGGCAGGGCCGGGAGACTCCATCCCCAGCGAGGCTGCCACGGTTTGCACCAGGTCATCGATCTCCGATGGGGAAAGGGGGGAACCGTGGCTCACCGCGGGATTATCCCACGGCCGCCGCGGGTGGGCTGTGAACGGAGGCGGTCCGGGCCCTCCTAGGCTCGTGCTTCATGCGAGCCAGGATCTGGGTGGCGATGCTCGTGGCCTCCTTCGGCTGGGGGACGGCCGGCATTGCCGCCCGCGCCGCCTTCCGGGAGGGAGCAGGCCCATACACCGTGGTCGGCATGCGCACCCTCATCGCCGCCACCGCGGTCCTCGCCTACGCGGTCTGGCGGGGCCGCTCCTTCCCGAGCAGCCGATGGTGGAGGATCGGGGGGTTGATCGGCCTCACCAACTACACCATCCCCACGCTTCTGTTCGTGCTCGCCGTGCAGTTTGCCTCGGCCGGCTTCCTCGGTCTCCTGGTGGCGAACATCCCGCCGGTCACGGCAGTCTGGGCCCACTTCCTTCTGGCCGACGAGCGCCTGAACCGACGCAAGGCCCTGGGGCTCTCGCTGGCCGTGGCCGGAGTGGTCGTCCTCATCGTCACCGGCGAATCCGGCCTCAGCGGCGGGGGCCGCCCCGGCCTGGCCGTGGTGCTCATCCTGGTGGGGGTCGTGGTGGCGTCCTTCGGGGGGGTGCACGCCCGCAGGCATGCACCGGGTCACCACGTACTCGATCTCGCCGTACCGCAGTTCACCGTGGGGGCGCTGGTGCTGTTCCCGACCATGCTGGCCGTGGAGGGACTGCCCACGGGGATCTCGGCCGTCGGCTGGGGCCTCATACTCTACATGGGCGTGGTCAGCACCGTCGTGCCGTCCCTGCTCTTCTTCTGGATGCTGCAACGCGTGGGCGCCACCACCGCCTCCCTCCCCAGCTACCTCATCCCGGTGATCGCCCTGACCGGAGGCGCCCTGCTCCTCGGCGAGCAGGTGACGCCGATCATCGCCCTCGGCGGTGCCCTGATCCTGATGGGCGTCCTCATCACCGAGCGAGCCGAGGTCGGTCCGCTGCCTCCCGGGCCCTACCCCGGGATGCTGCCCTGAGAACCGCCGGAACCCGTGTCCCCCACTACGATCTCCCCACGCGATCGCCGAGGTAGACCCGTGGGCCAGCGACTCGAGAAGGTGCGCGGCTCCCTGCGCAGCGACGGGGTGCTGCGCACGGCCGGCAAAGTGGTCCGCTACGCGCGGCACCGGCTGACGGCTCCGATGCGGCGACGGCGACGCCGCAAGTCGCGGCACACCGGGCCGGAGGTGCCCCGTCCCGCTCAGCGGGTTCGAGCCTACCGACGGCTCACCCCCCGGCCGCGCCCCTCCCCCAGCCGGCTGTTCTCGATCATCTGCCCGGTCTTCAACACCGACCCGGCGATGCTGCGCGCTTGCCTGCGCTCGGTGAGGCGCCAGACCTACCCCGCCTGGGAGCTGCTGCTGATAGACGACGGCTCGAGCGACCCCCGTACCCGGCGCGCCCTGCAGCGCGCCGCCCGGCGCCGCCGTGTCCGGCTGCTCCGCCACGAGGAGAACCGGGGGATCGCCGCCGCCACCAATCTGGGGGTCGAGTCCGCCACCGGCGAGTACTCGCTCTTCCTGGACCACGACGACGAGCTGGCCCCCACCGCGCTCGAGTGGTGCGCCGCCTGCGCCCCGGAGGCCGATCTGATCTACTCCGATGAGTACAAGATCGACCGGCGCGGCCGCGCGTCGGGGATCTTCCACAAGCCCTCCTGGTCGCCCCGGCTGCTGCTGGGCCTCAACTACGTCAACCACCTGGCCTGCGTGCGCACCGAGCTCCTGCGCCGGCTGGGCGGGCTGCGCCCCGGCTTCGAGGGCGCCCAGGACCACGACCTCCTCCTGCGCCTGTCGGAACTGCCCCTGACCGTGGCCCACCTCCCCAACCTCCTCTACCGGTGGCGCACGTGGGGCGGCTCGGTGGCCGGACGGGCCGCCGCCAAGGTGGAGGCCGAGCAGGCCGGCCTGCGAGCCCTGCAGGAGGCCATCGACCGGCGGGGATGGCATGCCCGGGCCGGGCTGGGAGCCGGATCTCCTTTCAGCTACCGGGTCCACTGGCTCCCGGCCGACCCGGCCCCCCTGGTCAAGGTCGTGCTGCCCACCCGTGACGGCCTGCGGCTTCTGCGCAAGGCGGTGGAGGGAGTACTCCACCGCACCGACGGGGTGGAAGTCCACCTGGTGGTGGTCGACAACGGCTCCGCCAAGCGCAAGACCCGCGACTACCTGCAGCGCCTGGCCGCCGAGAACCCCCACGTGACCGTTCTCCGCCACGACGACGCCTTCAACTACTCACGGCTGGTGAACCTGGGGGCCTCCGCCGGGCCGGAGGCCCCCTACCTGTTGCTGCTCAACAACGACGTGATCGTCCACCATCGGGCCTGGCTGCAGCAGATGGTGGGGTGGATGGCCGATCCGGAAGTGGTGGCGGTCGGGGCCAAGCTGCTCTTCCCCGACGGCCGGATTCAGCATGCGGGTGTGGTCACCGGCATCGGCGGGGTGGCAGGCCACTACGCCCTGGAATGGGAGGACGCCCCCGCCCTGGGGAACCTGCACGACCAGGCCCGAGAGGTCAACTGCGCCACCGCCGCCTGCCTGCTGGTGCGTGCCTCGGCCTGGGAGGAGTTGGGCGGCTTCAACGAGGATCTCCCCATCGACTTCCAGGATGTGGACTTCTGCCTGCGCCTGCGCACCCGGCTGAACGGGATCATCCTGTACGACCCCACCTATCCCCTCACCCACGAACAGGGATCCACCCGCGGAGTCCGGCGGGCATCCAACGCCTACACGCTGGCCCGCATGCGCTTCTTGTGGGGCAAGGTGATCGATGCCGGGGATCCCTACTACAACCCGCACCTGACCCTGCACGACCATTCGCTGCGGCCGGCACCCATCAGCCGCGACCTCTCGCTACGCCGCAAGCGCCTGCAGCCGCGCTTCACTCCCCCTCGCTGAGCCTTCCCAGCACCGCCAGCCGCTGGCCCGAAGGGTGGCCGATGTCCTCCACACCGATCACCGCCAGGCCGGCGGCAGTGGCTCGCGCCCGCAGTCCCTCCCCGTCAAGGTGGTAGGGCGCCCGCTGGGCGAACGACCGCCCCCGCAGTTGAGGCATGGCCCGCCGGGGGTACTTCCCCGCTTCGTCCAGGTAGAGGGTGGCCAGCAGGCGGCCCGATGGGGCCAGCACAGAGGCAACATCTTCGAACAGCAGCGACACCTCATCCGCACTGAGGAAGGGCAGCAGCGAATGGGCCACCACCAGGTCGAAGCGGCCGGCGGTCCCCGCCAGCGGCCTCCCCGGGCCACCCGCTCTCAGCCGCGCCTCCCAGTCCAGCCGGCGGTAGCGGCCTTGCTCCACCGTGCCGGCCAGATCTTCGGTCGGCGCCACGAACGGCGCCGACAGGTCCAGGATGGCCGCCAGCGGAGGCACCCCGCCGGCCACCCGGGCGGCGAGACGCCCCGGGCCGCCGAGGTCCACCGCCGCCACTCGCCGCCGCCGGCGCCTCTCCTCCGGGCTGCGGGGAGCCGCCGGGCCCCCGGCCGCCGCTTCGGCCGGGGGTGCCTCAGGGGCGAAGCCCTCGGGCGGCTCCCACCACCAATCGGCGCAGTCAGCGGTGGCCGCCAGGATCTGCTCGCATTCCTCCGAGGTCAGGCGATCGCGGTACTCCAGCACGAAGGCCGAAGTCATCCCCTGCCCTCGCACGTTGCGAAAGCGGGGGGAGAACGAGAGGTAGCCCGGGTCGAAGTCGAGGCCCAGGAAAGAGAAGACCCGTTGCGCCTCCTCCTGCGGGTGCAGACTGAGGTCCTCGTGACGCACCAGCAGCAGCCGGTCGCCCAGGCCGGCCTGGAGGGCGGCCTGATAGCCCGCCGCGTACGACCGGTACCGGGCCGGGTAGGCCTCCAGCCAGCCGACCGGCCGCTCCCCCGCCCGCTTCAACCAGGACCAGAACAGGGCGCGCGGGTCGCGCACCACCACCACGGCCGGGATTCTCGGCACCTTGGCCATGACCTCGGCCAGGCGCTCCATGTAGCGCGGGGTCTTGTCGAAGACGCGCACCCGCTCCCCGGGGCGGAAGCGCTCTGCCAGCCGGCGATACATCTCCTCCCAGCCGGGGGCGGAGCAGACGTACTCCATGTCCTCCAGCGCCAGACCCCAGCCGCGCAGCGCCATCCCGTAGTAGGGGTCCACCGACGGGAAGGCTGCCGGGTCGCGCGCGAGCAGGAAGCCGCCCTCGAAGCCCGCCTCGATGCCGGGGGCCTGGCGCAGCACCTCGGACAGGGCGGTGGTGCCGCCTCGCTCGAACCCGCAGACCAGGCAAAGGAGCGCGGAAGAACTCGGCATGGGGTCGGCCGATCTTAGGGCGGCGGCGCAGGACTGCCGTTCGATCGCGACCCGGCCGGGGACAGCCCCTCGCCGGGAGACGTCGCGTTCTCACCGGCGCCTATCGTTGCCCCATGCCCGAAGAACCCCAACGGCACCTGCTTCACCCGGTGCTGGTCAGCGGCGGGGGGCGCAGCGGCACCACCCTGCTCATGCTGCTCCTGGGGAGCTCGCCTCAGGTCGCCTTCCCCCGCATCCACCCCTTCGAGCACCGCTACCTCACCTATCTGCTCCGCTGGGCCCATCTCCTGCGACCCGGCCGAGCCCCGCAGGGCTGGAACCAGGTGGCCATGGTCGGGCGGGGGCAGGAGATGATGGGCCCTATCCTCTGGCCCCCGGCCGATCTCCTCGAAGATGAAGGCGACTTCTGGCAAGCCTGTTTCCTGGCCGCCTGGGAAGTGCTGTCGGCGCGGGCGAAGACATCTGCCGATGCCCAGCAGCCGGGGATCACCGCCACCCACTACGCCGAGAAGACTCCGCCCTGGGTATCCGGCGAGCTGGCCGGCTTGCTTCCCTTCACCGCCCTCATGCCGATCCGTGATCCCCGGGACGTGTTCCTCTCCATCGTCGCCTTCGTGGCCCAGCGGGGGCAGGCCGGCTTCGGCATGCAGCCCGGGGAGACGCCGGCAGATTTCGCCCGCCGGTTCGTGCCCCACCAGCGGCGCCGCCTGGCCGAGGCGAGCCGTGCCCGGCGCGATGGATCGGCCGCCATCGTCCGCTACGAAGACATGATCGCCGATCTCCCCGGCCAGGCCGATCGGCTGAGCCGCCTGCTCGGCGTGCACCTGGACCCGGCGGCGGTGCCCGGCCCGGATCGGTCCCCGGCCCGGCACATGACCAGCGCCAGTGCGGCCGAGTCGGTGGGCCGCTGGCGCCGCGAAATGGAACCCGGCCTGCTGGACGTGTTCGGAGAGGGCCTGGGCCGGGAGTTGACGGCCCTGGGCTATGAGGTCTGACCGGCGGGCATCTGCCGGGCGGCCCCGGCCGGTGGCCAGGCTACGCCCGGCTCCCGGCGCACGCTAGTTTGACCCGGTGAGCGAAACGATCGTCGCCACGCGTGGCCTCGGTTTCTCCTACGGGGACATCGTCGCCCTCCACGCTGTAGATCTGGACGTCCCGGCCGGGTGCATCGGCCTCGTCGGCGCCAACGGGGCCGGGAAGACCACCCTGCTCAAGCTGCTGCTGGGGATCCTCCGCCCGCGCGCGGGCTCGGTTTGGGCCCTCGGCCGTTCCGTCCCCGCCGAGGCGCTGGCGGTGCGGGCCCGGGTGGGCTACATGCCGGAGAGCGACTGCCTCCCTCCGGATCAGACCGCAGCCGACTTCCTGGGCTACGCCGCCGAACTGGCCGGCCTCCCCGCCCGCGCCGCCCGCCAGCGGGCCAGCGACATCCTGGGGCTGGTGGGCCTGCACGAGGAGCGCTTCCGGCCCATGGGCGGATTCTCCACCGGCATGCGCCAGCGAGCCAAGCTCGCCCAGGCCGTCGTCCACGACCCGGATCTCGTCCTCCTCGACGAGCCCACCGCCGGGCTCGACCCGGAGGGCCGCGAGGAGATGCTCGGCCTGATCGGCCGTCTGGAGAGCTTCGGGATCAACTCCATCGTGTCCTCCCACGTGCTCACCGACATCGAGCGCACTTGCACCTGGGTGGTGATGCTCGACGGGGGACGGGTGCTGCGTTCGGGTCCGCTCACCGAGATCTCCGCCACCGGAGAGGTGGCGGTTGAGGTGCTCGACGATCCCGCCCCCCTGGCCGCCGCCCTGGCCGCCGCCGGTGCCGTGGTGGAGACTGTCGGCAACGTGCTCACGGTCCGGGGCGGGCCGGGCGATCCCTTCGACCTGGTACGCGACGCCCTGGCAGCCACCGGCACGACCCTGCGCCGGCTGGGCCCCCGTCGCACCACGCTCGAGGACGTCTTCCTCCAGGGAGGTGGCGATGGCTGAGGGCGTCGTCTACGACTTGGGCTACCACCGCCACGAAGGCTCGCGCCTGGGACGCCCGGGGGCCCTGCGTGCCCTCTACCGCGATGGCCTGCGCCGGGTGCTCGGCTTGCGTCGGCGGGCTCGATCAAAGGTGCTGCCCTGGGGCCTGCTGGCCATCGCGGTTCTGCCCGCCGCCGCCTTCATCGGGATCGCCGTCCTCACCCGCCAGTTCGGGGTGGAGGATGTCACTTTCTTCTCCCATGCCGACTACTTCGACCTCACCGGCACCATCGCCCTGCTCTTCGTGGCCGTCGCCGCCGGCGAGCTGCTGGTGCCGGACCGGGTGCACGGAGTCCTGCAGGTGTATGCCTCGCGGCCCCTGACCGCCAACGACTACCTGCTGGGGCGGGCTGCCGCGCTGGCCACGGTGGTGTTCTCCTTCATGTACATCCCCCACCTGGTCCTGCTCCTCGGCCGGGCCTGGGTTGCCGACGCCGGTTTCGGCTCCTACGTGACGAGCCATCTGGCCGACCTCTGGCAAACGGCGGTGGCCTCGCTGGTGTACTTCGCCGCCCTGGCCCCTCTCGCCTTCCTGCTCGCCGCCTACGCGCGACGCCCGGCCATCGCCGCCGGGGTCTTCATCGGCATCATGGCCCTCTCCTCCCCCGCCACCCGTGCTCTGGTGGTTGAGGCCGGCTTCGACCCGTTCGGCCTCTTCGCCCTGCAGCAGCACCCCGTCGTGGTGAAGGACTGGCTGATGGGGGTTCCCTCCGCCCACCTGGTTCCCCAGCGCGCCGGCTTCGAACCGTGGGTCTCCCTGGCGATGATCCTGGCGGTGGGGCTGCTCTGCGGCCTGATGGTGGCGCGCCGTTACCGGAGGCCGGTGTGACGGCCGCCTCTCCCGCTCAGGCGGACCGGCCCACCATCGAGGTGGAACAGGTCTCCAAGTGGTTCGGGCAGAAGGTCGCGGTCTCCGACCTCACCTGCTCCTTCGGCCCCGGGGTCACCGGCCTCCTCGGCCCGAACGGGGCGGGGAAGACCACCCTCCTGCGCATGGTGGTCGGGCTCCTCTCGCCTTCGGACGGGACCATCTCCGTGCTCGGCCACAACCCGCGCCGCTCCCCCGCCGTCTACCGCTCGCTGGCCATGGTCCCCGAGGAGGACGCCGTCTACGGGTTCCAGACCGCTCGCCAGTTCGTCGGCTACGCGGCCGCGCTGGCCGGCGCCGGACGGGAGGCGGTGGAACGGGCCATCGCGGTGGTCGGCCTGCAGGACTCCGCGGGACGGCCCATCGCGGGCTTCAGCAAGGGCATGCGCCAGCGGGCCAAGGTGGCCGCCGCCCTGGTCGGCGACGCCCCCGTGCTGGTGCTCGACGAGCCGCTCAACGGCACCGACCCGGTGCAACGGGCTCATCTCATCGCCACCTTCCGGCAGTTGGGGGCGGAGGGCCGCACGGTGGTGGTCTCCTCCCACGTACTGGCCGAGGTCGAGCGCATGGCCGACCGGGTCCTGGCCGTAGTCGACGGCAAGCTGGCTGCCGCCGGCGATGTGGCCGCCATCCGCCGGGCGATGACCGACATCCCCTACCGGGTGCGTCTGGAGGCCGACGACCCGCCTCGCCTGGCGGCCGCTCTCATCGGGTCCGACATGGTGGAGAGCGTGACCCTGCGGGGCCGCCTCCTCACCGTGGAGACCGCGGACCTTTCCGGGCTCGGCCGGTCCCTGGCTCCGTTGGCCCGCTCGCTGAACATAAGGTTCTCCCTGTTCGAGCCGGAGGACCTGTCGCTGGAGAGCGTCTTCCGTTACCTGGTGAGGGGCCGATGAGGTCCCTCCTTGCCATTCTGGGCAATACCCTGCGTCAGTTGCTGGGCGGCCGGCGCCTGCTGTTGCTCGGCCTGATGGGCCTGCTCCCCGCGGCAGTGCTGGCGGTGCTCCTCGCCGACGAGCGCACGGCCATCGGAGCCCGGCAGGCCTTCCACGAGGCTCCCCTCGCCATCCTCTTCTACATCGTGCTGCCGGTGGCCTGCCTGGTCTTCGGGGCCGGCGCCCTGGGCGACGAGCGGCGCGACGGCACCCTCTCCTTCATCCTCCTCCGCCCCCTGCCCCGCTCCCTGCTGGCGGGAGCCAAGCTGCTCGGCGCCTGGCTGGCCACCCTCGCCGTCATCGCCCCGGGGGCCATCGCCATGTCGCTGGTCATGGCCGTGCGCTTCTCCGACTGGACCACCCTGGGGCCCCTGCTGGCGGCAGTGGCCCTGTCCGGCCTGGCCTACAGCGCGGCGTTCCTGGTCCTGGGTTACCTGACCCAGCGGGCCGTGCTGATCGGCCTGGTCTACGTGTTCGTGTGGGAGAGCGGCATGACGGCCGCCGTCGCTTCCCTGGCCACCGTCTCCCTGATGCGGATCGGGCTGAGTGCCTACGCCGGCCTCCTCCCGGCTGCCCACCCCCACCTCATTGAGTGGCTCGGGGCGGTGCAACCGGGGGCGGGCGGGGCGACCGCCAAGGCGCTGGTGATCGCCGCCCTCGTGGTCGCGGCCACCACCGCCTTGCTGCGCCACCGCGACGTCACCTGACGCCGGATGCGCCCAGCAGCCGGTGGGCCCAGCGCCGGGCCGTCTCTCCGGCCCCATCTGCCCCGGCGGCCTCCATCACCGCGGCGTCCGGCCAGCGACGACGGGCCGCCGCCAACAGGCCCGACCGCACCACCACCAGAGCCCCCGTGAAGGAGCCCGAGTCCACAGCCGCCAGCCCGGCCGGCCAGCCCCGGCCCTGCTCGAACTCGAGCGGGCCCAGCTCGTCGACCACCAGGAGATCGCAGGGGACGGCCGAAGCCAGTACCTCATTGCCCCAGACCAGGGCCTCGGGATCGAAAGACCAGAGCCTGGTGACCTCACTCAGGGGCACTTCGCCGGGCTCCCGGATCCGGGCCAGGAGCCGGCGGCGGCCCGTGCGCAGGTCCTCGGCCTCGATCCCCACCTGTACCCCCGCCTCGTACCGTCGCGGGGAGAGCACGCCGGCCACGTCGGGGGGGCCGGGCAAGGCCCGGGCGGCCTCCACCACCGCCCGGCAGAAGATGGTCTTGCCGGCGCCCCGATCGCCGGTCACCAGCGAACGCACCGGAGATTTGGTCACCCGGCCGGCCCGCGATCCAGCAGAACGACCGGACGACCCTCCACCTCCACCACCCGCACCGGCACCCCGTAGGTAGCGCCCAGGCGCTCCGCGTCGAGCACTTCCCGCAGAGGACCGGCGTCGAGAATCTGCCCGGCGCGCATCAGGACCAGGAAGCGGGCGGCCAGAGAGGCGGTCTCCGGGTCGTGGGTGGTGAAGAGAACGGTGGTTCCCCGACCGGCCAGGCCCGCCACCACGTCGAGCAGGCGGCCCTTGTTCCCCAGGTCGAGATGAGCGGTGGGCTCGTCGAGCAGCAGGATCGGAGTCTGCTGGGCCAAGGCCCGGGCCAGGGTCACCATCTGCCGCTCGCCACCGCTCAGCTCCGGCACCGGCCGGCGCCAGAGGTGGGCCAGGCCCAGGGACTCCAGGATCTCCAGCGCTACCCGGTGGTCCTCGTCGCCGGGCATGCCCAGCACCCCCAGGTAGGGCGTGCGCCCCATCAGCACGTACTCCAGGACGGAGAAGTCGAAGGGAACATGCTCGGCCTGGGGAACCAGGGCCATCAGCCGGCCCCGCTCGCGCCGGGGGATCTGTGATAGCGACCGCCCGTCGACCAGGACCTCCCCCGCTTGCGGCGCCAGCCACCCCAGGACCACGTGGAGCAGGGTGGTCTTGCCACACCCGTTGGGGCCCAGCACCGCCGCCGCCGTTCCTGCCGGGATGTCCAGCGACAGCCGGCGCAGCACCTCAGGCCCCTCCGTCTGGTATCCGAAGCGGAGATCCCGCAGCGAGAGCGCAGCTCCGGGGTTCACCTGCTCACCCGCAGCCGGGCCCGGGTCATGAGGAGAGCGAAGCCCAGGGCCCCCAGGAAGGAGGTGAGAATGCCGAGGGGTATCTCCCCGGCCAGCAGGGTCCGGGCCAGATCGTCGCAGAGCACGGCGAAGATCCCCCCGATGAGCAGCGCCGCGGGGAGCGCGACCCGGCTGTCGGCACCGTAGGCCCGCCGGGCGATGTGAGGCACCACCAGCCCCACCCAACCGACGATGCCGCTCACCGCCGTCACGGCGGCGGTGGCCGCCACCGCCCCCACCAGCACCAGGGCCCGCTCCCGGCCCGGCGAGGTGCCCAGGGAGAAGGCAGTCTCGTCGTGCAGAGCGAGCAGGTTCAGACGCCAGCGCATCAACACCATCAGCGTGAGACCGGGGATCACGAAGGGGAGCAAGTAGAGCAGCCCGGTCCAGGTGAGGCTGGAGAGCCCGCCCAGCAGCCAGAAGGTGATCGCGGGCAGTTGGGTCATGGGGTCGGCCAGATACTTGAGGACCCCCACCCCCGACGAGAAGAGGGCCGACACGGCGATGCCGGCCAGCACCAGCCGCAGTACCCAGCCCCCGAAATGGAGACGGCGGGCCAAAGCGTAGGAGAGCACCAGGCCGGAGAGAGCGAAGACCGAGGCGATGGCCTCCGTGGCCAGCGGGGGTGACCCGCTGCCCAGAGTCAGGATGGCCAGCGCCGCCCCGAAAGCCGCCCCCTGGGAGACGCCCAGAAATCCCGGTTCCACCAGGGGGTTGCGGAACACCGTCTGCAGCACCGTCCCCGCCCCACCCAGGGTCATGCCCAAGAGCGTCGCCGCCAGCAGCCGGGGCAGACGCAGGGAGAAGACCAGGCGCCGGGCCAGTTCGTCCTCCCACAACAGGCGCGGCGGGGTGAAGCCCGGACCGGGGTAGCGCCCGATGAACAGCGAGAAGACCAGCACCAGCAGCAAGGCCAGGGCCAGGGGCCAGAGCACCCCGACCAGAGACGGGCGTTGTGGCGCCGGCGGCGCAGTCACCTACGGGAGGCTACCGAAGAGCCGGGGGATGATCTCCGCATCGATGACCGCCGGATCCAGGGAGTACATCTCCTCGTAGAAAGCATGCACCTCGCCCATGAGGTCGACGTCGGCGGCCAGGCCGGGCTGCACCTTGGTGAACAGCCAGGTCAGGCCCAGGATCCAGCTGGGTACGGGCTGGTCCCAGCTGATGAAGTCCCCGGGGAACCCGAACATCTCGCCCGATTCCACGGCCGACAAACCCTGCCAGTTGGCATCGGCCATCAGCTCCGCGGCGACCCCGTCGGAGTTGCCGTCGTAGTCGACCACGTAGATCTGGTCGGGGTTCCACGCCGCGATCTGCTCGAGGCCGACCACGGTCCAGCCTCCGGCCTCCGACGCCTCGGTCCACACCGGGTTCCCGCCGGCCATCTCCACCATGCTGGTCTGCAACCATCCCACCGGCGGCACGCTGAAGGCGACCGTGCCCTCCTCCACGCTGTACTCGATGACGAGCACCGAGGGCCGCTCTGCGTCGGCGAGGTCGCCGGTAGCCTCCGCCAGGCGATCCAGCCGCTCCTGGTAGAAGTCGCGGATCTCCTCGGCCCGCCCGGGCGCGTCGAGCACCGTGCCCAGGATGGCGAGATCGCGGTCATAGGTCTCCGGGGTCTCGAAGTCCACGAACACCACCGGGATCCCGATCGCATCCAGAGGGGGTCCCAACTGCTCGGCCATCCCGGTCTTGGCGATGACCAGATCGGGATTGGTGGGGGCAATCTGCTCGGCGCCCGCGTTCATCTCGAGGACGATCTTGTCGCTCCAGGCGGGGTCGACGAGCGCCAGGAAGTCGCCGATGTTCTGGCCCCGCATCTCAAGAGCCACCATCCGTTCCCTCCCCTCCGGGAACAGGTAGAGGGCGTCGACCACCATCAGGGCAGCCCGCCCGGCGACGGTGATCTGCTGTGGCGGGCCGTCCAACTCGACGATCTCACCGAGGGCGTCGGTCACGCTGAGGGGGCCGCCACCCTCGTCGCCGCCGCAGCCCGGGAGCAGAAGCGCCGTGATGAGCAGCAGCACGGTGAAACCGGCCTTCGCGCGGACGAGCCGAGTTGTCGGCATGATTCCTCCCCTCCTGGTAGAAGTCACAGTGAGACTAGCCATCCGTGGCGCAGGCTCTGCCAGACTGAGGGCCGTGGAGGAGCCTTCGCTCACCGAATGGGTGGTGCTGGCCATCCTCGCCGAGGGGCCGGCTCATCCGTTCGCGGTGGCCCGTCAACTCAGTAGAGCCGGCGAGTTGGGCCAGCTCCTGACGGTGCGGCGGCCCCTCGTCTACCGGGCGGCGGAACGGCTCACCGCCGGCGGGCTGTGCCGCCCCGATCACACCGAGCCCGGAGTGGGCGGGCCCGAGCGCACCGTCTACCGGGCCACTTCCGCCGGACGGGAGGCTCTCGCGAGGTGGCTGAGCGAACCGGTGGGCCGGATCCGCGACCTGCGCCCCGAGTTCTTGCTCAAGGTCCGGCTCACCATACGAGCCGGGCAATCTCCTCTGGCTCTGGCGGAGGCACAACAGGCGGCACTGGCCCCGGCCGTGGCCAGGTTGACGGCGGCGGACACCGGCGGCGACGAGGTGAGCCTGTGGAGGCGCCACATGGCGGCTGCCGCCGGGGCGTACCTCGCGGATCTGGCTGCCCACCTCCGGGCCGCAACGCCCGGCGACGCGAGCGGCTCGGCCGGGACGCGATAGGAGCGCGCACCCAATCGAGGTTCGCCCGCGACAAGCCGACGCCCGCCCGGCCGGCGGACGGCGCCGGCCTACCCCGCCGTTCCTCACTCAGGCACTAACTTGCCCTTCGTGACCGAACCCGGCCCCGAGGTCAGGCGCCCCGGCCTCTACCGGCGCATGGGCTATGCCGCCCTGATCGTGGCAGGCGGGACCCTGCTCTCCCGGGTTCTGGGCCTGCTGCGCCAGGTGGTCTTCGCCTGGCTGCTCGGGGCGGGGGTCGGGGCCGACGAGTACTTCGTGGCCTTCCTGATCCCCGACTTCCTCAACTACCTGCTGGCCGGGGCCTACATGGCCATCACCCTCATCCCCATCCTCACCCGCCGCCTGGCGGCCGGCGACGAGGAGGACGCCTGGCGCGCCTTCTGGGCCGTTGCCCGGGTGCTGCTCATCGCCGCCGTCGTCCTGATGGCGCTGGCCCTGCCGTTCCTGGACCAGGTGCTGCGAGCCGTGGAGCCGGGCTTCACCGACGCCCAGGTGGCCGAGGCGGCACGCCTCACCCGCATCGTGCTGCCGGCCCAGATCTTCTTCATCCTCGGGCAGCTGTTCACCGCCGTGCAGTTCGCCCGGGAGCGGTTCGTGATCGCCACCCTGGGGCCGATCATCTACAACCTGGGAATCATCTTCGGCGGCCTGGCGGGGGGCCTGGGGCGGGAGAACCCCACCGCCGACGGCTTCGCCTGGGGGGTGCTGGGGGGCGCCTTCTTCGGCATCTTCCTGCTGCAGTGGTGGGGCGCCCGCCGCTGCGGCCTGCGGGCCCCCACCGGCTCGCTGCGCCGCCACCCGGCGGTGCGCCGCTACTTCGCCCTGGCCATCCCTCTGATGCTGGGCCAGTCCCTGGTGGTGCTCGATGAGCAACTGGGGCGTACCTTCGGCTCCCTGATCACCGATGGGGGCGTCTCCTGGCTGACCTTCGGGCGGCAGGTGATGCTGGTCCCGGTGGGAGTGATCGCCCAGGCGGCCGGGGTGGCCGCCTATCCCTTCCTGGCCCGCCTGGCCGCGGAGGGGAAGCTGGCCGAGCTGGCCCGGGCGGTGAGCCGCGCCCTGCGCTACCTGGTCGTGCTCAGCCTGGCCGCAGCCGCCGGCCTCATCGCTCTGTCCGTACCCGCGGTGCGGGTCCTCTACGAGCGGGGATCATTCGACGCCGCCGACACCGCCGCCACCGCCGGCACCGTGGTGTTCTTCGCGCTCGGAGTGCCCATGTGGGGACTGCAGCAGATCCTGGC
>Ga0068714_10004067_pt1 | contig 16723 bp, 14 predicted proteins | sample MTBNYHSulfiMetaG_FD_62988 | JGI IMG/M metagenome (GOLD analysis project Ga0068714, IMG submission 62988) | Enrichment culture microbial communities from rom New York Harbor, USA that are MTBE-degrading - MTBE-NYH (New York Harbor Sulfidogenic)... | ecosystem: Environmental > Aquatic > Marine >...
CTTGTAGGAGGCCTCCTTGGTGGCGTACTGGTAGGTGACGGTCTTGATGAACTTGCCCACGCTCAAGCCCCCCGTGTACCGGGCGGCCCGCATGGTCGGCAGGACGTGGTTGGTCCCGATGGTCTTGTCCCCGTAGGCCACCGTGGTCTCCTCGCCGCAGAACATGGAGCCGTAGTTGGTGCAGTTGGCCAGGTAGTAGCGCCAGTCCTCGGTCTGGACCTCCAGGTGCTCGGGAGCCCACTGGTCGGAGAGGGCCACCGCCTCCTCTTTTGAGTCGACCACGAGGACCTCCCCGTTGTCCGTCCAGGAGACCTGGGCCACCTCCCGGGTGGGCAGGGTCTTGAGCTGCCTCTCGATCTCGGCCATGGTCCTCTCGGCCGCGGCCTTGTCCAGGGAGATCAGGCACTGGCGGGAGTTGGGGTCGTGCTCGGCCTGGCCCAGGATGTCCGCGGCCACGATCCAGGGGTCGGCGCTTTTATCGATGATGCACAGGATCTCGGTGGGCCCGGCCAGGAGGTCGATCCCCACCTCCCCGAAGAGCTGCCTCTTGGCCTCGGCCACGTACTTGTTCCCCGCCCCGACCACGAAGTCCACGGGCGTAAGCCCCTCCATGCCGTAGGCCAGGGCGGCCAGGGCCTGGACCCCGCCCATGCAGTAGATCTCGTCCGCCCCGGCGGCGACCATGGAGTAGAGGGTGGCCGGGTAGATCCCCTCCCCCTTGACCGGCGGGGTGGCGGCCACCACCCGCTTCACCCCGGCCACCTTGGGGGTGACCACGGTCATGTGGGCCGAGGCCAGCATGGGGTACCTTCCCCCGGGGACGTAGGACCCGGAGGAGGCCACCGGCAGGCAGCGCTGGCCCAGCCAGACCCCGGGCAGGGTCTCCTTTTCGAAGTCCTGGTAAAGGCGCATCTGCTCCTGGGCAAAGTTCCTGATCTGGGCCTGGCAGTAGTCGATGTCCTCGACCATGGTCGAGGGCAGCGAGCCCTTGGCCGCCCTGATCTGGTCGTCGGAGACCCTGAAGCTTTCCGGAGCCCAGGAGTCGAACTTCCGGGAGTAGTCCCTGACCGCGGCCACCCCCTCGGTCCTGACCCGGTCCAGGATCTGACGGACCGTCTCCCGAACGGCGGTAAGGTCCTCCTGGACCCTCTCCTTGGCTTTCTTGAGATAAATCGGCATCTCCTCACTCCGTTTCAGGAATTTAATGAGCCATTCCGCCGCCAGACGCGGCGCCTTTTGAGGTCAATGGCCTGCCGGGTGGCGCTGGTGCAACTTCCTTGAGGTTAAGCAGTGTTGCCCTAAGTCTTCCCCGGAGCAAGCATCGCGGTAGAGGTGGTTCCTTGACCACCCCTCGGGCCCGGCCCCTACCTCAGGCTCGAAGCGATCTCCTCGAAATCCTGTCATATATCCTTAAGGTTGCCCTTCTTCACCGTCCTTGATCTCAGGCCCTATTGGACGTTTAAAAATCCCCTCTAGGTGAAACCCCAACAATTTGAGTTGACCGTTAAACCGAGCCGGCCAGATAACCGTAGCCCCGCCGGGAGAAGGCGTCAAACACTTTTTACCGCCCCCCGCGGGCCGCCTAACCGGCCGGCCCTGGGATGTTTTTTTCTAAATGAGACTGTCCCCGACGGCGGCTCGACCCCGCCGCCCTCAACCCTCCCCCCGGGAGGGTCTTTGTCTAGGCCCGGGGATGGGATTCCCCCTGGCCGGTCCCCATTTACAGCTCCCAAGGCCGCCCCCTTTACCCCTGGGCCGCCCGGAGGCCGGGGTTCAGGGATAGTTAACGCTCAAAGCCGGTCCGGCCGGCCGGCCGGCTCGAAGGCCGACGGAGGCCCTTCAAGCCCGGCCCGGAAATATCCCTTGACAGGTCCTTCTCGGGCGACCTATTTTAGGTTTACCGGTTAACTCGGAATTTTTGGCGCGGCAACCCCCCATCCTCGCGAGCACGGGGCCAGCCATTTCCAAAAGGGTCAAGAGAACCTCCCCGCCCACCATCAGGGATATCGCCCGGGAAGCCCGGGTTTCGCCGACCACCGTCTCCCTGGCCCTGGAGGACAAGCCCACCTCCCGGGTCAGCGCCGCCACGCGGAAAAGGATCCAGGAGATCGCCGACCGGCTCGACTACAAGCCCAACTACGTGGCCCGGACCCTGGCCACCCGGCGGAGTCAGGCCATCGGGCTGGTGGTCCCCACCCTCCTCAACCCCATCTACGCCGAGTTCGCCCAGGACCTCATCGACCGGGCCGACCAGGTCGGTTACGGGATCATCATCTGCTCGGCCAGCGGCGATCCGGAGGACCAGCGGCGGGCCGCCGAGGACCTCCTCAACCGGGGGGTGGACGGCCTGATCATCTGCTCCTCCTTAAGGAACTCCCCCATCGCCGCCGAGCTGACCAAGAAGGGCGTCCCCCTGGTTCTGGCCCTCCGCTCGGTGGAGCGGGCGGCCGGCCAGCCGCCGGTGGACTTCGTCGGAGTGGACAACCGCCTGGGAGGCTTCAGGGCCACCGCCCACCTTCTCCGGATGGGCCACCGGAGGATCGCCCTCCTCTCCGGACCCCAGGAGACCTCCACCGGCTTTGACCGGCAGCAAGGGGCCGCCGAGGCCTTCAAGGCCCACGGCCTGGAGATGGACCCGGACCTGATCCTGGAGGGGGATTTCTACCGCCCCTCCGGTTACAACCTGGCCAGGAACCTCCTGGCCCGGCGGGAGCGCCCCACGGCCATCTTCGCCGCCAACGACAACATGGCCGTGGGGGTGATCGGGGCCCTCCGGGAGAATGGGCTTAAAGCCCCGGATGACCTGGCCCTGGTGGGCTACGACGATATCGAGCTGGCCCGGCTGCCGGGGATCGACCTGACCACCGTCTCCCAGAAGAGGGTTCCCTTGGGCCCGGTGGTCCTGGACAAGCTCATCGCCAAGATAGACTCGGTCAGAGAGAACGCCTCGGAGACGGTTCTTTTCGACCCGGTCCTGGTCATCCGCAAGTCCTGCGGGTTCGAGGCCAGGGGCGGGGTCTATGAGCTGGAGGAGGCCGGGGCCGCGGCCTGAGAACCGATCCCCAGCCGAAGGTCCCGGCCAGTGGCGGGAGACGGATAAAAAAAACTTTGCCAAAGGAGGTGGATCGGCTCGAGGTTTTTATTTAAGTCAATCTTTTAGGGCCCACGGCCAGGGTCGGCCTTCCGATCCGAGCCTGTCAATGACAAAGGGGGTTGTATGGTCAAGCGAGCTACCTTGGTTGTTGCCATTTTAATTTTCGGTCTGGCGGTCTCTCCGGCCCTGGCGGCCGACGACGAGGTCCGCTTAGGCGTCATCAGCCCGGCCAGCGGCAACTACGCCGACCTGGGCGCGGCCGAGCGGCGGGGGATCACCATGGCCGTGGAGGAGATCAACGCGGCCGGCGGGGTCCTGGGCAAGCAGGTCAAGATGATCATCGAGGACACCGAGACCAACCCGGGGGCCGGGGCCAGAAAAGCCCAGAAGCTCATCGAGCGGGACAAGGTCCACTTCATGCTGGGAGCCGTCTCCTCCTCGGTGGCCATCGCCGTCTCCGAGGTGGCCCAGAGGAACTACACCATCTACTTCAACACCAACACCAACTCCAGCGAGTGCACCGGCGAACACTGCCACCGGACCAACTTCCGGGTGGGCCCCAACAACCACATGCTGGTCTGGTCGGTGGCCCCCTACCTGGCCGAGAAGTTCGGCAAGAACTGGTACTTCATCACCCATGACTACTCCTGGGGCCGCTCCGGGACCGAGACCTTCCGGGAGATCCTCCAGAAGGTCGGGGGCAAGGAGCTGGGCGAGGCCCTGATCCCCATGAACACCCGCGACTTCAGCTCCTTCCTGATCAAGATCAGGAACCTCAAACCTAAGCCGGACATGATCATGTGCACCATCGGCGGGGTGGACCGCTCGGCCATGTTCGAGCAGATCCGCCAGTTCGGGATGGAGAAGGACTTCCGCTGGGGGTTCAGCCTGATGGATTACGGCGATGCCTATGCCGTGGGCCCGGAGAAGGCCGTGGGCATCTTCGCCTGTGAGTGGTACCACACCATCGACGCCCCCGGGGTCAAGGAGTTCGTGGCCAAGTACCAGCAGCGCTGGCCCGAGGGCGGCTTCCCGGTTCCGGAGAACAACACCTACCAGGGCTACATCGGGGCCCGGGAGCTCCTGCGGGCGGCCATGAGGGCCAAGACCCTGGAGACCACCCCGGTCATCAAGGCCCTGGAGGGCTATACCTTCAAGGACAACATGAAGCCCAACCCGACCTACATCCGGGAGTGGGACCACCAGTTCGTCCAGGACGTCATCATCGCCCAGATCAAGTCCAAGGAGGAGTTGGCCCAGGGCGACAAGAATGACTTCTACAAGATCATCGGGTTCATGGAGGGCGAGAAGGTCGTCCGGACCAGGGAGCAGAACCCCTGCAAGCTGGAACCATACCAATAACCTGAAAAGCAGTGGGTCCGGAGGCGGTGACCCTCCGGGCCCTCGAGCCGGTTTCAAAACGTTCAATCGGGTTTGAGATCAAGGGAGGCGAAGAAGCGCAACCTTCAGGATATTTGACAATATTTCGAGGATTGCGGTTCAAGCCTGAGGCTGATATCGGGCCCGAGGGGAGTTTTGAAACCGGTTCTCACCTCACCCCGCTCTGATTAAGGTGGTTCAACCATGGCAGAGTTAATTGGCCAGGTATTCAACGGCGTCGTCCTGGGGTTGCTTTTCGGCGTTATGGCCTTGGGCTTCATGCTTATTTTAAGCGTCATGGAGGTGATCAACTTCGGTCACGGGGCCCTCTTCGCCCTGGGGGCCTACTTCGCCCTGAGCCTCCAGAAGGTAATCGGCTACTGGCCGGCCCTGATCGTCGCCCCCCTCTTCGTGGGTATCCTGGGGTTGGCCATCGAGCGGTTCGCCGTCAGAAGGGTCTACGGCAAGGACCCCCTTTTCGGGCTCCTGATGACCTTGGGGCTGGCCATGGCCTTTGAGGAGATGATCAGGATCATCTGGGGCAAGGCCGGCTACTCCCTGGCCCCGCCGTCCTTTGTCTCCGGCCCCATCAACCTGGGCTTCCTCTGGTACTCCAAGTACATGCTCTTTTTGGCCCTCCTCTCGGTCATCCTCCTCTTCCTGGTCTGGATCTTTCTGGAGAAGACGCCCTACGGGTCGATCATCAAGGCCGGCGTCTCCGACTCGGAGATGGTCCTGGCCCTGGGCAAGAACCTGGCCCGGATCCGGACCTTTGTCTTCGCCATGGGCGCGGCCCTGGCCGGGATAGCCGGGGTGATCGCCGGGCCCATGTGGAGCCTCAAGCCGACCATGGGGACCGAGGTTTTGATGCCCTCCTTCGTGGTGGTGGTCATCGGCGGTATCGGCAGCTTCTGGGGGGCGATTCTGGGCGGCCTGATCGTGGGGCTCTCCCGGACCCTGAGCATCCTCACCTTCCCCCGGATGTCCGAGCTGGCCATGTACTTCATCATGGCCATCGTCCTGGTCTTGAGGCCCCGGGGGATCATGGGCGAAAAATCCCTCCTGGAAGAGTAGAGAGGTTGCGGCAATGACCGGCACGCGCATCCTAGGCCACCCCATGTTCATCATCCTGGCTGTCTTCCTCATCGCCCCGGCGGTGGTCCTGCCCTTGGGGGGCATGTCCCTGGCCACCGAGGTCATGATCTGGGCCATCTTTGCCATGGGCTTCAACGTTCTTCTGGGCTACACCGGGCTCCCCTCCTTCGGCCACGGCCTCTTCTTCGGCTGCGGGGCCTACCTGGTGGGCCTTCTCCAGAAACATGTCATCGCCGGGACCTGGATCCCCCTCCTGGGGACCATCCTCGGCTGCGCCGTCATCGCCGGGATCCTGGCCCTCTTCATGGCCAAGAAGAGAGGAATCTACCACGCCCTGTTGACCATCGCCTTCACCCAGATGTTCTACTTCATCACCTTCCAGTGGGACTCGGTGACCGGCGGCGAGAACGGACTGATGGGCATCGAGCGCTTCCCGCTGACCTTCTTCGGGCTGTTCCAGGTCCCCATCGGGGGCACCCTGGCCTACTACTACTTCGTCTACCTGATCATGGTCGGGTCCCTCATCATCCTCTGGCGGCTGGCCCACTCGCCCCTGGGGAGCGTCCTCTACGCCATCAAGCAGAACGAGCTGCGGGCCAAGTACCTGGGCTACAACACCCCCTTCTACAAGTGGCTGGCCTGGCTGATCTCCGGCTCCTTCGGGGGCCTGGCCGGGGCTCTCCACGCCATGCTGACCAACGGCGCCTTCGCCGATCCCATCCACTGGTCCCGGTCAGGGGACGTGGTGATGATGGTCATCGTCGGGGGGGGGCTGTCCAACTTCTTCGGCCCGGTCCTGGGGGCCTTCATCTTTATCGCCCTCCGGGACATCTTCTCCACCATCACCCAACACTGGTACCTCTTCTACGGGCTCTTGATCGTGTTCATCGTCCTGTTCATGCCCGAGGGGATTTTGGGCTACCTGAGGGCCGGCAGGCGCGGGGCCCAGGCGGTCGAAAGTAAAATCTGAGGGCCGGGGCGGGAGGAGACCAACCATGGCTTTACTGGAAACCATCGGGGTCGGCAAAAGATTCGGCGGGCTGATGGCCAACCATAACATCAGCAGCCAGTTCCAAGAAGGGCAGATCACCTCCATCATCGGCCCCAACGGAGCCGGCAAGACAACCTTCTTCAACGTCCTGACCGGGCTCTACAAGCCCGACGCCGGCCGGATCCTGTTCGAGAACCGGGACATCACCGGCTGGCCGATCCACCGGATAGTCGGCCTGGGCATCAGCCGGTCCTTCCAGGTCCTCAACATCTTCAACGAGATCTCTCCGGCCGAAAATATCCGCCTGGCCGTCCAGTCCAGGAAGAAGAAAAGCTTCCATTTCTTAAAACCGGCCAGCTCCTTCACCGACCTCAACCAGGAGACCGACCAGATCCTGGAGCGGATCGGCCTGACCGGGGTCAAGGAGCAGCCCACCAAGAACCTCTCCTACGGGGACAAGCGGGTCCTGGAGATCGGCATCTCCCTGGCCTCCCAGCCGAAGCTGCTCCTGATGGACGAGCCCACCTCGGGGCTGCCCTCCTCGGAGACCCAGCGGATCAAGGACTTCATCGTCCAGATCTCGGATCATCTGACGGTGGTGGTCATCGAGCACGACATGGACGTGGTCCTGACCATCTCCGATATGATCCTCGTCCTTCACCAAGGAGAGGTCATCGCCCAGGGGAACCCCGAGGCGATCAAGGCCAACGACCTGGTCCAGGAAGCCTACCTGGGGGGGATTCACTAATGTCAGAGGCCAAGCCGATTCTCGAGGTAGACCGGATCAACTCCTTCTACGGCGAGGCCCACGTCCTCCACGACGTCCACCTCCGAGTGATGGAGGGTGAGGCGGTGGCCCTTCTGGGCCGCAACGGGGCGGGCAAGACCACCACCTTAAGGTCCATCCTGGGGCTCACCCCGGCCAAAACCGGGACCATCTCCTTCAAGGGGGTGGATATCACCAGGACCTCGACCAACGAGATCGCCAACCTGGGCCTGGGCTGGGTGCCCGACAACCGGCGCATCTTCCCTACCCTGACCGTCCAGCAGAACCTGGAGATCGCCCAGAAAAAGGGGCCCACCGGGCAGAAACGCTGGAACCTGGAGCGGGTCTACGACCACTTCCCCAAGCTCAAGGATCTCTCCCGGCACAAGGGCGACAACCTTTCCGGCGGCGAGCAGCAGATGCTCTCCATCGCCCGGACCCTGATGGGCAACCCCGAGCTGATCCTTCTGGACGAGCCGACCGAGGGGCTGGCCCCGCTCATCGTCCGGGAGGTGATGAGCATCATCAAGGAGCTGACCGAGACCCGGATCACCACCGTCCTGGTGGAGCAGAACGCGATCATGGCGCTCCGAGTCTGCTCCAGGGTCTATGTCCTGGACGACGGCCAGACCGCCTACGAGGGAATAGCCGAGGAGCTCCTGGCCGACGAGGCGAAGAAGCAGAAGCTGTTGGGGATTTGATCTTCAGCCACACGGGCACAACTGGTCGGCGGCCCGGCTTAATCGGATCTGGAGCGCCGCTCCGGTCGGCTTCAGACCAGATCCGGGGTGAGGGCCGGCGCCGCCGCAGGGATTACCAAGTTGCTCTTGAAATGCAACCTGGTATGCGCGCCCGCGGGGCGCGCCGAGCTCGTAAGAGCTCGTGAGGCCGGCAAAACCGCGCTTTTCCCGGCCGTAAGCAATCAAAGGCACTTGTTGCCTTTGATTGCGGAATCTATAGAAGAGGGGTTTGCTCATGAAGGAGATAAACAAGGTCCTGGTCCTGGGAGCCGGGGTCATGGGTCACGGCTTCGCCCAGGTCTTCGCCGCCAAGGGGCTCACGGTCTTCCTGGCGGACGAAAGCCCCGAGTACCTGGAGCGGGGAATGGGCTGGATAAGGGCCAACCTGGACTACCTGGTCGAGCTGGGGGAGCTGGAGTCCGGGAGGGTGGCGGAGATCATGGGGCGGATCAGCCCGGGCCTTGGCTTTCAGGCTCCGGCCGGCCGGGCGGACTACGTCCTGGAGGCGGTCTCGGAGAACCTGGAGCTCAAAAGGGGGGTCTTCCATGACCTAAGCCGCCTGACCGGGCCGGAGGTCATTCTGGCCACCAACACCTCCTCCTTTGATATCAACGAGTTCTGTGCCGTGGCCGACCATCCGGAGAGGGTCATCGGGACCCACTGGTTCCATCCGCCGCCCATCACCCCCTGCGTGGAGATCATTCCGGGTAAGGCCACCAGCCAGGAGACGGTGGATCGGACCACGGCCTTCATGAAGAGGATGGGCAAGTTCCCCACCCCCTGCAAAAGCGCCCCCGGGTTCGTGGCCAACCGGATCCAGATGGCCCTGGCCGCCGAGGCCCTCCGGATCGTGGAGGAGGGGCTGGCCAGCCCGGAGGAGGTGGACCGGATCGTCAAGTCCTCCTTCGGCTTCCGCCTGAGCGCCTACGGGCCGATGGAGATAATCGACCAGGCCGGGGCCGACACCTACCTCTCGGTTCTGGAGTACCTCCACGGCCGCCTCAAGAGGGATCAGTTCGCCCCCCCGCGGATTTTAAAGGACCTGGTCAAGGAGAACCGGCTGGGGCTGAAATCAGGGGCCGGGTTCTACGAGTACAAGGACGGGGCCGCGGAGAAGATGAGGCGGCAGCGGGACCGTCGCCTCCTGGCCAGGCGGAGGCTTTTCTGGGAGGAGCAGGACTAGCCGGTTCAAGACCTTGATCCGGGCTTGAGGCCCGGAAGGGTGAAGCCTCCCAACCTTGAAGGGATATGATAATATTCCGAAGATTGTCCTGAGAGCCCGAGACCCTGATCGGGCCCCGGGGGAGGGGTTGAAACCGCTCCCAGGGCCCGGGGTCTTTTAAAGACCAACCCGCAACCTTGCCTTTAAGAAGGAGAGACCATGTCCGGATCCAAGGTCATCATCAACTGCGCCATTACCGGGGCCATCCACATCCCCACCATGTCCCCCCACCTGCCCATCACCCCTGAGCAGATCGCCTCCGAGGCCATCGCCTCGGCCAAGGCCGGGGCGGCCACGGTCCACCTCCACGCCCGGAACCCCAAGACCGGCCAGCCCACCCCGGACCCGGGGCTGTTCAAGGAGTTCTGCAGCGAGGTCCACCGCAAGTCGGACGTGGTCATCTGCATCACCACCGGCGGCGGCCTAGGCATGACCCCGGAGCAGAGGATGGAGGCGGTCTTGGCGCTCAAGCCCGAGCTGGCCTCCCTCAACATGGGCTCCATGAACTTCGGCCTCTTTCCCCTGATGGAGCGGTTCAAGGAGTACAAGTTCGACTGGGAGAAGGACTACCTGGAGATGACCAAGGACTTCGTCTTCCGCAACACCTTCTACGAGCAGGAGCGCATCCTGGGCCTGATGGAGGACAACGGGACCAAGCCGGAGATGGAGTGCTACGACGTGGGCCACCTCTACAACGCCTCTTACTGGGCCGAGAAGGGGGTCATCAAGCCGCCCTTCTGGTTCCAGCTCATCCTGGGGATCATGGGCGGCATCCAGCCCTCGGTGGCCAACCTGGTCTTCATGAAGGAGACGGCCGACAAGCTCTTCGGCCAGGATTACGTCTGGTCGGTCCTGGCCGCCGGCCGCCACGAGTTCAACCTGGGGACCGTGGGAGCGATCATGGGCGGTCACGTCCGGGTGGGGATGGAGGACAACATCTATCTCTCCAAGGGCGAGCTGGCCAAGAGCAACGCCGAGATGGTGGCCAAGATGGCCCGGATCCTGGAGGAGCTGAGCCTGACTCCGGCCACCCCGGGCGAGGCCAGGCAGATCCTCAACCTCAAGGGCCAGGCGGCCACCAACTTCGTTTAGCCCATACCGGCCGGAGACCTTCCGGCCGGCCCATTACCGGACCATAGCCGACCGGGCCCCTTTGGGGGGCCGCGTGCCGGTCCAAGCTGAGAAGCTGCGATCCCTTGATCAGGGGGGGAGATGACCAGACCGTTCGAGAAGGTGGCCGTGGTGGGGACCGGAACCCTGGGGGCCCAGATCGCCCTGACCGCGGCCGCGGCCGGGTACCGGGTTTCGGCCTATGACGCCCGGGAGGGCGCCCTGGAGGCCAGCCTGGCCAACTTCAAGGCCGACCTGGAGGCCAAGGGCAAGGAGCCCTTCATCGCCTGGGACCGCTGGCGGGAGGCCCGGAAGGCCATCCTCCAGGAGACCGACCTGGCCCGGGCCGTGGGCCGGGCCGACCTGGTCATCGAGGTCGTGCCCGAGGACCTGGAGCTAAAGAGAAAGGTCTTCGCCGAGCTGGGGAAGCTGGCCAAGCCGGAGGCGGTCCTGGCCACCAACTCCTCCTCCATCCCGGTTTCCTGGCTGGAGGAGGCCAGCGGCCGCCCGGAGCAGTGCCTCAACCTCCACTTTTACATGGTCCTCCTGGGCCAGAACATGGTCGACGTCATGGGCGGTAGCCGGACCAGGCCCCAGGTCCTCGAGGCCGGGAAGGCCTTTGTCCGCTCCCTGGACTGTTTGCCCCTGACGGTCAACAAGGAGCTCCTGGGGTTTTGCTTCAACCGGGTCTGGCGGGCCATCAAAAAAGAGGTCCTCTCCATGTGGGCCAACGGGTTCGTGGACTTCAGGGACGTGGACCGGGGCTGGCGGGTCTTCACCGGCATGTCCGACGGGCCCTTCTCCTTCATGGACAAGATCGGGCTGGACGTGGTCTACGGCATCGAGATGGTTTACTATAACGACTCCAAGGACCCCCGGGACCATCCGCCCCAGGCCCTCAAGGAGATGATCGACCGGGGCGAGCTGGGGTTGAAGACGGGCAAGGGCTTCTACACCTATCCCGATCCGGAGTTCATGGATCCGGACTTCATGAACCCCAAGGCCGAGTGATCCGAGGACGGAAAAGGATCTAAGGATGGAGGAAAGGTGAACCAAGCAGGCGAGATAATCAAGGCCGGGTTGGAGGCAGGACAGAGAACCCTCTCCGAGTACCAGGCCAAGCTCATCCTCAAGGAGTACGGCGTCCCCGTGACCAGGGAGGAGCTGGTGGAGGACCCCTCCGGGGTCCAGGAGGCCGCGGCCAGGATCGGGTTTCCGGTGGTTCTCAAATCCTGCTCGCCCGAGATAAGCCACAAGACCGAGGCCGGCCTGATCGAGGTCAACCTCAAGGACCCCTCCGAGGTGGAGCGGGCCGCGGCCCGGCTGGTCCGGAAGGGCGGCCTGGGCAAAGGAGGGCTGCTGGTCCAGGAGATGGTCTTCGGCCAGCGGGAGCTGGTCATGGGCCTGATCCGGGACCCCCAGTTCGGGCCGGCGGTGATGTTCGGCCTGGGCGGCATCTTCACCGAGATCCTGGAGGACGTCTCCTTCCGGCTGGCCCCCCTGAGCCGGGCCGACGCCCTGGAGATGATCGGCGAGATCAGGGGCCGGAAGATCTTGAACGCGGTCAGGGGCATGGAGAAGGTCGATCTGGAGGTCCTGGCCCGGAGCCTGACCGCCCTGGGCCAAATCGGGGTTGATCACCCCCAAGTCAGCCAGATCGACGTCAACCCCCTGATCGTCAGACAGGGAAAGCCGGTGGCGGTGGACGCCTTGTTTGTTCTGGAGGAGCCCCAGTGAAAAAGGACCTGGATTATTTCTTCGCGCCCAGGAGCGTGGCCATCATCGGCGCCTCGGGCACCCCGGGCAAGTCCGGCAACGACGTCATCAACAACATCCTGGCCAACGGCTACGAGGGTGAGCTCTACCTGGTCAACCCCAAGGGCGGGACGATCATGGACCGGCCGGTCTACGCGGCCATCGCCGACCTGCCGGAGGGGATCGACCTGGGGGTGGTCATCCTCCCGGCCAAGCTCAACCCGGCGGTCATCCGCGACTGCGCGGCCAGGGGGATGAAGGCCCTGGTCCTGGCCGCGGGCGGGTTCGCCGAGGTGGACGACGAGGGGGAGAAGCTCCAGGAGGAGACGGCCAGGGCCATCCGGGAGACCGGGATCAGGGTCATCGGCCCCAACACCTCCGGCCACACCTCCACCCCCCACAAGTTCACCTCCAGCTTCTTCCCCCTGGGCAAGGTTCCCCGGGGCCGGATCTCCTACATCGCCCAGACCGGCAACTTCGCCACCCACACCATGCGCTACATCAAGTCGGCCGAGAACTTCGGGGTGGCCCGGGTGGTGGGGCTGGGCAACAAGGTCGACCTGGACGAGGCCGAGGTCCTGGAGTACCTCCGGGACGACCCGGAGACCGAGGCTGTCTTCTGCTACCTGGAGAGCATCAAGCGGCCCCGGAAGTTCCTGGAGATCGCCGCCCAGGTGACCAGGGTGAAGCCGATGATCATGCTCAAGGGCGGGATCACCTCCCAGGGGGCCGGGGCGGCGGTGGCCCACACGGCGGCCTTGGCCTCGGACAGCCGGATCCTGGAAGGGGCCCTGAAGCAGGCCGGGGTGGTCCAGATCTACAAGTACTCCCACCTCTTCCTGGCCGCCAAGGCCCTGGCGGGCATGCCTCTACCCAAGGGCAACCGGGTCAGCTTCCTGGCCCCCTCGGGGGCCATGCTGGTCTGTTTGACCGACCTCTGCCACCGCTTCCTGGGCCTCAAGGTCCCGGAGTTGGGGGAGGAGGCCAGGAGCCGGCTCCAGGAGATCAGCCCGCCCTTCATCCGGATGCGCAACCCGGTGGACATCTGGCCGGCGGCCACCGTCTCCGGGGTGGAGTACGGCTACCGGGAGGGGATGGAGGCCGTTTTAAAGGACCCCAACATCGACGCCGTGGTGCCCATCCTGATGCTGACCGACGAGACCGGTATCCCTAAGCTGGAGTTCATCGTCGACCTGGCCGGCCGTTACCCGGACAAGCCCATCTTCGTCACCTCCAGCGGCCAGAAGAAGCACATGGAGGCGGCCAAGGCCTTTTTGGAGCCCAAGGGGGTTCCCTTCTACCCCCTCATCGAGGAGCCCTTCGAGATCCTGGACATCCTGGTCCGCTGCCGGAGAGCGATGAACAGACCCTAGCCGGATCAAAAAAAGAGGTAAGACCCGTGAAGGATACGCTCAAGCCGGGGTTGGTTTACGAGTTCGACTACCTGGTCCCGGAGAACAAGACCGTCCCCCATCTCCTCCCCGAGGCCGGGGAGCTGGCCATAATGCCCCAGGTTCTGGCCACCGGCTACATGGTCGGGCTGATCGAGTGGACCTGTATCCAGGCCCTCATCCCCCACCTGGACTGGCCCCGGGAGCAGTCCGTGGGCATTGGGATTAATGTCAGCCACCTCTCCCCCACCCCGCCGGGGCTGACGGTCAGGTTCAGGGTGGAGCTGGAGAAGATGGAGGGCCGGAAGCTGACCTTCGCCGTCAGCGCCCACGACGGCCGCGACAAGATCACCGAGGGCCGCCACCAGCGGTTCGTGGTCGACCCCCAGTCCATCACCGCCAAGGCCCAGGCCAAGCTGGGGTGAGGCAGACCCCGGGCCGAAGCGGTTAATCAGCTCTAACCCTGTTTGGAGGACCAAAGGGCGGGTTGGCTTCAGCCTAGCCCGCCCTCGCCCTCTCCCAGGTTCAACCCTCCTCCCTCCGGTTAGCCCGGACAACTTGTTGTCCGGGTGCCGAAGGCACAAGCGGTTCGACTCCCAGGTCCACCCAAACCGCCTCCGGTAGCAGCCACGCCACTGTCAATCCCGCGAAGGCGTAAACCCGGAATCCCCTGATGGTTTGGTTGAAAAATCAGGGCCGAGACAGACCCCAAGCCCGTTCATTCCTTCCGGTCCGCTCCGGACCGTCCCAATCCCTTGGCCCGGCCCTTGACCCGTCTAACCTTACCAGACCATCGGCACATACCCCTTTTTAATAAACTCCGAGATGGGCTTGCCCACGTAGACCACCTCCACCCCCAGGGCCTCTATCTTGGTTGTCCGGCCGGCCTTGTCGGAAAGGGCCTTGCAGGCCAGGGGCGTCCGGACCTCCTTAATCTGCTTGACCATCTCCTGGATCTCCGGGCTGTCCACCAGGACCTGCTCCCCCGGGCCGAAGAAGACCAGCTGGGCGTCCTCCAGCCAGCCCTCCTGGAGCACCCTCATGCAGTACATGACCCCGGTCCTGGCCTTCTCTTCGTTGGCCGTGGAGATAATGATCAAAACCTTGTCACTCATGCTGTTTCCCCTTTTTCTTAGGATCAGGATGTGGACCTCTATTTACACCAGGAGGAGAGGGTCCGCCGTAACAACGGTTACGGAAGTCTTTTTTCTGCCGGGATTATCGGCCGGGGCCGGGGGCCAAGGATGAGGTATAATCCCGGAGCCGGGGCTTTTACCCGGTCCAACCGGCCGAAGAGAGTTGGCCCATGGCTGGACGACAAAACTACAACCGCCCGCCGGCCACTGGCTGGGAGCGGTTCGACTCCGGCACCCTGGCCCAGGGCTACGCCTCTGACCGGCCCTATCTCCATCCCCTGGTCATGGAGAGGATCAGGGCCTTTGTCGGCCTTGAGGCGAAGGTCCCCCGGGCTCTGGACGTGGGCTGCGGGGCCGGGCTCTCCAGCCTGGCCCTCAGGGCCCTGGCCCAGGAGGTCCACGGGGCCGACCCCTCGACGGAGATGCTGGCCGCGGCCCTGGGAAAAGAGGAGATCGCCTACCATCCCTACCCGGCCGAGGAGCTGTCCTTTGCCGAGGGCTATTTCGACCTGGTCGCCGTCTCCGGGGCCTGGCCCTGGATCGAGAGGGACCGGTTTCTGGCCCAGGCCGGCCGAATCCTAAGCCCCGGCGGATGGCTGATAATCTACGACTGGTCCATCCTGGGCCGAATGAAGGGCCGGCCGGACTTCGGGGAGTGGTGGGATGATGTCTTCGTTCCCCGCTTCCCCAAGCCCCCCCGGAACGTGCAACCCCTGACCCCGGCCCAGGTCAGGAAACACGGCTTCACCCCGGCCGGCCAAGAGGAGTTCACTCAGGAGGTCCTCTTCTCCCAGGACCGGCTGGTCGGCTTCCTCCTGACCGAGTCCCGGCTGGCCGACCCGGTCCGCCAGGGCCGGGAGACGGAGCCCGGCCTGCGCAACTGGCTGGATGCCTCCCTGGCCCCCTTCTTTGAAACCGGCCCCCAAGCCATTCTTTTCAGTGGATATATCGTCCTTCTAAGAAATACGACCGGGGGTTGATTTAAGGAAGAGGTTGGATTTTCTATTGACACCCGGCCATTGTGCATTAAAAATACAATCTATGATCCTCTCCGACCCCCGATATTCCCTTTCCCTGACCCGGCCCCAGGCCTCTTCCTCTGGTGCGCTTAATAGCTGGCGCTGGTGGTGGTGGTGCGTCAATAGGGGTGGGGACCGAGGAGCGATGACCTAACCAGACCCGGCAAGCGACTCAACGGCCCACCGCCCCCAAGGCGGTGGGCCTTTTTTTTATTCATCAGGAGACCCTCATGGCGGCTTTATTAACGCAGACCAAGGAGCGGCTGGCCGATCTCGAAACCCCGGTCTCGGCCTTTTTGAAGCTCTGCCAGGGGCGGCCGGACTCGGTTCTCCTGGAGAGCGCCGAGGCCCACGAGCGGATCGGGCGTTACTCCATCCTGGCCTTTGATCCCCTGGCCTCCCTGGAGCTTTGGCCCGAGAAGGCCCTGGTCCGGGACCGGGACGGGCAGCGCTCCCATCCGGCCGGGGAGTTCTTCGACCTGGTCAGGTCCCTGCTTGGCAAGCATGCTTGCGATCCCAAGCCGGCCTTTCCGGCGGTGGGCTCCCTGATGGGCTATGTCGGCTACGACGCCGTCCGCCTCCTGGAGAGGCTGCCCCAGCCGACTAGATCAGACCCGTCTCATTCGGACCATCCCACGGCCAGGCTGATCCTCCCCTCCCGGTTCCTGATCTTCGACCACTTCAAAAGAGCCCTCCATCTCATCGCCCTGGCCCAGGACCAGGCCGCCGGCCGGGAGAAGATAAGGGAGATGGAGGCCGGGCTGGAGTCCCCCCTCCGCCTGGCCAGGCCCCGGGCCGGGCTGGAGCTGACCCCTCCCCCCCGGGAGAGGTTCCTGGCCGCGGTTCGCCGGGCCAAGGAGGACATCAGGGCGGGGGAGATCTTCCAGGTGGTCCTGGCCGATTCCTTCCGAGGCCGCTCGGAGGTGGAGCCCTTTCTCCTCTACCGCCATCTGCGGGCCAAGAGCCCCTCACCCTACATGTTCTTCCTGGACTTCGGAGAGCGGAAGCTGGTGGGGGCCTCGCC
>Ga0068714_10004068_pt1 | contig 16720 bp, 16 predicted proteins | sample MTBNYHSulfiMetaG_FD_62988 | JGI IMG/M metagenome (GOLD analysis project Ga0068714, IMG submission 62988) | Enrichment culture microbial communities from rom New York Harbor, USA that are MTBE-degrading - MTBE-NYH (New York Harbor Sulfidogenic)... | ecosystem: Environmental > Aquatic > Marine >...
AGTGGTAATGCCAATGCTTACCAGTGAGAGCCGAGAGGTAGAGCCAGAACAAGCCGAGCCAGAAGCGGAAACCGAGCCAGAGCCAGAGGTAAGGGGTGAAGTCGAAACCGAAACCGAGAGTAAGCCGAAGTCAAAGCCGAAGCGTAAGCGCAAGGTAAAAGAGCCTGTCGCTGTAGCCTAAACAAGAACGCTTGAACTCAAAAGGACACGCACAAAGAGGCGGGGGAGACCCCGCTTTTTTGCTTTTTTAGGGGGTACTACTCCCCAGTTGCGTGGGAGTGATACCCCCTCTTTTTATGCGTGGATAAGGGCAAAGAGTAAATAAACCTAGAGAGGAGGTGAAACTGTGCCTATTAAATGGAGCGCTCTAATGGTGAGTGAGGCGATGGATATGGTAGAGGAGTTTGCCAACCAAGCCGCTGACCCGCTGGAGCAGGCGAGAATAGTGGCTAATGAAGCCCGGAATATACCCAACCTTCCCCAGTATCTTGACCAGCGTCTAGTCCACCTGGTTTGTGACATTGAGCGGATAGGCTACATCAAGTCCTCAATCAGCGCCGTTCGGAAGGACTTACCCGACGGAGCGGTAGAGGCTGAGAAACGGTCAATAAGTCACGGCCGGCAACCTGTACTGGTGAGTTAACAACAACCGAATATTGCAGACCAAATTAAGTAAAAGAGGGGGGTTATTGTGTCTAAAACAGGTGATTCTATGGTAAGTGACCTGGTGGGTATATTTACCGATCCTATGCTTGTATTTCCCGGTGGTTGGGGAGATACCTTACCGAGCTGGATAAAAGAGGCTATCACTATAGATAGACTGGAAGCCAGTATCAAGTCTTCTAGAGGTGAGGAGGTAACCGGTACAGATTCTGAGGCCTGCGCCTATCTCTATACCGCCGGGCTTACCGCGCCTATGGATAGTGACTGGACCAGGATATATCTATACGTATCTACTAGAACCTATTCCAGATATAAGGGTAAAGAAGTACCTGAGGATATCCGGGTAGAGAGCCTTAGTGACTACCAGATGGGTGAGCTTAGGAGGCTTAAGGACTGGATATACCAGAAGCGTGTAAGGCAGGAGAGGGAAAGGACAGATAGGCGGCTAGAGCGGGAAGAAGCCGAAACACAGAGGAAAGCCGAGCAGCCGGAGCTGTTTGATTTCTGAGTATTTCATTAACCACAATAAGGGGGCCAAGGGAGTTATATCCCTGGCCCCCTTATATTTACCTAGAACCATTTGCCTATTGACTTTGCCTTAGGAATAATTTACCCTCATAGGAAACTGCGAGAGGAGGTTAACATGCAGGCTTATTGCGTCAAGTGTAAGAAAAAGGTTGAAATTAAGGATCCAAAGCAAATCACGATGAAGAACGGAAGACCGGCAACCCAGGGAACATGTCCTGTATGTGGTACTAAAGTATTTAGAATCGGTAAGAGCTAATCTATTTAGCTCTTAATTATATATGTGAGCTGGATATCTCATGGGGATATCCAGCTCTATTTGTTTCTAATCACACTAAATAAGCTTTTGTGCCCCGTGCCACACAATCCACCCTTTTATTCTCTCCCTATCACGCCAAGGCTCTGGTTGTATACAAACTAGTGGACGTCAAGTTATAATGTCTACAAGGTAACATCATCCTGCCAGCTTGAAGGACAGAGGACTTAATGTACTGCTTTTGGAACTGCTTTCACCGCCACCGCTTTAGAAGCGGGATTCTTCACAGATACCGGCTTACCTAGTAAAGATGCGGCTCCGTCTATAACATCGCAGCCACCGTCAGCCGCAAAGATAATAGACCTTACCTTTATTCCCCTTAAGTTTTGAAGCACGTATCAATATAACCCCTTGCTGTATGCCGTATTTTAGTGTCTGGTTGCACAAGCCAAGCTGCCGATAATATTTTATTAACGTATATAAAAGGATACAGGAGAAACTAAATAACTATATGGAATACCGTTACGACATAAGAAATATTGCTATCATAGCCCACGTTGACCACGGGAAGACAACACTGGTCGATGCCCTGCTTAAACAGAGCAAGATATTTCGGGATAATCAGACAATGGGTGAGATGATAATGGACAGCAATACCCTGGAACGGGAAAAGGGTATTACTATCATGTCCAAAAATACGGCCGTGGTCTACCGGGGCGTCAAGATCAATATCATCGATACGCCTGGTCACGCCGATTTCAGTGGGGAGGTAGAGCGGGTCATCAGTATGGCTGACGGTTGTCTGCTTCTCGTGGATTCGGTAGACGGCCCGATGCCCCAGACCAGGTTTGTTCTCCGGCACGCCCTGAAGTACGGCCTTAAGCCAATCGTGGTTATCAACAAGATAGACCGGAAGACTTCCCGAATAAAAGAGGTGCTTGAATTCACCCAGGATCTGTTTCTCGAATTGGCTACCAATCCCGACCAGCTTGATTTCCCAGTCCTGTACGCCAGCGCTAAGGCAGGTACCGCTGTAACCGAGCCTGGCATGGTGGGTAAAGACATAAGTCCTCTTTTTGACTGCATTCTGGAGAAAGTGCCGCCGCCTCAAATTGAAAACGGCCCATTTCAAATGCTCGTCTCCAACCTGGACTACGACAGTCATAAAGGTAAAATAGCCATCGGTAGAGTCTGGCGGGGAAAGGTTCATCCCCGTGACTCGGTGGTCAGCATCAGTGCCGATGGCAGCTTGAGTCACAGCGAGGTTAACCAGGTATTCACATATCTCGGTCTGAAACTTCTGGAGGTAGACGCAGCAGATACGGGCGACATTGTAGCAATAACCGGCATCGGGGATGCCGGTGTCGGCGATACCATCGCCAGTCGGGAGAGTCCGGAGGTTCTGCCGCGCATTGAGATTGGCGAACCGACCGTGGAAATGACCTTCAGTATCAATACCTCACCTTTCGCCGGCCGTGAAGGCCGCTTCGTTACGACATGCCAGCTCCGAGAACGGCTCTACCGGGAACTGAGCACCAACCTGAGCCTGAGAGTCCAGGATACCGAAACCTCCGATAGCTTTCTAGTGAAAGGCCGGGGGGAACTACATCTGGCCATCCTTATTGAGACCATGCGTCGTGAAGGTTATGAGTTCGAAGTATCCAAACCGAAGGCAATCACCAAGCTGGTTAACGGCCAACTTATGGAACCCGTGGAAGCCATGACGATTGACACCAAAGAGAAATATGTCGGTGTCCTGACCGAGATGCTGAGCAAGCGGCAGGCTCAGATGACGAATATGTGCCATGACGACTCCGGCAATGTGCGATTGGAGTTTCGAATACCCACCGCGGGGATAATCGGCTTCCGCAGCGGTTTTCTTACCGCCACCCGGGGGGACGGCATTATGAACACTATCTTTATCGGCTACGAACCGTGGCATGGAGCTATAATCCCTAACCGCAACGGGGCCCTAGTTGCCGCAGAAGAAGGCGTCGCGGTTACCTACGGTATCAATAATGCCCAAGGGCGGGGATTCACCTTCATTGACCCGGGTACGCTGGTTTATGAGGGCATGGTAATCGGACTCAATTCACGGCCCAAGGATATCGCGATTAACGTTTGCAAGGAAAAAAAGAAGACCAATGTCCGCTCATCGACCGCTGATATCGCCATTAAGCTGGTGCCGCCCGTTAAGATGAGCCTTGAGCAGGCCATTGATTTTATCAATGGGGATGAGCTGGTGGAGGTTACGCCCCAAAACATCAGACTGAGGAAAAAGCCGTTGAGTCGGGCGCAGCGTTCCCGCGGTTATTTGGCGGTACCCAAGAATGTTACAGCTTAGTTTGTTTTTAGACTAAGCTTCGATATGGGTTTGTAACAAAATGAGTTATTGTGGGTTGACTCGAACCCAGTGATTGGCTTTGTGCCCAATATAGCAACTGTTTTTATGTAAGAGCAATTTAACCCGGTAACTCTCTGCCTTTTATGATTTTCAGATGGGCATTAGCCTATGAAAACCTCAATCTTTGCTGTTCCGGCAAGCTGGTTGAGTTCATTTGTGAAAGCTGCCCAGTCGAAGCCTGATTGCCGTCGGTATTGATAGTGAAGACTAACTCGATCTTCCAACATGGACATAGTGTCCAGACGTATTCCACGTAGTTGCCTCGACAGGAAAGCAGTCAGTGTCTTCTCTAGTTCTGGGAATGATACCCGATCAACAGAAACCATCAGATGCCCCATTCCCAATAGAGTAACTCGGTTTTTTATTAACCTATGTATCCCTAGAGCACCGAAGACAATAATAAACATTAAAGCAGTTATCAAGTAATTACTGGTAGCAGCACCTAATGAAGAAGCAATTAATAGAAGAAGAAATCCTATCTCGGCTGGATCTTTCACCGGGGTTCTGAAACGCACGATAGCAAGCGCTCCAAGTAGTCCCAGACCGAGTGGTATGGAGGTTTGGATAACCAGAAATATCATCGTAATAACTGGACCACCGATAAGAAATGTGCGGTGTACACCAGCCCCGATATGCCTGGAGCCGTAAAACAAATTGTATATTAAATAAGTAATGACAGCGCCCAGCACGGAGAATCCGAGGGGCACAATGGCCTCTTTTATATCTGGTATGGATGAAACTATATCGAACCCTTCTGGCACTAATTCCTCCTATTATTAGGTTATTATGGCTGGTTACAGCGGGTTATTCTCCCTGAAGGTGAAAGGCTACCCACAGAACCAGGTTCGTCATTATGTGAATCTACGCAAGCGGAGTATTTGGAGAATCTCGTCCAATCTATATATAACATCCTCATGCGCCTTAAGGTTTCAGGGAGTTCCATAACTAATCCTTTAATTTCTATAATACCGCCGGGTAACTCTAGTTCTTTTTTAACATTGCCTAGTCCTGGCATTATAAGCGTTGATCGAATACGACAATCAAGCGAAACTCTTTGCCCGGTCATGATTTCGGTAAAGCGATAACGCCAGTAGGATATTTTGATTACTGGATGGAGAATATCTCCTGTAAAATGGCTAAATCTTGCCAATGTATCCATCAGCAGGGTTCTTGGAAGGATGCCTCTGGTAAGGTTGGCCGAATTTAAATTTGTAGCTGGTACGTATAACTTTAGTCGCTGCTTGGTACTGGTAAAGCCCCGCCTTGACTTCAGTTCAATGAACGCAGGCCACATACCAATCATATCTCCACCTTCACCGTACCAGCGAATGCGCACCTTGTCTTTGTGATAGTCACCTGAAGCAGATCTTTCAAACTGTTCTAAGTCAGTGGTATCAAAATAAAGGCTATTTATCTGCTCTGACGGATAGTCACTGGCCGAAAGACAGAGGTGCCTCAGAAGTCCATAAGCCAAGCCAACCTTTCTAGATTCCAAGTAAAATTTACGTTCAAATCTCTCTGGTAATATATCAATATTATTATCCAACACATCATGTAATTTAACCGTCATATTCCTGCCCTCTTATCAGCAAGAAAATCAATGGCCGCCTGATAACGCTGGTGTATACGGTCAATCAATTTATTGACCGACCATTCGAAGGCAGACTCGTTTTTTTCTTTGGCAATATAAGGAACGATCAATTCTGCCAATGCCCTGCACTTTACCTCCAATTTATCCGGTTTAAACGGTCCATTGATTGTTTCCTCAATATAACATATGTAACGGTTATGGTAGAGTGGGTCATCCAGAAGGTAGCGAATCAACGGCCAGTCCTGTCCTATCTCATCTTTTCCCAAAAAGTCGTTACTTATCATCTCGTCACTGTTGCCCAATATCATGTCGTGATCCCACGATATCCAGGTAAGCATACCAGTATCAGGATCATTATAGAGGTAATAATTGTTTGGCCTGATACCATAACTATCCCCGTGCTGAATAATAGCGCTAATTGCCAGCCACTCAAGAAAGACATCTACATCGAATATCGACTCCAGTCTTTCCCTCCATGCTTCGGGATCTGAGATGCGCTCTTTCGAATGCAGTGTTTTGTATAGAGCTTCGATATCACTCCAGTCAGACTCACTTTCATTATTTTTCTTTACAAAACTATACTGGATCCATTCCCTGATATCCTCTGCCAGGCTTGCCCCTCCACTTTCTGGCTTGTAGATGTTACCTGACTCGCTGCCAAAATAACGCTTGATCGCTGTATTCTCGATATCCTCTATTGCCACATAAAGTCCTAGATTCACCGGCCCCTCACCATAGTCTAGGATGACCTCGTAATAGGCTGTTCGGGCAGCTGGTAGCCCTGCTTCCGCCAGAAGGTCAGATGCAATAATATCACGCATGTAGCTGATGTCATACATAGAGTTTGCCATTGTTAGTTTCTTGAAGCCGTAGAAGCGCTGATCTTTGATTTGGGGGTATTTATCCTCGAACTTATCGAAGTTTAACCTTAAAGGTGTCTTCATTGTGCCATGACCCCAGCTGTCTATAAGTGTTGAAGCACCTTTATAGCGGACACCGACATTATTCCAGATAAGGCCGTTGAATTCGATAGCAGCTGGGACCCAGATTGGATCCTCTGGTATCGTGACAACATGCCGACCGGTTCCATAGGCACCTAATAGCTCAGCCATATTTGTCTGCATTACTTCCCAATCATTTGTGGAAACCGTGATATTTACCTGATTAATCTTGTATTGAGGGAAAACGATTTCATAGTTTGGTTCTACACCGTTACCGTGGGTTTCTTTTGTCCACCCTTCCGGACGTACAGATTGCTCCATGGCGGGTGTGATTCCCGCGTCCTGGATCAATACACCAGCGGTTAACAAGGCCATAATACTCGCGATAACTACTAATATTATTTTTCTTTCATTCATGACTTTGATTCGTTACTATCTTCTTGCAGTGAAGTGTTAAATGAGGAAATAAGCAAGCACATAAAAAGAATCCATTTTTCCTACATAGTTTAACACCGCGTCATAGGTCTCTCAAATCTGTGTCTCTGATAATGAAATAAGCGGCGGACATATAATCGTTAAGATAGGCAATTAGAATCGGCCAAAAATTATGCATAATATATACCTGACGGCACAGACTTATGCGGTTTAGGCATATTCGAGGCGGATAGTGTCAACGGAAAAGCCAGATATTAGAATTACCATGGAAATGGTAACGGAATCCCAAGGCGGTATTAATTTATCCTTTTATGCCGATCCTTCTATTAGCCTTATATTACTATTTTGTCGGGCCATGGCTCTTTCATGGCCGTAGACCAGATTCTATCAATATAATTCAAAATAAAGTAGTTCTGTAGCAAATGGATATAAAAAGCTCCTTTTTCAGTAAGCCCGATTTGATTTCGATTCTCTTTGGAAAAACCCATTAATCGGATAAGATTAAAGATGAACCTCCACTTGATACTGTCTTCAAATATTCCAAGGAATTCCTTTAAGTCTATATAGGTGTCATAGAAACGCCAGTATAGCCAGTAGTGCTTTCTTAATCCTGGCGTAATGTCCATAGATAAAGCAACAGGTAATTCCCCTGCCGAAGCGGCCTCGGTGTAATCCTTAACTGAAAAAGTATTGAGATAGAAGATCCAAGGAAGCATTGAGCCCGCCCCGGCGCCAATGCCAATGTAGGAATCTCTGGTAACCGAAGAATATCTCGGAGAGCTACCTTTCATGAAACCCCAAACAGAAACCCGGTGGTATCCGTTATCGATGAAGAAGTTGTGGATTGCCAGATACATTTCCCTGCGCTTGAATAAATTGGGCATCTTTAATCTTCTTATTTTCAGGTAACGGCCGACCGAGGAATATGGAAAAGTAAACAGAGGATACACTGTCACCTGATCTGCCTTTACCCTTACCGCCTCCTTCAGGTCTCTCAGCAAATCATCGAGGGTCTGTCCTGGCAGGGCAAACATCAAGTCGACATTCACCGACTTGAAGTTTGAAGCTGTGGCAATATTGACCGCAGAGTAGGCCTTAGCTGTGTCGTAATTACGCCCCAGAATCTTTAAAAACTTATTATTAAAACTCTGTACGCCAACGCTAAGCAAAGTCACTCCAAAGCCCTTTAATTTCTGCACAATGTCCTCATTCAAGTCGCCCGGGCTCGTCTCAATGCAGATATCGCCGGTGATGGTGAATTTTTCCCTAAGGGATCTCAGCACCAATCCTAGTTCATCGATCATGGTTGTCGGCGTGCCGCCGCCGATATAAATAGAGGAGATATTGATGTTTCCTAGCCTTGAACGGTATTGCTCAATTTCACTCAATAAGGCTCGGGTATAAGGAGCAACCAAGTTTTGGTCATACTCTATTCGGTTATAGGGGCAATAAGGACACCTGTTGCGACAGAAAGGGATGTGGACGTACAAGTCAATACTGGCTAGTGGCGGTATAACTATGTCTTTTGCCTTCGTTAAGACAAACTTCTGCTCCTTACCAACCAGGATTGTTCTTATAATTCTAGTTACGAGGTCTGTTATCATTCATTTTCTTTCGTGGCAGATAATTCATGGCGGAAATAATCGCGGTTGGTCTCATTTTTAGAATGTAAATAATCTCGGGATATCCCAGGTAACCGCAGTTTCTGCACGCGTCACTGTTGCCAATTGCCCGGCAGCATTGGTATAGCTTATTGTCGGCATAGACATAGCATAGTTTAGAAGGCCGCAGCCAATTATCTTCGTATATTCCCTCCAAGCAGGCAAAGGAGTTGAATATTCTATATCCTCTCCTCTTTAATGCTATTATGCGTTTTATGATTGGCCTCTTTTCTTCAAGGCTCAGAAACAGTTCGTCATAGCCGTAATAAGGTGTGTGGAAGTAGAAAAATATTCCTCGAACCTTTTTTATTCTTTTCATGAAATCGCAAAATTCTTCGATTTCAGACTGGTTAGCGCGGTTAATCGTGAAATTGATTATTATATTGTCATGATTTGAGGCCTTGATATTTTCGATTACCCTGTCAAACGAATTGCTTCGCAAGTCATTGTCAGTCTCCCTCAAGCCATCCAGACTGACGAAAACGGAATCGGTTGATACCTTGATCGGTAATGTGCCGTTGGTGTAAACACTGACTAAATAAAATCCTATCTCCCTGGCTAGCTTAACCACGTCATCTAGCCAATAATTGCCATCTCGCCAGAGAAACGGCTCACCACCTTCTATGAAGACCGACCTTATTCCCTTATCATAAAAAATCTGCAGCCCCATGCGAACATCTTCATAGGACAGATCGGGAATATCTCTATTAGCAACATCACACTGCTTGCATCTTAAATTGCACTTTTCATTGATTACCAGACCGCCGATGAAGGGGATTTCTCTATGGAACATCTTGGTCTGGATCAGGTAATTCATCAAGTAGAGAGAATACTTGATTTTCTTAACCATGCGCTTCTTATGCCGCTGGCAAGCCCCTTAGTTCGTATGAAGTATAGCATCTGCTGCAGGGCGCCACAATTTGGATGTCTTTCATTATATTGCAGAATGCAGCCAATATTCTCTTGTGTTACATTGTTACCATAACAGAGGCATGACAACATTCCCGAGGAAAGTTCAATTAGAGTGTCACGAAATATTATTCTATCTGCTTCCCTGATACACTTGTAATGTCAATCCTGATCACTAAAACAGAGGCAAGTGCCGATTCGGAAAATTCATAATCACACCTGTCGGTATAATGTTTCATAATCACATTGAGCGCGTGAATCTTATCTTTATCGTCTTCTAAGAAGTTTGCTACACCTAAACCTATGACACTTTTCCCTTGTACCACCGATTCACACGGATTTTCCGCATTTACTATTTTTATGTCCGTTTCAATTTCAAAACAGACTTTATTATTTTTTTTAAGTATTTTAATTTTCCTTCCTCTAAGACTGCTATGGAAATAAAGGGATCCCCTTTCATAGCCGAAATTTACAGGGATTACATAGGGTTCATCACCGTCAACCATACCAAGTCGGCAAATTGGTGCTGCATTAATTACCTCCTCGATCCATTCAATGTCCGTAAATATTTTACTCAAAGCTTTTACCCCCTATACAAATCAACCGATTTAAATGGCACCACCGACCGCAATCTGAAAATATGTACCGTAACTCCAGATGCAACTGCCAGTAATATGATCCTGATTAATAAGCTCTCGATTATGAAGGCAATATTAAATCCGATAACACTCCATAATATACTTAGAGAGATTATTTTCGCTTTGAGAGACATTACCTTACCCTCTATATAGTTCCTTAGATAGCTACCGATGACTTTGTTATTAAGAAGCCTATCATGTAGCCGTCTTGAGCCTCTGCTATAGCAATAAGCAGCTAGAAGTAAGAATGGGGTAGTTGGAAGGAGAGGTACAACGATCCCGACAATTCCAACACCAAGAGATACACTGCCTGCTGCAATGAACATACGTTTCTGCACGGTTAAGGATAGAGCTAACATGCGACTCCTTTGTCTGTATCAATTCCTAGTTATGATATACGAGCCTAATTAACACAATTATAACAAGGATTATTATCAATTGCCCTGCTCGTATGGTTTCGATTAAAAATCCTGAGACATCGTATGCATATCACACGATAGTCAGGAAAGTGCAGTTCAAGAATGCGCAGGGTGTACAGACTTAAAAATGATATCTAATTGAGTTAAGTCTATTATACCGACTTACTTTTATGGAATCTAGCACTGTCTTGTACCAATTCACTTAAAGTATTATGGAGAAGATTTATCGGAAATGGACGAAGTGGTTAGGCTACCATCCGGTCGGCTTTCTAATTAGTCCTTGGGAATCAGGTAGTATTTTAGGAAACTGGCATTTCTTGAGAGTCCTCAAACGAATCTGTCGCAGAAATACCGCTGCTTTCTTGAGTTCCATGGGAATACCCTCATTTTCATCACGATTGGGGTTAACGACGCCAATAGGCTTACCCAATTTTTCACGTACCATAGTGATGGGCAATGCTAAGTCCGAGTCGTTGGAAATGACTAATGCTTGTTCATAGTCATTTTCATAGCCATCTACCAGGAGGAAGGTGGCGAGATTGACGTCAGATCCTTTCTCCTCCATGTGATGGATCAGCACGTTCCTTGGACTACCGGGAATAGGACGAACCAGTGGCCGTTCTATCTGCCTTTGCTTGAACTGGCCTTTGTGAATGGTAAGATTGGGGATGGTCTGAAGGGCACGAAGATAGGTTTGCTGGCGTACTGGAATGGCTAAATCATTTGGTCTGGCTTGAGCATCGGCAGTGAAGTAGCGGATACGGTGAACTGTATGTCTTGGGATGAGAGCATTAGAAAGGGCCGCCAAGTCTAGCCACTTATATGGTGTTCCTCGAACGGCGCGGTAATATAGGTTAAATCCATCGATATATACGTTCGTCTTCACCACATAAACAGAGACCGCCGGAAGGCGGTCTCGACCCTGCCACCAAAGCGACAGGGGCTGTATATGTTGTTAGAGTACCATTCAATAAAGGACTTGTCAAGTCCCGAGGCTGCACTTATTCAATTTTGTTACCGCGCCTAGAATTAAACAGTAAATACAAATAGTAATGAAGGGCCCTATATATTTGTGCTAAACTAGGCTAATTATTCACAGTGGGAATATTATGAGCGCTAGTGGCTATCGTGAGGAAGTATTTAATGTACTACTTGCTTTGCTTCTCCATGAAAGAGGTGTGGTTACGGCACCAGAAAAATCGTTCAAAAAAGCGCTGGAAGAACGCCGTCATGTGCCCGATGTCCTAGTTGTCTACCGCGGCCTGCGCACAGTGATTGAAGGCAAAGTGGAGGATAAAGCAACTGCTGATGAAAAGGCACTAGCCCAAGTACGTGATCGCGTCAACAGCGGAATCGCACACATTGGTATCGCCTTGCTTTACCCTGTAGGTATCAGGAACATCCCGCTTTTTTCCGAATTACAAGCTTTTCTGGCCGATGGTGTGTTCAAGGTAGCAGTCTACAGTGAGACAGGCGAAACAGGATGGACTAAAGGCGGGTTGGATTACCTGGCTGACATCCTCAGGGGAGCTTTTGACCAGCTTGTTCGTGAAGACGCAGTGACCAAGGCCGTGGAGTCCCTAAACGCAGGCATAGACATATTTGCCCGTACAGTCTTCACAAGTCCGGTAACTGTTCAACGAGCAGCCGAGATTTTAGGCATACGTGAGCTGCCGAAAAGAGGACGTAAGAGACCTGAAGATGAGGAGGAATGAGAAAAAACTCAGTATCTGACTCGATATCAAAAATAGCTGCCCTGACACTGGTTAATGCTCTCGTCTTTCAGGAAGTCCTGTCTGATTACGAATCTCAGGCGCAGCATCTGCGGCAAACTTTACAAGCTAGTGATGCGATATCCGCATTTGCTGACCATTGGGAATACATCCTAACACAAATTAACTACTACCCCATATTCCACGTAGCGCACCAGTTAATTCTCGCTTTGCCATCGAATCCAGACTCCGAGGGTGCGGTACGGTCACTGGCTAAGACAGCGCTGGATATTGTCCAACAGCGGGCGGCGCTCCGCCACGACCTCATGGGGCGTGTTTATCACCGACTGTTGGCAGAAGCTAAATACCTAGGCACCTACTATACCTCTGTTCCGGCAGCTACCTTATTATTGAAACTTGCCATGCAGCGCGATAAGTGGAAATTCGATTGGAGTGATTACGGTGAATTACCGAATTTCCGCGTAGGTGATCTGGCCTGTGGAACTGGAACTTTGCTTATGGCAGCAGCTGAGGCAATAACAGACAATTACCTTAGGTCATGCGGGGACAAACGGATTCAACCCAAGATGGATGTCATCTCACAGTTTCTCATGGAGCATATCATATACGGCTATGATGTGTTGTTGTCTGCTTTGCATCTTACGGCGTCAACCCTTGCGCTTCGTTCTCCGGAGGTAACATTTAGGCTAATGCACCTATGGGTGTTGCCATTTGGTGGCAATCATCACCGCTTAGGCAGTGTGGAATTTCTCAGGGAGTCCCATGTGGCAATAGCCACAGACTTGTTTGGGGCCTCTACTACTCCGGGTCAAGTCACTTCAGGGGGCCCATCAAGGCAGCAGCAGGCGTCAATGCCCAACTTAGATATATGTGTTATGAACCCGCCTTTTACTCGCAGCGTAGGCGGTAATCTTTTGTTTGGCTCCTTGCCGGAAAAGGAGCGCCGCTCGATGCAAAAGGGTTTGGCTGAGCTACTAAGAAAGCCGAGAGTTCATGCCAGCAGCACAGCGGGGCTAGGGTCCGTTTTTGTTGCAACTGGCGATTTGCATCTGAAGGCTGGTGGACGTATGGCCTTGGTATTACCCAAAGCGCTTCTTTCTGGAGTAGCCTGGGAGCAGACGCGGCATCTTTTCCGTATACGATACACATTGGAGTACATTATCGCTAGTCACGACCCCAACCGCTGGAATTTCTCAGAAAATACAGATCTTAGTGAAGTTTTATTGATCGCACGTAAGGTGGATAATCCACATACCGCACCTCCAGTCGAAGGAAATGTCGTCTGCCTGAACCTCTGGAAAAAACCCATCCACTGTGGTAGAATCACTAGCCGTAGCCTATTCGGTCAGCCAAGCTTCTCCCCCTGATATAGCTTCGGGGCAAGGGGCGCACGAAGTCATGCTGGGTGACGTAAAGTTTGGAGAGGCGGTAACTGTCCCTTGGGTAGATATCCGTGATAGTCTCTGGATGCCCCCGTGTGCCTTCGCACAGTCAGAACTACTGCGTGTAGTCCACCATCTGGTCAAAGGCAATTTGCAGCTACCGGGTGGATCGGGGACTGGTAAGATCCCGCTTTGCCCATTACAACAGCTTGGGGGTCTAGGGCCCGATAGACGAGACATTCATGATGGCTTTCGTCCTGTGAATGGTGTTACGGCATATCCAGCGTTATGGAGCCACGATGCTTCGGTAATGACAACACTAGCGCAGACACCTAACCGACACCTGTCGCCACTAAGTCGAGCCAAAGCAGGACGCCATTTGCGTAAGGTTGAGCTTTTGTGGCCGAAGGCGGGACGTGTGCTGCTAGCAGAACGACTCAGGATGAATACACAGAGGCTAGCAGCGGTCCGTTTGGAGGAAGCAGTCCTATCGAACGTCTGGTGGCCATTATCCATAAACCCGCAAAACGATGACTGGGAGAAGGCACTGGTGCTATGGCTCAATTCGACTTTGTGCATGCTCGTTCTACTTGCTCATCGAGAGGAAACGCAGGGAGCATGGATAGACTTTAAGAAGCCAGTGTTATCTAAACTGCCCGTACTCGATGTCAGGGCACTAACATTAACACAGATGGAGCGGCTGGTCGATGCCTATGAGGCTTTGAAAAAGCAGACCCTACTACCTTTTCCTCAGATGGCAAGCGACGCTGTCCGCGAGATGATAGATAATGCTATATGTGATGCGCTAGGTCTGCCAAACATATCTGTACTACGAAAACTTCTAGCGCAAGAGCCAGTTGTGTGTTTACGGCCGCTCTCATAGCGGGATTCGGAAGATAAAACTGCGAAGGTCATTAGCTTTGCACTAATCGTCATTCCGTTTATGATTTTGCAACATAAGTTTTCAGCCACTTCATGCGTGGTATAATATCTTTATGCTCACTACATTTGACGAGTGTTATGATAACGATCATAGTTATTTAATACTTGGCGCCTTATTTAACCCGAGGCATAAAGCAATCCACAAGGAATTTGTTAAAGCTAAGCGAGATGTTGGTTATGTTGGCATAGATGGAAAAGTCAGAGAAATTAAGTATGCCATGTGCACCAATAGGAAACGCTATGAAATTGCAAAATTGGCAGTTGATTGTCTCAAGAATAGTCACTCTTTCTTTCGGGCTATTGTTGTAGACCAACGCCCGGAATCAGGATTTGCCCTTACGTATTTCGGCAAAAGCTCCGAACGAAAAGCTCTAAAAGAAGCAAGAGCTTATAAAAAATTTACTGAGCTGCTCCTAAAATCCAATCTTGCCGATATCCAGCCGAATGGCCTACTCTATACAGACAAACTTACACGTTGCCGTGGTGACGCTTTTTGTCAGCTGATTAAGGATTTGTTTGGAACACACGGAGAGGGATATTCAGTTGGGTTTAGCAAACCGGTTTTTAAGCACGTATCAGAAGTTGATACTAGCCTTGAAGACTATCACTTAGGTCAAATTGGTGATATTCTTCAAGGAGTGATACTGAATGAATTGGTGCCTGGACGTGACAGATGGAAGAAGAAGCTCCGTAACTATGTAAAAGGACAGCTAAATCTTCCTTCACTGTCGCCGGAGTATTGGCGCACACTACCACGATGGTACAAGAGCCAGAAGCACCCTAAGTATCAGATTTGGTATTGGGCTCCAGAAACGGAATGACCTGGTACGCACTCGCTTGTCCAACTGATTGTCCATCTACCTGCTACCCCGAAAGGAGCAATGGACATCTCCAAGACGTGCCCACCAGGTCTTACACTACTCAGATTAACATCTGTGCTATCGATTGTCAATAGGCAAATGTCTTTGTATTGACAAAAGATCTATCACAATTTTAACGCTTCACTAATGCTATATCGTATTCTATGGATGTTAGAAGTCCTATACTGCTCTGCATTGCTGCAATCGTATGTGAACAGTTAGCCAGAAAGTGCACGGCCATCTAGACTCTAGCAAAAAAAATAATGTTACTGTGTTTCTATTGGCGATATTTGTTTTAAGGACAGCAGCTGCTTGAAGAATCACAGCAAGCATCATTATCTTGCAGTTTGCTCTCTTCCTTTGCTGTGAAAAATAGTTTTATATTTTCTGGTACATCTCCGGTCGACGGCTTAGAATCAACTAACTTATCCGAATTGCCGTAGGCCTCACTAAGAATAGCGTCAATAATCATCGCCTTTGGAGGAGCCCAACTCTCCTCTCCATTGTAGGTCCAGACCCGGCAACAAACATCGGAATTTCCACAAAGGTCACCACAGGAAATGCAGGGTTTTTCAACGAGGTCGGACTGGATGTCATGGCCATTAATGCGAATAGTGGGTGAGCTAACAAATCCTAGGTCACGAGCCTGATCTATACTCTGAATATGAGTCTTATTTACCGTAATTTCAAAGCCGACTTCTTCAAGAATAGGAGTGATATCGGAAATAGCCTGGTCAAGAACTGTCTCGGTTCCCTGGCAAGGACTGCACACACCTAAGTCAAGATATAAAAAGTCGATAATCAGATGCTTCTCGGTTTTTTCGTTAGATTGTGTCATGTCTAGTTCTCCTTCATAGGGTGTTCCTTCTGTTGGTATTAAAGAGTGCTGTGTCTCCGAATAAGTTTCCGGCATCGTCACCTCTTCCTCTGGAGTGGGGACCTGTTCTTCTGGAGCAGGCGTCGGTTCCGGTTTCGGAGACGGTACAGCACAACCGATCGTTAGCGGTAAAGCAATCGCCATCACTACCACTAGGGAGATGCCGATTATGATCTTTAGCAGATTATTATTCTTCATCTAAATCTCCTTTCCGAAACCCTAACATACTTCCATTCTAAAACCTTACTCTAAGCTACAATACAATACATAGTTGTTGAAGACCCTGCTAGCCTCTTAGTATTCTAATTTCTTGACTAAATCACTCTAGGTTTCGTTTAGTAAAGAACATGGTTATTCGATCTAATGTCTCCAGATCAATGGAACACTCGACGTTCTTCCCTTGCCGTTTCATCCTGATTAGACCGACTCGATTAAGCTCTTTGAGATGGTGTGATACGGTTGATGGTACGATATTAAGATCTTT
>Ga0068714_10004070_pt1 | contig 16715 bp, 19 predicted proteins | sample MTBNYHSulfiMetaG_FD_62988 | JGI IMG/M metagenome (GOLD analysis project Ga0068714, IMG submission 62988) | Enrichment culture microbial communities from rom New York Harbor, USA that are MTBE-degrading - MTBE-NYH (New York Harbor Sulfidogenic)... | ecosystem: Environmental > Aquatic > Marine >...
TCATCGGGATCCTCGCCCCCAGCGGGCAGGAGGAGACGCCGCAGCGGACGACCGACGAACCCTCGGTGTCCGCGCAGACGCTCACCCAGAGCCTCGGGGCCAGCGGATCGACGGACATGGTCCTGCGAGGTCTGACGAACACCGACGACGCACTCTTCGTCCTCCATGAACGGGCGACTGCCGTCCTGACGGGGCAAACCACGATGTCGATCACGATCACGCGGGTCGAGCCGGGCGCGTCCGTCAGCGAGACGATGGACGCGATCCGCGTCGCGATCAGCCAGCAGGAAGCGACCGGAACCCCGATCTCTGTCCAGGAGCTCGCCGAAGAGATCCAAGGCACCCTCAGCCTGATCGAGACGGTCCTTGCCAGCATCGCGGCGGTGGCGTTGATCGTCGGCGGCGTCGGGCTGATGAACACCATGTACACCGCGGTGCTCGAACGCACGCGGGAGATCGGGATCCTCAAATCGATCGGCGCAAGGGACGGCCAGGTGATGATCCTGTTTCTCACCGACTCGGGGCTGATGGGGCTGATCGGCGGAATCCTCGGACTGATCGGCGGGTCGGTCCTCAGCCTGTTCGGCACGAGGCTGCTCGGGCCAAGCCTCGGCGTTGGGTCTTTCATGCCGGTCGTCGACGCATGGCTTGTAATCGGGGTCCTCGTGTTCTCGTTCGTTCTCGGTGCGCTGTCCGGCCTCTGGCCCGCATGGCGCGCGGCGCGATGGAACCCGGTCGACGCGCTGTCGGCGGAGTGAGGGATGCGCTCGAACGAAGGGACGGCGAGAGGCTCATCGCCCGGGGAGCTTGCGGAGGTAGAAGGTGTGCCCGGCGTGCTCCAGGGCGACAAGTCGTCCCCGCTCGACCAAGCGCTCGACGGTCGCCCACGGCTCGCCGGCGCGGCGAAGAAGGTCGCTGACAGCGTCCCGCCGCATCGGATGGACGGAGGCGATCCCAAGCAGGCTCTCCTCCGCGCTCCCCAAGAGGGCAAACTCGTCTCCTTCGTATCCGATCAGGAGTTCCACCTGACCGACGCGTTCCGCGAACAGCCCATGCGCGACGACCAGCCGCTCCGGGGACGGGGGCGCAACCCAGGGCTCGGCCGGGGGGCGGGTCGGCACCGCAATGTAGGCGACGGCAGGGTCAAGGCGGCCGACGAATGAGGCCGTCGCCTCGAGGCTCCCATCATCCGCGTTCATCCCCGCCACAAGCATCGTCTCGGTCACGAGCCGCCCGCGGAAGACGGCCGCGAACTCCAAGAGCCCCTCTAGGATTGCGTCAAGCCGCAGCGACTTGTGAGGTCGGTTCACCGCACGCCAGGACGCTTCCTCGATCGCGTCGACCTTCACCGAGACCCAGTCAGCTTTGCAGAGGTCGAAGCGGACATCCTCACGCCACAGAAGGGACGCGTTGCTGATGACCGCGATCGGCTTCCCCAGCGGACGCAGGCTGTCAATCGCCTCGCCGAGGCCGCTGTCGAGCGTCGGCTCGCCGTCCGGGACGAACGTCAGGTAGTCGATCCTTTCACCTTGGCGCCCTGCCTCTTCGACCCGTCGGGCGACCCCCCGGCCGAGCGACGCGGGGGCGTGGAAGGGGAGGCGCTCGGCCCGCATGGTGTCCGTCCGCCCGAGCTGGCAGTAGACGCATGCGTAGCTGCACGTCTTCGGCGGGATGTGATTGATCCCGAGGCTTCGGCCGAGCCGCCGGGACGGGACGGGCCCGAACGCGAGCGCGTACCCCCCCTCGGTCACGGTCGGCCGCCCCCTTCCTGGCCGGTTCCAGTGCGGATGCCGGCCATTCGTTCGACCGCAACGGCGATCGCGTCGAACGCCTGCGAGACCTCGGAAGCCGGATCGACGAGAACGATTGGGCGGCCGCTGTCCCCGCCTTCACGCGTACGCGGATCGATCGGAATCGCCCCAAGGAACGTAACCCCCTGCCTCTCTGCTTCCCTCGCTCCGCCTCCGCGCCCGAACAGCTCGATCCGGCCGCCGCAGTGCGGGCACAGGAGGCCGGACATGTTCTCGACGATCCCGATCTCGGGGATCTCGAGCTTCCGGGCGAAGCCGATCGCCCGGCGGGCATCGATCAGCGCCACCTCCTGGGGCGTCGTGACGATGATCGCGATCCGAGGGGCCGTCCGCTGTGCGATCGTGAGCACCTCGTCGCCCGTCCCCGGCGGCAAGTCGACGATCAGCGCATCCAGGTCCCCCCAAGCCGTCTCCCCCAGCAGCTGCTCGAGCGCCTTGGACCGCATCGGGCCGCGCCAGATCACCGGCGCGCCGGGCGGGAGCATCGAGGCGAGCGAGACGATCTTCAGCCCCGCGCGCTCGTGGGGCAGCAAGCGCTCCCCGTCCCCCCGCGGCGGCTCGTCGACACCGGTCATCTGGGGCACGTTCGGCCCGGTCACGTCCGCGTCGAGCAGCCCCACCCGGCTGCCGCGCCGCAACAGCGCGTACGACAGGTTCACCGCAACCGTCGTCTTCCCGACGCCTCCCTTCCCGCTGAACACCAGGATGCGCGTGCCGATACGCTCGAGCGCCCGATCGATCGCCCCTTCAGTCACCGCTTGCTTTCCCGTCCCTTCGGACTCTGCCCTCTTCGTCATTCTCGACGACGCCTCCTCCCGCCTGAGGTTGCCGGCCGGCAAAGCGCGCCGGTAGCTCCTGCGCACATCTCCCTCTCCCCGAACCCGTGGGTCCCCGTTCGCCTCTCAAGACCGCGGCGCTCGCAAGAGAACCGTCCCGATCGGCGCCTCAAGCTCGCGCGCCACAACGGGACACTTCACCATTAGGAGGAAGAAGAGCGGCGCCCGCTCGTCGGACAGCCCCTCGAAATTCCCCTGACCTTTCGAGAGGATCAGGCTCGCCCCCCGGAACGCGTCGAGGAAGTCGGGCCGGCACGCGCCAAGTGTCGTCCCCGGGCCGTCCGACCCGCTCGAGATCACCTCCGCCACCTCGTCCATGCCCACGTACGCCGCATCGTCCTTGGTCGCGTCGTTCAGGATCGGCCGGCCGCGCACGGCGAACGTCACGCGGGCACCCAATGCGACCAGCCGCTCGATCAGCAGCCGATCAAAGACGATCTCCCCCGCGTTGTCTCCGAGATACAGGACATCGTCCGCGCACGCCAACCGCGCTCTCAAGACCGGATAGTCGGCCATGCCGCCGCCGTCCTCCAATCCCCTTTCGATCGTGCGCTCGAGATCGACGTCCGACGAGACCGCAAGATCGATCGCGTTGCCCGCCGCAGCAAGCCTCACAGCGGCGAGCAGGGGATCGGACGCCGCCTGCACGCGCTCCCGGAGCGCGGGGAGCAAGGCGACTACGCGATCGTTGTCCCGGCGCTTCGCTTCGCGGTAGGGATCGTCGACGCCGAGCGTGTCCCGCACGACGCGGTGGACCTCACGACCCAGATCGATCGGCGTGGCGTCAAGCGGCAACGTCGGTAGGACCAAGGCGACCGCGTCCAGCACGGCGCGCTGCGCGCGTTCGTCGGCGGTCACCCGTCGCGCCGCCTCGAGCGCCTGCCGAAGGAAGCAGGGGAGGCAATCCAGATACACCTTCATCGGACCTCGCTTGTCCTGTCGATCCGCCGTGAGACTATGCCCGCGTCATCTTCTCCCCGCACGCGGGGCACGTCACCTGGAAGCACGGCCGACCGACGGCGTGCGCAATCCGCTCCCCACATCGAGGGCAGACGCACGCCCCGGACGGCCCGGCCCCGGCGCGGTTCCCGCCCATCCGCCCGCGTCCGCCACCGCTCCCGCGACCTCTGCCGCTCCCCGAGCCCGCTCCCGCGGGGCCGGTCCCATCACCTCGTGGCATGCGAACCTCCTTTGTCTCGCGGCGCCTTCGCCCCGCAGGCGCGAGTCACCCGACCTGCGTCATCAGCCGCCCGAAGATCCGGCGCATCGCGTCCCCCGCCGGGCTGTCCTTCTCCTCCACCGCGCTTCGTCCCGCGACCATCGCCGCAGTCACCTTCTCGTCGTACGGGATCCGGCCGAGCATCGGCACGCTCTCCTCCGCGGCATACGCCTCGACTCGGGCCGCGATCGCCGGATTCAGGTCCTCCTTGTTGATCACGAGGTACGCCGGGATGCGGAAGTGCCGGACGACGCCAAGGATCCGCCGAAGGTCGTGCAGCCCGGACAGGGTCGGCTCGGTCACCAGCACGACCGCGTCCACCCCGCTGGCCGAGGCGATCACCGGACAGCCGATGCCGGGGGACCCGTCGATCAACAGCCGCTCCGCGCCGGCCGCCTCCGCCAGCTGTGCCGCCTTCTCCTTGACCAACGAAACCAGCTTGCCCGACGCCTCCTCGCCGGGGAGGAGCTCAGCGCTCGCGAGGGGGCCCCAGCGGCTTTCCGCGGTGAACCAACGTCCCGAATCCTGTGGGACGAGCCGAATCGCGTCAACCGGGCAGGCGGTCACGCAGGCCCCGCACCCCTCGCAGAGGTGGGCGTCGATCTCGTATTCGCGGGAAACGGCATGGAAGCGGCAGACATCGAGGCACCTCCCGCACCGAGTGCACGCGTCCGCGTCCTTCACCGCGAGCTTGCTCCCCTGGTAGGTCCCCTCTTCCACAAGGTGAGGCGCAAGCAGCAGGTGGAGGTTCGCTGCATCGACGTCGCAGTCGGCGAGGACTTTCCCGTCCGCGAGGACGGCAAACGCGCCGGCGAGCGACGTCTTCCCCGTCCCACCCTTGCCGGAGAGGATAAGGAGGCTCTTCATGCGACCATCTCCTTCAACCGCGCGGCGAGCGCGAGGAACCGCTCCTTCCATTCCGGGATCGCATCGACGAGGACCGTCCCTTCCGAGTAGAGCAAGGCGATCTGTCGGTCAAACGGAATCGAGAGGACGATCGGGATGCCTTCTTCGCGGCAGAAGCGCTCGACCCGATCGTCGCCGATCCCGTCGCGGTTGACGAGCACCGCGGGCGGGACGTCGAGGGATCGCGCGACCCCAACCGCCGCGCGCAAGTCGTGCAGGCCGAATGGGGTCGGCTCGGTCACCAAGAGCGCAGCGTCCGCGCCGGAGAGGGTCGCGATGGTCGGACACCCCGTGCCGGGGGCCGCGTCGAAGATCACCGTCCGCCGGTCATCGATGCCCTCCTTCAGGGCGTGGATGATCGGCGTCGCCATCGCCTCACCGAGGTTCAACAGGCCGTGGGAGAACGGGAACCCGCGCGCGACGCCACGCTCGACGATCCCCAGCTCATGAGGAACCTCGTCGATTGCGCCCACCGGACAGACCATTCGGCAGCGGCCGCAGCCGTGGCAGATCTCCGGGTAGACCAAGACCTTCCGGCCGAGGACGGCGATCGCATGGAACTCGCATGCCGCGGCGCAAGCGCCGCAACCGGTGCACGTCGCCGCATCGATCCGCGGAAGGAGCTTCTCCACCACTCGTCGCTCCGAGAACTGCGGATCGAGGAAGAGATGGGCGTTCGGCTCCTCCACGTCGCAGTCGAGAAGCTCCACCGGCTCCCGTTCGGCGAGGGCGACCGCCAGGTTCACCGCAACGGTCGTCTTGCCCGTGCCGCCCTTGCCGCTCGCGATGGCAATCCTCATCCGTGCTGCCGATCGCGGAAAGCGTGCTGTTGGCAGGCGTCCCCTTCCGACGCGCCGGAGAGCGCTCCGCCCTTCCAGGCTTCAATCGCTTCGCGCGCGGTGCCTTGAAGGCCGACACACACCTCGATTCCGTTCTCGCTGAGGATCCCGATCGCCCGGCGCCCGAGGCCGCTGCACAGGAGCACGTCGATCCCCAAGTCCGATAGCAGATCCCCAGGAAGCCCGGTCCCCCCCGCGTGCTCGGAGGTGTTGTCGACGATCTCCACCGCACCGCTGTCGGTGTCGTAGAGTGTGTACGTCGGCACGCGGCCGAAATGCTCTCCGACCCGGTCGTCGAGCCCGCCGCGTCCCGCCGTCGGGACGCAGAGCTTGGTCATCGCCGCCCCCCGCCGTGGGATCGGCCCGTGGGGGCGTTCGCCCGGGTCAACGTCCCGGCCCGGTAGGCTTCGAGCGCCTCGCGTACCGTCCCCGCCGCGCCAACGCGGATCTCGATCCCGGCCGCCGTAAGCCCCGCAAACGCATTCGGCCCGACACTCCCGGTGATCACCGCCGTCGCTCCGCGCGAAGCGACCGTTTGCGCCGCCTGGACCCCAGCGCCGTGTGCGCCGGGATCGTTCGCCACCGCGTCCACCGCCTCGGTCGTCTCGTCCACAAACAGGAAGTAGTGAGCCCGACCGAAGTTCGGCTGCACCGGCGCCTCCAACGTCTGCCCGCTCGAAGTGACACAGATCGTCATCGTTCTTCCCTTTCCATCGCGTCCAGCCTTTCTTGTAGCGAATCCAGCTTCCGCGCCAGCACGCTCAACTGCTCGGCCAGCCCGGCGAGGCCTTCGGGGGAAACGCCGGATGGCGGCGCGGCTCGCCGTCCTCCGACCCCTCGTCCAAGTCCCACCCCGCGACCTGTCCCAAGGCCGCCACCGATTCCCGAGTGCGCTGGCGCGTTCGGGCGGACGGCCGGTCGAACCCTCCGCTCCCTGTAGGCGGCCACCGCCTCGTCGACGCGTCCGGTGACACCGGTCACGATCTCGACGCCCGCCGCTGACAGGGTCTGATAGGCATTCGGGCCGCAGCTTCCGGTCAGGACGACCGAGACGCCCTCCCGGTGGATCATCTGTGCTGTCTGGATCCCCGCCCCGCTGCCCGCGGCGGCGTTCTCGTTCCCGATCGCCTTCCACTTCATCGTCTCCGGATCGACGATCACAAACGCGGCGGCGCGACCGAAACGCGGATCCACCTGCGCCGACAGCTCCGGACTCGCCGCGGACACGGCCACCTTCATGCCTCGATCTCCTCCTAGTCCTTCAGGTCGCCGATCCGGCGCTCCATCTCCCCGAGCTGCTCCTGGAGACCACGGATCTGCGCGCGCAGATCGTCAAGCCCTGCTGGGGAGACTGGCTCCGCCATGTACGGGCCCCCCGCGTACGCGCCCCATGCGCCCGCATCGGCGCGCCACCCGCCGAGCCCTCGGCCACCGTATCCTGCGCCGTACCCGACGCCTCGGCCAAGACCCCGACCGTAAGCCGTTCGCCCAACACCCCAGGGGCTGCACAACCCCCTGCCGCCGCCCGTCATCGGCCCCATCCCGCGAGGCCCTGTTCCGTCAAAACCGGGCATGTGCCCCTCCTTTCCGTATCGCGTTGCCGTCTTCATGTGAGACAGCGCCTAGCTTCCGTTCGATTCGGCCTCCGCTTCCTCCAGTGCCTCGATCCGCCGCGTCACGTCGCGCAGCGAGCGCTCCAGAGCTTCCTTCTGCGCCGCGAGCCGGCTCACTTCCGCCGGCCGGGACGGCCCGAGAGACGAGAATCCGAAGGCTCCCCGACCGGCCCCTTCCCCGGACACCGTCTGGATGAAGGCGTTCCATTGGCCCGTGTCGCGCAGATCCTGCGCCGCAGGTGGAAGCCCTCTCCATCCCGGGGACTGCCCGAAGCGGACCCAGCCTGGAAGGCCGGTTGCGTAGAACATGTTTCGGTGCCCATGTCCACCCATGTCGTTCACCTCCATGGGACCTTGCCGTGATTATGTGCATATGCACGGCCAATGCAACCCCGGCCCTTGTCCCCCCAGCCCCAAGCGCCCTATACTCGGCGCACTGTGCCTCGTCAGAAGAAGCCTCGCTACTGCCGCGGAGTCGACGGATTCAACCTGTTCAAACCGTCGGGCATCCCCCTATCCCAGTTGGAAATCGTCGAGCTCGGCCTCGACGAGCTGGAGGCGATGCGCCTCTGCGACCTCGAAGGGAAACAGCAGGAGGAAGCGGCGCAGCAGATGGGTGTCTCGCGCGGCACCGTCCAACGCCTCCTGCAGTCCGGACGAGAGAAACTGCTCACCTCGATCATCGAAGGGCAGGCCTTGTCGTTCGAGGAGGCGGAGCATGTGTGCATAGACCCAAGGCCCGGTTGGGGATACGGGCGCCACGGGCGCGGGCGCGGCGGCCCGCCCGGGGGCCGACCGAACGCGCCGTTCCGTGGCCCATAGGCAGGCCGCGGGGCGGGGAGGCGAAGCCGATCCGTCGATCGTGGCGCTGGCGCAGGAACTGGTTCGAATCCCGAGCGGAAACCCTCCGGGGGACGAAGGCCGGATCGCACGGTTCGCCGCCGATTGGCTGCGCGCCGCCGGACTCGCGCCCGATCTCGTTCCGCTCGAACCAGGACGAAGCTCCGTCGTCACCCGAATCCACGGCCGCAGGCGAGGGGCGATCGTCCTCTGCGGCCACCTCGATACTGTGCCCGCCGATCCTGAAGCCTGGCGCGTCCCCCCGCTCGAGGGGCAGATCGAGGGCGGACGGCTGTGGGGCCTCGGCGCCGCCGACATGAAGGGCGGCGTCGCCGTCCTGATGCACGCCGCATCGCAGCTCGCAGAACACGGGGCCGTCCCCCCACGTGACGTCGTCCTCGTCCTGACCGCCGACGAGGAGTCAGGCTACCGCGGTGCCGGCTCGGTTGCGCAATCGGGGCTGATCGACGACGCGGAACTCCTGGTCATCGCCGAGCCGACCGCCGGCTGCGTCTACACGGGGCAGAAGGGGGAGCTGTGGATCGACGTCCTGTTCTCCGGCGACGAAGCACACGGCTCGACGCCGGAGCGGGGAAGGAACGCGATCCTCCCCGCGGCCCGATTCTGCACCCGCCTCGAGGAGGCGATGGCGACCTTTCCCCGCGTCCCCGGGCGCGGCCGGACGACCCTCAACATCGGGCGGTTCGACGGCGGGCGGCGGGTCAACATCGTCCCGGACCGATCGCGCGTTGCGCTCGATGTCCGCGTCGTCGGCCCGGAGGATCGTGATGTGGTCTTTGAACTCGTCGACCGAATCGGTGCAGAGGAAGCGGATACATCCGGAACGAGGTTCGCGCGGAAGATGTCAAGCTACCACCCGCCGATCCTCTGTGAGCCGGGCGCCGACGCACTCACCCTCTGCCGTGCCGTCGAGGAAGTGACCGGCCGCAAGCCCGAGCTTGGGGTATCCCCCTACTCGACCGACGCCGTCTCGATCGTCCCTCGCCTCGACATCCCCGTCCTGATCTACGGGCCCGGCGACATCGCCCAAGCCCATCGACCCGATGAGTTCGTCGAGCTGCGGGCGCTGGGCGAGACCCACGAAGCCCTATGGCGTTTTCTCACCCAAGAGCAGCGCTGACAGACCGGACGCATCGCCCGTGACCGACCTTGCGGCAATCAGAACAGGTCGGTCTTCGCTTCGATCGATTCGGGCGGCTCGGTCACGCGGTACAGGCAATCGGCCGGCCCGATGTCGCACCATCGACACTCCGACCAGGAAGGGACCTTGGCGAGCGGCTTGTCCCCGCCCACGCGGTGCACCAGGCCCACGAACCGGCCCCGAAACGCGTCGTCGAGCCCCGAAGCCGGGACTTCGACGGAACTTGTGCGGTAGACGACCCTCCCGGAGAGGGCCACTCCATGGCATCTTGGGTCGCCGATCGGGAGGAGGAGCATGTACACCAGGACCTGCAGCGGGTCCGATGTGCGCGGGCGGCCAGTCTTGCAGTCCTCCACGAATCCTGTTCGATCGCGGATCGCGAGGAGGTCCGGCTTCCCGGAGACCAGAATCCCCGTCTTGCCCTTGCGCTTGAACGCGTTCTCTTCCTCGACGTAGACGTCGTACCCCTCGTCGAGGAGCTGCTCGCGGCGCCCCCGCACCATCTCGTTGTGATCGATCGTCCAGCGTGCCAGATCGAAGTCGATCGGGAGCTTGTCGTAGTCGGTGTGGTGGGCGCGGTACCAAGCGGACCACTCACAGCGCCCTTCTCCCGCCAGGAGCTTCGTCAGCCAGGTCACCCAGATGTACGGCTCCGCACGCTGCTGCGCCATGGTCCCCCCTCGCTCGATTCGATCGACAAAGCCTAGGCGCTCGCCGGGCGGGCGTCAAGGAGAGCGAGGCGCAGGGGTCCGAGCGGCCGAGTCTGGGAAAACCCTGACAGGAAGCGCGCAATGCAGTTTCGATCAGCAGAGAAAGTGAAACGCACCGCGACCGCGGTGCTAGGAGCAAGCTACGTTATTTCGCCGGGGCATGTCAAGGGCGATCGTGCAAATCCCCTCGCAGGCCCCCTTCTCCCCTCGCAAGTCGCCTCTCCCTTCTCCCCTCGCAAGTCGCCTTCTCTCTTTCCCCCCCTCGCAGGCCCCCTTCTCCCTTCCCCCCTCGCAGGGGGGAACTGAAGGGGGGAGCATCCCTCGCCCCCATCGTGCGCCGACGGGAAGGAGCGGGCCCCCGCGTCGCTGCGCAATCGTCGCGCGCCGGAGCTCCCCAGCATGCTCGAGATGCCGCTTGATCCCCGCCTCCATCTGGAACCTCGCTTCGTCCGGTGAGGTCTCGGAATGCGGACGGCACGTGAACCGCATCGAACGGCACGCCGCCGAAGGATCCGCGACCATTCGTCGACCGGTCGGGTTGTCGAGCACCAGGATTCGCCTGCGCATGCGGCGAGCATGGGAGCGCATCGGGCTCCGATCAGCGAACGGCCCTGCGCGAAAGGCGTCCCCCGTCAGCTCAGCGGTAGAGGTCCATCAGCAAAGCCAGGCCTCCCGCAATGAGAAGGCCCGCCAACAGGAGGCCGATTCCGAGGAGCACCGCCCGCCGCGCCGACGTCGGCCGCAAGGGCCCGCGCCGTCTCATCGTCGGAGCGCCCTCGCGGCGTGGCCACGCCGCGGCGCAGAGCCACCGGCTGTCCAGCAAGCGCCGAAGCAGCCGGACTGCATGCCACATCCCTCCGGGTTCACACGGCAGGAGCGCGCCGGGAACGCAGTCTCAGTATCGATAGACCGCAGCAGCTCCCGTCTTCGAGGGCATGCGCTCGGCGGGGACCACCACAACCTCCCCGCCCCGCTTCCATACCATCGTCCCCAGATCGTCGAGCACGTCATCGATCCTTGGGTCTTCCAGATCGCCGAACTCGATGTCGCCGGTCACCGCGTCAATCCGCCCGGGGACCTCACGATCGGCTTCGATCAGCAGCCTCGCAACCCGACCGGCCACGGCAGCTTTCGCAACCTCGGAGACCTCGTCGTGGCCCAACCGCTTGGCCCGCGCTTCGCGGAACTCCTCGACGCGCGCCGCGAGACGCGCGCGGTAGTAAGGCTCGATAGCGTTCCAGGCGCGTCGACGAAACTCGTCGAGGGACGGCAGGGCATCCGGATGGACATCGATCGTTTCCGCAATCAAGAACCGATTCTGGCTGACCTCGTGAAACAGGTGGTGATGCTCCGGCAGCGCCGCGAGGATGAGCGGCAGGCCGGAAGGCCGGGAGTGGCATTCCAGGATCGCGCGGTCGACGGCGCGGAAGAAGCGCTCCGCGTCGATGTCCGTCTCCTCCTTCCTCCCTCCGTGGCCGTGATGCATCGGCGAGCGCCCTGCCCCGACGCCACCGTACGAGGCGACGGTCTGATGCGGCTCCGTCAACTCTTCTCCAAGCGCTTGGGCTATCGTCCGTGGGACCCTCTCGTCCAACTCCACCTCGTCCAGTGCGTCGCGGTTGCCTTCGAAAAGCTCGGCCTCCTGACGGTTCAAGCCGAGGACTTGATACCGGTCGGCGGATTGCAGGATCCGAATCAGCGGCTTGATGTGGAAGCTGTCTGCCACGACCGCCAATTCCCTAACCGGCCGCTGGAGCGTATATGCGCGGAAGAAACCCGTCGCCCCGAGCACGGCCAGCCCATCGAAGGTGTGATTCCAGAAGTCGCGGTCGTCCGCTAGGGCGAGGAACGACGACAGCAAGGGACGTATGTCCTCCTTCGAGAACTGCCTAAGGAGGGATTTCTCCAGCCGCTTCACGAGGTTGCGGAACCGGATCGGATCCTGTTGGTTCTCCGGATGACGCCGATGCGTCGATTGAAAAAGCGAAAGACAAGGCGCGATGCCATTCTCCAAGCGCCCTGCTGCCAGGTCTCCATCGAGCGTGCTCACGATTCTTCCCCCTCCTTCCGATACGGGCTCTCTGCGAACAGCGCCTACCGCGAGACCATACCTGCTCCCAGGGGAGGCAGACAAACGCCCGCACGCCGCGCACCCCTTCCGGCAGACGGCTTGAGGCGTTCTCCTCCGAGCCAGCCCCCGGCGGCGATCCCCGGAGCTGGTCGAAGTCACCGCGGACCGCGACGTTCGCGACCGACTCCAGGGCGCCTGCCACAGCGTGCTCTGGTTCTCTATAGCACCGCAGCCTGCCTGCAGCGGAGCCGGTTTGGACGTAGCGTCGGGGCTTGGCTCAGCTTGTCCGCCCCGGCGGGACCCGAGTCACCCCCACCGGCATCCTTGTCGTCGGACGGGGGATGCCTGCCTCCCCCGTCGAAGGGGGAGGCGACGAGACAAACGTCGCAGACAAGTTGCGATGCGAGAGCCCGGATGTCGTGGCCGGCTTTCTGTAGCGTCGCAGCTCGTCTGCGACGTTCACGACCCGCGCGACGTCAAGAGCCCTCGGAGACAAGCTCCGACGCGACAAACGGCCGCCGCAGATACGGCAGGACGCGTGCGACCGCCCGGCCGTAGAAGACAACCGATACGCGCCGCACCGACGGGAACGCCAGCCGGAGGCCGCGCCAGGTCCTTGCCTCCCGCGCGTCCGCCTCAACCTCCGTCCAGGGGATGAGGAGCGGCGGATGGAACGGCCGGAAGAATCTCATCGGGGCGAGGTAGAGCCCCAAATCCGTCGCCCCGACGCGCAGCGCGCCGGTGTAGTTGGCGAATCCGATCCTCGCGCTACAGAACCGGGTGATCTCCCCGTGAAAGGAGGACGTGTCCCCAAATCGCTCCGCCAACCGTCTCCACCCACAGGTTCTCGAGATGCCCCATAGGATGAAGCACCAGAGGGCGGCGAAGTACAGGACGAATCCGACCGCAGAGACCAGGACGACATCCCGCATGACCATGCACACATTCTACCCGTGCGAGCGGCCGTTGGGTCCCAGGGCCGCCGCATGCGCGGTCTGGGCGAAGAAGGGATCGACTTTTAGCCATGCCGACAGGGTTCCACTCGGCCCTTCTCTCTCCGCACCCGACGTGCTACCTTGGCTGCATCGCACAGGGTCTGACAGGAGGCACCATGAGGATCGACGACCTCGCGGACGCTCACCTCGACTCGTACCTGGTCTGTCTGGAGGAGTGGTCCGAGGAGATGAGGGAGGCCGGCGACCACAAACGCGCGTGGCACGAGCACGCGAAGCAGGACGGCCTGCGGGTCAAGCTCGCGCTCGACGACGAGCGGACCGTGGGAGGGATGATCCAGTACGGGCCGATCGAGTCCTCGTTCGCCGCAGGAGAGAACCTTGACTTCATCTACTGCATCTGGGTTCACGGCTACAAGGAGGGGCGCGGCGACTTCCAGGGACGCGGGATGGGCACGGCCCTGCTGCGCGCAGCGGAAGGGGACGCACGAGCGCGAGGGGCGCGTGGGATGGCCGCCTGGGGGCTGTCCCTTCCCGTGTGGATGAAGGCCTCGTGGTTCCGCAAGCAGGGCTATGTCCGCGCCGACAAGGATAGCCTCCGAGTCCTCCTCTGGAAGCCGTTCACCGACGCTGCGGCGGCGCCGAAGTGGATCCGTCCGCGCAAGACGCCGCAGCGAACGCCCGGGCGCGTGACCGTCACCTCGTTCCGCAACGGCTGGTGCCCCGCCCAGAACCTTGTCTCCGAGCGCGCCAAGCGGGCCGCCGAGCACTTCGGCGACCGGGTCGTCTTCGAGGCGATCGACACCTCAGACCGGACAGCGTTCCTCGAGTGGGGAATCTGGGACGCCCTGTTCGTCGACGGGAAGGAGGTCCGCACCGGACCTCCGCCGTCCTACGAGAAGCTCACGCGCCTGATCGGGAAGCGTCTGAAACAGCTGTAGCTTCCCTCGCACCAGCAGAGAGGGCTCGACGCGCGCACGGGCGGACCGAATCCCTTTCTTCCCACCACGAAGGAGGACGAGGGCATCCGTGCCAGGGTGGCCTGCCCCTGTGTGTTGGCGATCATCTTCGGCGGCGTCGGCCTGCGTTCACGCAGCCGCGCCGCTGCGAGGGCGGGAACTCCCCCCTGTGGCACCGGCTTCGGCCTGGAGACTTCCCGGGGACCAGCGCGTTGCTCTCGGAATTCCTCCGGGGGCAAGAGACAAGGGGTGACCGTACCGCTCCGTCGCCGATGTCTCTATCGGTACATGATGCCCAGCTCGGCGGCCGCTTCGCTCAGCCGTTTGTCGGCGGTCCAAAGGGGCAGCCGCGTCACGACGGCCGAAGCGAGCAAGTGCACATCGATGAATCCAAGCCCACGCCCCATCAAGCGACGAGACTCGATGAAGCGAAGGACTTCGTCGTGCTCAGCCACTCTTGCCGAGGGCAGCTCCTGAAGCAATGAAAGGATCTCGACTCGATTCCTGATGTTGCCGCAAGCCAGCTCGCCGATGATCAACGGATGGCAGAACACTTCTGCCCTTTCGAGCAGTGTCTTCAGAGGGGCATTTCCTCTCGCCAGATGAGAGACCCAGATTGACGTATCGACCAGGACCATGGTCAGCCGCGCGATGTTCGCCGTCTCGGAACCGGCCGCAGATCCTTCTCGGTCGCTCCGAGTTCGGCCAACCGCTTGCTGCTCTCGCGAGCGATGAGCGCTTCCAGACCCATCCTGACCAAGGCCGTCTTCTCCTTGACACCGGTCAGCTCCGCCGCGCGCTTGAGGGTCTCGTCGTGGATGTTCAGCGTCGTTCTCATATGCATCAGTATGTATATCCGATGCATACGCGTCAAGCGGTGCCGGCAAGCGCGTGCATGCGAAAGAAACCATCGCCCCTGACAGCGACCCCTAGGACTGGGGTGCGAAACGCGAATGCCGGAGCCTCTTGCCGAGCCTGTCGGGGATCTTGGCATGGCGAGGGAGAGCCTCGACGTGCCCAGTGCGTGGGTTCTTGCAGAATAGGAGGCTCCCTCTCGCTTGAGGATGCAGCCGTGCCGCTTCGGCTGGCACGGGGTTGCTAAGATTCTCTAGCCTGGGGCTCCAGCGTCCCTCGAGACGTGGCCATTCAAGATGCGATCGCGCCGAGCCGGCTTCTCGGGACCAACGCGCGGGACGTGCGCATGGGCCGGACGGGACCGTGCCTTATGTGCCTGAGACGCGGGCATTCCGCCGAATCCACAAACGGAAGAACCGATCGAGGATGACGAACGATCCGTCCTCGCGATCGATCAGGTCGCGGTCGAGGAGGGCGCGAACGGCACTCTGAACGGTCGACGCGGTCTGAAGACGATACGTACGAACGAAATCGACTCCATAGACATGGACCGCCTCCGACTCGCTTGCCAGCCCGACAAGCATTCTGCGCTGGGCGGACGTGAGCGATTCCCACAGCGCTGAGTACGCGTACGTCTCCCGCTCCAACAGCAGGTCGACGGCGGAGTCGATCGTCTCCGAGGTCACGGACTGGCCGGGCGCGCACAGCTCCCAGACCGCATGGCAGAGGTGCTGCGTGTAGAACGGATGCCCGCCAGTGTGGCCGCAGACGGCGCGGATCTCGGTCTCGCTGATGCGCCGGTCCGACCGTTCGAACCGCTCCTGAACGAACGGGATCCACTCCCGGGCCGGTATCGGACCGAGCGGGTAGTGGCCGCCGGCACGGTACAGCGGGCTCGCCGAATCGAGGACCATCTTCTGGATCAGGTGTTTCCGGCTTCCGAGGAAGATGTACGACACGTCCTCCTGACTCTGGATGATGCTTCGCAGCGTGCGTTCGATCCGATCGCTCTTGTACTCGAGAATGCGCTGGAACTCGTCGAAGACGACCGCAACTTGGCACTTCCGCTTCTCAGCGATCCGCGCCGGCGCCGACAGGACCTCGTCGAGCGGCAGGAGTTCCCTCTTCGCCTCGCCGATCTCGAATCGGATCTGCGGACGCCCTTGATCGTCGACGGTGAGCACGGGGAGGAGCCGTTTGAAGAACGATCCGGCAAGCTGGAGCATCCGCTCAGTCGAGGTTTCGAACGCTTCGGTCAGCGCCTTCGCCACGACAGTGACGAACGACGCCTCGCTGTCCGCCGGCCAGAGGTCGACATAGACCGGCACGACGTGACTCGACTTCGGGAGCCTTTCGATCGCCAAGCGGACGAGCGACGTCTTGCCAAGGCGCCGTTCCGAGTAGACGAACAGACGTTCCCCCTGCTGCATCGCGCGGGAGAGATCACGAAGCTCCGTCGTGCGATTGCAGAACGCCTCCGGCCCGACAACACCGCCGTATCGAAACGGATTGACCATCCTACGGAACCTCCGTAACGCACGGTACGTAATCGCACAGCACCCGTCAAGTCGTCATTTGACCCATTGCGCATCCGGCGTGATGTGCGCGTCGTAGGGCAGTGCCCTCCCCGCCAGAACGGTGGGAGTTCTGGGGGTGCCGTGCTCATTCCGGAAGCTCCAAGGGGCAGGTTCGTACTATGTCGCTGGAATTCCTGTTCCTTCGACTCTCCATCAGAACTCGACGTGGAATCAGGGTGGAATCAGGGGACACATACCTCATTTCGGACGGGACGGGCTTCGCTATCGCCTTCGCTTGCGCCCCGCTTTCCGAGGGCGCAGTGAACGGCCCGTGAGCTTCTCAACTTGCGTCAAGAACGACTCGCTTCCGAGAGGTCGCCCGGTCCGGGTGTGTAGGCGGAGCATGTCGTCTTCAAGAGCGTCA
>Ga0068714_10004073_pt1 | contig 16713 bp, 12 predicted proteins | sample MTBNYHSulfiMetaG_FD_62988 | JGI IMG/M metagenome (GOLD analysis project Ga0068714, IMG submission 62988) | Enrichment culture microbial communities from rom New York Harbor, USA that are MTBE-degrading - MTBE-NYH (New York Harbor Sulfidogenic)... | ecosystem: Environmental > Aquatic > Marine >...
ACCGAATATGCCGTTGGCTCCTCCGGTGATGCCGAAGACGTTGTTGATGAGAGCGATGCGGACAATTTCCCCCACCCCGATGGTGACGATGCAAAGGTAGTCGCCGCGCAGGTGAATGATGGGGCGGGCAACAATCAGAGCAAACATTCCAGCGGCAAAGGCGCACAAAGGAATGAGCCAGAGAACCGGAATACCGAATTTGGTGTTGATAATCGCGGCCGTGTAGGCGCCGATGGCGTAGAAAGCGGCATGGCCCAGATTGAAGAGTCCGGCGTGCCCCACGATTAGATTCAGGCTGAGTGCCAAGATGGCGTAAATACCAATGCTGTTCAGGACATCGACCCAGTAGGCATTCAGAAACAGAGGAAGCAGAGCCACAATAGCCGAAACCCCAATGTAGACAACTCTTCGTCGGTCGATCATACTTTCTCTGCAACCCGCTCGCCCAGCAGGCCGGTGGGCCGTAAAATAAGGATCAGAATGAGTACACAAAAAGCAATTGCGTCTTTCCAGGCTATGGAAAGGTACGCGGCTCCCATCGCCTCAATGACCCCTAGCAAGAGCCCGCCCACCATGGCACCTGGAATATTCCCGATGCCGCCGAGAATTGCCGCTGTAAAGGCCTTAAGGCCATACACCCAGCCCATGGTAAAATTGATCTGGCCATAGTACAAACCGACCATCAAACCTGCAACTCCTCCAAGGGCGGGACCCAGTAGAAAGACCATGAGGATTACACGATTCACATCGATTCCCATCAAACGAGCGGCCCCTTGATCTATGGCGGCGGCTCGAATGGCAGTGCCCACCTTGGTCTTCTGTATAAAGAAATAAAGAGCGCTCATCATAACAATGGAGGCGATCAGAATTAGAATCCTCACCAGTGGTATATAGAGACCGAAAAGGTAGATTGCGCTCTTGGGAAGGATATTCTGGGGGTAGACCTGAAATCGTGCCCCATAGATCAACATTACCGTGTTCTGGAGAAATATGGAGGCTCCCAGTGCTGAAACGACAGCTGAAAGTCTAGGTGATTCCCGCAACGGGCGATACGCCAAACGATCGAGCAGCGCTCCCACCAGTCCAACCAGGCCCATGACCATGACCGCAAGTACCAAAACGCCCGCAAAAGGACCAAGGTGATCCGTTAATGCCATGGAAGTCAGAAGAGTCAGTCCAAGATAAGCACCGATGGTGAACAGATCGCCGTGGGCAAAGTTAATCAGTTTGAGGACACCGTAAACCATGGTATAGCCCAGCGCAATGAGCGCATAAATGCCCCCCACCGCCAGGCCGTTGGTCAGTTGCTGGAAAAATTGTTCCATTAATTCGTGTTCACCGGAAAGGATTAAAAAAGATCAGCGCACGAGGTATTCAGTGCGCTGATCACAGAAGAGTCATTAGGGCATCAGGATGAACTGCCCCTCTTCGTTCACTTCATATACGCGGTAGACTTCGCCGTCACGATCCCCCTTCTCATTGAAAGAGATCTTTCCGGTCAATCCGGGGAAATCCTTGATCTCATTATGCAGATAGTCCGCGAGCTTGTCCGGGTCGGTTGATCCGGTCTGGGCAATGGCATGGGTTATGACGCGAAAGCCGTCCCCCGCCAGAACCGCGTAAATGGAATTGGGGGGATTGCCGTATTTTTTCGAGAAAGCTTCCAGAAACTGCTTTGCTTCTTCCGATGGCAGATCCTTTGGCAGCGGAGCGCTCAAAAAGTAGAACCCCGCAGCCGCATCTTTCCCGGCAATCTTAACCAGATCGGGATTATTGGTGGCGTCCCCTCCCATAAAAGGAACATTCCAGTTCATCTCTTTTTTCTGACGAAGGAGCAAACCGGCTTCCGGATAATACCCGGTGAAAAATACCACATCGGGATTGGCCGACTTCAGTTTGGTGAGGATGGCACTATAATCGCGCTCTCCGGGGGTTATGGCTTCAAAGAAAACGATCTCTATGCCAGCTTTTCCCTCCAGCAGTGCCTTTGCCTCGTCGGCAAGCCCTTTAGCATAAGTGGTGTTATCGTGCAAGACAGCCACTTTTTTGAAGCCCAACTTTTCGATCGTCTGGGCGCCCACCTTGGCCTGTTCATCGTCTCGCGGGCAGGTTCTAAAAAAGTATTTCAGACCCTTTTCGCTCAGTCGGATCGCGGTAGAGCCATTTGCGATCTGAATGATCTTGGCCTCATCGTATATATTTTGCGCGGCTTCGCATACCGAGGAGCCGTAAGTGCCGACCACTGCTACAACGCCTTGAGTGGCCAGTCGCTGTGCCGCCAGAGCCGCAGTGCGAGGATCACCGCCATCATCTTCACTGACAACAACGACTTGCTGGCCAAGCAAACCGCCTTTGGCGTTCAGTTCCTCCGCCAAGAGGTCCGCGACTTGCTTCATCTCTTGGCCTTCACTCGCCCAGGAGCCGGTCATCGGCCCCATCAGTCCGATTTTGGGCGGTTCGGCGGCATACACCGAGCCCAACATCAGAGACATCGCCAGGGCAACAAAGAACAGTTTTTTCATACGGTCCTCCTTTTTAAAGGGAAAATTGAGAAAAATCGACTTTCCTCTGTGCCAGTCGTTTCAGCCGTAGAAGTGTGCGGAAAATATCAGACAATAGATCCTCTGTCAACTTGGGTGTGGAGTGAGCGGGGGTCATTTCTGTTTTGACAGCCGCACCTTCCGATTCCTATTCTTGATCGACGTCCCAGAGAGTCTTTGTCCAATTACCTTGAAAGCCACTCGAAAATATGTGATTCTCATTTCTACATTGACGGTTACGATCTAAGTAGTTGACTCCTATCGGCAACTTATATTTTCGACGGCTTTTGGATTGAACGGCTCCTTTGAGGATTTTGGAAAGAGATTTGGTTGTTGAACTTGTTGTGAGCCGGCAATACAGATTCATAATCCTGTGAGGCGGCCCGACGTCTTACCAACGGAGAACAGTATGAGAATCGCAACGGCTTGGTCAACTAATCCGAATGCTGAGACTGCAGCTGCCGAAGCCTATAACATGCTGATTGACAAACTTCGAGTCAAGCCGCGACTGCTGCTCGTCCATAGTTCGTGCGCCTATGATAATGAGGTCCTGATCGGTCAATTGCGGTCCTTTGCCCCTGATGTGCCGATACATGGCGGCACATCGTGTTTGGGAATAATGACGGAAGAAGGTTTTCACTCAAAGGACGGCAAGGGATTGGGTCTCCTGGGACTCGATGACGAAAGCGGCAGCTTTGGGGTGGGCATCTCGGATTCCGGAGATGATGTCGATGATGCCGTGGAATCGGCTCTCGATCAGGCCTTTACTCAAGCTGCCCGGCCGGGTGAAGTACCGAATGCAATCCTTATCAGCAGCTTTCCGGGGCCTGAAGATCTGGTAATTCGTGCTCTTGAAAAGCACGTCGGACCAGATGTGCCGATCATTGGCGGCACATCCGCCGATAACGATATGAGCGGTCAATGGCAGCAATTCGCAAACGATACCGTCTCCCGCCGGGCAATTTCAATCGCTGTGATCTTCACATCCGGCGATATCAGCTATGCGTTTCACAGCGGCTACGAGCCCACGCGCTTTCGCGGCATAGCAACTCGCGCGGACGGCCGCATTCTATATGAAATTGACAATCGACCTGCGGGCCAAGTCTACAACGAATGGACTGAAGGATTGATCGGTGACGTTCTGCCTTATGGTGGGAGTCTTGTTCCCACGGCAACCTTCTCCCCGTTGGGCAATCGGGTGGGCCAGGTTAGCGGCATCCCATATTTTCGCTTATCGTATCCAGTCGAGGCAGTGGAAAATCAGGCTCTCTTGCTGTTTACTGAAGTCCGGCAAGGAACGGAGATGTTTTTGATGACCGGCTCGCGCGACAGTCTGGCCAGACGTGCCGGCAGGGTGGCTCAAGCCGCTCTCGAAGCTGCTCCCTTCAGCAAGAATGAGACGCAGGGAGCACTGGTGCTATTCTGTGCCGGATGTATGTTGGCTATTCAGGACCGCATGGGTGAGGTTACAGCGAATCTGGGCTCTTCTCTGGGAAACGTGCCCTTTCTTGGTGCCTTTACTCTTGGCGAGCAAGGATGTTTCGTCGGTGGTGAAAACAGGCATGGAAATTTAATGGTCGCCACACTTGTCTTCGGACCGATGAATGTGGAGAAGTAAATGTCCACTTCCGAAGAGCTGCGTGAAGCATTGCTCAATCTTGAGGACGCCCGAAAGCGGGAGGGACATCAGCGACAAATGGCTGAGGCCCTTTTGGCGGGGCTGCGTGCGCTTGTGCTGACAACCGATTCGCATGAATTATTCACGAAGTTGTTTGAGATCATGCGTGCTCCTCTCGATTTCAAGGCGGCATTTGTGATCATTCAGGGAGAAGATGGAATTCTTACCCCGATCGCCAGTTCAGATCCTCTATTCACCCATACTATCTGGCAACCCCGTTCTATGTTTGCTCGGGTGATCGCCGGCAGTCCCGCGGCGATATTCGACACACAACTGGTAGAGGAGTGGCGCGTGCAACCTCCCGCCATTCTGGAAGTTGCCCGTTCGGCGCTCCATTTTGCCATTCACACCAAAGAGCAAAAAGCGATGTTTGTGTGCATCCATCCGGAGCGTGCTCATTTTTCCAAAGATCACATTATGCTTGCAAGACGATTTTCCGTGCTTGCCACGCAGGCGCTGCAAAAGCTGGAATCGGAAGCCAAAATTGCCAATCTCAAGGAAAAGCTTGAAGCCGAAGCCAAAATTGCAGCCCTCAACAAAAAGCTCGCAGACAGCGAAAAAAAGCTCGCTCGATCGCGCAAGATGGAAGCGATCGGACTTCTTGCTGGTGGAGTAGCTCACGATCTGAACAACATCCTCTCTGGAATTGTGAGCTATCCGGAATTTTTGCTGATGCAAGATGATTTGTCCCATGAAAGCCGAAGCGCCATTCAAACCATTCAAGAGGCAGGGCTCCGTGCTGCCGCTATCTTGGACGATCTGCTCACTATGACGCGAGGCGTTGCCACAGTCAGGGAACCTGCTAATCTGAATGAGATTGTACGGGAATTTTTACTCTCTCCTGAATATCAGGAGCTCACTCGTACCGGCAGCGACCTTTCGGTTATCACCAATTTAGATCCCGAGTTGATCAATATAAAAGTATCGATAGTTCACATCAAGAAAGTGCTCATGAACCTTGTCTCCAATGCTGTGGATGCTGTGCGGCAAAAGCCCGACGGAGTGATCACCATTGCAACCGAAAACCGCTATATCGATCATCCACTGAAGAGTTATGAAGATATTCAAGTGGGCGAATATGCTACCATCCATGTTTCCGACAACGGGGAAGGCATTTCAGCGCAAGACTTGGAACGAATTTTCGAGCCGTTCTATTCACGCAAGATGCTTGGACGAAGCGGTACCGGACTGGGACTGACGATCGTATGGAACACGGTGCAAGATCATCAGGGTTATGTGGACGTGAATACCAGTGAGCGCGGATCCACCTTTTCGTTGTTTTTCCCGATCTGCAGAGATCCGCTGGTCGAAGAACAGCAGTACATTCCGATTGAGGAGTATCGAGGAAGCGGACAGAAAGTACTTGTAGTCGATGATCAGGAAGATCAGAGAAAAATCACCTGTGCCATTCTTAACAGGCTTGGTTACAAGGCCGACGCCGTTTCCAGCGGCGAAGAAGCTGCTGAGTATGTGAAAACAAATCCGGTCGACATACTCATTCTCGATATGATTATGGAGCCCGGCATAAGCGGCCGCGAAACCTATGAAAGGGTGTGCCGCATTTGTCCGAGTCAAAAGGCCATAATTGCCAGCGGCTATTCTTTAACCGACGATGTGAAAGCTACCCAGAAGCTCGGCGCCGGGCAATATATCAAAAAACCATTCACCATGCTGAAGCTCGCGATGGCGCTAAAGCATGAGCTGGCGAAATAGCACCCGAGAGCGACTCGCTTTTCCTGAACAACAGAGGCATAATCGCGCGGGGGGTAACGTTTGAGGTCCAAGAAGAGGAATTTGAACTTTTGCGGCATTTCGGTCAGTGAAGAAGATCTGGAGTTGATTAGTGGGACCATTGCCGACTGCGCCAACTTGAGCCGCACCGAGCTTGCATATACGGTCTGTGAACTGTTGGATTGGCGACGCCCGAACGGTCATCTCAAGGGTCATGAGTGCCGTTCTTTTCTGGAGGAGCTCGAAGCCACAGGCCTTCTTCAATTGCCGGCCCTCGCAGGCCATGCGGGCAAACGTCGAAAAGCGCCGGTGCTTACACAAAGTGAAAAGGCACCGCTGCCCGAGGTGGTTGCAGGCAAGCTGAGCGACCTGGGCCCCGTTGAACTGGAACTTGTGAGCAACAGTGAGGACAATCGCCAGTGGCGCGAATGGGTGCGGAGGCATCATTACCTTGGCTGCAAGGTTCCCTTTGGCGCCCATGTGCGCTATTTTGTCCTGACCACCAACCCTCGTCGGCAACGCGTCGGTTGCTTGCAGGTCTCAAGCCCTGCCTGGATGATGGCGCCGCGGGATGCATGGATTGGCTGGAATCATGCTCAGCGGAAACGAAAGCTGCAATATATCGTACAGAACAGTCGTTTCCTGATTCTGCCCTGGGTGAAGATTCCCTATTTAGCCAGTGCCGCACTGGCCCGATTGGCTCGACGCATTGCCGACGACTGGGAGCCCCGCTACGCCATTCGACCGGTACTCATGGAAACCCTGGTCGATTCTTCCCGGTTTTCGGGGACATGTTATCGGGCCGCCAACTGGATCTATCTCGGCAAAACCACCGGACGGGGACGCATGGATAAACGTCATGAGCGCGTCGGCGCTGCCGTGAAAGACATTTTCGTCTACCCTCTAAGCCGTAAGGCAAAACAGAAGCTCCTGGAGGATTAGGCTGCCAAGAAAAAGCTCTTGAGGAGAAAGATTATGGAATACAGTTTTCTTTTAGAAACATATGAGACGGAGCGGCTTAAGGTTCTCAGCGTCTGGAGCATGTTCATGGATCAAGACCTGTTGCAGCGTCCGTTCCCGCTGGAGAAAAAGGACCGGAGCCCTCTCGAGCATATGGTTCATCAGTGCGTCAGCGAAGATAAATGGTTCCGCACGATGTTTGAGATTGACGTGGGTGCTCCTCCTTTGCCCGAGCAAGAAACACGGCTTGAATTTATTAAGCGGTATGCTGAGGATTCGGGCAAGAGACTGGCGGTTTTGAAAAGAAAAGACAAAGAGTGGTGGGAACAGGAGGTTTCGTTCTTTGATGTCAGGCGCAAGAGGACCTGGATCATGTTGCGCAGGATCACCCACACAGCTCATCACCGAGCAGAACAGACGGTTTTGCTGAGATTGTTGGGCAGAGAAGTCTACAGCGTCTATGGGCCCTCTGCCGACACGGGCGGCTTACCCCAAAACAATGCGCTGACGATCTATCCTTATCCTGATGTGGAGGCGCTCATCGAAGGTGAATCAAGGGGCGGTGCGAAGGCCGAACTGCCAGGCACAGGGGATAAACCGTCAACGGAACGCCCGGATGCTTGAATTGGCGGCTATCTAAAGCAGGCGCTTCGCTGACCCTGGGCTGGTATATTCAACCCCTTCGGGGTAAAGAAGTGCGACGTTTTCGCGGAACAAAAACCGGATCAATTCGACTGGGCTATATGCAGTCTATTTTCATCACCCCAAGCGCTTCCCGTAGTTGGTGGCGACCTTTCTGAAACCGGTCAAGCTGGAGTATTTGTGATGCGCTCGCGTTATGTTCTAATGGAGTGCGTGAAGGCCTGCGAGCGAAGCACCGGGTTAAACGGTACGGAGGATCTTGGCAAGATCTTTTTCGAGTGCGGCTCCAGTGGTGAAGTGAACAGCTTTTAGCCCCTGCTTGCTCGCCGCTTCGACATTTTCCCGGACATCGTCCACAAAAACGGCTTCCCAGGGCTTAACGTCCAATCGCGTCAGAGTTATCCTGTAGGCGGCCGGATCTGGTTTGACTATGCCTTCCTCTCCAGAACAAAATACCACATCAAACAGGCGATCGATTCCCCAATCTGCAAGCCATTGCTTCAGCCCCGCCGGCGAATTGGAACATATCGCCAGTTTATAATGCTTCGACAATCGGCCGATCAGCTCCCGGACGTGGGAGTTGATTTTTTCATCGGCGTAGTAGCGTTGACGGAAGTTGTCAACCTGTAGTGGCGAATGCAGACCCAATCGAGGTCCCATCTCCCTCCAGAACTCGGCAGTGGTTTTCCTGCCGAGCAGGGCATCATGCCAGGCGCTGCTTTCAAACATGATGGTATTGATGGTTCCGGGGTTCAACCCGAGCTCCTGCTCATAACCACGAAACAATGATTCTGGCTTCTGCGCTGAAATGACGCGGCCGAAATCAAATATTATCGCCCGAATCATAACTTTGCCCGCCAACAAACATTCGCTGCCCCGAATCCTTGATCTAAATACCATTGTCTATTTAGCCGACTGAACGGCGCCCGAAATAACACGAGGTGTATTATACTGCTATTGACGGCTCAAGGGAAAGCGCATAGTTTAGCCACCTTGATTTCCTTATTCGGCAGTGGGGGGTTATCGTATGTCTTCAAAAAGAGGTACTATCGCCCTTATGGGTTCGGGTGAGCTCACATCGACTATGGTCGAGATTCACAAGGAGCTGCTTGCCGGCCTCCCCGGATCGCGTCGTGCCGTCTTTCTGGATACCCCCGCCGGCTTCCAGCTTAACGCGGAAGATCTTGCCAACCGAGCGGTTCGCTACTTCCATGACCGGGTGCAGCACCCGATGAAGGTTGCCCCATTTAAATCCAAGGTCACACTTAACCAATACGAGGCGGAAAAGGCCTATCATATACTGCGGGAAGCAGACTTTATTCTCATTGGCCCCGGCAGTCCGACCTATGCCGTTTCCCAGTGGTGCGACACTCCGATTCCGGACATTATCGCCCAGCGCATCGAAAACGGCGGGTGCCTGGCCGCTGCCAGCGCTGCCGCTTTAACGGTGGGCCGCTTCACTTTGCCCGTCTACGAGATCTATAAGGTGGGACAAGACCTGCATTGGGTCGAAGGGCTCGGTATACTCGACCATTTCGGCTTTCCCCTGGTGGTAATACCGCACTGGAACAACGCCGAAGGAGGAACGCACGACACGCGCTTCTGTTATATGGGGGAGCCGCGTTTTCGAGCACTGGAAGCCTTACTTCCCCCCGATGTCTCCATTCTCGGTATCGATGAACACACCGCCTGTATATTGGATCTTAAGAGTGAGGAATGGAGGGTGAGGGGTATCGGCCGCGTAACGCTGAGGCGTGCCGGGCGAGAAATTGTATTCGACCACGGCGAACGCTTTTCACTTGATGTGCTGCGAGGCAACCTTGCAGCGCAGCAATGGCAGGAGCGGGACCGCATGGCCATGGAACCGTCTGCAAAGATGGCGGAGCCGGATAGCTCGTTCTGGGATCAAGTGCAGGAGGCGGAAGCCGCTTTTGAACAAGGGCTTTCTGGCAGCACTTCCGGCAAGCTGGTCAATGCTTTGCTGGAGCTTGATCGGATCGTCTGGAAAGGGCAGCAGGATCTGGAAAACCCCGAGTTTATCGCTCAGGCAAGAGAGCGCCTGCGCGAAATGATTGTCCGTATGGGCGCGGTCCTGGAGGATTCAGCGCTGAATCGCACTGCCTGCTTGACACCTCTGGTCGAAACATTGTTGAGGCTGCGGGAACGGTATCGGCGCGAGAAGCGATGGAGCGATGCAGATGCCCTTCGCGAATGCCTCAATGCGTCAGGGATTGTAATTGAGGACGGCCCCGAAGGCGCCCGCTGGAAGCTTCAGTCGGGATAATGTGAAAAGGGAGCGGCGGGGCACCCGCTTCGATCAGATTACCAGCCGACTTGTAGACCGCAATCCGAGTGATTGAACTGTATGACAGGTGTAACCGATGGTCAGGTAAGCATAGTGGGCCTGGAGGCTCTTAGTGCAGTTCGACAAGAGCACGGGTCGGAGCTTCAATGGAGCAGTCCCTTCGTGCTGCCTGCTTGGCTGAAGGCATGGTGGAGTGTGTTCGGCCACGCTACTGAACCCCTAATCGCCATAATCAGGCAAGGTCAGGGCGTTATCGGTGCCGCGCCGTTAATGGTCCGGGATGGTGTGGTCCAATTTCTGGGCAGCCCAGAAGTTTGCGATTATTTCGATTGTCCGATCGTTCCGGGGAAAGAGCGCTTTTTTTTCGAGGCGCTTTTCGCTCACTTATCGGCAATGGGCTTAAAGAATTTAGAGCTGGGACCCGTCCGGTCGGATTCGACCATCCTGAGGGCTTTATCGGGATACTGGGATTCCTGTGCACCCAGCTATTACCTGGAACAGCAGGATGTTTATGTGGAATTGGATCTTCCCGGCACCTGGGATGAATTTCTCGATCTTCTCGACGGGAAGCAACGCCATGAGCTGAGACGCAAGCTTCGCCGCCTGCAGGAGGCGGGTGCCATTCGCTTTCGCAGGATTGAGGGCGGCTCACAGTTGCCGCAGGCCATCGAGACGTTTCTTGGACTATTCACCAAGAACCGAAAGGATAAAGCGGCATTTATGACCGGCCGGATGGCATCTTTTTTTGGATCGCTGGCAGCTGCATTGGCGGAGGAAGGGCTGCTGAGACTCTTCATCCTGGATGTTGAGAAGCAACCGGTAGCCTCCATTTTCTGCTTCGATCATCAGGGAACACGCTATCTCTATAACAGCGGATATGACATCGCCTTCCAAAGAATGAGCGTAGGGCTGATGAGCAAAGTGCTGAGCATCCAGTCGGCAATTGAAGAGAGGATGCGAACCTATAGTTTTCTTAAAGGGAACGAGCCTTATAAATATAGATTGGGCGGCAAAGAAGCTCGGTTGTTGAAGTGCGCTGTGAGCTTGGATTAAGTGGAAATCAGGTCTACTGCCGGCAAAAGACCGGAGCGCGAGGGTGAAAGGTTGAAACAAAAAGCTCTTAAGATCGCCATGATCAGCATCCACTCCGACCCCTTGGGTGAGCTTGGCACCCGGGATACCGGCGGTATGAGCGTTTATGTGAGAGAGATCGGCCGACGGTTGGCTGAGATGGGGAACTCGGTTGATATCTTCACACGTGTTGATCGCCTTGAAGGCGTGGGGACAATCCGGCCTTTCGAGAACTTTCGCATCATCCATTTGCCGGCGGGGCCGGCTCAGCCCCTCCCACAACTGATCTTGTTCCGCTATCTGGCGGAATTTTTTCGAAATCTTGATCTGCTCAAGCAACGTGAAGGGACCGGATACGATGTTGTGCACACTCATTACTGGCTCTCGGGCCAAATCGGACGCTGGACCCGGAAACGGTGGCAAGTCCCTCACGTATTTATGTTCCATACACTCGGAGCTCTAAAGAACCGAGTGTTCGGTTCCGAGCAGGAGCCCGATTTGCGGATCAGAGTCGAAAACCGGCTGACCGCCGAGTGTGATCTCATATCGGCCGGCACGACCAGAGACAAGGAGCAGATCATCGAGCATTACGGGGCTGCGTCCGAAAGAATCCAAGTGGTGCCCTGCGGAGTCGACCTGGAGTGCTTCCGACCGTCCGCACGAAGTCATTCAAGAACCAGGCTGGGATTGACCAGAGGTGAACGGGTGGTTCTCTATGTCGGCCGCTTCGACCCAATAAAAGGAGTCGATCGACTCCTTCGGGCCGCTGCCGGCCTTCGGAGGGAATTTCCTCTGCAGGTGCTTCTGGTCGGCGGTGGTGAGCCGGCGTCTTCCGACACCCGCATGCTTCGTAATTTATGTGTGGAGCTGTCGTTGCAGGATTGCGTCACGTTTGCCGGACGCAAGACCCATGCGGATCTGCCGGATTATTATCGTGCTGCTGATGTTTTGGTCCTTCCATCCTATTATGAGAGCTTCGGGCTGGTAGTACTCGAAGCTCTGGCCTGCGGAACGCCGGTCGTTGCCGCGCCCGTGGGCGTCGTGCCGGATCTCGTCCGCAGTGGAGTGAACGGCTGGGTGGTCGCGGACAACACTCCCGAACATCTTGCGGATGGAGTGCGGAGGGTACTCCACATGCGGAACGAAAGAAGGTGGCCGATCGAAACAATCCGGCAGGCGGCGGCCAACTATGATTGGAGCCATGTAGCCGCCTCAATCGAGGTCCAATACCGAGGCCTTCTATCCAAAAAGGCTGCCCTGTGCCACGCTGCTCCAGAGTCCCATCTCTCCCGGTGCGGGCAGCAGTTGTACCTCAATTGCAGGTAACCTTGGGTCGGAGTGCACGAAGTCTGTTGTGGATGAGGGTGCGCAAGGCACTACCTGACAACATGCCAAAGAAAGGAGAATCATAGTGAGCCAGCAGGCGGTTGCTCTGATCATCGCAGCTCACCCGGACGATGCTGAATTTGGAGCCGCCGGCACCGTTGCACGTTGGACCCGTGAAGGTAAAACAGTTATCTACCTGGTGTGCACGGACGGGGAAAAGGGAACCAGCGATCGGAAGATCACTCGTGCGAATCTGGCGCGAATCCGTCAAAAGGAGCAACTGGCGGCGGCCCGCGTGTTGGGAGTATCGCAGGTGATGTTTCTCAGCTATCCCGACCAAGGTCTGGAGGAGACGCCTGCATTCCGCAAGGACATTGTCCGGGTGATTCGCAAGGTCCGGCCGCAAATAGTGGTCACCTCGGACCCCTATCGCCGTTATTTATGGCATCGCGACCACCGGATAACCGGTCAGGTTGTTCTGGATGCGGTCTTTCCTTTTGCCAGGGATCATCTGGCCTACCCCGATCTGTTGGACGAAGGTCTGGAGCCGCATAAAGTGAAAGAGATCCTGTTCTGGGCTTCTGAGGACGTCAATTATCGAGCGGATATCACGGCAACATTCGATCTTAAGCTGGCGGCGTTGCGATGCCATGAAAGTCAGGTAAAGGAGCTGCCCTTTCCCGATCTCGAAGCTTGGCTCAGGGAGCGGTGCAGCTCCATGGCCACCGGCGAGCCTTTTGAACTGGCCGAAGCCTATCATCGGGTTGAAATCCCCTTTTGAACAGAAAAAGAATTTTTTAAATGCAAACAATTCGTTATCCGGCAAATATCAAGCACATTCAAGGTGAATTCTTGCGCTGCATCTTTGAGCTTGGGTCACTGATGTTTTGCCTTCTATTCGGGATTCTCCTCTGTGTTATGGCTCCGGTATTTTTTCCGGACACTGCGACGGCGCAGAACAAAGCCACTTCGGATGTTGAAGCCGATGCCGAATTAGCGACCGCCCTGCCCGCTCACCGGGAGCTCAGCCTCACGGGCTACACGCGAGCCAGACGTATTCTGGACATCACTTCCGAAGAATCGGCAAGATGCGTGAAAGTAAGCGGAGATATCGGCGACACCATAGGTGCAAACGGTATTTTTGCCGAACTGGACACGACCTTTATCGACATAGAGATCAAACGCAATCAGGTTGAACAGAAGAAAAGCCTAAACCGCATCGACTTTTTGAAAACCGAGCTTCAACGGCGGATGAAGCTGGCAGAGCAGGAAGCGGTTGCCGTCTCTGCGTTGGATCGGTTCCAGAACGATTTGGATCAGGAACGGCTGAACTGGGAAGCGTTAAGAGTTGAGGAAGCAAATCTGCTGGAGCGGCGCAAACGGTTTCATATCTATGCTCCAGCCGACTGGCGGATCATCGAGCGGAACTTGGAGCCGGGAGAGTGGGTGGCGGTGGGAGAGAACCTCGGCAAAGCGGGAGATTTTAGCTCCCTGCTGGTTCCCTTTGCTTTTGAGCCTGAAGCGTACCAATGGGTCAAACAGAAGAACGGGCCAATTCAGCTTTCTTTTCCCGATCAGGGACCCGATGGCATAGAAATTCCGGCCTTCATAGAACGCATTTCTCCTGATTTCGATCCCGAAACACGCAAAATCAACCTGGACCTTATTATCAAACAAGGGCTTCCGGAAATGCGCGCCGGTCTTCGCGCCGAGCTCGCTATGCGGATGCCGGATACTTCCGGTGCCGTTTTCATTGCCAAGACCGCTCTGGAAAAACGCTATGAGAGTTACTGGTTGACACGGCCCGACGGGGAGCGTGTGAACGTCGTGCTACTGGGAGATGGTCCCGATGGTACCTACCGTGTTCGTTCTCCCGAGATCAAAGCTGGAGAACGATTTTTGTCCAAAAGCGAACCCTGATCGATGAAAGCATTCCTGCGTTTTGTGCTCGCACACACCGTTCCGGTGAATCTGCTTTTCCTGCTGCTGATAGTGGTCGGCATCATAGCTCTGTACAACCTGCCCGTTGAGCGCTACCCCAACGTGAATATGGGCAAAGTGGTCATCACTACAATCTTTCCCGGTGCCTCTCCTGAGGATGTGGAAGTACTGGTCACGCGGGAGATTGAAGAGGCGCTGGACGACCTTGAACACCTGGAATTTATCCAATCAACGTCATATCGGGAACGTTCCAGTATCACGGTTAAATTCATCGACGACTCCGATTACGATGCCTTATTCGATGAGCTGCGCCTCAAAGTGCTGAGCGTAATGAATGAGCTGCCGGATTCGATTGATCCACCCATTTTTACGGTGGTGAATGTGGACGATTGGCTGCCTGCAATAGCCGTGGATCTTTACGGCGATCGATCCAATCGAGCACTCACACTCATGGCTGAAGAGATGAAAATCGCCCTTCGTCAGATAAGGGGTGTCAAAGAGGTGCAACTGGATGGGGAATTCACCCGCGAGTTTCATGTTTTTCTCGATCCCGGGCAGCTCGACAAGTATGGAATGACGTTTGACGACGTAGTCACAGCATTGAATCAGGCCAATGTTTCATTCCCGGCCGGCTCCTACACCAATGAACATGGCGAGTTTTTGGTTGTAGTGGACGAGCATTATCGCAGCCGGCAAGAAATAGCCGACACCATCATTCGCAGAGACGGCGATGGCTCTTATGTCACTGTCGCCCAGGTCATGTCGGACGCTCGCATCGCCTACCGCGATCCCTACGTGATCACTTCGGCCAATGGCAAAGACTGCGTGACCCTCAAGGTGATCAAAACCCGGGAAGGCAGCAATTTAGACATTGTGGCTGAAGTGGAAAAGATAGTAGAGCATTTTCGCCCTGCCCTTGCAAAGGAAGGCGTTCAGGTCGCACTCAGCCAGGATCAGCGGATCGTCATCTACGATTCGCTCCGCACCCTCGGCCTCAATCTGCTTTGCGGTATCGTCCTACTCATGCTCCTTATCTGGATTTTCATGGGGCTGCGCAACGCACTTTTGACCACAGTCGGCATTCCCTTCTCGTTCCTGGTAACCATGATCATCATGTATGTCACTGACAGTTCGTTAAATGAAATCACCCTGTTCGCCTTTGTCCTGATCAGCGGCATTATCGTCGACGATGCGATAGTCGTGGTTGAAAATATCTACCGCCATCTGCAGGAGGGAGAATCGTTGGTGGACGCCGTAACAAACGGCACTTCAGAAGTCACATTTCCTGTCATTTCGGCTACCTCCACGACGATTGCCGCCTTTCTTCCAATGTTCATCATGACCGGATCGACCGGTGAATTCTTTGCGCAAATCCCCATGGCGGTCTCATTTGCTATCATCGCTTCGCTGCTTGAGTGTTTGATCATCTTGCCGCCGCATTTTGTGGATTGGCCGGGCAAACATTACGCTGCCGCCGATGCCCTGAGGCATCCGGCAGCGAAAGAGCGGAAAGTTATGGCGATCATCCGCAGCTTCACCAACCGGGTGGTCGGACTGGCGCTGCGTTTTCGATACACCAGCCTGATGGCGGTTTTACTGGCTTTTGTCGCTACAATGCTCATCCTCGGCCTGTCCATCAGTGGAAAGGCGTCGCTCATTCGAATCAAATTTTTCCCTGATGAATACACGCTCTATTATGTCGAACTGGAAGGACCGCTGGGAACACCCATCGAAGCCACTTCAGAAAAGCTCAAGGAAATCACCGGAGTCATACTGCAGGGAGGTCCGGGTCAAGTCCAATCTGCTAAGGGCATTGCCGGCTTTTACCTTAACGAGGACTATCAGCCGATTTTTGGTCCTAATCTGGGTCACGTCGCGGTGGAGCTCCCACCGAGGGAGAGACAGGAATTTCCCGCAAACGCCGGCAAAGACCCGATCCTTTATCTCGATGATGTGCGGGGAAAGCTCTCTTGTTTCCGATCAGGGGGTTGGACGGTACAGGTCCGGCCTGAAAAGGGCGGTCCGCCAATTGGCAAAGATATCAACATACGGGTGGTGGGCACCAATCCTCACTCGGTTGAAAGGCTTGCCGAAAATGTCAAAAACTATCTCAAGCAAGAAAACGGAATCGCTCCTTCTTTGATAGATTTGACGGACGATCGCGGCCAACCGAATCGTGTTTATAGATATCATGTGCAGCCGCAGCGCGCCGCCGAATTCGATCTGAGCGTATCGCAGGTTGCTGCCCTGGCGGCGTCGGTTTTGGACGGGCGCTATGTCGGGAAATTTCGCACCGCCGACGAAGATGTGGACATGAAGGTTCGAATCGACGAAGCCTATCTGAAGCAGCCCGAGTCATCGCTCAATTTGCCGTTGCTTCAGCATCCGTCCGGTCCGGTGCGGTTGGGAGAATTGACGATTATCGATTCCTATCTGGAGCCCGGCCAGCTGCATCGATTCCAGAACAACCGGACCGTCACAATCAAGGCGAACCTCAGGCCCGGTGCGCCAACTTCCGT
>Ga0068714_10004074_pt1 | contig 16707 bp, 15 predicted proteins | sample MTBNYHSulfiMetaG_FD_62988 | JGI IMG/M metagenome (GOLD analysis project Ga0068714, IMG submission 62988) | Enrichment culture microbial communities from rom New York Harbor, USA that are MTBE-degrading - MTBE-NYH (New York Harbor Sulfidogenic)... | ecosystem: Environmental > Aquatic > Marine >...
AACGAAGCTGCGACAGGCCGCGTGCCGGTCAAGGAGGGAAAGCAGCATGCGAAAGGCGTTTCTGGTCTTCTTAGCAGTGCTTCTTCTGGGCTCGGCGATGTCCGTCGTGGCCTTTACCCAGCAAGCACAGATGAAGAACCCCAACACGATCGTGATGGACAACATCGGGCCTTGGAACTCGATCGACCCCGCCTACGCCTACGATACGTCGAGCGGCGAGATCATCTTCAACACCTACGAGGGCCTGATCCAGTACGCCGGCGGGTCGACCTCTCAGTTCGAGCCGATGCTCGCGACGCAGGTCCCGAGCGTGGACAACGGACTGATCACCGTCGCATCCAACGGCAAGACCGAGTATATCGACTTCCCGATCCGCACCGGCGTGACGTTCCACAACGGGGACGTCATGACGCCCGAGGACGTCGCCTACAGCCTGCAGCGATTGATCATCGTCGACCGCTCCGCGGGCCCGGCGTGGATGATCGACGGCCCGATGCTCGGGACCGGGACCTTCGCCGACTACGTCGAGCAGGTCGCCTCGGACCTCGGCGTGAAGGACCAGTTCGACAAGGATCTCAAGGCCTACGATCCGAGCAAGCCCGCCACCTACACCGCGGTCATGAAGCAGGTCGACACGCAGGCCTGCGAGAACGTGCAGAAGATGATCAAGGTCAAGGGCAACGAGGTCGAGATCACGCTGCCGAATCCGGTCCCGTACTTCCTCCAGATTCTCGCCCACAGCGCGACCTGGGCGTCGGTCGTCGACAAGGCGTTCGTCGTCAGCAAGGGCGGCTGGGACGGCAGCGCGGCGACGTGGCGCACGTACACCGACCCGCAGAAGGAGGACATGGCCCTCTACGACGTCGAGAACGGGACCGGCCCGTGGACGGTTCAGAACATCGATCCGACCTCCGGCTACACGCTCGTCCGCAACGACAACTACTGGAACAAGAGCGCGTATCCCTCGATGTTCGCCACCGACAGCTCGGGGAACTACCTCTCGACCGACATCAACAAGGTCGTGGAGAACTACGTCTCTGAGTGGTCGGACCGCCGCCTGGCCTTCCAGAACGGCGACTGCGACATCGTCTACTGTCCGGCCCAGTACAAGGAACAGCTGATGGGGATGCAGGGCGCCCGGACCCTCGGGTACCTCCCAGCGGGAGACGACGTCGTCACCAGTTTCAACTTCGACATCCCGACGCAGGGCAACCCGCTCGTTGGTAACGGCAAGCTCGACGAGAACGGGATCCCGTCGAACTTCTTCCAGGACATCAACGTCCGCAAGGGCTTCGAGTACGCGTTCGACTGGCAGACCTTCATCAAGGACGGCTTGACGGGTGAGGGCGTGCAGGCCCGCGGACCGATCTCCAATGCCGTTGCGTACTACAACCCGGACCAGGCCGTGTACTCGCTCGACCTGGAGAAGGCCACGCAGTATTTCAAGAAGGCCTTCGACGGCAAGCTCTGGGACACCGGCTTCACCCTGACGGTGACCTGGAATACGGGCAACGACACGCGGAAGACCGCGGCGTCGATCCTCGCGGACAACCTGATGAAGATCAACCCGAAGTTCCACCTCAAGATGACGAGCGAACCGTGGGCGACCTTCCTCGACGACTACATCTCGGGGAAGCTGCCGATCTACACGCTCGGCTGGCGGTGGGACTACCCGGACGCCTCCGATTGGGCCTCCCCCTACCTGGCGAGCAACGGCTCCTACGGTGGCCCGAACCACATCAGCGTGCTTGGTGACATCTCGTCGCAGCTCGACCAGCTGATCAACGAGGCCGCGAACACGCTCGACACGGCCACGCGCAAGGCGCACTACTACAAGATGCAGCAGATCGCCTACGACCAGGCGCTCGGCATCTACATCGCCGATGAGACCGGCCGGCACTGGGAGCGGACCTGGGTCAACAACTACGAGTACAACCCGATCTGGCCGGGGCAGAACTTCAGCGTGATGTCCAAGTCGGCAAACGGCGGAACGCCCAACTACGCCGAACTCCTGCAGACCGTCCGGATCAGCGGCGCGCAGGTGCTCAAGGACGTCCAGCCCGGAGAGACCGTGATCGGGACCTGGGACGCGGCGACCAAGACAGGAAACGGGATCATCATCAAGCAGTGGTGATCGTGGCCTAAGCGACGAACGGTGTGCAGGGCCGGCCTTCGCGGCCGGCCCTGTGCGCATCTGCTGGGAGCGCAGGACATGCTGACATTCATCATTCGCCGGGTGCTCATCCTGCCGATCATCCTCTTTGGGGTCACCCTTCTCATCTTCGGGATGACCTGTCTCATCAATCCGTACCAGCGGCTGAGCATCTACGTGACGAATCCGGCCGCGCTGAAGGGCGGGCCCGAGGCGATGCAGCGGCTGATCCACAAGTACGGGCTCGACCGGCCGGTGTGGGACCAGTACTACAGTTGGTTGGTGAAGGTGCTCCACGGGAACCTCGGGCGGTCGGAGTCGGCCCGGATGCCGGTGACCGAGGCGCTCGGGAAGTTCCTCCCCGCGACGGTGGAACTCGTCTTCTACTCGGCCTGGCCAGTGGTCCTCCTGGGGATCTGGTTGGGGTACATCTCCGCTACGCACCAGGACAGCCCGATCGACCACGTGACCCGTTTGATGGCGATCACGGGTTGGGCGTTACCGATCTTCGTTCTGGGGCTGGTCTTGTTGATGATCTTCTACGGCGTCTTGGGGTGGTTCCCACCGGGGCGGTTGAGCCTGTGGGCCAGGCAGTACGTCCAGTCGTCGGCGTGGCACACTTACACGGGCCTCTACACCTTCGACGCGATCCTGAACGGCAACGGGCGGATCTTGCTTGACGCGTTGCGCCACCTGGTCCTGCCGGTGATCACGCTGTCGTACGCGAGCTGGGCGCTGATCCTTCGCATCATGCGCTCCTCGATGCTCGAGACGCTGCGCCAGGACTACGTGACCACGGCGCGGGCCAAGGGGTTGGTGGAGAGCATCGTGCTGAAGAAGCACGCACGTCGGAACGCCTTGATCCCCGTCGCGACGATCTCGGGACTCATGATCTTCACGATGCTCGGCGGCGTCGTCTTGACGGAGACGATCTTCGACATCCACGGGATGGGTCGGTTTGCCGCACAGGCCGCCATCCAGATTGACATCCCGACTATCATGGGGTTTGCGCTCTTCTTCGGGCTGATCATGGTCTTCGCGAACCTCCTTGTTGATATCTCGTACGGGTTCCTCGATCCGCGGGTGAGACTAGAATGAAGAGATTCCTGAAAAGCAGAATGCTCAAGAAGCTCCTGGCGAACCCCTTGTCGCTCATCGGGATCGTCCTCATCATCTTCTTCACGGCGATCGCGGTCGGCGCGCCGTGGCTCGCCAAGCCAGTGTACGGCAACCACTACATCATCCCCCGCGACGGGTTCACGTCGACACCGAACCCTCCCTCGGCCGAACATCTGTTCGGAACGACCCAGGGACAGTATGACATCTACTACGGGATCATCTGGGGGACGCGCACCGCATTTCGCGTCGGATTGATCGTGGTCGCGTTCATCGTGTTGATCGGGGTCTTGATCGGCTCGATCTCCGGGTTCTATGGAGGCGTGATCGATGAGGTCATGATGCGGGTGACCGATATCTTCCTGACGTTCCCGTTCCTTGTGGCGGCGATGGTCCTGGTGGTGGTTCTCGGGAAGAGCTTGAATCACGTGATGATCGCCATGATTGTGTTCGGCTGGATGGGCTACGCGCGCGTCATCCGCGGCGACATCCTGTCGATCAAGGAGAACGACTACGTCTCGGCCGCCCGGGCGGTCGGGGCGAGCGACGTCCGAATCATCTTCCGCCACGTGTTGCCGAACGCGATCTACCCGATCTTCGTCATGGCGACGATGGACATCGGCGCTATGGTCCTGACCGCAGCCGGTCTGAGCTTCCTCGGCCTGGGCTCCCCGGTGGGATACGCGGACTGGGGGCAGATGATCAGTTTCGCCCGCAACTGGATCCTGGGCACGCATGGAAACGCTCTTCAGTACTGGTATACGGTGATCTACCCGGGCATGGCGATCGTCCTGTTCGTCCTCGGGTGGAACCTCGTCGGCGACGCCTTCCGCGACATCCTCGATCCGCGCATGCGCGGGTCCAGGTAGCGCGAGCACTGGGACCCGTTGAGGACCGCGTCCGGGGTGGCGCGTCGCCCGGCCACCGGCCGGCCGAGCGGCGCACCGCCCGGCGATGGCGGGCGGTTGTGAGCGCGGGGCGGTTCCGGTATCGTTGGTCAGACCCGGAGGTGGTCCATGTCGAATCTGAGGATCCTCGATCACCCGCTGATCCTGGACAAGCTCGCGCATCTGCGCGACGTCTCGACGACCAACCACAACTTCCGCCAGCTGCTCTCCGAACTGACCTCCCTGATGGTCTACGAGATCACCCGCGACTACGCGCTGCGGGACGTGCGGATCGCGACGCCGCTCGAGGAGGCCTCGGCGAAGCTTCTGGACGTGCCGGTGGTCCTCGTGCCAATCCTGCGCGCCGGGACCGGCATGCTGAGCGGCGTCCTCAACCTGATTCCCACTGCGAAGGTCGGTCACATCGGCCTGTACCGGGATCCCGGAAGCCTCGAACCCGTGACCTACTACGCGAAGCTGCCCGCGGAGCTGCCGCACGCGCAGGTGATGGCGCTCGATCCGATGCTCGCCACGGGCGGCAGCGCGGTCGCCGCGGTCGATATCCTCAAGCGGGAGGGCGGCAAGCGGATCCAGTTCGTCTGTCTGGTCGCCGCGCCTGAGGGGGTCAAGACGCTGAGCCTGGCCCACCCCGACGTGCCGATCTACGCCGCGGCGCTCGATCGGCAGCTGAACGATCACGGCTACATCCTCCCCGGCCTCGGGGACGCCGGCGACCGGCTGTTCGGAACCTGAAATCCCGCGCAGGCCGAGACGGCGTCGGGTCCCGCCGCGAAACGACAAAGGTCCCGTTCTCGCGCTTTGGCGGTCCTTTAGAACCCAGGCGCTGTCGTCTATCCTCGGCCTCGTGATGCCGATCGCGCGACGAGGTGTTGCACTGGGCCTGTTCGTGGCGCTGGGAGTGCTTGCTCTCGGCGTCGCCTGCCACGGCGTCGAGGTGTCCGTGCTGTCCTCGGAGAAGGCGGTCGATCCCGGCCGGTTCGCGACGCATGTCTTCTCCGTGGAAAACGACGGTGCCGCGACGACGACCTACCGACTTCAGCTCACCGCGCCGGACGGATGGGGCCTGCTCGGCGTTCCAGCGACGCTCTCCTTGGCCGGTGGTGCGGAGGACACCCTGTTCGTGACCGCAACCGTCCCTCCGGGCGCGGCCGCCGGGACGTACCGGTTGACGTTGCGCGTGGTGTCGCAGGCGGATCCCTCGGACGCGGCCGAGGCGAGCGCGGTGACGACCGTCCACCCGGTGCGCGCGGTCGCGCTCCAGCTTCCCGAAGGGCGGTCGGTCCCGCCCGGCGAGCCCGCGACCTATCCGATCACGGTGGTCAATCGCGGTAACGCCCAGGACACCTTCGAGCTGCGGGCGATCTCCGCCCACGGCTATCCGGTCGACGTCCCGCAGACGCTTCTGAGCCTTGCCGCACAGGAGACGGCGTCGGTCTCCGTGACCGTTGATGTTCCCGGAGACGCGGGGGCGGGACGGGACGTCCTGACGGTGTCGGTGACCTCCACTCGCCATCCAACGATCTCCGAGGAGGAGACGCTCTTCACCACAGTCCTTCCTCCGCAACCGCAGGCCGTCGGGGGCACGCTCCTTGCGACGTTGCCGATCCGGCTTTCGCTCTCGATTGGACAGAACGTGTTCTCCGAGGCGCGGACGAGCGACCTGACCGCCTCGATGTCCGGAAGCGTCTTCGACGGCACGTTCTCGACGAGCCTGAGCCTCGCCTCGCTCTACGGGCCGGCCCCCTTGTCGCTCGATGCGCTCTCCATCTCGTACCGTCGCAGTCCGACGCGCTTTGCGATCGGCGACGTCTCACGGACGCTGACCGATCTCCTGTCGGTGTCGTGTCGCGGCGCCGCGGTCGACGTGGACGCTGATCTCTACGGGCTCGACTTCGCAGGGGGCGCGGTTGCGGACGGGCTCGACGTCGGTGGACACCTGGTGCTCGGTCCGCGCGAGGCGCGCCTTGGGCTCGCGTACTTCGGGGCGCGTGGCGCAGCGGTGGACGCGCAGGCATGGACGCTCACCGCGTCTTGTGAACCGCTCCCGGGCTGGCGGCTGCGCGCGGAGGGCGGGCTCGCAGTGCAGGGCGAGAAGACCGGACGCGCGCTCTTCCTCGCGACGACGATCGACGTCCCGGCCTACTACTTGAGCGCGCGGGCGTTCCGTGTGGGCACTCACTTCCCGGGGACGCTCTCCGACCAGGCCGGGGTCACCCTCTCGCAACGGTTCGAGCAGGAGGGCGTGTCGCTCGGGGCGACGATCCACCGCCTGTGGAACAACGTCGATGCGGATCCCCACCTTCCACGGGCGATCGACGACCAGTTGGAGCTCGACCTGACCGCCGCGCCGCTCCTGGGCGGGCCGGACCTCCTCACGACGGTCACGTTCGACTGGCTGCGCGACGCCGACCGGGCGTTCGGTGACCAGGTGACACGTGTGACCTCCATTGCCGTGCAGGAAACGACCGGCACGGTTCCGTATGCGTTGACGGGGCGCGTGACGGACCGGCTCGATCGGGTCGCGGGGACCTCGGAACGGACCCTCTCCTTCAGCCAGGGGATCGGCCTGTCGACGGACAACGTCGAGTGCTTCCTCACGTTGACGCAGGCGCGGACCGTCGACCGGCTGACCGGCGCGGTCCAGTCAGCCGGCGCGACCGTCTCTCTCAAGATCCAGCCGCGGGGCTCGCCCCACCGCGCGACGCTCACCTTCGACGCCGCCGGGGATGACTTCGACCTGAAGCTATCGACCGAGCTCTACCTCGCCGATGCTTTGTCGCTCACGCTCGGAGGGGCGCTTTCCTGGAACCGGATCGATGCGATGCCCCCGGACTTCGCCTGGACAGCCGGACTGCGCTGGAGCTTCGATCTGCCGATCCCGTTTCTCGTCACGAAGGGCCGCCTCGTCGGCAGGGTCTTCATCGACGAGGACGCCGACGGCCGATACGGTCCCGGCGACCGTCCGGTGGACGGGGCGATCCTCTCCGCTGGGAAGACGCAGGTCTCGACCGACGTGAGCGGTGCCTTCCGGTTTCCGCCGTTCGCGCCCGGAGACTACACGCTGGCGGTGGCCGGGCTTCCGCGGGGCGCAGCGAAGCCGTCGGAGCGCGCGATCACGCTACGCGCCGGTCAAACGGCCTATGAGGCGGTCGCGCTCTCGCCGGTGACCGTGGTCACGGGGGCGGTCTTCGACGACGAGAATGAGAACGGGACGCTCGATGCGGGAGAGGGTGGCTTCGGTCAGGTCACCGTGATCCTCGCGAACGCGGCGGGAGACGTCGCGCGGACGATGACCGACGCGCGCGGCCGGTTCACCTTCTCGGGCGCGTTTCGGGGCGACTACACGATCTCGCTCGCTCCGTCGAGCCTGCCCGATCGGTTCGCCTTCACGACCCCGCAGACGGTGGCAATCGTTCTACCCGGCGAGCAGGCGAGCGGCATCGCGATCGGCGGTCACATTCGTCCCAAAGCGGTCGTCATCACCTTCCAGCCGCCGACCGCGGACTTCTCGTGGTCGCCGAAGGCCCCGGCGGTCGGCGAGCTCATCCTGTTCGACGGATCCGACTCCTTCGACTTCGACGGCCAGATCGCCGACTACGCCTGGGACCTCGACGGGGACGGGACGACCGATGCGACCGGGGTCAACGCGCAGACGACCTTCTCGACGCCCGGGCCGCACGACGTGACGCTCTCGGTCACGGACAACGACGGCAACACCGACGCGATCACCCACACGATTACGGTGAGCCCGTAGCGCCCGGGCGATCCTCTGCAGCGCTACCGTGCGCTTGCGGCGATCGGCGCGAACTCGTCGCGGAAGGTGCGAAGCGCGCTTCCAATAGGCAGGATCGGCGACTGGCCGAGCGGGCACAACGAGGTCTCCTGCATCGCCGCGGCGACGCCCTCCAAGAGGGCGAGGTCCCCCTCCTGGCCGGTCCCGGACCGGATCCGCGACAGGAGCGCGGCGAGCCGGTCGGTGCCGCTGCGACACGGTGCGCACTGCCCGCAGGACTCGTAGCGGAAGAAGTCGAGGATTCCCTGAAGCAAGTCGGGGATCGAGGCGGTCTCGTCGAGCACGAGGACCGCTCCCGAGCCGAGGACCGCTGCGTACTCCCGCAGGCTGTCGAAGTCCATCGCCACGTCGAGTCCGTCCTCGCCGATGAATGCGCCGGCCGCGCCGCCGACGAGCGCGGCCTTGAAGGCCTTCCCGCCGCGGACCCCGCCGCCGTAGCCGTAGACGATTTCGCGCAGCGGCGTTCCCATCTCCACCTCGATCAATCCGGGCTGCGCCGCGTGGCCGAGGATGGTGAAGACCTTGGTTCCCGGGCAGGTCGCCGTGCCGAGGGTGCGGAACCAGTCGCTCCCCTTGAGGAGGATCGGGGGGACCTTCGCCAGCGTCTCCACGTTGTTGACGACCGTCGGCTTGCCCCACAGGCCGACCGTGCCGGGGTAGGGCGGCTTGAGGCGCGGGTAGCCGCGCTTGCCCTCGATCGACTCGAGGAGCGCCGTCTCCTCGCCGCAGACGTAGGCGCCCGCGCCGGTCTTGATCTCCAGGTCGAACGAGAGATCCGTGCTGAGGATGTGCTCGCCGAGCAGACCCTCCTGGTAGGCCTGGTCGATCGCTTGGCGCATCCTGTGAACGGACAGGCCGTACTCGCCGCGGATGTACACGTACCCCTTGGTCGCGCCGACGGCGTAGCCGGCGAGGATCATCCCCTCGATCAGCCGGTGCGGATCGCCCTCGAGGATCAGACGGTCTTTGAAGGTTCCCGGCTCGCCCTCGTCCGCGTTGCACACGACGTACTTCTGCTTGCCGGGAGCGGTGAACGACCACTTCTTCCCGGTCGGGAATCCGGCGCCGCCCCGGCCGCGCAAGCCGGAGCGATCGACCTCGGACACGACGTCCTCGGGCGAGAGGCCGTCCTCGATCACCTTCGCCAGGGCCTGGTAGTCGCCGGCGGCGATCGCCTCGTCCAGGCTCTCGGGGTCGATCACGCCGCAGTGCTCGAGCGCCACGCGCGGTTGCTTGCGGGTCAGGCCGACCGGCTCCTCCGGCCGGACGGGAGCGACCGCCGCCTGCAGCCGCTTCACCGGACGGCCTTTGAGCAGGTGCTCGCTCACGATCTCCGGGACGTCCTCCACGGTGACGCCGGCGTAGGTCACCCCCTCGGGGTAGACCACGAGGCAGACCCCGTGGGCGAGGAATCCCAGGTTGCCGGTCTCGACGATGCGGATCTCATCCGCCAGGCCGGCCTCGTCGATCGTCCGATCGAGCGCCGCCTTCACCTCGCGGGCGCCGGCCTGGAGGGCGTCCTCGTCGATGCCGATCAACACGTGCGTCCTAGGCAGCCTCATCGTTCCTCCTCACCTCGTCGAGGATCGCGGGGATCCGCTCCACTGTCAGGTTTCCGTACACCTGGTCGTCGATCATCATCGCCGGGGCGACCCCGCACACCCCGAGGCAGCTCGTCGGCTCGAGGGTGAACGTGCGGTCCGGGGTCGTCTGGCCGAGCCGGATCCCCAGCTGCTGCTCGAGCTCCGCGAGGATGCTCTTCCCGTTCATCAAGAGGCACGGCGGGGAGTCGCAGAGCCGGATGATGTGGCGGCCCCGGGGCGAGAATCCATACAGGGAGTAGAAACTCGCCGTGCCGCGCACCTCCGCGAGTGACAGGTTCAGGTAGGTTGCGGTCTCGCGCAGCGCCTCCTCGGTCAGGTGGTTCTCCGGATCGTTCGTCTGCAGGTCATGAAGGATATCGAGCAGGTTCTCCCGCTCTGGGGCGTACTTCTCCAAAACGCTCTTCACGCGTGCCTCCTCGTGTGTACGGTGTGCGGCCGGGTCGGCGCGGCGGCCGGTCGATCCTCGATCCAGGTCTCGATGGCGTCCTCGATCTGGGGCAGGAGCGCGGCCGTTCGAGGGCTCAGCATCTCGCCGAACCCGAACGCCACCCCCGGTGCGGTCAAGAGGTGCGCGTCCGGCGCTCGCCCGTAGAGGGCGAGGGTGAGCTCGACCAGGCCGCCGGGCGTGAGCGCGTGCCCCGTGGGCACCGGGCGCCGGGGCACCGGGGCGAGTGAGATCTCTTCTCCGCCCTGCCGCGCGTCGACGAACAGGACGCGCGCCGCTGCCGCCAGGTCCTCGGCGAGCTGCGGGCCGAGCTGCTGGACGGTAAGCGTCCGCACGCCCGGCCTGGGTGAGAGGCCCGCCACTGCGCGTGGCCCGAGCCCGTCGTCCTGCCGAAGGGTGTTCCCGATCGCGATCACCAGATCCATCGCTAGTCCCTCGCCAGGGTCTGGCGAACCGTGCCGTCGGCGTTGACGAGGTCGACGACGATCGGCATCTGGCCGGCCGCGTGCACGGAGCAGGACAGGCACGGGTCGAACGCCCGGATGCCGCCCTCGATGCGGTTCAGGATACCCTCGGTGGCCTCTCCGTTGTGGATGAAGTGGCTCGCGATCTCCCTGACGGATCGGTTCATCGCCAGGTTGTTGTGCCCGGTGGACACGATGAGGTTGACCCATTGGATCACCCCGTTCTCGTCCACGCGGTAGTGGTGCAAGAGCGTGCCGCGCGGCGCCTCGTGAACGCCCACGCCCTCGAGTTCGTTGATCCCCGCCTCCGCGCGGACGTGGGGCGAGAGGATCTCCTCGTCGTCGACGAGCCGCTCGACGCGTTCGAGGCTCGCCAGGATCTCGATGAGTCGCGCGTAGTGGTAGTCGAACACCTTCCCGGATCGGCCCGCACCGGACGCGCGGAACGCCTCGAGTTCGGCGTCGGCGAGCGGGGTCCCGAACCGGTCGCAGACGTTCAGCCGGCCGAGCGGACCGACCCGGTACATCCCCTGCGGGTAGCCCAGTGCGGTGTAGTGCGGGAACTTGAGGTAGCTCCACGCCTCGGACGCCTCGGCGATGAACTCGGGATAGCGCGCCGGATCGACGTGATCGACGACCGTCGTTCCGTCCGCGTCGACCACGCGAAGCCCGCCGTTGTAGTGCTCCCAGGTCCCGTCCGGCGCGACCAAGCCCATGTAGAGGCTGTCGAAGTCGCCGAGCATCCCCCGCGTGTCCTCGTCCAGGAAGGAGTCCTTGAACAGGTCGAGCGTGACCCGGATCGTCTCGAGCGCCTCGGGGAGGTTCGCCTTGATGAACCGGTGATCGTCCGCGGTGAGCGGTTCGTTCACCCCGCCGGGCACCGCCCACGCGGGGTGCACCCGCTTGCCGCCGAGCCGGTCGATGATCTCCTGGCCGTAGGCGCGCAGACGGACCCCCTTGCGGGCGAGCTCCGGATTCGCCTTGATCAGGCCGACCACGTTGCGCACCGCCGGATCGGCGTCCCAGCCCAGGAGCAGATCGGGCGCAGACAGGTAGAAGAAACTGAGCGCGTGCGACTGGACGAGCTGGCCCGCGTTCATTAGCCGGCGCAGAAGCTCGCCCGCCCGCGGGACGCGGACCGCGAGGATCGCGTCGGCGGCCTTTGCCGAAGCGAGAATGTGGCTCACCGGGCAGATTCCACAGATCCGCGCAGTGAGCGAGGGCATCTCCCAGAGGGTGCGCCCCTCGCAGAATCGCTCGAAGCCACGCAGTTCGGTCACGTGGAAGTGGGCGTCGGAGACCTCTCCGCGGTCGTCGAGGTACACGGTGATCTTCGCGTGGCCCTCGATCCGGGTGACCGGGTCGATTCGTATTTCTCTTGCCATAGCGACTCCTTTATCCGAACTTCAGGTCCGCGCCGGTGAGCTTCGGCTCGACCCCGTCGAGCAGCGCGAGCACCGCCTTCGCGATCCGCTCCGCCGGCGGCGGGCAGCCGTGCAGGTAGAGGTCGACGGGAATCACCTCGTGGACCGGGGACACCCGCTTCATGAGCGGCGGGACCACCTCTCTGGGGATCGTCCCCGTGCTCGTGCGCTCCTTGCCGTACACGTCGTTCAGGATCTCCTCGACGGGGATCCCGTTTCGCATCGCGGGAACGTTGCCGGTGACCGCGCAGTCGCCGAGCGCGATCACGATCTTCGAGCGTTCGCGCACGACCTGCAGGATCTCTCGGTGCTCGTCGTTCCCGACGGCGCCCTCGACGAGGGTGACGTCCACCCCGTCTTCCGGGAACGCCTTGATGTCGGTCAGTGGGCTCGTCAGTAGTTCGATCCGATCGACCAGATCGATCAGGGTCTCGTCGAGATCGAGAAACGACATGTGGCACCCGGCGCAGCCGCTCAGCCAGACGGTCGCCACTCTCACCTTAGGCATGCTCCCTCCTCTCCGTCAGGCCGGCAACGAGATCCGGCTCCTTCACCATCTCGGCGGTGGCCCGTCCCTTCTCGATGATCGCGCCCGTCGGGCAGACCTGGACGCACTTGCCGCAGCTGGTGCAGGTCTCGGCCTCACCCCACAGCACCGCGAGGTCGGTGATCACGCGCGCGGCGACGCCGCGGTCGGCGATTCCCCAGGTGTGCGCGCCTTCGACCTCGGCGCAGACGCGTACGCACCTGCCGCACAGGACGCAGCGGTTGTGGTCGACGATGAACCGCGGATGGGAGGCATCGAGCGACAGACGGGGATACGCGTACGGGACGCGAACGGATTCCATCCCGAGATCGCAGGCGAGGTCCTGCAGCTCACAGTGTCCGTTGGACACGCAGATCGAGCAGACGTGGTTCCGCTCGGCGAACAGGAGCTCGAGGACCATCCGTCGCAGGTCCTTGACCCGTCTCGTTGCCGTGAGGACCTCCATCCCGGCCGCGACCTGCGTGGTACACGCGGTGACGACCTTCCCGCCGACCTCCACCAGGCACAGGCGACACCGCCCCACATCGCTCAACCCGTCGAGGTGGCAGAGCGTGGGGATGTCGACCCCGTTCTCCTGGGCGACGGCGAGGATCGTCTGGCCGGCGGCGGCCTCGACCGGCTTGCCGTCGATCTGTAGTGCGACCTTCTTCGTCATCAAGCCTCCCTTTGTCCCTGGTTCACGATTCTGTCCCTTCCCGTGAGGACACGCACCGCATCGAACGGGCAGACCTCACGGCACGTGCCGCAGCGGATGCACGTCTCCTCGTTGATCACATACGGCGGCCTCCCGGGGGTTCCGCGGATCGCCTCGACCGGGCAGGCCAGGGCGCAGCGGTTGCAGGCCTTGCAGGCGGCGGGGTCGATCCGGTAGGTGACGAGATCGACGCACGCCCTGGCCCGGCAGCGGCCCTCCTCGATGTGCTCCCGGTACTCCTCCCCGAAGTAGCGCAGCGTCGAGAGGACCGGGTTGGGCGCGGTCTGTCCGAGGCCACACAGAGAGGTCGTCTTGATCATCTCGGCGGCCTCCCGCAGCCGATCGACGTCTGCGGGGGCGCCCGCGCCGCTCGCGATCCGGCGGAGGATGTCGAGCATCCGCGGCAGGCCGGCCCGGCAGGGCACGCACTGGCCGCAGGACTCTCCGGCGGTGAAGTCGAGGAAGTACTGGGCGATATTCACCATACAGTTGTCCTCGTCCATCACGATCACGCCCCCCGAGCCCATGATCGTGCCGAGCGCGGTGAGCGACTCGTAGTCGATCGGGGTGTCGAGCGCCTCGGCCGGGATGCAGCCGCCGGACGGCCCGCCGGTCTGCACCGCCTTGAACGCCTTCCCGTCGGGGATGCCACCGCCGATGTCGAAGATCAGCTCGCGCAGCGTCGTGCCCATCGGGACTTCGACGAGGCCGGTGTTCGCGACCTTGCCGGAGAGGGCGAAGACCTTGGTCCCGGGGCTCGACGGCGTGCCGATCGAGCGGAACCAGGCCGCGCCGTGCAGGAGGATGTGGCGGACGTTGCCGATCGTCTCGACGTTATTGATGAGCGTCGGCTTTCCGTAGAGGCCGCTCGTCGCGGGGTACGGGGGGCGTGGCCTGGGATAGCCCTTGTCGCCGGCGACCGAGGCGAGCAGCGCCGTCTCCTCGCCGCACACGAAGGCGCCCGCGCCCATGCGCAGCTCGATATCGAAGGAGAATCCCGTCTCCAGGATGTCCTTCCCGAGCAGGCCCATCGCGCGTGCGTCGTCGAGGGCGCCGCGCAGCCGACGGATCGCGAGCGGATACTCCGCGCGGACATAGACGACGCCGTGGTTCGCACCGACCGCGTAGGCGGCGATCGCCATCCCCTCGATCACGGCGTGCGGATCACCCTCGAGCAGCGATCGGTCCATGAAGGCGCCGGGATCGCCCTCGTCGCCGTTGCAGACGACGTATTTCGGTGATCCCTTCGCCGCGGCCACGAACTCCCACTTCTTCCCGGCGAGGAATCCCGCCCCGCCGCGGCCGCGCAGTCCAGAGGCGGAGATTTCCGCGATGACGTCGGTGGGTTCCATCTGCGTCAAGACCTTGCCGAGCGCCTCGTAGCCGCCCGCGGCGATCGCCTCTTCCAGGCTTTCGGGGTCGATCCGCCCGCAGTTGGCGAGGACGACCTTCTTCTGCTTGCCGAAGAAGGGGACCTGCTTCTTCTCCTCAACGATCCGCCGGGCCTGGGGGGTCTCCCAGAGGAGCCGTGAGACCGGACGGCCCTTGAGGAAGTGCTCGGCCACGATCTCGGGTGCGTCCTCCGGCGTCACTCGAACGTAGAAGCTGCCGTCCGGGTAGACCAGAATCACCGGGCCGAGTTCGCACGGCCCCATGCATCCGGTCTCGACCAGCCGCACCTCGTCCTCGAGGCCCTGGTCGGCGATGGCCCGGACCAGCGCGTCCCTGAGCTTCGCACTGTGCGAGGACAGGCAGGCGGTTCCCGAACAGATCAGGACGTCCAGGCGTCGTCTCATCCTTCTCTCACTTCGATCGTGTAGTCGGAGACCGGGCTGCCGTTGACGATGTGCTCGGCGACGACTCGGCGGGCCTTCTCCGGGGTCATGTCTCCGTAGACGATGGTCGGCCGTCCCTCTTCGTACACCTCGACGACCGGCTCGGCGGACGCCAATCCCCGCTCTCCCGTCTGGGTGACCAGCACGTCCGTCAGGTCGCGCTTGGCGACTTCGTCGAGGAATGCGGCGAGGACGTCGCGCGCTCCGGCTGCGATGCCGCTGGTTCCCATGCCCACGACGATCCTGACGCGCGCCTTTCCCGTGCGCAGTCCGAGGTCCTTGGATGCCCGTTCCCTGATCCGACGCAGATCCTCAAGCTTCATCTGTTCCTCCTAGCGCTTCTGCCAGGTACCCTTTGAGAAACCCGATGACCTCCGGGTGCTGAATCGACAACCCCCCCAGCAGCTCCGCGATTTCGGCGGAGTCCACGCAAAGCGACCTGCCCTTGCAGCGGTGCTCGATCCGGATCCGCCGCCCCTCGCTCGTAGCGAGGATCGACAGGTAGGTCGCCGGCAGGTTTCCGAAGGGCGGCAGATCAACGTGATCCGCGCGGAACGTTGCGGTCACCGTCGTGCCGCTCCCCGGGACGCTGTCGATCGTCAGGCCGCCGTCACAGTGCTCTGCGGTCTGCCGCAGAAGCGGGATCCCGAGACCCACCGCGCAGGGGGCCTTCGTCGAGTAGAAGCCGGCCTCGATCGCGCGCAGGGCGTCCACGCTCATCCCTCTCCCGTCGTCACTCACCCGCAGGGTCATTCGGTTTGCCACCTCGTCATCGTGGCACGAGATCTCGATCGTCCGAGCGCCCGCGCCGATCGCGTTTTGTACCAGATCGAGGATGTGCAGATCGAGCTCCTCGATCATCTGCCTAGTAGCGGGCGAGTGCCCGCCTGATCTTCTCCCGGTCGAGCCTTCCGTAGACGTCCTCGTCGATCATCATCACCGGCGCAAGGCCGCACGCGCCGACGCACCGCACCGCCGTGACGGTAAACCGGCCGTCCGGTGTGGTCTCCCCGATCCCGACACCGAGCTCCTCGGTGAGGATCTGGGCGGCGCGATTCGCGCCTCGCACGTGGCAGGCGGTTCCCAGGCACAGACGGATGACGTGCTCGCCCTGGGGGGTCATGCGGAAGTAGCTGTAGAAGCTCGTCACGCCGTAGACCTTCGACAGCGGGAGGTCCATCTCCTCCGCGATCGTTCGCATGATCTCCGGCGGAATGTGCCCGAACAGGCTCTGGGCCTTGTGGAGGACCTCGATCAACGCCCCGCTGGTCCCGCGATGGGAGGCGATGGCTTCCACGAGTTCGATGAGCCTCGTATCCTGCGGTACGACCGTATTCACGGGTGCCTCCTTGGTGAGAGATCGGTTTCGATCGAGCGACCGTCCGTGCCGGATGCGGCGAGGCGCAGCTCCTCCACGGTGGCGGCCGCCAGGGTCAGGATCGACGTCCGGCGGCCGATCGCCTCGGGATCGTGGGCGTCGGAGGAACGCAGCACCGCCGCACCGGCGAACCCATCCGGTCGATCAGCGCCAGCGACCTCGATGATCGGGAAGGACAGGGTGTCGGGTGGCAGGCCGAGCTGGCCGAGCAGCCCGAAGGTCTGGCGATCGACGTGTGCCGGGACGGCCAAGCCGCCGTGGGCCTCGATCCCCGCAACCACCTCCTCGAGAGACAGCGTTACGGCGTTCAACAGGAGGCGCGGCTCGAACCGCACCACGGTCTCGTC
>Ga0068714_10004075_pt1 | contig 16706 bp, 12 predicted proteins | sample MTBNYHSulfiMetaG_FD_62988 | JGI IMG/M metagenome (GOLD analysis project Ga0068714, IMG submission 62988) | Enrichment culture microbial communities from rom New York Harbor, USA that are MTBE-degrading - MTBE-NYH (New York Harbor Sulfidogenic)... | ecosystem: Environmental > Aquatic > Marine >...
ACCATGCCCCTGGGATCGTCTATCATCCTGTACATGACCGGAGAGGCCCATCCCTCCTCCAGGACATCGTCCTGCACATCCCGGAGAATGCCGTCATGAATGGCCCAGCTCCTGCCTCTTACCGTGTGTGCGAACTCGGGCCTGCGGAAGGGGCTGCTGTTGTCCAGTTTTTCGAAGATCTTCCCTCCCGGCTGAAAACCTTCGTGAATGCTCTTCATCATGTGGTAGTTGCTGAAGTAACTGAACCCGTGCCTCTCGTATATGACCGCATTGTGGTAAAACAGGGCTTCCAGTCTGATGGATTTGAGGTCCATCATCCTGGAGAAGAAATCGAGGAGCCTGATCACTTCGCCCGTCAAGCCAAGGCCTTTGCGGACCTGGCCGGGGAAGAGCCCCGCTTCCAGGGCCTTTTCCTCTTCAACGAGGTTCCTGGAGGCCCATCCGAACAGGGTGTCTTTCCCCTCCTCGTTGATGTGGGTATTGTACTTCGGAGAGAGTGGATCGTTCACCACCATGAAGTCCAGCTCGATCTGCGTCGCGTCCGCTGAATCGGTGAGTTGGAGGGAAAAAACAGGCTCGTCCATCTCCGGGAACTTCATCTCCACAAGGCAGGTTCGGTCGCCCTGGGGACAAAAGAACCTGACCACCCTTTCCCCCCTCGGGTTGCAGAGGGAAACAGGATCGATTCGGTATCGCCTGTAGAGTACCGGCGGGATCAGAATCCTGTAAAGTCCTTCTTTCTCCAGACGATACAGGCTGCTTAGTCTCCTGATGGCGGACATGAGGATTGATTATCCGATTTCCGAGGGCATGTCAAAAGAAACGGCTTGACCCCCTTTTCCGCTATTTGATAAATCTTGACCATTCGTCTTTTTCCACCTTAGAGAACAGAATGGCCAAGAGATATGCGGACAGGCTGCTTTCCTATTTCGTCTACTCGGAAGAAATGGGGCGTTTTGAATTCGGCACCGATCACCCTTTCAAACCGGAAAGAGCGACCAAGACCTTTGATCTCTGCACACGCTACGGGGTGCTCAACTATCCATGGATGAAAATCGTGGATCCTCCGGAGATCGACGAGCGATTTCTCACCCTTTTTCACGAGCCCGAGTACCTCGCCCTGCTCAAGAAAGCCAGCCGGGGGGAGGTCTCGATCGAGATGCTTCGGCGGGGCCTCGGAACCGCGGATACCCCCATCATTCAAGGGATCTATGAATGGTCGCTGAGGGCCGCCGGCGGCACTCAGCTTGCCATGAAAGACATCCTGGAAGGACGTGCTCAGGTTGCATTCAACCCACTCGGGGGGTTTCACCATGCCATGCCGGGAAACTCCGAGGGTTTCTGTTACATCAATGATGTCGTCATCGCCCTGAAGTCCGCTCTGCTGGACAGGCCGGACATCAGGATCGCCTTCGTGGATTTCGACGCCCATCATGGAAACGGAGTGCAGGAGGCCTTTTACGAAGACCCCCGAGTGCTCTTCATATCCGCACACGAGACAGGAAGGACCCTTTACCCGGGGTCGGGAAGCGAAACGGAGACGGGCACAGGCGCGGGGGAAGGTTACAGCGTCAACATTCCCCTCGAACCGGGGACGGATGACGAGGTTTACTCGTACGTTCTTGATCACGCTGTGTTTCCGGTCCTGAAGGCCTTCTGTCCCGATTTCATCGTTGCGGAGGTGGGGGCGGACACTCTGATCTCGGACCCCCTCACCCACCTCAAGCTCACGAACAACGGCTACCAGAAAGCCTTGCGGGGAATCATGCCGATCTGCGGGAAGATCCTGGCCCTGGGAGGGGGAGGCTACGACCTCTACCGCACTTCACGGTGCTGGACTCTCGCCTGGGGCATACTCAACCACGTGGAGCCCGTGGATGAATTCGCAGGCCTGGTGGGAGGGATGATGTTCGGACCCGAGATGGAGGTGGGCAGTCTGTTCGACCACCCCTTCTTCACCAAGGGAGAGGCAAAGGAAAAGGCTTTTGCAGAGGCGCGAAGAGTAGTTGACTACATAAGGGAAAAGGTCTTCCCCGTTCACGGAATCAAGGGAAGCGGAACAGGGGACACGGCGCAAGGCAAAGAAAGAGAGTAGCAAAAGGAGTCGAGGAGTCAGCGACGCCAGGATTCAAGCCGGCTTAGCCGGATTCTAGGTTCCGGGTTCAAGATTTGTAATTCTGGGGCTCCGGCCTCTGTTGCCTTCTACCTTCTCCGGGTCTACTTTGTGCCGCCCAGGGAAAGGGCCGGTTCCTTCCGGAGTGCAGCGGATTGGGTCGTCCTTCCTTTCTTCATGGCTAGGGTCAGCCCGGCACCGATCACCAGCAAAACGGCGGCTGTCACGAAGGAGGAGGTGTAAGAGCCTGTTTTGGCCACTAGCATCTGTGACAGCCGCCCCATCACGAAACCGCCCACACCCCAAGCGGTGAAGACGATTCCGTAATTGATGCCGAAGTTCTTTAAGCCCCAGTTGTCCTTGGTGAGCGAAGGAAAGAGGGACAGATTGGTCCCGTAGTTGAACCCCAGGAAGGTCGCCAGAAGCACGATGATAATGGGGCTCGATTTCGGAGAACCCACCACGGGGACGGCAACCACCATGAGCACCGCCTGAAAAAGCAGCATGATGATGAGAGTCGTGCGGCGACCTATCTTGTCGGACAGAACACCAGCGAGAATCCGGCCTCCCGCATTTCCTATGGCCAGAATCGCCACAGCCACGAAGGCGAGATCGCCCATGCTCTTCTGGGCCATGCCGGCCACACTGCCGATCACCATGAGACCGGCGCCGGCACCTATGAAATAGATAAGCCATATGATGTAGAAAGAACCGGTCTTCATCATGTCGGAAGGGTTTGCATCGACCATGGATTTGGGCGCGGCCGGTTTGCCCTCTTTCGATTTGGGAGACTGGGGGGCATATCCCAAGGGCGGGTTCACGAGGAACAGGGACAGGCCGCATACGACCAGCAGAAAGGCGATGCCGAAAAAGAGCATGGCTTTCTGAAGTCCCCAGATCCCCACCAGGTATTTGGACAAGGGCGCGATATAGACAGAGGCGAGTCCGAAGCCTGAAACGACAAGGCCGGCAATCAGCCCGGTCTTCTCGGGAGGGAACCACTTGAGGGCAGGAGGCGTGGCTGCCGAATACCCAAAGCCTATTCCCGTGCCGGCCAGGAGCCCGAACCCGATCACCCATATGGCATAGCTCGTCGTGCTCGAAATCCATATGAACCCTATGCCTACCAGGATGCCGCCCATGAATGCGGTCACTCTCGGCCCGAACCGGTCCTGGCATTTGCCTGCCAGGATCATGGCAAATGCAAAAACGATGCAGCAGATGGCATAAGGGTCGTTGAGCGAGGCCGGGCTCCAGTCAAAAGCTCCCGGGCCTCCTTTCTCGATGGAGGTCTTTATCGCGCCCTTGAAGATGCTCCAAGTGTAAAGGATGCCCAGAGCAAGGTTGATTCCCGTGCCGCTGAAGGTGACGCTCCATCCTCTATTCCTGCTAGGTAGTGCCATGCCTCTCTCCTACTGTCTATCTCGACCAAGTCACGCGCAAGCAAGATCGATGCGTTTCTGAAAAGTCCTTTACCGTGAAAATACGCCCGTGCCACAAGGCAGGAGTTTTCCCCCGGACTCATGTCGCGATGGTTCCCGGGGGAAAACCCGTCTTATGGAGGTGAAGATTGCCCATCGAAGACTGGCGTTACGTTCTCCGTGGCGCAATGAAGAGGCTCGGTCATAACATCCCTCTCAGCGGATCGCGCGACCGGTTTACTGCCTTCCGGCCACGAGCTTTCCGACAACGTCCGGATCGGCGAGCGTGGAGGTATCCCCCAGTTCCGACACGGCTCCTTCGGCGATCTTCCTGAGAATCCTTCGCATGATTTTGCCGCTTCTGGTCTTGGGAAGACCTTCAGTAAAGTGAAGTTTATCCGGCGAGGCGATCGGGCCGATTTCTTTCCTCACATGGTTGACCAGTTCCTTCTTGAGGTCGTCAGAAGACTTGAACCCTTCCTTGAGAGTCACAAAGGCGTAAATGCCCTGTCCCTTGATGTCGTGGGGATAGCCGACAACGGCCGATTCAGCCACAGCAGGATGGGCCACCAGGGCGCTTTCGATTTCCGCTGTTCCCAGGCGATGGCCCGACACGTTGATCACGTCGTCCACACGGCCCATGAGCCAGTAGTAGCCGTCCTCATCCTTTCTCGCACCGTCGCCCGAGAAGTAATACCCGGGGTGCTGGATGAAATACTGCTCCTTGAACCGCGCCGGGTCGCCCCACACCGTCCTCATGAAACCGGGCCACGGTTTCCTTATGCAAAGGTGACCGCCCTCGTTGACGCCCGCCTCGGTATCGTCCGCGCGCAAAATAACGGGGTCGACGCCGAAGAAAGGCATGGAAGCGGAGCCGGGCTTCATGAACATGGCGCCCGGGATGCCTTGGATCAGGTGGCCTCCTGTTTCCGTCTGCCACCACGTGTCGGTGATGGGGCATCGTTCCTTGCCGATCACCCGGTAGTACCAAATCCACGCTTCGGGATTGATGGGCTCGCCTACGGTTCCGAGAAGGCGCAGGGAGTCGAGGTTTCTCTTGTTAGGCCATTCCTCGCCGTTCTTCATGATGGCCCGGATGGCCGTGGGCGCCGTGTAGAACACGTTGACGCCGTACTTCTCGACCACTTCCCAGAAACGGTCGGGTTGAGGATAGTTGGGCACGCCCTCGAATATGATGGAGGTTGCGCCCACCCCCAGCGGACCGTACACGATGTAGCTGTGTCCCGTGACCCACCCGATGTCGGCGGTGCACCAGTAAACGTCTTCGTCCCTGATGTCGAAGACGTAGAGCATGGTCATCAGCGTGTAGAGCAGGTAGCCCGCCGTGGTGTGGAGGACGCCCTTGGGTTTCCCGGTGCTGCCGCTGGTGTAGAGGATGAAAAGGGGATCCTCCGCATCCATCCATTCCGGCTCGCAGTGGGGGGAAGCCTCCTTCATACGTTCGTGCCACCAGTAATCCCGGCCCTCCTGCATTTTGGTCTCCTTGTCGATCCTGTTGACCACGATGCATTGTTTTACGGACGGGCACTGGGCCATGGCCGCATCGGCATTGGCCTTGCTGGAGAGGACCTTTCCCGAACGGTAACCCCAGTTGCAGGTGACTAGGGTCTCCGCCTGACAGTCATTGACCCTGTCTCTCAGGGCTTCAGCGCTGAATCCCCCGAACACGATGCTGTGAATCGCGCCGATCCTTGCGCAGGCGAGCATGGCCACGGCCAGCTCCATGATCATGGGAAGGTAGATGGCGACCCGGTCTCCCTTCTTTACACCGAACTTCTTCAACACGTTTGCAAACTTGCACACTTCCCTGTGAAGCTGCTGGTAGGTGTATGTGACCGACTCCTCCAAGGGCTCTCCCTGAAAAACCAGGGCCGCCTTGTTCTTTCGCCAGGTATTGAGATGCCGATCAAGGCAGTTGTAGGTGATGTTAAGTTTTCCGCCGACGAAGTATTTGAGGTAGATGTTGTCTTTGAAACTGAATTCCTCCACAGGGCCGTCCCATTTCTTGAACCAGTCGATGTGCTTATCCGCCATCTCCCCCCAGAAACCCTCGGGATCCTTGATGGACCGGTCCCACATTTTCTTGTATTCATCCATGCTCTTGAGACGGGCTTTTTCCACGAACTCCTTCGGCGGGTCGAAAACCCTCTTCTCCATGTATACCGCTTTGATGTCCGCCCTTTGTGCCTCCATGCCATGCCTCCTTATTTAATTGCGAAATCTGCTCAGGCAGATTTCGTCACTCTACGGCTTCCGAGTAACCTCCAGCTTCATCCCCCGATGTGGCTACAATGTAACTGCAATCGCCCTCTTTTCCTTCAAGATACATGCCAGCCTCGGAAGTGTGGGCCTTTAATCGCTTCGCAAACTAGTCTGTTGAGTTTATTGAGTTTCTTCTCCTGTTCCCGGCGGCCGGGGCTGCGAACGGTGTCCACAGTCAGGTTACAGGGGTGGTAAAACCAGAGGACAGGGGTCGGCAGTCGGTGATTAGTGACCGGTGATCAGCGTTCGGTGTTCAGTGTTCAGCCCAGCCGTATGAAGATGAGGGGGCAGACGACAATGAAGCTCGAAAGGGGCCAATAACGAGCCTGTCGTTTTGAACGGAGGGAGAAATCCGGTTTCTGTGGGTGCGTCTACAAGATTTCTCGTTTTCCTCGAAACGACAAAATAAGAAGATACCTGGACTTTCCTGAACACTGAACAATGTCCTTGCGCCGTCCTTTGTCTACCCGAAAACCTCCCAGTAGCGGCGGTGGACTTCCCTGACTTTCTTGATAGCGCCGACCTTGTTGGGAGAGCTTCCAATCACCCGGTCGATTTGCTTCGGATTCACCCTCGTCACGCCGCAGAGCTCCTGCATGAGCCGCAGCCCGCACTCTCTGATCCCCTTGAGGCTGTAGCCCCCTTCCATGACGAAAACAATGCGGCCCCCGCAGACTTTTTCTGCAACGCCGAGGAGAAAAAAAGTGATCAAATCGTATCCTTCGGGAGTGACCCGCATGGTGCCCAGCCGGTCATGGAGATAAAGGTCGAAGCCGCAGGAAACCATTATGATCTCGGGTTGATACGCATGAGCGAGGGGATTGACCACGAAATAGATCACCCTTGCGAAATCTTCGTCGCCGTGCCCCTTGGCAAGAGGAATGTTCACCGTGTAGCCCTCTCCCCGGCCGCCGCCGACCTCTCCGAAATTGCCGGTTCCCGGGTAGGAGGGAAAGTGGTGCATGGAGACGAACAGGACCTCGTCGGTTTCGTAAAAGGCCGCCTGTGTTCCGTTGCCGTGGTGAAGATCGATGTCCACGATCATGATTTTCCGCACCGAATATTTGTGCCTCAGGTATTCGGCACCCAGGGCGATGTTGTTGAAGAGGCAGAAACCCATGGCCCTCCCCGGTTCCGCGTGATGACCGGGAGGACGAACGCAGGCAAAGCCCCTGGTTCCCTTCCCCTGCCAGATTTCATCGAGGAGGGAAAACACGCCCCCCGCGCAGAGCCTCGCCACGTCGTAGGACTCTCCGGTCGCCTGGGTGTCGAGATCGAAGGATGTGAGCGGCTTTCCTGCGCTGCTCGCCACCCTTGCGATGTATTCGGGCTCGTGGACCCATGCCAGCTCGTCGGCAGAGGCCTCTCTGGCCCTAACCTCCCGCCACTTCCCCTGGAGGGAAGTATCTTGCAGCACCGAATGAATTGCTTTCACCCTCTTCGGGCTTTCGAGATGGGGAATTCCTTCCAGGTGCCTTGCGTATCTTTCGTCTTTAACGATCAGAACTTGCTGCATGGGAAATACAAGCCTTCACTTCATCAGACCCGTGTTCCATGGCGAACCGCAATATCTCCCGGGACTCGGGAATCTTTTCTCTGTGCTTTGCCAGGCTTCTGCAGACCGCTTCCGCAAACTCTTTCTTCGCCCCCGGCTTCATGCACTCGATGAGCGCGTCGAAAGCCGCTTTTCGTTCCTTCGCCGCCTTGTCCCCCGTATTTTTCTTCCTCAACTTCTTGATCTGTTTTCCGATGAGGTTCCTGATCTCCTCGATCGTCTCGTTTCTCAGCTCCCGGCAATCGTGGGTCATCATCAAAATCGCCCTCAAGAGATACCCCTTGGGTTCCTTGAGCGCGTAGCCCGCAAGCCCTCGGGGAACAAATCCGATAGACTCGTAAAAATGCCTCGCCCCGAGCTCCGAATCCAGGACGATCTCCTTCAGGCCCGACATCGCATTTTTCCACAGAAGCCAGACTCCGGCCACGAGAAAGGTACCGACCCCCTTGGGCACCTTGAAGCCCGGTGTCTCCGATTCCCAGGACTTGCCTCTGAGTGTCGCCAGGTATTTGATCTCGAGATCCTTCTTGAAAAACTGCTCCCTCAGACCAAGGAATACCAGCCCCAGGATGTTTCCTCCGGACACGCAGGCCAGCAAGTTCCTCTCCACTCCCCGGATGAGGCAGTTGATGACGAATCGAACGTGAAAAAACTCCATGTTGAGGTCTGCCACCTGCATCAAGCCGTCCATGGAGACCGGGAAGGGCATGAAATAAGCGGGCGTCGACGTGTCGACCGTCCCCCGGTACAAAACCGCGGGATGATCGTCGGCGACCTCGAGCCCCCCGCCGTTTCCCTTGAGTCCCTGCAGGAAGGCGGCAAGTTCCTCCCTCTCCCGATTCGCCGAACCTGCGTCTCCTTCGCTTTTGCGCAGGCGCGCCGTTGCATAATCGATCTCGTGGATTACGGCCGTACGAAGTCCTGCCCGGTGGATCTCGCTGAAAGCGTCCCGGAAGGACCGTGAGTCCCCCCTGTCCTGAAGCTCCTGCTTCTTGGCGAGCTCACCGTACTTGATCAGAAGCCTCTGTTCAATAGGGACAGTCCCCTCGTTGAAAAAAAGGACCCTGTTCACGAGGACTTTTTCACCGCCGAAAAGAAAAAGAAAATTGTCTCCTTCCCTGCCTTCGTCGTCGGATGGGATGTCGAGGAGCCCCATGCCGAGCATTTCATCGAGGGAATAACCGATGTCGGGGTCTCTCGAAGCGATGGCCTCGATAGCCTGCTTGATGTGCTCTCGTTTGATCATAAGAATACGGCCCAAGGCGCACGGTTCAAGGCACAAGGAAGTGTTCAGGGCTCAGTGTTCGGTGTTCAGGGGCGAAAGCGGTTGGACATTGGGGTCAGAAGCTTCTTTGCCTCTAACCTCCAACCTCAAGCGTAGCTATCCTGACGCCGCGCAGCGATTTCCTGGACACTGAGCACTCAACTTGCCGCGGCGGTTTTGAACCGGGAAGGAAGCACTACGGTGAACGTCGCCCCCTTGCCCGGCTCGCTCGCCACCGAAATCTTACCCCCAAGCTTTTCCACGATTTCCGCGCTTATGGAAAGCCCCAGGCCTGTTCCGTCAGGCTTGGTAGTGAAAAGGGGGTCGAAAATCTTCTCCTGCATGTCTTTCGGTATCCCCTGTCCCGTGTCCGTGACTCGAACCGAAACTCCGCTATCCTCCTGCCGGATCTGAAGTGTGATCTGTCCTTCTTTTCTGATCGCGGTGACGGCGTTGAGAATCAGGTTCTGAAAGACCTGTCTCAACTGGGAAGGATCGCTTCTTATGACGGGAGGAAGCTCAGGATAGTCCCGCTTCACGGAGATACGGTTGAAGTGAAGTTCACGGTCGAGAAGCTCGACGATTTCATCGAGCACTTCGCCGACCCGCACATCCGCGATAATCGGCATGGAAGGGCGGGTCACCCTGAAAAACCTGTCCGCGGCCTTGCGGGTGCGGGATACCTCCGACTTCACCTGGTCGAGGCTGTCCCTCAGTTCCTGCCGGTTGGCCTCTTTGCCAAGGTCCCGGTGGGACAGCTCCTCGATCCAGTTGAGCACCAGGTCGACGTTGGAGAGGGTGTCGTTGATTTCCCGCAGGAAGCCCTCGGCCATTTTCATGGTGGAGGACATCCGGCTCGAGTGGCGAAGCTGCTGATCGAGGAACCTGATGCCCCTTCGTTTCGTCTCCAGCCTCGTGAAAAGATAATTAGTCGTCAAGAGCACCGTGAGGACGATGATCAATGCCCCGAGTCCCAATACGGCGCCGGCCACAATTCGCATATTTCGAAGGCCCCTGTAGATCTCTCCGCGATCGTACTTTACCACGGAGACCCAGGGCACCATCTTGAGCCAGGTCATGGCCAAGATATCCCGGCTTGTCTTTTCGAGCCTGGTACCCTCGAAATACTTCAGGTAGCGGAGTTCTCCCTGATCCATGACCCGCCCCACCCGCTTCGGGGCCGCCTGAAAATATCCGTCCCCATTGATAATGAACGCATCCCCTCTTCGCTCGCCCAGCACATTCTTCACCAGGCTCTCGAAATAATCGGTATCGACAGTGGCACGGATGATCCAGAAGCCTTCCGAGGTGATCTGTTTCACTGCGATGATGAAATGGGGCACGTCGCGGAAACCCATGAACACGTCGCTGATGTAGACCTCGCGGCCCAGCATGGCTTTGAACCAAGGTGCCTCGCCGTAGTTCTTCGACAGCAGGTCGTAGGGGCCGACATAAGCCAGGTGGCGCCCTTGGTCGTCGATGATGCCCAAATCGGTGAAGCACGGAATTTCCCCCTGCAGAGAGCTGAAAGCCCTCTCCAGGTTCCCGGGCTCCGTGAGTTGCTCCAACCCGAGATTTGAAGACAGGAGCTTCAGGTCCGAAGTTCGTTCGTGAAGGAACTCGTCGATAGCCCGGCTGCGATCGCTCAGTTCCATGCGGAGGTTTTCCAGAGTCTTCTCTTCGACTGCGGAGACGGTGTAATAGTACATCCCTCCCCCGATCACGATGAGGGGGATGAAGGAGGCGGCAAGAAGAGCCACCACCACGCTGTTCCACAGGCGGCGGAAATAGGGATAGTCCCTGTCCTGCGTCTCGCGAAGATGCATGGTCGAGTCTGTCTTAGCCATTTTGACATCTACTCCGTTTCGTGGTCCATGTACTGAAACACATCCTCCAGCTTGATCACGCCGATCATCTTGCCCCCCCTCACCACCGGCATTCTCCTGAGATTGTGAAGGATCATCTGGTTGGCTGCGTCGGTGAGGAAGGCATTGGCCTGGGTCGTGACGGCCTGTGGCCGCATCACTTCCCTGAGCGCTTTGGCCGGAATCAGGCCCGGCTCAGCCAGAAGTTTGCCCCAATCAATAGAGAACTCCGGATGGGACTTCTGGGCATGGTTCAGCAGATCCCTTTTGGTTACAATTCCCTGGAGGCGGTCTTCCTCGTCGAGGACATAAAGCTCTTCAGTGGATTCTTCGCCGGATTCGCGACTCATTTCTTCCAGGGCTCTAGCCAGCGGGTCGCGGGGCTTCAACTTTGAAAAGGCGTGAAGAGGGATCTCCCTGACTAGCTTCCTCGGCCACAGCACCGGATGGCGCTTGATCATCCCGGCATCGTGGGCTTCCTTGATTTTCTCTACCAGGTCTTCGATGTCGCAGGGCTTCATCAAATAGTCGTAGGCTCCCCTGCGCATGGCCCGGGTTCCGGATTCGACGCTCGCATGCCCGGTGAGCATGATAATCGCCGTGTCAGGTGCGCGTTTCTTGATCTCTACCAGGGTTTCAACGCCGTCCATGCCGGGCATCTTCACGTCGAGGACGACGACGTCGAAGCCGCCTCCGTACTTCACAGCATCGACCGCCTGGTACCCGTCGTAAGCAGATGTGACCTCAAAGCCCCTCATTTTGAGGATCCTGGCCATGTTGGCGACGAACTGCTGCTCATCGTCTACAAGAAGGACGCGAATCTTATCATTCAAAACGGGCTCCCTCCAGATCTCGGACAAACAGGTTTGATTGTGCGAGTGAGGCCCCCCCAGGAGAGATGTTGTTCTCAGCATGCCCCCGGTCGAAGGGCAGTCACACCAAGTCTCCACCCGCAGACCACATAAAGAAAAGGAGATCCCGATAAGGATCCCCTTTTCAGAGCCGGTTCACGGTCTCGCTGCAACCGCGGCAATTCCCAAATCCATCATGGTTCGTTCATAGGCAGCGTATCCCCCCTTTACTCGGACGCTGCCGCCGGAGCTTCGGCATGGGCCGTGTCAGGAATTCCGTTCTCCAGGGCCTTTGAGGCCTTCCTCTTTATGAGATACCTGGACATTCCCAGCACGAAGAGGATAAAGAAAACCATCACCCCGTATTCCAAGGCCTTGCCCGGATGCAGGTGAGCATGGACCCAGGGATCGGTGATCATCATTTCACCCCCAACCTTGCCCAGAATTGCCGCGCCTATGTACAGAATGATAGGATACCGGGTCATGAGCATAGACAGGATCCCGGCGCCCGCCACCACTAACGGAATGCTCAACATAAGCCCGAAAAGGAGCAGGAAGAGGTTTCCGTGGCAGGCGCCGCCCACCGCCAGCATGTTGTCGATGGCCATGCTGATGTCGGCGACGATAATGATCCAGACTGCCTGCATCACCGACCCTCCCGACTTTCCTGCTCCGTGCTCCTGCTCGGAGCCCATGATAAGCAGTTTGATCGCGATCCATATGATCACCGCGCCTCCGGCGAGCTTCACGAATTTGATGGTCAAGAGTTGGGCCATCAGGAAAGTGCAGATCACCCGGAGGACCACTGCGGCGCCGGCTCCGAACACGATGCCCAGCTTGCGCTGCCGCCCCTTGAGGTTCTGCACCGCCAGGGCGATGACCACAGCGTTGTCTCCTGCCAGCACGAGATCGATCAGGCAGATGCTCAAGAAAGCCCCTACGAACTCGGGTGTAAATTCAATTTTACCCAGAAAGCCAAAATCCATGAGTCGGATTCTCCTTCACACAAGTTTATTGTCAAGACATGAAGAACACAATGACACAGAAAATCAAAGCCATCACCCAAACAGTGTGGCTGAAAGTACCTTTTTGAACCGGATGAAAATGGGCCTCGGGACGCTTGTGCCCCCGGGTGCACACGTACTGGGCGGCCTCTTGTCCGGTTTTCTTGCGCACCACTTTCCTTCTCTCCGCCCGGGCGCCGCAGGGTCTTCCTTCATCGTCCGTCTTGTTGCAGGTCAGCCTGGCGCCTGCGAGGTAACTTATCAGGTTGAAAATCCAGTTCCACGTCACCGCAATGATCAGGAAAGAGAGGAAAAAGACCATTGAATGGATCTTGGTGACCCCCATGCCGGCCAGGGACTCACCGATTCGGCCGGGATTGAGAGGTCCGTCGACGGAACCGAAAAGCCCAAGCTGATAAAAGGGAATACAAATGACCAGAACGAGCATGGACAGTGAAAATCGTATCATGCGCTTTTGAAGAAAGGTCCGGCTGTTCCACCATCTCCTCAAAGGGCTTTCGTTCTCGTAAGTTTTGAAGTTTTCCATGGTTTGAAGCATAGCAATTTTGTCCTGCCTTTGAAAGTCTTTTATTTGCCTCCCCCTCCACCTGCGGAGGGGGAGGGTCATGTCGCTTGCGGGTCAGCTCACCAGTCGCTTCTGGATGTCCGGCCAGATCTTGTAAAAGGAGTAGCCCGCAAGGATGCAGCAGTAAATTGGGACGGCCCATTTCCAGAATTTCTCTGGAATCACGCGAGTAGTGTAGGGCGCTCCAACTGCGGCAAGAATTGTGCCGATAACGAAGCTCGGGAGCAGCATGTAGTCCACGACCGTCCCAGTGGAAAGGAGCACAAACCAGGTGATCACTGCGGCAAGGCAAGTTAAGCCTTCGGCAAGAGACGTAACCGCCACCATGCTCTTGACCGGCACCCCGGAGAGCAGGCCGCCCACGGTAATCACCGGGCCGTAGCCTCCGCCGCCCACCCCTTTGTTGAAACCGCCCACAAAGGCGAAGATCCACATGAGGTTCGGTCTGTATTTCAAATAGGTCTTTGCTGTGAGCACGGAGCAAACTCCCATGACCACGAGAAGAACCGTTACGTACAGTTTCACCCAGAACTTGTGGAGCTGAAGTATCTTGTAGACGGCTGTAACCGAAATACTGGTAGCCAGCATGCCCGTGACGGCCACCAACAGAACGAGTTTGGTCGTTTCATTCATGGGCCTCAGTTTCCACTCCACGTTTTCGAACTCGCCGTGAATGAGCCCGGAGACAAGGCCTGTCACCATTTCGGTGATCATGACCAATGGTACGACCTGCTTGGGGTCGAAACCGGACATTAGCAGCAGGGGGGTCAGGGCGGTTCCATAACCCATGCCGCCTGCCGAGTCCATGTACTCGAACACGGCACAAAGGAGGACTACCCACCAGACGATGGTCCAGTTGTCCGTACCCATCCAGCCTTGTGACTTCACGAATTCCGAAGGAAGTCTTTGCGTAAACTCAAAAGGGTTCCCTGCAAGCCACCAGGCGAGGACAAAAAGTATTCCGAACAACCCCAGGTACTTAAAAAATGATTTCACCTGGCCGCTCGAAAGCTTCGCCCGCTCGCCCATGGTTGACTTGGTCGCCTCGACCTCCCGGGCAATTTCCCATCCCATCTTTTTATCGACTTTCTGTTCCATAAACGCCTCCTTTGTTTCCACGATGATTTAATTGGCAACGTTGCAGCAGCCAAAACATACCCGTATGCGCTTGCAGTGGAAGCTTTCAAGATGCATGCCATCAGCGGCATGAATCCGGTTCATACTTCTCAAGGCTTCGAAACGACTATGAAACAGAAAAGGAAATGCCTTCTTCCCCTACGATTGTAGAAGGAAAGCGATCACTCAGATGGGGTGAGTGTCTCCGTGAAGATGACATGGGGGGCCGCCCGCTAGGTACTGCACGGTGACATCTGGGTGCCTGGCAGAGGCCGGAAGGGCCGGGATTGAAGCGTGGTCCCTTCGATCGGGAACTGGATCCCATGGGCCACGGCCATATATGCCTTGGCGAATAAGACGAAGGGATTCACCCGGCTGCGAGATCCGAGGAATAGAGATAGGCATGGCACTTCTTTTGCACGTCCTTGGTAAAGAAGTCATCCCCTCACATCTCTTTCTATCGAGGAAGCGAGGGAACGTGAATTGTCGGAAGGCCGTCGGGAAGGATTTACAGCGGCGGACCTTAAATCAACAGATGAATCGCAAGACGTGCTTGGACGTGTCGCAGCCATGAGATGTCGAAGAGTCAACGAGATCCTTCTCCCTTTTGAAGAAGGCCTTCCTCTGGACCCGTGCGTTGAGATGGGTGAAAGGATCATCGATGCCATACAGCTCATGGTAAGCAACAACCTGAAGCGAATTGCCGTAATGAGAAATCAGCGGCCGGTTGGAATGATCCGCCTTGACGATGCCTTTCAAAAGGTGGGGCTGCCGCTGAGAAATCAGTGAACAGTCATGAAATCCGCGTCAGCGGATTTCATTCGGGTTTTTGTTTGAACTGCTCCGCTTCGATGCCGGCTTCCTTCATCAGCCTGTGAAGATACTGCCGCTGAATGCCCGCAGTCTCCGCCGCCTTGCTGATGTTGCCGCCGCTTTCTCGCAAGAGGGATATGATGTACTGGTTGTGAAACAGGCTGATCATCCTGTCTTTGGCTTCTTTGAAGGAAAGCTGCGCAATCTCTTCGCTGAGATGGGGATAGAGCGTTTCTCCCTCCTGGTCCAGGTTCAGGTCCTTGAGGGTCAAAACCTTTGAATTGCAGAAAATGACGCCCCGCTCGATCACGTTTTCCAGCTCCCTCACATTGCCCTGATAGTCTCTCGAGACAAGGGCCTGCATGGCCTCCGGCGAAATCTCCAGGATTTCTTTCCGGTTGACCTGTGCATACTTCTTCAGGAAATGATAACTGAGAAGAGGGATGTCCTGTTTCCTTTCCTTCAGGGTCGGCAGTTCGATATGGATGACGTTGAGACGGTAGTAGAGGTCTTCCCTGAACCTCTTCTCGCTGATGTCGGCCTTCAGGTTATGGTTGGTGGCGGCAATGAACCGGATGTCCGCCCTTCGGGTGTTTACGCTTCCCACGGGCTTGTATTCTCCTTCCTGAAGGAGCCGGAGAAGCTTGGTCTGCATGTGGGGATTAAGGTCGCCGATTTCGTCGAGGAACAGGGTGCCTTCGTTGGCTTCTTCCACCAAACCCCGTTTGTCCTTCCAGGCACCTGTAAAAGACCCCTTCAAGTGTCCGAAAAGCTCGCTCTCGATCACCTGCTCGGGAATGGCGGTGCAGTTGACGGTAACGAATTTCTTGGCAGCCCTCAGGCTGTGCTGGTGGATAGCCCCGGCGACGAGTTCCTTCCCCGTGCCGCTCGCCCCGGTAATCAAAACGGTCGCCATGGTGGGAGCCACCTGTTTGACCCTGCTGAGAAGGTCCTTCATAATAGCTGTCGATCCCACCATTTGGGAAGAGCTTCCCTTTTCGGCAAGGGCCTGCCTGAGGGAGAGGTTCTCCCTGATCATCTCCTGCCACTTCATGACTTTTTCCACGGTCAGGAGAATTCTCTCTCTCCTGAAAGGCTTGGTTATGTAGTCGTATGCACCTTTTCGGATCGCCTCGACTGCCGTCTCGATGGTGGCAAAGGCGGTGAGGATTACTACGGAAACATCCGGATTCACCTTCTTGATGCTCTCGAGCAGCCCGATGCCGTCCATTTTGGGCATCTTCAGGTCGGTGATGACCAGGTCGAAATCCTCTTCCTTGAACAGTTCGAGAGCGTGGACGGGGTCCGCCTCGGTGACGACCTCGTGTTTCGTTTCCTCCGAGATGATCCTCTTCAGAAGGGCCAGCATGTCCTTCTCATCGTCTACAACCAGTATTCTGCCGGGCATACTTCAAATCCCCTCTCCAGCTTCCCTTCTCAAAATCCCCCTCTCCTCCTTTTACAAACTTTTACAAAGGGGGATCGAGGGGGATTTAGCTCTGCGTCAGGAGCTTGATGGTAAAGGTCGTTCCCCTGGGTTTCAGGGACGACGAATGGTGGCTCACGCAATCGATCGTCCCGCCGAATTTAGTAATTATACCATAGCTGACGAACAAACCCAACCCCGTTCCTTCCCCCTCCGGCTTGGTGGTGAAAAAAGGCTCGAAAATGCGATCCATGTGCTCCTCTTTGATCCCCGCCCCGTCGTCTTCCACCTGGATCACCACCCTGCGGGTCGCCCTTTCCAGATGGCTGCTGATCTTGAGATTTCCCCCGGCAGGCATGGCGAACAGGGAATTATTGATCAGGTTCAGGAACACCTGCTGGAGCTGGCG
>Ga0068714_10004076_pt1 | contig 16703 bp, 15 predicted proteins | sample MTBNYHSulfiMetaG_FD_62988 | JGI IMG/M metagenome (GOLD analysis project Ga0068714, IMG submission 62988) | Enrichment culture microbial communities from rom New York Harbor, USA that are MTBE-degrading - MTBE-NYH (New York Harbor Sulfidogenic)... | ecosystem: Environmental > Aquatic > Marine >...
ACGGTGGACCCCTCCTCCAGCAGGCCGGCGGCTGCGGCCACCTGGCCCGGCCTCAGAGACAGCTCCGAGGCGATGCGTGCGATGTGTTCCTGGTTCAACGATCGATCCTTCTCATGCAACTTTCCCGGCGACCGGCGCCCCGGCGGCGTCGATGCTCCGAGACTATATCCCGTTGGTGCCGCTGTTTCAAGGACGCTTGCCGTCGTGGAGCGTTACACGTTCGGCCCAGAGGATGCTCTTGCGAGCACACTACGAACCGGGTCAGATTTCGGGCGAGGTGAGGCCTTCCTGGATGGCGTACTTGGTCAGTTGGGCCACGTTGTCGATGTCGAGCTTGTTCATCACGCGCAGGCGATGGGCCTCGACCGTCTTGGGGCTGATGTAGAGCTGGCGGGCGATCTGGCGCGTGGTATTGCCCTCGGCCATGAGCTGGAGCACCTCGCGCTCGCGCGGGGTCAGCAGGGAAAACGCCGTGGGGGCGCCGGCCTCGCGGCCATTCAGCAGATCCTCGACGATCACGTCTCCGATCGACGGGCTGACGTAGACCTTGCCCTCGGCCACGGTGTGTATCGCTTTGACCAGCTCGTCGTAATCGCAGTCCTTCAGCAGATATCCCACCGCTCCGGCCCGGAACATCTCCATGACGAACTGCCGGGATGAGTGCATGGACAGGGCGATGACCTTGACCGCAGGGCATTCGCGAAGCACCTGGCGGGTCGCCTCGACGCCGTTCAGGTCGGGCATGCTGATATCGGTGATCAGGATGTCCGGAGACAGCTTCCGGACCAACTCGATCGTGGCACGGCCGTTCGGGGCCTGCCCGATCACATCCATATCGTCTTCCTGCCCGATCGCCCGGCTGAGCCCCTGCCGGACTATGGCATGATCGTCCGCCAAAATGATGCGAATCTTCATCTATCGCCGCTCCCTACCCGCTGCTCTGATCTGCTACCGCCTTCCGCGGCCCGCACTGGATGGAAGGCATCTTACGAGGGCCGTCGAGAGATGTCAACCGCTATCGCGACCCGCCCTTCGGCCCCTCGCGGGCGCAAGGGGATGGCCGCCGGCGGATGCGAGAACCTGCCCGGTCGCCATGACGTACTGACAGGGGATGTTTGGCGATGGCTAAGCGGAAACCTGCATGGATCCCGATTCCGAGGGTAGGCGGGGCCGGGACTCGACAACCGGGACATTGGAGATAGTCCGGCATGAATGTTCTGATGATGACAAATACGTTTACTCCTTTCGTCGGAGGCGTGTCGCGGTCGGTCACCGCGTTCACCGACGAGCTGCGGAAGATGGGCCATCGGGTGGTGGTTGTGGCCCCGGAGTTTGAGGACATGCCCGAGTCGGAGCAGGACGTGATTCGCATTCCGGCGATTCAGCATTTCAACGGCAGCGATTTTTCGCTGGTCCTGCCGGTTCCGGGATATCTTTCCGCCCACCTGGAGCAGTTCAAGCCGGACATCGTGCATTCCCACCACCCGCATCTGCTCGGCGGCACCGCCGTTCGCATCGCCAGTCGTTTCGAATGCCCTTTGGTGTTCACCTACCACACGATGTACGAGCACTATCTGCACTACGTGCCGGCACATGCCAAGCGGCTGCACCAGTTCGTGATTAACCTCGTGACCGGATACTGTGATCTGTGCGATCATGTCATCGCGCCGAGCCGGTCCGTCGCCGATATCATCCAGGCACGCGGCGTCGAGGCGCCGATGGACGTCATCCCGACGGGCGTGTATACGGACCGATTCGAACGCGGTGACGGGCGCGCTTTCCGGCGATTCGCGGGGATCCCCGAGCGGGCCTTCGTCGCCGGATACGTGGGCCGTCTGGCCCCGGAGAAGAACCTTTCGTTCCTGGCCGAGGCGATTGGCCGGTTTGTCACGCGGAAGGCGGACAGCCATTTTCTGGTTGTCGGGTCGGGCCCGTCCGAGCAGAATGTGCGGGAGGTCTTCGACCGCCAGGGGAGCTCCGAGCGGTTGCACCTCGTCGGCTCGTTGGAAGGGCAAACACTGACTGACGCCTATCACGCTATGGACGTGTTCGTTTTTGCCTCACACACGGAAACGCAGGGGATGGTGCTGACGGAGGCGATGGCGGCCGGCCGGGCGGTGGTGGCCATCGATGCGCCCGGCGTCCGCGAGGTAGTCAGGGATCGAGAGAACGGCCGGCTCCTCCGTTCCGAGGATACGCGGGCGTTTGCCGAGGCCCTCGAAGGGATTGCCTTGGCGACGCGCGAAGAGAAGAATGCCTACAGGCAGGCAGCCCGGGCGACCGCCGCCGAGTTCACGATGGCCAGGTCCGCGCAGCGGCTGGTGGAGGTCTACGAAAAGGTGCTGGCTCGCGAGGGGCGCGAGTCGAAGGACGAGAGCGCCTGGGGCGGCGCGATCGAGGAGATCAAGGCCGAGTGGGAACTGCTCAAGAATATCGCCGAAGCGGCCAGTCACACCTTTCGGTAGACGCACGGCGTCCGTCACGTGAGATCGCATGCTGAATTTCGTGGAAACGTTCGTCAGGAGGTCGCGACATCGGCTGAGCCGCAGCGAGCTGCTGGTCCGGCTGCTGGGCCTCCCGAAGTCGAAGGACGTGCCCTCGTCGCGGGGGCTTGTGCTGATCCAGATCGACGGGCTGAGTCGTCGGCAACTGGAACGGGCGATGGCTCGGGGGAATCTGCCTTTTCTGCGGCAGTTGATGTTGAAGCACAAGTACCGCCTCGACTCGCTGTACAGCGGCCTGCCTTCGAGCACGCCGGCGGTGACCGCCGAGTTGCTGTACGGAGTCCAGGGGGCGGTTCCGGCGTTCAGCTTCTACGACCGTGCAGCGGGCCGCGTCTTTCGGATGTTCGAGCCTGATTCCGCCAGAGCGGTCGAGCAGCGTCTGGAGCAGGAGGGCGAGCCGTTGTTGACCGGAGGCAGCGCCTATGCCTCGATCTACACCGGAGGCGCCGCGGAGAGTCATCTGTGTGCCGCCTCCATGGAGTGGAGCGACCTGTTCAAGCTCGGCCATCCGTTGCGCATGGCCCTGCTGGTGCTGCTGAACCTCTACAGCGTGCTTCGCACCGGGGTGCTCCTCGTGGTGGAATTCTTCCTGGCACTGCTGGATTGCCTGCGTGGGCTGATCGCTGGCCGCGACCTGTGGAAGGAGATCAAGTTCGTTCCGTCCCGGGTCGGTGTGTGCATCCTGATGCGCGAGCTGGCCACCATCGGGGCCAAGATGGACGTCACGCGGGGGCTGCCGATCGTCTACCTCGATTTTGTCGGCTACGACGAGCAGAGCCATCGTCGCGGCCCGACGTCGCGATTCGCGCACTGGTCGCTTAAGGGCATCGACGGTGCGATCGCCCGGATCTGGAAGGCGGCGCAAAGGTCTCCGCGGCGCGACTACGACGTCTGGGTCTTCTCCGATCATGGCAACGAAGACACGCGGTCCTATGCCCGTGAGCATGGGCGCAGTGTGCAGGAAGTGGTGGCGGAGGTCCTCGATGCCGCGATCGCGCCGCTGGCGGACAACCGAGGCATCCAATCCAAGCGTCTCGGTGCGTACACAAGACGCCAGGCGAAGCAGGCGCCGTCCCCCGAGAGCGACAAAGTCGTCGTCACCTCGATGGGGCCGGTAGGACATGTCTATCTTGACGGACCTGTCGAACCCGAGCAGCGTTTTGATCTGGCACGGGCGCTGGTGGATCGCGCGGAGATTCCCCTGGTCCTGGTCGCTGACGGGCCGGGCAAGGCACGGGCATGGACGAAAGAACGATCGTTCCGGCTGCCGGAGGACGCGGGCTCTCTGCTGCCGGCTGATCATCCCTTCCTGGAGGAGGTGACGGAGGACCTGATCGCGCTGTGTCACCATCCCGACGCAGGGGACTTCGTCATCTCGGGCTGGACCCGGACGGGACGCAGTTTCACGTTCCCGCTGGAGGGCGGCTCGCACGCCGGGCCTGGCCTGGAGGAGACGCATGCGTTTCTCCTGGCGCCGGACGATGTGCCGCTGCCGCATCGAGCGCAGGGGTATCCGCGGCCGCTGAGTTTGCGGCAGGCAGCCTTGATCCATGTCGGCCGCGTGGCGGCTGAGCGGGCACTTGCGCCGGCGCCCGTTGCGGCTGAGCGGACGTTGCGCGTGGTCACCTACAACGTTCACACCTGTATCGGAATCGACGGGAAGCTCTCTCCCCATCGCATCGCCCGGGTCATCGCGAGATATCAGCCCGACGTCGTGGCGCTCCAGGAGGTCGATGTGGGCCGCCTGCGGACCGGGCACGCCGACCAGGCCGAGCTGATTGCGCGGTGCCTGGAGATGGAGTACCATTTCCACCCGGCGATGCGGATCGCAGAAGAGACGTACGGCGACTGCATTCTCAGCCGGCTCCCGATGCGGCTGGTCAAGGCGGCGGCCCTTCCCATGCCGTCCGCCGGTCCCTTTGTGGAGCCGCGCGGAGCGCTGTGGGTCGCCCTGGAGGTTGGTGGAGCGACCGTTCACTTCGTCAACACCCACCTGGGACTGACCGCCGGCGAGAAGCGCATGCAGATCGAAGCCCTGCTGGGTTCCGACTGGATCGGGGGCAACGGCCGGGCAGAGCCCTTTGTCTTCTGCGGTGACTTCAACTCGTCTCCGCGGTCGCGCATCTGGAGACTCTGCGTGGAAACCCTTCGGGACGCCCAAGTCGCTGCGGCTGCTCACACCCCGCGAGGAACGTGGTTCGGCCACGTCCCCTTCGCGCGGATCGACCACATCTTCATCAGTCCGCAGATCCAGGTGGTGGCGGTCGATGTGGGCAGCGACTACCTGGCGCGCACCGCATCGGACCATCGTCCCTTGTTTGCCGAATTGCGGATTGGTCCGTAGGGGCAGGCCCCCGTGCATGCCTGGAGCGATGTCGCACGATTCGTTTTCGTCTGACCCGCTCGCAGCGGGCCGAACGATGCGGTCAGCTCACCTTGATGGGCTTGCTCGACTCCCACAAACCGTGGATGTTGCAGTATGCGATCGCGTGCAGAACGCCCGGCTTGGCGATGCGCAGCGTGGCGGTGGCCTCGTGATGGGCGTACACCGGGCCTTGATTCGGGCCTTCCGCCGATTCGCCATGGGCGTTGAATTCGATGTGAGCGACTTCGTGGGGGAACTTGCCGCCTTCGTCGTAGTAGTACAGGGTGATCCAGCGAATGTGATGCTCTGTCGTGTTGGGGTGGGCCACTTCCTTGCCCAGTGTGACCTTCGCCTGGAAGATCTCATTGGCCTTGACCGAGTCCGGGCATTCGATCACAGGTACGTGTTTTTCCTTCTTCCAGTCCGCCTTCTGGATGTGTTCGCTGAGATTGCCCATCGTCTCTACTCCTTTGCTGTCATCTCCGTTTCACTGTTTCTGTTGCCTGCTGCGGCACGTCCCGCCTTCCGGCTGGTTTCACGGCCCTTCTGTCAGTGCAGCACCGTCGCCCGTCTCCCGCGCGGTCCGCCCACGCCAGAGCCGGATGTCCTCTTGCCTGCTGTACGCACGTGGCATGCTCAGGGTTTGCCACTTCCGAAATACTTGGACACGATCTGGCGATTCCACGTCATTTGTGCCCCGGCGTCCTCCCCGGCGGCGATCATCAGGGCCTCGGTGATCTCCTCCTTCGTCGCGCCGGCCTCGAACGCGCCGCGAAGGTGCTCCTCGGCATTGTACGCCGAGCGCGATGCGCATGCCATCACGAGCATCAGGAGTTCCTTGGTTTTTCTGTCGAGGACCCCGCCGTTTTCGCATGTTCGGCGGAAGTCGACGAAGGCCTTTCCGAGCTCAGGTGCGTTCAGCACAAACCATGGTGTCGTCTTGTGTGCACCCATCGTTGTATGCCTCCCATCCTCCTCGATACGTGACAAGGGGCTCTTGCGCGGTCCTGCCCGGAACGGCCCGGTGGGGGCAAATCACCCTCCTTGAAGATAAGTCAGCCGCAACGGATGTGGAAGCGGGGGATTTCCTTGATTTGAATCAGTCAAAGCCGCATGGCGTAGGCTGGACATCCCGATCCCAATGCCCATGGGGATCGGGATTCGAGGTCCAGACCGAGCAAAAAACTCATTGGTGGTTCTGCGAAGGAGGCGTAAGATCAACAAGGGATAGCATCGTGGCGAAGAGACCTGTCGAAGGAGAACAGATCATGTTACGCAGCGTCAAGAGCCTGCGGGGTTTCACGATCCAGGCTGACGACGGGCACATCGGGAAGGTCCACACCCTGCTGTTTGACGCCCATACGTGGGCCATTCGATATCTGGTTGTCGACACAGGCTCGTGGCTGCCAGGGCGCAAGGTGCTGATCGCCGCGACGTCGCTGGGCCGGCTCCGCTGGCTGGAGCGGGTTTTTCCGGTGGCGTTGACCAGAGAACAGGTTCGCAACGCCCCTGACATCGACGCGGACAAACCCGTCTCGCGGCAGCGGGAGATCGAACTGCATGCCTACTATGACTGGATTCCGTACTGGGGCCTGGGCAGCGACTGGGTCGGCGCCGTGCCGGTTCCCGCGCCGGCCGAGCGCGAGGCCCTCGAGACGGCGGCGAGGGGAGATCCGAACCTGCACAGCGCCCGCGAGGTGATGGGGTATCGCATCCACGCCGAGGATGGCCCGATCGGCCATCTGGAGGACTTCATCGTGACCGACAGCGACTGGGTGATTCGGTACCTAGTCGCGGACACGCGAAACTGGCTGCCCGGACGACACGTCCTGCTGTCACCCAAATGGGTGCGCCAGATGAGCTGGGAGCAGCGCGAGGTGTGGATCGAGGTCTCCAGGCAGAAGGTCCGCCGCTGTCCTCCCTGTCCCGATGCACATGCGGATCGAGGGCCGTCCGGTCAAGAGACCGAAGTTGAAGTGTTTGACTTCTGCGGCTGACGCCCATGCTGACGGATGGGTGCGATCTCGGATAGGTAAGGGGAGAAAGCATGCCGGAACTGCCGGATGTGGAAACATTTCGAAGGTTTGTGGACGAGACTTCACTGCACCGGAAGCTGGTTGACGTCAGGGTATTCAACCGGCGCGTCCTTAACGGTCTGTCTCCGCAGAGACTCAAACGAGCCCTCCAGGGCCAGTCGTTCCGTTCCACGGCGCGGCACGGCAAGCATCTATTCGTCGAGGTAGACGGCTCCCGGTGGCTGGCTCTACATTTCGGGATGACGGGTTATCTGGACTTTGGCAGGCAGCGCCGGACGGGACCACACGACCGGGTGGTGTTTGTCTTTGCCGAGGAGTATAGTCTGGCCTTTGTCTGCGCGAGGCTGTTCGGGCGGATCACCCTCGCGGACTCGGTGGAGGGATTCGTCGCCGACAAGAGGCTCGGGCCCGATGCAATGGCTGTCTCCGGAGAGGAGTTTGCGTCACGGATTCGCCGGTCGAAGGCCACGATCAAGTCGATCCTCATGGATCAGTCGCAGCTCTCAGGCATCGGAAACCTCTACTCTGACGAAATCCTGTTTCAGAGCCGCATCCATCCGACCTTTCCCGGCCACCGGCTCACGACCGAGCGGGCAGCGTGCTTGTACCGCAACACCCGGAAGGTCCTGCGGATGGCGATTGGCCGAAAGGCTGACCCGTGGGCAATGCCCCAATCCTGTCTCCTGCCACACCGCGAGCGGGAGGGACGCTGTCCGAGTTGCAGGGCCGCCCTGACGCGGCAGACCGTGGCGGGACGAACCGCCTACTGGTGTCCGCGGTGTCAGCGCAAGTGAGAGTTGCCCCGAGATGGCGGCGAGGTGACGCGGCGAAACGTCATGGAGTCGGTTTCTTCTTGCCTTTGTCCTCGGCGGAGACACCCGCCGTCAGGACGAATTGCATGGCCTGATCCACTTTCAGATCGACCGGATGGATCTTGTTCTTCGGGACCATGATCGTGAATCCGCCCAACTGATAACTCATCGGCAGGTAGACCGCCACCGTCTGGTCATCACCTATGCCCTCGGGCAGATCGTCGAAGTTCTCCCGCGTCACCAGGCCCATCAGGCGGGTGTTGTCGTCGCCGACGGCGACCATAACGGTCTTGTCGAAGTCCTTCTGCTTCGACGAATCGAAGAAGCCGACCAGGTCGCGTACGGAGCCGTACAGCGACTTGATCCCGGGGATTCTTTGCAGCAGCGCCTCGCCCAGCGAGAAGACCTTGCGAAACAACCACAACTGAAGAAGCAGGCCGACACCCAACGTGATGAGAAACCCGAACAGCACGCCGAGGCCGGGGACATATGCATCGCCGATGACGTATCGGATGATCCGGCCGAGAACGGACTCCGCCGTCGTGGCCAGCCAGTAGACCAGGTACAGCGTCACCACGATGGGTAGAATGGCCATCAATCCCTGGACGAACAGCTTTCCGATCCTTTTCATGTCTCGTTCTCCATGTAGAGCGTGCCGCAATTGAGTCTCTGATGGGCAGTCATTATACGGGCGCCTGCGGATAGGCAAAAGCCCCCGGCTCCGGAAACCGGGGGCACTATCGAAAACCGCGGCGGACCGCGGGTTGATTGACTACGCCGACACCTTCTGAAGGACGCTCCGCAAGACTTGGGCTGATTGTCTCAGGCCTTTCTGTTCTTCCGGCGCCAACTGGGCGGCCACGATCCGCTCGACGCCGTCTTCGCCCACAATGCAGGGGACGCTCAGGCAGATGTCCTCCAGCCCGTATTCGCCCTGTAATAGCGTCGATACGGTCAGCACGCTGTGCTCGTTCCGCAGGATCGCGCCGGAGATTCGCAGCAGAGACAGCCCGATTCCATAGAAGGTCGAGCCCTTATAGTCGATGATGTGATAGGCGGAATCGCGGACCTGCCGGGCGATCTCCTCGTGGTGCCTGGGGTAGTCACAGACCTTGCAGATCTCGCAGTACTGCCGGATGGGAATGCCCGCGATGTGGGTCATGCTCCACGCGGGCACCTCACTGTCGCCGTGTTCGCCCAGGATATACGCATGGACGTTCCGTGCGTCGATCCCGCAATGCTGGCTGAGCAGGTACTTGAATCGGGCGCTGTCCAGCACGGTTCCCGAGCCGATGACCTTGCCTCGCGGCAGGCCCAGGTGGCCCAGCGCGATCTGGGTGAGCGTGTCGACGGGGTTGGTGACCATGAGGATCACGCCCGTTGGGCCGGACCGGCGGATCTGCTCGCAGATTGAACGGATGATGTCGGCGTTCTTCTGGATCAGCTCGATGCGCGACTGTCCCGGCGTCTGCTTGGCGCCCGCCGTGATCACCGTCAGATGCGCATCGGCGCAGTCGGCATACGTGCCTACCTTGACCGAAACCGGCGGAATGAACGGCAAGCCGTGCGAGAGGTCCATGATCTCCCCTTCGACACGTTTGACGTCCAGATCGATCAACGCGATCTCGTTGGCCAGGCCCGTTTGCAGCAGCGCGTAGATGTACGTCGTACCCACCGAGCCGGCGCCCACGACCACGACTTTGCGGTAGGTTCTCGTCATACGACCCATCCTTTCGCTGTCTCGTTCTACGTTGGATGGACCGGCTTGTGCCCTTCATCCCAAGCGATCTCTATTTTTTCCCCATCAGGGACTTCACCTTCTGGACGTCGGAGGTCAGGGAGACCGTGCCACAGTCCAGGCAAAGCTGTGCATCGACGTCCACATTGGCCGTGTTGAGTTTCAGGAACTTGGCGTCGCGCGGCCGAAAATGCAGTGCTCCCGTGGACCGAAGGGCCCCTGGTTCCAGGTTGGTGCCACCACAACGGAGACATTTCGTTTCTGCACTCATGAGGAAAACCTCCCAAACGTTGCTGTTGCTGCATCCTACACTTCTTCGAGATCGATCTTGAGCGAAAGGAATTTGAGCATGTCCTTTAGGGTGACAATGCCTACCAGATGGTTCTCATCGACGACCAGGAGTCGGCTGTTGCCCGTCTGGTTCATCGTGGCCAGCGCCTGCATCGCGTCGGCGTGCGGAGAGATCGTGTTCTCCTTGGAGCAGGGAACCACCACCTCGCCAACACGGCGCTGACTCCATTGCTCTCTGGGCATCTCCCTGACCTGCTTCGGTGTCACGCATCCGACGAGCCCCTCTCCGTTGGCGACGGGGAACATCTTGTAGTGGAAGCGGTAGAAGTAGTCGTTCACCAACTGCTCGATGGATGCCCCGGGCGAGACGGTGACAGGTTCCCGCTGCATGAATCGGCCGATTTCCTCGCCGCCCAGCGCGTTGCGGATCAGGACCTGTCTGTAGGACACCTGGGACGCGTTCCGGATGAACCACCCGATCAGGAAATACCATATTCCTCCGATCAGACTGCCGGTGAAGAAGCTGAGAACGCCCAGGACGATCAGAAGCATTCCGAAACCCGAACCGAAAACCGATGCGATGCGCGTGGCCCAGCGCAGGTTGCCTTTGACCTTCCAGAGGATCGAGCGCAGAACGCGTCCGCCGTCCAAAGGGAACGCCGGGATCATGTTGAAGCCCGCGAGGATCACGTTCAGAAAGGCCAGGTACAGGAATACCGCGTTGATCGACTCCGGGGTGCCGACGGAGCGGCCCAGTCGACCGACGCCGTACAGGGCCCCGCCCAGCAAGACGCTCGAAATCGGCCCTGCGATGGCCATGAGGAACTCGGCCGTTGCGCTCGGCGGCTCATCAGACATCTCCGCGACGCCTCCGAAGATGAAGAGCGTAATCCCCTTCATCGGCAGGCCGAACCGTTTCGCCACGATCGAATGACAGAACTCGTGAAACACGATCGAAACGAACAGCCCCAGTGCTCCGCCCACCCCCATCCACCAATAGGTCGATTCTGGCATTCCCGGGAAGTAGTGTGGAAACAGACCTTTCGCCAGCGACCAGGTCAGCAGCAGGGCCAGCAGGATCCACGACAGATCGATGCCGACATCGAATCCGAGCAGAGTGAACAGATGTGTTTTCTTTCCGAACATGTTTGGCCTCCCAGAAGACGGTTTTGAGGATCCGACAAGATCGCACACTCTTGCTTTCATACGTCGAGGGTATGAACAGGTTGGTCTCCGGGCCACGCGGACAATGCTCCAAGTAGCCAAGGAATATCCCTGTCGTGGTCCATAAGAACACGCTGGCCAAGAGACCGCAGGGGAAATGCGATCGACCTGCCGGGGGACCGCTCCGGCGCCGATGACAGGGCTACGGTCGAAGGCCTATGGTTCTTCGTCCGGGGCCGAGTGGCTGCTGTTGTTGCGGCGCTGGCGGAAGAAGGCCTGGAGCAGGGCGGTGCAGTCGTCGGCGAGGACGCCGGAGGTGACTTCGAGGCGGTGGTTCAGTCGTTCGTCGCGGACGATGTCGTAGAGGCTGCCGCAGGCGCCGGTCTTCGGATCGGGGCAGCCGTAGATGAGGCGGTCGAGCCGGCCGAGCACCAGCGCACCGGCGCACATCGGGCACGGCTCCAGCGTGACGTAGATCGTGCAGCCGTGCAGCCGCCAGCTTCCGATGTAGCTGGCCGCCTGGGTCAGGGCGATGATCTCCGCGTGAGCGGTCGGGTCGTTGAGTTGCTCTCGCTGGTTCCACGCCCGCCCGATCACCTGATTCTGATAGACGATGACCGCCCCGATCGGCACGTCGCCGTTTTCCTCGGCGATGTGGGCGGCGTCGATGGCCAGCCGCATGTAGCGCTCGTCGATTTGTGCTTGGTTGTGTTCCATAGGCATGGAGAGTCAGAGCGTCTTCTGCATCCAGACGACGTCGAACGGCGTTCCGTTCTTGATGCACACGCCGCGGAACCGGCCGACCTCCTCGAAGCCGTGCTTGCGATGGAAGGCGATGCTGTTATCGTTGAGCGACGAAATGGGCGCCAGAATCGTGCTAATACCCTGGTCCTTGGCCCGGTCCAGGAGGCGATCGAGCATTCGAGAGCCGATCCGGCGGCGGATGCAATCGGGAGCGACGAAATAGGTGATTTCCGCGACGTGGGCGCTCGTGGCAAATGGACTGTAGGGACGGAGCAACCCGAAGCCAAGCAGCCTTCCATTCGGCTCCTTGGCGACGACCGTGGGGCGGCCGGCGGTGGACTGAAGGAGCCTGTCAAAGAAGGCGCAGGGAACAGGCTGCTCGGGGAACGCGGCAAAACTGTTCTCGATGTAGTAGTTGAACAGGTCGACAACGGCATCTCTGTCGCCTGGGCTTATGGGCTCGAGCCGTAGTTCCATAGGCTGCTCGGATCTCCACACCGGAGGCGGTCGCAAACGTCCTACGACATGGGATGACCGCCGGTGAGCGGAGGAAAAAAGTACCCCCTAGGGGAGTCGAACCCCTGTCTCCAGGATGAGAACCTGATATCCTAGGCCACTAGACGAAGGGGGCACGAAGGAAACACAATCGTGCGATACTCGTCGACACGCCGTTGAGCGCGCCGACGGCAATAGCGGCGGGTGGACTCGAACCACCGACCTTAGGCTTATGAATCCCACGCTCTAACCAGCTGAGCTACGCCGCCGATTCTGCCAAGTCGGGTCAGTATACGGGCCTCTCCACGACGCTGTCAAGGCGGATTTCCCAAAATCGTCGGTCGGCGGCACGACGCGCGGCCCATCCGGGCACAGACATAGCAGGTCGGAGTCGGGCCGTCTCCCGTGACCTTTGTGGCCGGGCCGCGCGGCATTCGGTCATCGGGACGAGGCTCTGCGCCCGGTCGATGAAGAAAAACCTACAATCTTCGCATTTTCGCACCCACATCGGTTCTCTCCGAAACGCTTCTGGGTGTGGAGGGCGATACGTGAAGCGGCATGTTCGTCCTCAGACGGATTTGGAGGCGGTCCGCGGCGACGGGCCGATGCTCGCGTTAGACAACGGAAGACCAGCCATGATTGAGCAGCGATGTGAATTGTGCCGGTATTTCTCTCCCGCACGGACGTGCATCGAGAAGCCCACCTGGGGCCACTGCACTTGGGCGACCCCGGCGAACGCCGACGAAAAAGGGATGGCGGGCCTGTTTACCTGGGCCGACGACATATGCCAACACTTTGTGTTACGGCGGGAGTCTGCCCTACATCGATAGCCATTCGCAGGACGGCGTCCGCCGGCAGACGGGATTGGCCGTCCAGAGAGAGAGGATTTGGAGCTCAGGGCTGGCGGCAGTCTGTCCCCCGAGCTCAATCGGTGCGTCTCGCCGATAGAGTACATTCCCGGGAAGGGCCATTTCTGTTTGATCTTGACTGAATCCCCTGGATTCCCTATACTGTCAGTGCTCGGGCGCGGATCGGGCAGGAGCGACAGACAGTGCCGCGCGACAGGTGGCACAGAATCGACCGCATGCGCCGCCCCTGGCGGGGGAAAGCGTGTTTTGCGAGGAGAGGTGGTGGTCAGAACACTGGTCTGGCTGGTTCTGATTTGGATTTCCGCATCGCCAGCGGTGGCTGAAGTCTCCGTCGATGTGTATCGAGCGGACGAGATAACGCCCCTGGCTCTGGCTGACCCCAACACTCCAGGCGTCTACCGCGACATTATGGTGGGAACCAGGCTGGCCCTGTTCATAAATTCAGATACTGCCGGGATTTGGGATGGGCAGCTTTGGTTGAGCGCGGAGGCGGCAGCCGTGGGAGCCGTCTGCGGCAGGGGCTACAACCCGAAGAGCCCATCGCGGAACCACGAAGGCTCCTGCCTCAAGGCGGCTGGCAGGAACCCTCGCGTGAACATCTACGCCGGACCTGAGGGGGTCAGCGTCAGCATGCTGTCCGCCTGGGACGCCCTGGCGGGAGAATGGTTCGTGCTCGATTATGAAGCCAGGGCTGCTGGCAGGTGCGAAGTCGAGTTGTACACGATCAGAGTAAGCGGTGACGTCGTCGGGACCCCGGACCCCTATATCGACGATCCACCCGCGTTTGAGTTGGACCTGACCCAATCGCTCGCGTTCAATCACGTCCCTTCGCGGGATTTCAACGGTGACGATGCGGTGGACTTCGACGATTTTGCCCGTTTGGCGGCCGGATTCGGAGCGACAGCTAGCCCGGACCCGAACGATGGCATTCCCTTTGACTTCAACACCGACCGTTGCGTCGATATGCTCGACGTGGCCGCGTTCAGCGACTATTGGCTGGAGCGGACGGATGTTGAGCCCTCAGACGGCAGCGTGCCTGCGCCGTAGTTCGGGCGCGCCGGGGTGTGCCGCGCAGGGCGCGAATGGCTTGCTTTCAACCAGGGAGGTTCCTATAATGTCAGAATGCGGAGTCTGAGATCGAGTATGCACGAGCGACGGCGGCCGTGCGTTGGGCGACCGGGATTCGATCTCAACGCGCCTTTGGGGGACCGGACCTGCATGAGCCAGACACGCTTCAGCGCCATGTGCGCCCTTTCATTGGTTTTGGCTGCTTTCCACGCATCCACCGCGTCGGCGAAGGTCTGGGCTCGTGTCTGCCTGGCGGACGAGGTTACCCCTCTGGCTCTGGCTGATCCCAATGTGGCCGAAGTCTATCGCGACATCATGGTCGGAACCAGACTTGCGATTTTCATAAAATCCGACACCGCAGAGAGTTGGGGCGGACAGCTTTGGCTTTCGAATCAGAGCCTGAGCAATGGGGAAATGTCTGGGCGGGACTACAATCCCCTGCCTCCACTTCCTAATTATGACGGCTCTTGTTTGCCTGAAGCCGGACGAGATGCGCGCGTCAGCAAGACCTTGGCGATGGAGGGGGTGTTTTTCACCCTCGGCACGGCCTGGGATGTGGCGGCCGGTGACTGGTTTGTCTTTGACTACAGGGCGGTTTCTGTCGGGGCCTGCTCCATCGGATTGTATTCCAATATCTTGCCTGGCACGCCGGAGGATCCGCGCGATCCATATATCATCGGCGCGCCGCCACCGTGGCCCGTCAGCTTGCTCCAGGTTCTCTACTTCAATCATGTTCCATCTCGCGACTACAGCGGAGACGGCATCGTGAATTTCGCTGATTTTGCCCTTCTGGCTGATGGGTGGAAGGAGGCTGGTCTTCAAGATCCTAACGTGGCGCCCGGGCTCGATATGAACGGGGACGCTCGCGTCGACGTTCGGGACTTGGCCGTGTTCAGTGAGTACTGGCTGGGGCGGACGAACGCGGTGCGGCCGGCGCCCGACCCCAACGAAATGGATTCCATGCCGTGAGTCACTTTCTCACGAGCATCGTCGAATAGCAGAGATACAGCGGAGCGGTTTTTTTACTTTTTTCCCGGAGGAGCATCCACATCCACCCACAGACGTTCGCCTGACAATGGGTGCCCCTGCCCTGTCTTGGCGTTTTGACAGATGGTCGGTTCCGACCATATGCGTCGTATGTATTGTTGCGACAATACTTTGTGATAAGGAGGTTGGCTATGAAATCTGTAAGATCGACATTGATTCTGTTTCTGGCATTGTGTATGGCAGTCCCGGCATATGCCCAGAGGGTGCTGGAAAAGGCCGAAGCGCTGGAGATCGTCGAAAAACTCACCGATGCGGGCCGGGATACCTGGATCCCGGCCGGAGCCATTGAAGCGACGCACCGGGAGTACAAGGCCCCCAGGACCATGGACGAGGCGTTTATCGCTCGGACAATCGAAGAGAAGACGAGCGAATACGAAGCAACGGCCGACAAGGCCCAGCGCAGCGAAGAACTCCAGAAGATGTACCTGGAGGCCATCCCGTTCAACGTTCGATACGAGCTGTCCAACGAATCCAGCATGACCTCTTCGGTCGTGCTCAAGTACGATGGCGACCGGTTCCATTGGGAGGTGACGATCTCTTCGCGAAGCGATTCGATCACACCGCCAGCCGACCTGGTCGGCAATTACATGGTCACGTACTTCAACCAGGATTGGAACGGCCGGCGGGTCTTCGCCTGGGATGGGCAGGAGTATACGATCCACGCCGTCTCGGCCGGGGAGGCCATCGTTGATGCGAGCAATCGGCTGCCTCGCGTCGTGGCTGGTCCGTTGACCGCAGGCGTCATCCCGTGGGGGTCCGGCCCGCTGTCCTACGAGGATCTGGCGGCCGCGAAGATCGCGGCGAGCGAAGTCGCCCGCGACGGAATCAAGCAGATCGAGCTGGTCGTTGCACCGTCGGGCGGTTCGCAATGGACCTTCGTCCTGGATCCATCGAAGGACTATGCCGTGACGTCCGCCGTCATGCCGAGCGGTGATGTAGTGACGTCCATCGCCTGTTCCGGCTACCGTGATGTCGGGGGGTACTGGGTTCCCAAGTCGGTCGCGATCGAACAGCGAGACATCTTCACGAACCGGTTGCTCCGATCCGACGAGTGGGATTTTGCCGCGGTCGATGCCGGTTCTCCGGGGGTCGAGGCGTTCAAAGTGGCGTTCGGCGCCAACACCGCCGTCGAGTATTACTCGCCGATGAGCGCCAAAGCATCGGTGTACAACTACTCCAACGCGGTCGACACGGGTCTCCTGCTGGCCGAAAGACTAACCTACGCGGCTTGCCAGGACAAGCGACCTCAGAACTGCGCCACCGCTTCGCTCGGGTACGCGACCGCGCAGTTGGGCAAGGTCCCGGCAGAGAGCCAACTGGGCCAACTGGTCGATTCGGCTGGGCGGACGACATTATACGACATCCAGCAGTGCGCCCAAGGTCTTGGTCTGTATTGTCGCGCCGTGCAGGCAAACGTTGCCACTTTTGAAGAGGCCCTTGGCGGGTGCCAGGCGATTCTGCACATCCCAGGGCAGGACCATTTCGTGGTTCTGGATCACGTCGACGATCGGTACGCCTGGATTGTCGATCTGGCCGGCGACAGGTTCTATTTCCGAAAGGATAGAGGCCT